>Ga0207900_100130_pt1 | contig 42693 bp, 56 predicted proteins | sample LinPmetageLP39_FD_184052 | JGI IMG/M metagenome (GOLD analysis project Ga0207900, IMG submission 184052) | Marine viral communities from the Pacific Ocean - LP-39 (SPAdes) | ecosystem: Environmental > Aquatic > Marine > Oceanic | place: Pacific Ocean | collected 2010-06-14
TGAAGCGCCGACATAGCTCAGTTGGTAGAGCAACTGACTTGTAATCAGTAGGTCCCGGGTTCGACTCCTGGTGTCGGCACCACTGAAAAGTGGTTAAAATCAGATCGTTAGAGAATTCAAAAGGCCACCTTTCTAGGTGGCCTTTTTTGTTTACGTAGAACTCTACATAGATCTTTTGGTTTTTACTCTTCCCCCGGGTGATAAACCAACGGCACGCTTAGGTCGTAGGTGTCCATCATCGATGCCGAGCGGTGGCCGCTGGCTTCCTGTTTTTCGTGGCGGGTGCCTTTAGTATCGGTGATGCCGCGACGTTTCAGATCGTGAAGGCCAAAGCGCTCTTCTTTAGTTATCACGCCCTCTTCAATGGCCATTTTCATTAGCCGCTGCCAGGCGGTGTCTAGGCTCGATTTACGTAACTCGCTGCCGTCGGCCGCCACGATCAGTGGCCTGGCTTCGGGATGCATGGGTACTGGTTTGCCTTTTGCTTTCCAGATTCCCGCGCGGCGCTCGGTTGCCGCTGTCCAGGCGGCGGTTAATCTTGGGTACCAGCGCACGACATTATCTCTTGAGCCCTTGCGGCGGTTTGTCATGACACCGTTGGCTGTGCTGTTAGCATCGCTAAGTGTGATCACTTCAATACCCCGTAATCGGCAAATATAGGCCAGCTCCATGACGATCCATAGGTAGGGAGCACAAGCGCCTTTCTCGCCGCGTATGCGTTGGCCCCGCTGGCGAGCAAACTCGGTTAATTGGGCAATGGTGGTTAGCTCGGGCAAGCGGCGCTGTTTTCGCTCTTTGGCTGACTCAATGCCCTGCGCTGGGTTGGTTTCGCAATATCCTCGGTTGATACCCCAACGGAACAGGCGACGCAGGTAACGTAATAGATGGTTAGCTTTTGATGGCGTGCCCTCGGCGGCGATCTTGTCGACTAAACGCTGCACCAAGGCCGGTGAAAACTGCGCCGTTGGTAAATCCCCTAATGGCTTACCCAGCTTGGTGGGGATTTCCAGTAGGGCATTCCTGCAGTATTCATAATCTTGCTGGGTTTTGATGGACAGCTCTTTGAACTGTGCCGATTCGTGAAACTGTTGGGCCAGGTAGCGCAGTGTGCGGCGGTCAATCCCGCTGCGCTGTTCCATGATTCGATGCAGTTCTGACAGCGTCGCATCGGCCCCGGCGATCCGCTCGGTTTTGAGTTTGCCCGCTTCATCGCGATATTGAACATACCAACGGCCTCGACCGCGCTTATCAAAATAAACGCCATTGGGTAGCTTTGACTGATTAATATGTGACGGTATGTCGGGGCTGTGTTTTCGCGGGCGTGTTTTCATAGTATGTCGCTAGGGCTTAGTTCTTTTCCGGGAACGGTTTCAATACCGCCTGCCTTGTTGATTAGGTCGATGGTTGTCCAGGGGCCGCGTCGACCGTTAAAAACGACCACCCCTTGTTCGCGCAGGCAGCGCGCCGCATCGGCGGGGCGCTGATAGCCGGTGATTGCTTTTAGCTCTTCGCAGTCTATTACCTTTTGTAGGCTCATTGCTTACTCCTTGCCCGCCAGCGGTTGAAGCGGTTGCGAATGATGCGAAACGTTTGGTGCGCGGCTGGATTGCTGTCCAGCTCGGCGCGGCTGTTGATTTGGCAGGCCGCGATTAACCAATCCCGGGCGTCCTGTTCATTGTGGGTACCGTCGGGCAAGGCGCTTTCATTAATGCCAAACTTGGCTCGGCGACGACGGTCCAGGTAGAGCTGGAAGGCGCTATCCTGGCAGAGCATGGCGGCTTGCCTTGCCACTGTGCTGCCCTTGGGGGGCGACGTTGTTTGGTCATTAAGGGCTTGGCTCATATCACACCCCAAAATTTGAGTAAGTGCTCCACTGCCAAATACCAGGCATAGGGAAATAGGGTTATCGAAAAGAACGTGGACCAAAAGCCCTTAGCCACTACCACTCCGAAGATCCAAAGGCCGATCATGAGTAACCCATTAAGATTGGCGAACATGTTTCCCCCTCATTTCACGTATGCCCTGGCACTCGATGCAAGTGGTGGCCCAGGGCGCTGCTTTGCGGCGCTTAGCTGGGATCTCGTATCCGCAGTCGTCGCACTCGGTATTGGTGGCATGGGTGGCCAGCACGGCGCGGTTGGCCAGCGTGGCTTCCAGGCTTAGTTCGATGGTGACCGCGGCGCGGTCGGCGTTATCGGCCATCTTGGTTCCTTCGGTTAGCAAAGTTCAGGCGGGAAGAACTCTTCTTCCTCGCTTTGGGTGCGTTGGGGTGGCGGAGCGAAGAGGTTTCGCGCGGCTTCTCTGGCTTCCTGGCCTTCGCGGTAGGCGTCTTCAGCTTCGGCCCGGTAAATTTCTGAGCGCTTCCACTCTTCGAGACGTTCGCGCTGGGCTTTTTTCTCTTCTGGTGATGGCTCGCGGGGCTGGATATCTGGCCCCTGCGTACAGTTAGTGACACGAGTCCAAGGGGACGCGGCTTCGCCGCCTCCCGAACCCCCCTGGTGGCTTGGCGACTTGCTGCGTACTTCCCACTTGTAGAAGCGGGTCAGGTATTCGTGTTCGTTGCCCCGGCCGTCGGAAACGACGATGCCGAAGGTGCCCAGCTTGCTTTCGCCATGGCGGCCTTTGGCCTCGATGCCTTCGCGCATCTCGCCGGTGGCGTGACTGAAGTCGGCGCGGTCGAGATCCACGCGCGGCATCGTCCACGGTTTAACGGGGCGCTGTTTGCGCGGCAGGTTGGGGCCGCCCATTAGGCGTAAGAACTGATCCCACTGGCCGGCATTGGCCGCCTTGCGGATCTGCTCCAAACGGCTAGCAATGCGTTTATCTGGGCGGGTGGCTTGCTCCCAGCTTTCCAGCTCATCGATGTGCTTTTCGTTCAGGCGGCGTACCTCCCGCCACACAGTGACGCTGGGCAGGCCGACGAACTGAAACTGGCGAATGCCCCACACCGCTGCCCACGACTCAATGCGCGGCGCGATACTGTTCAGCTCATGGCCGTAGCGGTCTTTGTCATCGTTTTCCACACCATCACGAACGAACTGCTGGCCGTTGATGTTCTTGCTGATGTACTTGGCCACGTAGCCCGCCGCGGTACCGCGCCGGTAATCGATCTGTTCCACCTTGAAGCGGGCGGTGGTCTTCCGGCCCTGGCGGTCGAATAGCTCTTCGGGGGTGTCTGCTTCCGCGTGGCTGCGCAAGATCTCGTTGACGCGCTTGGCATCCTCGCGCTTCATCCAAATCAATAGATGCCAGTGGGGCGTGCCGTCGTGGTGGGGCTCCACCACACGAATGCCGTAAATACCCAGGTTCTCGCGGGCCAGGGCAGCGCGGGCGCGTGCCCATACCTGCTGCAGGTGGGCCTGGGCTTCGCGTGGGGTGCTGCCGTTGTACTTCGGGTTACGGACACTGTTTTCAGAGACCACCGGGTGGAAACGGCTAGGCGCGGTGATGGTGTAGAACATGCCCACGTGGCCCAACCGGCGGGACTCCGCCTCGGTATCGCTAATGCGCAGCATCAATTCCGCCCGACGGTGGTCAGGGTTCGATAAGCCCAGCTCGGCGAGTTCTGCCAGGGTGTAAACTTGGCCTTCCTGGTTGATGGCTTCCAGCGCTTCCAGCAGGGCGCGGTTACGGTTCTTCTGCGAGCGGCGGCGTTCCAGCGTGACGTTACTGCAGTAGATGCCCGCGCGTTTATGTACACGATGGGCTTCCCGCTGTACCTGTTCCAACCGGCGGCCGCCCAGGCGGCGCAACTGCCGACGCCACCAAATGGGATCGGTTAGCTTGGCCAACTGCACCGAGCTTTTTAGCTTGAGGCTGGGCGGGTTGATGTCGTGCAGGCGCGCACGGTGGCGGGCTGTGACGAGCGCCATTTCATTGACGACAGATAGGCTCATGACCGGCGCACGGTGCCAGTTGAACACTGCCATCAATGGAATGACGCCCAGCGGCGGGCTTAACGGATTGCGGGAATCCGCGATTTGCAGGGCGACTTCCCGCGCTTGGCCGGAAAGTGTGTGCGCCTTGGGTGTTTTCAGGTTTAGCGGGGGCGGCAATAACCCCAGGCGCAGGCGGCGGTTATGCTCGGCGATGCCGCCGATCAGCTTGCTGCGCTCACGTTCCAGCGCCGTGGCTTGTGCCTGGGCGTGGTTGATTACCGCTTCATCGTCGTGGGTCACGTTCAGGCCGTGCACTACCAGCCGATCTTGCACACTGGAAAGCCACTCGCAGGCGGTTTTCAGGCCTTCGATGGTCGTGTTGGCACGCTTGACCAGGGCGTTAAAACCGCGCTCTAAATCATCGGCGATGGCCGGAAAGCGACGGTAGGTGCTGGCCGGGTCGATGAGGTCTTTCGCGTTGCGGCGCAGCCAGCGGTTAGCAGCGGCGTGACCATGGCGCTTGGAGACATGCACATAACCTTCGGCCAGCTTCTCCGCCAGTGACGGTAAACGCTCAAAGTGAGCCTGCAGGAAGTGGTAGCAATCCTTCGTGCCAGAGCTGTGCTGAAAGGCAAGGGCTAACGCGCTCACGCTTTCACCGCTTGAAAGCACGTACGCTCGCCGCTCTTGGCACCCATATCCACACCAATAAAGCGCGGTGGCTGTTGCGGCAACTGAACAGCCGCAATAACGATTGTGTAGTCGTTTAATACGCCCTCTAGCTGGGTCACCTGGCAGCCGAAATGGTGCGCTTCGCGCTTTAGTTCTTCGGCGGCCATGGTGTGACCTGCCTGCTCTAACTGCTTGGCGAGGTAATCAAAGCGGGCTTTCACGATGTAGAGGCCGTGCATAGTGGCATCCAGGTTCATGCGACCCCCTTTTCGATCAGGCTGAGCCAGTGCAGGGCGGCTTTGGTGTTGCCTTCGGCCAGTGCCTGGCGGGCGTGACTGGCGAGTTCAGCGCTTGGGTGTTGGGTGCGGTTGTTCAGTTGGTCTTTCAGGCCGCTGGCATAGCGGCTCATGCGGTGAATAGATGCCCGCACGGCATCCCGCTCTGGCTTGGCGAGCTGACGGATTTGCACGGTGGCGTCTTCCTTCAGGCCTGCGCTTTTCAGCACAAAGCGGCGCTCGGCGTGGGGGAGATCGGCCCAGACCTGAACCAGATCCTGGTCGGCGGCGCGGCTGTGTAGCTCGGCGCGTAATGCGCCAAAGCCAGCGCGGTCTGGCTGGGTCTGGGGTCGTGGTGGAAGGGGAAGATGGGCTACCTTATTCATCAGCGGATTCCTCGTAGTGTTCGTCGTTAGCGACCATGCGGTTAAGGTCACTTTTCATTAGTTGGAGTAAGCGAGGCGCGAAGGGCAGATCCACATTCGGATTCGGCATATCGCTGGGGGTTAAGGTGTGCAGCACCTGGAAACCCGCCTTGCCTCGAAAGTTGCAATCCACATTGCGGCACTCCACCACTCCTTCGCGGTACACCCGCGTTAGTGCCTCGCTTTTGCGGATACGCATGTTGTGGCCGCAATGGGGGCAGGGCATACGGTGCTTGGAAGCGGTCGACATCAATGTTTTCTCCCTACCGGGTAAAGGGCGCGGCTGCGGCCGGTGAGTCCTTGGGTGCCTTTGCGTAAGCGCCTGCGGAGTAGCCACTCGGCGGCGTCATCCAGGCTTTGCAAATCCTGCTGTTCGCATACCTGCTGCAGCACCGCCTCCAGCTGGTCATCCAGCGGAAGGCGACAATCGCTGCGGGCGGGTTGGTCAGCCATACTTCAGTGCTCCTTGAGGTCCTCAAAAGGGCCTGCGTTTACGACGCCTGCTGGGGCATAGTGCTAACGGAGAGATCAGCAACGCCTAGCGTCTCCAGTGCTTCTTTCAGCACCAGTTGACGCAGCAGCGACGCCCGTTCGATGCCGGTGTAATCCACCAGCGCATCGATCAGCTGGGCCTCGTACTGATCCAAATTGAGAGCGGCGTAACGAGAGCGCACACGTTTGGGGTCCTGGTACATGGCAAACATCCTTATGCAGGCAAGGTCATTCGGCACTGAGGGTTTCTTGGTCGTACTCGGCGATGCCGCGCAGCAGCAACATGCGGCCGGCGGCCGACATCGAGCGCATTTCCAGCTCCTGAATACGCTTCAACTCTTCCCGTTCGCTTTCCGTGAGGTGAATCATGACGGGGCAGTTACACCCTTTTGGGGCATAAATTGGCTTTGGGGTAATGGTGTTAGTGGTGGCCATGGGTTAGGCTTCCTTAATAGAGTGAAAGACTTTGAACAAGGCGGCTTAGCGCTCGTAAAGGCGCACCAGCTTGCGCTGGAGGAAGTGTTCATCCATGTAGGTGCGCAGTTCGCAAAGCGCGTCTTCCACCTGATCGGTAGAGGCGTTCTGGGCCAGCATCGTGGCAGCGAGTTGGCCCACGGCCTGGGCGGTGGTGTTCTCTTCCAGCGCTTCTAGATCTGCCAGCGGGTTAGGCGTATTGGTACCGCGCTTCAGCGCGAATTCGATATCGCGGCGGGTGCGTTCAGAGCAGCGTTCAAGTTCCACCTCGACCCCACGGAACAGGGTGGTCTGAGTGTTCGGCATAAGAATGGTGGCAATGATGGTGACCATGGCAGTGGTTCCTAGTTATTCAGAGGTGATGAATGGAAAACGGCTATATCGCTGGCGTTGACGTACCTGAGTACGACGAGCGCGTCAGCAAGGCGATCGAGACTGTCAAACATGTTGACGACCCCGAGGCCTGGAACCCGTTTGCTGGTGACGAATACCGCATGGGCATCGCCAACCATGACGGCGAGGCATATCGCGTCATCGGCGTTAGCATGAGCGAGGCAATGGATCTTGAAGGTGCGTTGTTGGAGATCGGCTTGCGCGACACGGTTGGCACACGAGGGTCAATTCGCGGCATGCAATGGCTGATGTGCCCGGGTAGCGATACGTCACGGTGATATCGGGCCAGCCGTAGCCAAAGACCTCCTCGCCCAGGCGAATGAGGTCGCCGGGCAGCTCGACTTTGCTGGCAGCTTTATAGAGGTAGCTGCGGGCTTTCCCCTCTTCGATGTTGGGGAATCGAGTTGGTAGCCCGCTGCTGGAAACGCTGATCACCTCGATCGTGGCATCGCTGAAGAGGCGTTTTGGAAGCGCAACGGTTGCGGAGTTGAGCTGGTGCATAGCGGCAGAAGTGACCATGGCAGTGGTTCCCTTTGCGTTGTGTTGTAGAGTGAAAGACATAAATAGAATGGTACCGAACGGTTTCCATGTCAAGAGTAGTGAGGTCTAAATGGTTTCATTGGGTGAAAGGCTACGCGAAGAAAGGGAGAGACTGGGGCTGTCGCAGACCCAGTTTGGTGAGCTTGCCCAAGTAACTAAAAAGTCCCAGATGCTCTACGAAGGTGGGCAGCGCAGTCCGAAAGCAGATTACTTAACAGTCATCGCTGAGCAGGGGATTGATGTTCAGTACGTGTTGACTGGAAACCGTTCGGTTCCTGGGTCGCAGCTTTTGGGTATGCCATTAAATGAGCCAGGGCCAGATCTCTCGCCTGTGAAGATGTACGACATCGAAGCGGCAGCAGGCGCTGGCCGCAGCTTTGAAGGCGAGCCGGTAAAAACCACGCTCTACTTTTCCAGCGCAGAACTGGCCGAGCAGGGGCTAGACCCTGCCCAGGTAGTGGGCATTAAAGTGCGCGGCGATTCGATGGACGGCACCCTGGCTGATGGCGACTGGGTGCTGGTGGATCGCAGCAACCGCGACCCTAAGCAGGAAGGGGTGTTCTTGCTGTTGGTAAGCGGCGAGCGCCGGATTAAACGAGTACAGCGCCTGGCGGGAGGGGCGCTGTACTTGATTAGTGATAACGATCACTACCAGCCGGAAATGATCAAACCGCAGGATATGCATGATGTGGAGATTCTGGGGCGGTGTGAGATTCGGATTGGAAGGATTGTTTAAACATTGAGTAGTTAATTTCTAATCCTTCTTCCTATCAATCGTAATTTTTATAACTTGGTGTATCGCATGAGTTCACATTATCAAGCCGAATTTTTCGAAGAAGATTATTTGGATGATATTAGCGAAATTAAGTCTCGAGATTTTGAAGACGTTGCTATATCAACCACTGATTGGACAGCTGAAACCATTGTTAATCAAGTTGTAAAAGGGAATATACTGTTAAGCCCCAGTTTTCAAAGGCGGGATGCATGGACTCGAGACAAAAAAAGCCTTTTCATTGAGTCAATGATTCTAAATGTTCCAGTACCTCAACTTGTGTTGGCTGAATCACCAAAAGATAAAGGAAAATATATAGTTTTAGATGGAAAGCAGCGGCTCTTGAGTATACTTCAGTTTTCAGCAGTTAACCAAAGAGCTGACTACCCAAAGCTAGTTTTGAAAGGGTTGCCTATACTAAAAAATCTTAATGGAAAGTCTTACGAAGATATAGTTTTAGATAATGGACAGTTCTCAGCTTTTGATAACTATACTATTAGAACATCTTTGATTAAAAATGTTAAAGCAGAAGATATTCTTTATCAGGTTTTTTATAGGCTGAATACTGGGAGTTTGCCTCTGAGTCCACAAGAGTTAAGGTTTGCATTGCAACCTGGAGATTTCTCAGCTTTCCTCGATAAAGAGTCATCTAGCCTTAAGGTTTTCAGATATGTATTTGATGAAAATAAGCCAGATTTCAGAATGCGTGATGCCGAGCTTTTGTTAAGGCATATTTCCAATTGTTTTTTCTTGTCGGATTATTCAGGGAACTTGAAAAAGTTTTTAGATGAATCATATTCACAGATAGCTACAAGTTACAGTGGTTATGAAAGTGAGCTTATTGAAGCTTCTTATAACTTAGATAAAGCCCATGAACATCTGCTTAGTATTTTTGGGGATGACTTATATAAAAAATATAAAAAAGGAAAATTTGAGTCTAGGTTTAATCGCTCAATATTTGAAGTTTTGGTCTACTTTTTTTCAAAAAAAGAGGTAAGGGATAAAGTTGTTTTGGGTGACGATTATTTTAAGCTAGAGTTAATTGAATTAATGTCGACTAATAATTCATTTTTAAATTCACTTGAGTCTTCCACTAAGACTGTTGAAGCCGTACAGGAAAGATTTAATGGAGTGGCTGACATTTTGAATAATAGATTTCATTGTAATCTAGCTATGTTAAAGCTCCGTTAATCTTTTCTTTGGTGATTTTATGCAAAAAACTCCTGTTTTTTTGAACTTAGAGAATAGATTGTCACAGTTGGCGGATCATTTGATGCCTCCTGAGTTTGATGATTTTGCAAACTATGATGATAAATACTATGACATGGCCCGCGGTTATTGCTTGCTGGTACATGCTGAGTTAGAAAGTTATTTTGAAAAAATATGTTCTGCATACATTGATGTTAAAGTAAAAAAATATACTAGAACTGGCGAAGCCAATGATGTTATTTTAGCTATAGCTTTTTTGTTTATTCAAGATTCAGATAGTAAGAGTGGTAGTATTTTTCAGTCTGCTATAAATAAAATGAAGAAGTGTAAGTCAGATAAAGTGAGTGAGAGAGTTAACTCATTTTCAGCTAGCTATAAATCTGTAGTGAAAGATAATAATGGGATCAAAGAAGCTGATCTAAAAAAGCTATTTATCCCGACTGGTTTGCTTGATAAAGTAGAGAATAAATTTGATAACTTTGATAGTTTTGGTTGCGACAGGGGAAGTATTGCTCATGCAAGCACCATTCCAAGGATGCACAACCAAATAGATCCAAAAATTTACTATAATAAAGTTTGCAATGATTTACTTCCTTCTATTGAGTATATTGACAATTTAGTAGTTCAGAGTGAGAGTTCTCTTGTTGAAATTGACTGGGACAGATATTGAGTTAATTTTAGTTTAGCTTGTACAGTTTTATTGGTTAAGGTAGCCGTGGTGTATGTTAACTGCTAAAACTATTTTTATATTTTTTAGGGCGAAGTGTTTCATGTTTTTTTACATCCGATGATGTTGTTAACCTAGCTTTCATTGCCGCCCCCTCATCTGTATACGCCACCATCAGCTCATCCCAATCCGTCGTATAGTGCGGGCTTCGGTTCGCGCAGCGTAGGTGCCAGGGCGCGTTCTTTTCCGGCAGCCCCAAGCGTAGCGTTCCCTTGCCCATCTTTTCGTTCAGCGCGTCCATGGTGGCCATTAGCTTTTGGCTCCGTTGGCGTTCCTCTTCCGTTTGCGGTGTGTCCATTAGGCTGAGCTGTTGGCGGTTCTCGTCGGTCAGGTCGATCAGCATCACGCCTGCTTTCTTGTAGCCGTATTTGGGCCGGTAGATCTTGCGCAGTGCCTTCTGGGCGGCGTGGAGAATGTCGCGGGTGTCCTGGCTTGGGCGTTCCATTTCCACCGTCAGGCTGGGGGAGTACTGGGGCAGGTCGGGCCGGAAGCGATCGGTTTTGAGAAACACCAGCACGGCGCGGGCGAGACTCTTTTGCTCGCGGAGCTTTTCGGCGCCCCGTTGGGCGTGTTGGCGAATAGCGCCCTGTAGGTCGTAGAGCTGTGACGTGGGACGACCGAACGATCGGCTGGTCATGATGCGCTGGCGGGGTTCGTTGAAGTCGTTCATCTCCAGGCAACTGATGCCGCGCAGCTCCAGTACTGTGCGTTCCATGTTCACCGAGAACTTACGCCGCAGGCGCTTGGCGTCAGCTTCGCGGAGATCCCAGGCGGTGTTGATACCAAGGATCTGCAGGCGCTCGTTTAGCCGGCGGCCGACGCCCCATACATCGCTGACCTTGATTTGCTGAAGCAGGTGCCTGGCTTCGTCGCTTTCCGCGTGAAGGATGCACACACCGGGGTAGCCGGGGTGCTTCTTGGCAATGCGGTTGGCCAGCTTGGCGAGGGTGTGAGTAGCAGCAACGCCCACACACACGGGTATGCCGGTGCCGCGGCGGATGTTCCTGTGTAGCGACTTGGCATGCTCCAGCAGCGCTTCCGGCTCGAAGCCATCCATGCGCACGAACATCTCATCAATGGAATAGGGTTCTACACCGGCGGTTTCCTGTTCCAGGATGCCTTGCACCCGGTGTGACATATCGCCGTAAAGCTCGTAGTTGGAGGAGTGCAACACGATCTCGCCACGTTCGACTAGGTGACGCACCTGGTGGGCCGGGGTGCCCATCTCGATACCCAGTGCTTTCAGCTCTTCCGAACGGGCGATAATGCAGCCATCGTTGTTGGACATAATGCCCACCGGGCGGCCTTCCAGCTTGGCGTTGAACACCCGCTCGCAGCTGACGTAGAAGTTGTTGCAGTCCACTAGCCCAATCATTTTGCCTCCATAACCCTTGTTAAGTGCTGTTTGTTTATACAGTATTGACCACAGGGAGAGCGACAGGCAAACGCTAATGTAAGTCGCTTAATGTGGAGCAAGCACAGGGCAACAGCATGCGAGTAAATTACTTGGGGCCAGCAGTGGTGGGCGTGGAGCACCCGGCAGTGGCCGAAATGGATAGCCGAAAATTTTCACCCAGCTGCTTTCTGGTGGAGATAAGCGAAGACGCACGCCCAGGCGGGCCGTGGATGGAGGGCGATGTGCTGGTGGTGGATGAAGCGCGATCGTTCGGCCACGCCGATCTGGTAGTGGCAGAGGTGGAAGGGGAGTACCGATTGTTTAAATCCCACCGCGTGGGTAGTCGTTGCCGGCTATTGCCAGCCGATGGCGGCCAGGGTTACTTCGTGAACACGCAGCAGTTCAAGGGTGTGGTATTACGGCAGGCGAGGTGCTGGGCGGTGTAAGAGATCTCTTACAAATTGTGTCGGTTTTGGCTTACATCAAATTAGACAAAAACTTGCCAAGCTGAAAAAGTCGCTTAATAGCACGCGTCGCGGGATCGCTTCGCCAGAAGGATGCGGCAACGGGATGAGCCCCGGCCATGGATGGCTGGGGACTTTAATCGTTGTTGCGTTTCCGAGGCGGCTCGTTGGGCCATTCGGCAAATATATCATTGCCAGTTATTAACGGCGGGATCTCGCTAAGGTGTTCTCTTGCGTGCCTTACCCCGCATTCCCATATCACTAATACCCGCCAACCTTGCTCCATCAGATCTTTTTGCTGGCGTTGGTCCCGCATTACGTTTCCTTCTAGCTTGTTACGCCAGAACTCTTTTCGAGTGGCGGGGGACGATGCATAAAAGCAACCTGCATGGCGGTGCCAGAAGCAGCCATGCACAAAGATAACCAGCCGATAGCGGGGTAAAACAAGGTCCGGTTTGCCGGGAAGATCTTTGCGATGGAGCCGAAAGCGGAAGCCTTGGCCGTGCAGGTAGCGCCGCACGGCCATTTCGGGTTTGGTGTTTTTGCCCTGAATGCGGCTCATGCAGTAGGTGCGCTGGGACCGCGTAAGGACATCTTTTGAGCGGGGTGTTATAGGCTACTCCAGGTCTTCGATTTCCTGGTTTTCGATGACCAGCTCTTTTTCCCATTCAATGGTTTCAGGGCGAATAGAGACGCTATCGACACTTACACCGCTGAGGGCACTGGCTCTGAATGAGTCGTCTACACAGGTCAGTATAGAAGCTGCCATATTTGCCATTGGAGTGGAAATAGCCAGCTTCGCGTAGTCTTCTTTTACTTCATAAAGCCTGTAAATGCGGTAGGGATGCTCAGACTCTACCATTTCCCGAAGTTCAGCCAATGAGACGTGCAGCGGGTTAGTGAAGGGTCCACCTGTGGATTTGGCATCAATAAGTTGTTTAGCCCCGTTGATAACGACCTCGAAGTCATAGGGAGCAATGGCGTTTTCACTGGCCACCCATTGATAGCTTTCGATGCCAAGGCCTACCTGATCGGAAAGATATTGGTTGAGAACCTCTTCTCCCAGGTGACCTATACTTTCGAAAGCTTTTTTCGCGTTGCGAAATTCCTCATGAGAAAGCCCGCGTGAACGTTTACGGTTTAGGTTTCTAATACCCTCAATTCCACTTTGAACAGCATCTTCGAGGTCTTTGGAATCCAGTAGCTCTCTAAATGGATGGTCTACAGAAATTAGCGATTGAGCCTCTTCGTAAATGCTGTCGATGTCACTTTTTTCTAGGGCGATCATACTGAATTTGGGGTAGCGCTTATCAATAATTTCGTGAAGCGCTTTATCCTCAGGGTCGTTAGCAGCGATCAGCGTCATGGTTACTTTTTGAGGCCAAGCTGCTCCGAAAAACTCCAGCACAGCGTAGTCATGTCGGACCAGTACACTGTATCTATCATCTCCTTCTGGCATAGGAATATGTTTGCCATTTAAGCGCCAGTTTTTCGAGCCGGGGCTCTTGTTTACTTTTTGTGAAAGTTGCTGCTGAGATGCATTGCCTGGCCCCAAAATTGTTAAACCAACAAAAAAGGGTTCCCAGTTGTTCTCCTCTGCTATTTCTTTCAGGTTTGGATAAAAATTTTTTATAAAAGGATTGACGTTAAGGTTAATACACTTTTGCTGGCTACCCCCCTTAAAGTGATTTAGGTGGTATTCAAAGATATTTAGGTCAGACTGTGCCAGTTTCTTCAATGCGATCTTGCGTGACATGTACAGCGTTCCCTGTAAGTTGTTCTTTAATAATTTTGGCTAACGCCTTTGCCATTAATGGCGGTACGGCGTTACCAATCTGACGAAAGGCAGGGTTCATTGGCCCTGTGAATACAAACCCATCTGGAAAAGACTGCAGGCGAGCCGCTTCTCTTACGGAAATGGTGCGGGCCTGCTGGCTGTCGTAATGAATATGTGAATAACTGTCTTTACCGAGGTGCGCCATAAGCGTTCTGGCTGGCTTATTGGCTTCCATTTTGCGCCACTTATTAGGGAATTTGTTTGGGTCATAGGGCGGAATGAAGTTTTTCTTCTCAAGCTCAAACCGTTCCGTACCTTCCAGCGGGCGAAAGCCTTCCTTCTTTTGGATCTCTATAAGGCGCTCTTCAAACATCTCATTGGCCAGGGTATGAGCCTGTGGGTACTGGTCGCCTGGGTTCATGCGCGCGAAAATCTTATAGTCGCGGGGCAGGTAGCGAATGACATGATCATGGATGCCATCGCCAGCCTCGAAGCCTTCCCAATGGCGCATGAGGCTTTGAAACTCGTTTAAATCCTTATTCGCCGGGTAGAACTGCAGAGTGTCAAAGCGACGCGGCCCCTTCTTGAGTTTTTGCTCAGAATCATCGGCAATTTTAGGCAGATCAGAAAGCGCTTGCTCCGCAGTCACGGCTGGCTTTAAGCCTGCCTGCTCAGGTTCCGGTGGGTCGATAAAGAAGCGGGTTTCTTCATCCAGCAGATCCCGCTTGATGGTCTTCATGGCCACCTGACGTGATCCATGATACCCGCGGGGTAGATCAATCCAGTGCGTTGGGCTGGGAAACCAGTCTGTGCATTCGAGCTCTTGGCGATAGGCCACCAGGAACATCCGCTCGCGCATTTCGGGCACGCCGTAAAATACCGCGTTGAGCATGGTATAGCGTGCTTCATAGCCTAAATCCCTCAGGGCTTCACACACCTCTTCTGCAATATTATGGCCACCGAAATTCAGCACGTCGGGTACGTTTTCCATCAGGATGGCAACGGGATGAAGTGCGGTTACATATTGCAGATAACGTAGATATAAGTTGCCACGCGGATCGTTCAGGTACGCTTCGGGATGCTCTGCCACTTCGCGGAGTTTTGCTCTGCCTACGCGAGCAAATGCCTGACAGGGAGGGCCGCCCACTATTACATCGACCTGCTCTTCTGGAATGCCCTCTATTCCCAGTTCATTCAGTAAATCAAATGGCTCAGTTGCAGTGATATCTCTGGCTTTGGCATGAACTTCCCGCATCTCTTCAGGTAGATGCCCATGAAAGTTCATCGCATGTGAGCGCGCTGCCGGAGGATCAAACTCTACCGCACCAATATTTTGAAACCCGGCCGCATGAAACCCTAGTGAAATACCGCCACATCCGGCGAACAGATCGAGCACCCTGGGGGGGCCGCCAGCTCGAATGCGTTCAATTTTTTGCTGGATCACACGGCTCATAGAGACTTTCCTAATTCGATTGCCCGGCATACACCAAAACGGAAACAGTTTTTTCTGTTCCTGTGAGGTGTGTATCGGAAGATGGGCAATCTTACCACTGGAGTAACGTACAGCCCATAACTGGCCAGGTTTTCCTTTCAGGTAGTTTTTTTAGGGGTTGTGAGAGCTGCTTGTTACCTCACACTTCACCCGCGTACCAAGCCCACTGTCATTCAGGCTATGTGTCACCTCCGCCACCAACCAAGCGGTTGCGTCGATCTGGGGCTTGTAACCGCTAAGCGTTAGCGGCGACTCCGGCAGGATATCTGCCCGCCCCAGTGCCAGCGTTAGCTCAAATTCTGCCAGGCCACGTTGGATGCGTTGCCATTCAGCGCGGGCGGCGGCTAGGGCGTCGTCTTCCGTGGCGTAGGTGGGGCGTAGCTGTTTGGCGTTGTCGCCGCTGCCTGCGAGTACGGTTTTGCGCTCTGCGCCTCTTGTGTCATTCCAGTAGGCTTTGACGCCGCTGTAGGCGTCGCGATCGGTGACGCTGTAGCGGTGCTGGTCGCCGTCGCGGCGGGTGAGGGTAATGGCGGGCATGGCTTGGCCGCTGGCGGTTAACCCTTCGCCTGCCACGGTAAGCAACATGCGCCCGGCTTTAATGGCGGCAATGGCATCGTAACGCTCGCCTAGGCGGGTGAGGAAATTAAGATCCGATTCTTCGGTTTGATCGATGTGGCCAATTCGGATGCCGTTGAGGGCTGCGGCCACCAATGGCTCTAACTCATTGCGGTCGGCGATGGAGGTAACGATCTCGCCTAGCGTTACGTCATGCCAGCTCTGGGTGCGCTTGCCGGGAAGCTGGCCGCGCATATCCGCCGAGCGGGCGCGTATGGTGAGCTGATCCGGAGTGCCGCTGTGCTGCACTTCATCTACGGTAAAGAGCCCCTTGTCGATCAGCCCTTCATCCTGCCAGCCAAAGGCCACCTGCAGCTCGGCGCCGCGTGGAGGAATGGCGAGCTGGCCATCGTGATCGGCAAGGGTGATATCCAGTTGGTCAGCTTCCAGCCCGCGCTGCTCGCGTAGGGTCAAACTAATCAGGCGGCCGTTAATGCGCGGGGTGATGTCGTTACCATCCAGCGTGATTCGATAGCTTGGCCGGGGGTATCGGGTATTCATACGTAGCCCCCAGCCAGGCGCGCCACGGCGGGCAGAGCCAGGCGGCCGATCAGATCGGTGCGTTCGTCATCGACGTGCTCGAGCGTCAGTATGAACTCAATTTTTTCAGCGGCGCCGTCGCGGAAGAAATGAGTGCTGGTTTCTTCCACACGGGTGACTACCCACAAGCCGTATTGGCGGCCGGTGCCTTCGACCAGCGGCCAGGCGTTGCCCTGGTCGGCCATCTCGCGGATCTCATCAAGGCTAAAGCGGCCGCCGGTGAAGGTGGGCAGCAGGGTGCCAGAAAGATTAATGGTATCAGTCCCTTGGCCGATGTACTGATACGCGGGGCGTTCCCCTACGCGAGATTGACTCGCGTGACGCCACTCCGTAATGCGCTTCAGTTCTTGGTAGGGGACTGAGCGGGTTTCAAATACGAACATACCTAAGGCCATTAGCATGATTAATTATCCTTCTGAAAGAACGCAGACATATTTGTTTCTTGGTTTTTTTCTATTTTTCTCGGTTGTAGTCTGTATTTTTTTTTGGTTCTCAAGTGTACGAATAGAACGTATGGTTGTATTAAATACTTTCAGCTTCATGAATAAAGTTGACTCTTCCGGTTTTCTGATATTTGCAGGCATTGCTTCCGGAATAATTTATACAAAAACGTCTTTGATTTTTTATAGAAATATTGCTTTCTTGAGTGGTTTTTTTTATGCCATTTCGCAATCTGCAATTGCAGCAATAGAAGTTCCAGCCGAAACGTATTTTTATCCAAATTTTGGACAAATAATGTTGTTGATTGCAGTTCTTATATTTGGATTTGCTTTTGTATTATTTTCTTTGCTAGCTATGGCGGCATATGAACATGAATTAAAAAATGGCCATTCAAATGATTCGGAAAAAAATGGCCTAGATCCCAGTCGTTCGGCTACGAGTGTTAATCTAAATCTCTCAATGAAGAACGATGCCTTGCAGCCCTCTCACGATCCCTCCGGTCTAACTCTCGACTTACGATATTCGCAATCTGATGCGCATCGCTCCCCGGAGCGGCGTTAATCGTGATGTGGTAGTGATTGCTTGAATTATCGATATGCTGAACCGATGCCTGGCTGCTCAACGGCGGCCGGTTATCAAACTGGATGGGCGCTTGCTGCTCGATACTCGGAATCGCTGCAGCGGGCAGGGTAGCGGCGCCCAGTGCCAGCCCGGCCCCGGCACGGGTGACGCGGCGGGCGATCTCTTGAATGCGTTTGGCGGGTTCGTCCCGCTGGGCGTCCAGCCCTTTGTTTAGGCCATCCACCGTGTAGCCCCCCAACTGCGTAAACACCCGGGAGGGGCTGTTGATATCCAGCACGTTGGAGAACCAGCTTTTTACGCTAACGGCCATATCGGTGACGCGGCTGCGCAGTTCGCCCAGTTTGCCGGTTAGTCCGCCAATGATGCCCTCCACAATGGAACTGCCCAGCGAACTGAACTGCTCGGGGATCTCGACACCCAGCGCAGAAAGCGCGGTGGTGATGCCCCTGTACAACAGTCCGAGCGGTGACCAGTTCATGAGCAGCTGGGCCACACCGCTTATGCCGTTATTGAACGCGTCCTTCACCTGCTGCCACAGCCCCTGGAAAAAGGCTTTGATCGGTTCCCAGTGGCGGTAGATCAGGTAGGCCGCGGCGGCGATCGCGGCGATGGCTACGCCAATGGGGTTGGCGAGCAGGAACATCGATACCGTGCGAAACACACCGCCCAGCCATAGGAACGCTTTGCCCGCCATTAGGATCTGCGGGCCGACCAACGCCATGCCGTAGCGCACCATGGCGATGGGGCCAAGGATGGAGGCGAGCATCAGTGTTAGTGCGCCGCCCGCGGTGACCAGCACGGCCAGAATGGCCGCCACCTTGGTGATGGTACCGGCGAGTTTAGGGTTTTCATTGATCCAGCGGCCCACGCCTCGAGTAATGGCGGTCACGTTCTGGATGAGATCGCGCAGCGGGCCGTTGTTGGTCTCGGTGATGGAGATGCCTACTTCATCCCAGGCGCTGCTGAGCGATTTGAGGTCGCCGCCGATGTTATCCGCCATGGTTTTGGCCACACGGGCGTTTTCGCCAGCGGCGTTGGAAAGGATCTCGACAAACTGCTCGATGCCCGCGCTGCCTTGCTGGGCGATCAGTTCCGCCATGCCAGCGCCGGGTTCTTCGCCGAAGATGTCTTTTAAGTAGGCGGCGCGGTCGGCGTTGCCCATCTCCTCGGTGGCACGGGCCACATCAGTGAGAATGCGGGGAATATCGCGCAGGTTGCCTTGGGCATCCTTGGCATTGACGCCTAGATCTGCCAGCGCCCCGGCGGCGGCTCCGGTGGGGGCGGCCAAGCGGGTGACCATGGCGCGTAAGGTGGTGCCTGCCTGGCTGCCTTGAATACCTACGTTGCCCAGCAGCCCGGCCATGGCGGCGGATTGCTCCAGCGACATATTCATCGCCCGCGCTTGCGGGGCGACGTACTTCATGGATTCGCCGAGCATTTCCAGATCGACGTTGGCCCGCGTGGTGGTGGCGGTGAGTACATCGCCCACGCGGCCCATCTCGGCGGGGTCTAGACCGAAGCCGGAGAGAATGTTGGAGGAGATATCCGCCGTGCGGCCGAGATCGGTACGGTTGGCCAGTGCCAGGTTGAGCATATCCTGCATGGCGGCTTGAATGGCATCCGGATCAAAGCCTGCCATGGCCAGGTAGCCTTGGGCATCGGCGGATTGCCCGGCACTAAAGGCGGTGGTGGCTCCTAGCTCTCGCGCTTGCTGCTTAAGGGCCTTGAAGCGTTCGTCGTCGGCTTCCATGCGGGTGAGCGCCTGCACCCGAGACATCGACTCGCCGTATTCCACACCGGGGGCCAGCAGCCGTGCCCCGGCGTAAAGCGCGGCACCACCACTGGCGGCCATGCCCGCACCGGTACCGGCCATGTTGTTGCGCATGCTCATGGCGCGGTCGTATCGGCCACGGGCTTGGGCAGCGTTGCGCTGCTGTTCGGCTAACCGCTTTAATCGGTGCCGCTGCTCATCCACGGCGGTGTTGGCCTGCTGTATCTCGCTGGCCAGCCGTCGTTGATCGCGGGAGAGGTGTTCGGTGCTGACGCCGTTATTTTTCAGCGAGGTACGCAACCGCTGCAGCTGCTGGCGTTCTTCATCGTAGCGTTGGGTCAACCGGCGGGCCTGGGCGATGGCCTTTTTGCGCTCGGCGGCCAGGGCGGCGGTGTCGCCCTGGTTGGTTTGCATCTGCTGGGAGAGGCGGCGGATGCGTTCTTGCTGCTCACGCAGGGCGGTGGTGGTGTCGGTGGATCGACGGGTTAGGGTGCGAAAGGAACTGACGTCTTTCTGGGTGGCCTGCAGTTGCTTTAAGCGCTCGCGGTTTTCGCGCATGGCTTGAGACGCGCCCTGGGAGGCGCGATCAATCGCCCGGAGCGGGCGGGTGGCCCGATCGACGGCGTTGAGAATGACCTCAAGCTTTAGATTACGCGCCACGCTGGCTCCTGCTTTCCGTGGGTGTGCTGCGCTTTCGCGCCCGTTCCCGCCACTCCATTAGCTCCCGCAGGCTGAAGTCGGCGCAGTCTTCCGGCGACCAGTGGAAGACGATGGCGAGATCCGCCATCGCATCTTCCACACAGCCAGGTAGGTTTATTCGCTCTCGCCCTTGGCCCGCTTCGTCAGCAAAAAACCGGCGATTTCACCACCGCACTGGACCAGGTCGGCCGGGTCCATCTGACGGACTTCGGTCGCGGTGAGTGAAGGGTTGGAGAGGCGTGGGATCAGAGTGATCAGGGCGTCGGTCTGCATCTGCAGCACATCGGCCAGTGAGATGCCGCGCAGCTCCCCGGATTTAGGCTTGCGCAGGGTGATGGTGTCGATGGTTTGCTCACCGCGTTTGATGGGTTCGTCCAGCTCGATCGGGTCGGTCACGATGGCGGTATTGGCTTTGGTCATGATGGTGTCCTGGTGTGTGTGGGTCAGAAAAAAGGGGGGCTGTTAAATACCTAGGCGCTGGCGGCGGCCGGCGAGGCGATCGACGCCGTTGACCTTGAACACGCCGTTCACCAGGTCGATCTCGATTTTCTCGACGCCGTCGATGGTGAGCTTGTAGTAGCTGAGCGTACTGGTGACCTGGTGCTCGGTGTTTTCACCGGATTGGGCATCGCCCATATCGATTTCGGTGTGGCGGCCGCGCATGACGACTTCGACGGCGGAGGCGTCTTCGATATCGTCGCGCTCGTAGCTGCCGGTCATGCGTAGCATGTCTGCATCGATGCGGGCGGTGCCGAAGTTATCGAACAGGCTTTCAACCAGCCCGCCGACCGTCCACTGCACGGTGAGCAGGCCGTCCTGGCCTAAATCGATACCGACGGAGCCATCCATACCACCGCCGCGCCACTCTTCGATTTTGCGGGTGAGGGTGGGCAAGGTGATCGACTGGACGATGCCCTGCCAGCTTTCGCCGTTGCTGAACAGGTTGAGGTCTTTGAGCTTTTTGGGGAGTGCCATGGAGTCTCTCGCTAATCAGTTCAGGCGGTGGCCGCGACGCGCTCGGCGAAGTCAGCCAGGTAGGTGTCGGTAATGCGTTGCTGGAAACCGAGATCCTCCAGCGGCGGTACCGGCGTGTAGTCGTAGTCGATACGGAGCTTGCCGGCCTTAAGGGAGGTCTGGGTGTTGAGCTCTTCGTTCAGCCAGGCGCTGCCATCGACAATCAGCCCCAGGGTTTTCAGCTCGCGGAACTTGGCGTTAAGGCCTTCGATGATGTCCCGAGCCAGTGAGGCGTGCAGGGGCAGATCCACCGCCCAGAGGTGCGCTTCGGCCACGGTGTCGGCGAGGATCTGGGCGGTGCGGGTGTAGTTCTCGAACGGGAAAAGGCTTTCCGGCCCGGCGCATGTGCGCGAGCCCCAGAAGCGGTAACCGCTTTGGTTGACCAGAGTGGTGACATCGGCGGCGTTGAGCAGGCCCGCATCGGTATTCGGCGACTGCAGATCCCAGAACACGTCTTTATTGATTCCGGTGACGCCGTTCACTACTACGTTACTCAGGGTTTTGTGCCAGCCCACGGTTTGGTCCAGCTTGGCGCGCAGGCCCAGGGCGATGGCCACGGGGCTGATATCGACCGTGTCAGCGTCGTCGGTATCAAACGCCTGCCACTGGGGCCAGATCGGCATTAGCTCACGTGCGCCGAATTCATCGCGGTAGGCAATCACCTCGGAAACCGTTTCACAGCCGTGGGCATAGAAGTAGCCAAAGGCGCGGAGCTTCTGGAGTACCGATACCATGGCGGTGACCACCGGCTGGGTATCCAGATTCGGCACACCGATAATGCGCGGCGTGACGCCTAGCTTCTGCTTGGCGGTCAGCAGCGCCTGCAGCCCGGTGCGCTGGCCTAGCTCGGTGGTGGTGCCAATCACGTTAGCGGTGGTTTCTTCCTCGGTTTCGCCTTCGGCCACGCGCACCACGACGATGATGGGCTTTGCCTGCTGGCTGATGGAGGTGAAGGTGTTTTTCAGCGTGCCTTGAGTGCCCGCTTTGCCAATGGCAGTGTCCACATTGGTGACTAGGGCGGGCTGGTTCAGGGGGAAGGTGGTGGCATCCGCGTCTGATGCGGTGCAGACCACGCCAATCACCGCCGTGGAGACGGTGCGGATAGTACGCGTGTCGTCGTTGACTTCCGCAACGCGCACGCCGTGGTGATGTTGATCGAGTGCCATGGTGGCTCCTGCGCAGGTATCTATAGTTAACGCAGGTATCGTGCGGGGGCTTGGGGGAGGGTGGTAGCGGTGCTGGGTGTAAGTGGGGCGGTTTACACCTTTTATGGAAGTTGCTTCGCTACTTGAGATAATATGTGTAATGACGAGGCAGGATAAGTCACCTGTAAGTCATTTACTTCCGTTTAACAAAGTCGTTAAAGGAGCTGTCATGTTGAATAGCACAAGTAAGTTCGAAGTAGTTGAAGTGATTTATAAAAGGCCTAAAAGTCCCATAGAGGGATTCGCGATTGCCACTGGGTATTGGGAAGGCCAACGAGACAGACTGGCGACAGCTTGTCGTTGGTATAACGACGGTATCGGCTACCCTCAAACCTTTGGAAAACCTCAATGGATGCTATTACCGGTGGATGCGTTCAGTGTTGATGATCTGCTCAAGCTGCCTGAGCATCGTACTGCAGAGGTTAGATTCTCTCAGCCGTGATCGTAGGATGAACTGGTTATAGATTGAAGAGCCCGCCATCATGACGGGCTCTTTTCGTTGGGTTTGGCCTAGACTCGGGTGGTCGATAGCGGTTTAGCTGATCAATCGTTTCCTTGGTTGCAACCTCTGCGGCTTCGATCGTCTCGGCCTGACGCACCGCCGCTTTACCCCCCCCAGGCGAAGCTGACGCATCTCGCGTAAGGCGGTTTTGCAAGTTTCGGCATCGACGGCAAACTTTGAGCTAGCCTAATAAAAAATACTTGGGAGGTTTGTGATGAGTGAAACAGAGCTGCTGCTAAAAAGCTTCGGTGTAGCATATCGCGGCTATATGGCGTGGAAGTTTGAACGGCTACTCCAGAAAGCAGAAACGCATGGTATAACCGAAGAAGAGCTTTGCAGCAGCGATCATCGCTTTGCACTGTTCATGCGAGTGGGAAGAGCCTTTGAAATTTGTTCAGAACGGGAAGTGGTCGACTATATTGCCGATGCTATGATTGGCAGTATTCAATGTGGTGATGCCGATGAACGGCCTGATTTTGCACAGATGGCGGTCTCTTCTTTGACAGGTGTAACTAAGATAGAACTTCGCATTATTGTCTTAATGCATCAAAAAATCGTATACCAACTTGAAAAATACGAAATCAAAGATGGCGAAAAGTTATCTGAGTTTTATCAGTTTGCTAGTCAGCAGTTGAAGATTGAAATTACATTGCTAAACGCTATTGTAAGTGGCTTGTCGCGTACAGGCTTGATAACCCCCCCTGCCAGTGGTTTTGGTGCGGTAATCGCTAATGATACATGCCGACTGACACCTTTAGCACGAGAGCTTTTTAGATATATAGACCGCAGTAAAAGGCTGACAAGTTAACGCCCGCTAACTAGCGGGCTGCCTACTCGTTTAGGCCTCTTTGATGATCACTAATGCCTCTTCAAACTCCCCAACAAGATCAAAGGCGTGCAGCATTTCGGCACTTTCTATCGCCGCGATCTGCTCACTGACTTGCCGTTCCGCTTTAAAGCACGCCTGTACGTGCTGCGCCACTGCCTGGGCGATGGGGCGCAGCTCGGCCTCACTCACCGTGACCCAGCCACCGGCCGCTTTCCAATCAATCGAGTCGACAAACGGCATGCTGAGCGATTGGTAAGCGCTGGTGAGCTGCGCCTGGCTTTCGCGATCTGTCAGGATGCGGGAGCCATTGGGCAGCGTGACGCCGCCGGTTTCTATCTGCCAGCGGTGGTCGGCTAGCTCTTGCAGGCGCACTTCGCGGCGCTGCTCGATGAGCTCGGCCCAGTCGGTTTCGTTGATCTCGCGCAGCACGCCGGGCACGTCTGTTTTGCGGTCGTTGGCGACCAAGCCGAAGTAATGGGCGGGGTTACTGCCTTCCCACCATAAAATGGTGATGTTCTCGACCGGGTCGGCGGGGCCGTGGCGGGTCGGGAACTCTGTTGCAGGACGTCCGTCGCGGGCATCCACTTTTACAAATTCAATCGGTTTCATGGATCACCTCTCTGGTTATAGATAGACGCGGCGCACGGCCCGCGGGAAAGTGTTGTAGTTGTAGCTTGGGTTAATTCGTAGGCCACCATCATTAGCTAAAAAGTATTCAAGACGATTAGAGTCGATTGTGTCTTTAGCCCAGTAATAAGCGTTTTGTAGCGCTTCTGAGCCATCCTCTTTAAATTCAGGCAGCTCAGTTTGTGATGGATTGCCTTCTGTGAAATTTTCTGTAGGTGGGATGATTAGTTGGCTAGCACCATAAGCGGAGGTGTTGCTCATTGTGTTGTGCTTTAAGTTCCAGTAAATAGCAAACCACTCATCATAGGTTGGAAAATCCCAATCCGTGTAGCCGTTGAGAGCATCCGTGTTGATACCCTCCATTAACGATCTGGCCGTGGAGGTGTATTGGGTGTAATTCGCCTGCCCACCCGCTTTAGGGGCAAGAATAAGGGCATATTCAGCGTCTTCCTCGTCAAGCATTCGTGACACAAAATAACCGCCACCAAAGGGCAAGCCAGCATTTCCTGACTCAGGTACAAACTGCGCATCAGTGGTAAACGAAGCGCGACCCCAGGCGCTGATGGCGAGGTCGTGCCCTTGGAACTGCACTTCGACGTTGTAGGTGGTGGCTTCCTGCAGCACACCGGCGGGAATGACCACGCTGGTTTTGTTTTGGGCATCGTTCAGCGATGACCAGACCAAGAGCCCTTCGGCGGTTTTGACCTGCCAGTTGGTGGCTAGGTGAGTATCGGCACCGCTGGGGGTAGTGGCGAAGGCGCTGGCTTCGATGACCGGTGATTCAGGAATATCACTTGCACCGTTCATCGGGGCGGTGATCTGTGGCGTAGTGATGTACTCATTGACGGTTTTAAACGTGATGGGTGTTGACCATTCGGAGGCCCCCAGCGTTGCGCCATGGTGGCGGGCGCGTAGGTAGAGGGTGGTATCGCGGGGGAGGTCGGTGACGTCCCAGCTTTCCAGGCTTTCCGTATCGACTAACGATTGCTTGACGATGTTGGTGAAGCCACTGTCGGTGGCGATCTGCCAATCGGTACTCGCGTGTGTGTCCATATTTCTCGGGTAGGTCTGAAAGGTGGACGTGGTGGCGGTGGGCTGGGTGCTGACTGCCGTGGCGCCGCCGGTGGGGTTGAGGACCGCCGGGCGGGCGATGGATTGCGCGCCCACGGCGATGGCGAACGTATTTTCGCCACCATTGCGGCCGACGGTGAGAAAGAGCGACGCATCGGCGGCCCCGGCGGGGATCTCTAACGTAATGGTGTTGCCGCTGCAGGTAGCGGTACCCACATTGGTGGCCACGGTGTAATCGCTGAAGGCGTCAAAGTCGGTAATGGTGTAGCTGTTGCTACTGCCGGGGTACACCAAGCTAGGGCCATCAAGCGACACACGGGAGAGCGTGACGGTGCCAACTTCTTCATTGTTGACGAACTCGACCGTGGTGCCGCTTGTCACCGGAGTGCCGAGCTTCACCTGGGTGGTGTTGAGCGCTTGCCATTGGGTATTGGTCAGGCGCTTGCCGTTGACGTAGATGGCGAGGCCCCGGGTAATGGTTTGCTGCAGGTTGAAGACATCCTGCTCGCCCACGGCTTGACGGGTTTCAGTGATGGAGTGCACGCGAATATGCATACCGTCGGCAGGGTTGGCCCAATCGGCGTCGCCTTCGGCATTGGAGTTTTTGCGCAGCCAGTGACCGGCATTGCCCCCTGTCGGGAGGATGTAGGGCCGGATCTCTTCGATGTCGGCCTTGGTGGCAATGGTGATGTAGTCGTCAATCACGGCGGTGACGTTCTGTGCGCTGCCAATCACCGTCACCAGATCGAAAATTTGTTCCACCAGGGTGGCGCCGCCTTCGGCGGGGAGAAAATCGCTTTGCTCGGCGCTGTTGCTGTAGGAGTAGAGCAGTTCCTGCTGAGTATCGGGGTCGCGGGCGTAGACGCCGATTTCGCGCACGAAGAAGCCGACTTCGACCCCTTGGTTGGTCATGATCGCGCGGAGCTTACTGGTGCCGTCGCCCAGCAGTTCGAAGGATTGAATCGATAGGCTTTGGCGTTCGTTGACCAGGGCGGAGAGCGACTCGGGGTTGTCGGGGTCGGCGCCGTCACCTAGCGCGACACGTAAGAATTGCAAAGGCTGGCCGATCTGCGCCTTGGCCTGCAGGTTGCGGCCGTCGGCAGTCAGGATCAGCCCGGGGAAGTTCGCCATGGTTAGGCCCTCGGTTGAATGGTGGTCGTGGTGGCAATGAGCGCCGCCGTGCCGATAGTGAGCGCGGTGGCCGCTGGGGTCAGCGCGACCCGGGCGGGGTGCACTGTGGTGGTGTTGGCACTGTGCATGGCTAGGCCGAGCGTCACCGTTGTGGCCGATGGGCGTGGGTCGATCTGCGAGCGGATGACCATGTGGGTGCCGGTGTGGGTATAGGTGCCCAGCGTGAATGCCAGGGTGGCTGAGCGTTTCACTTGCAGCGCGGCGAGCCATGCGCGGGCGGGCTTGGTGTCGTCGACCATGCGGATGAGGCGCTGGTAATCCGCATCGCTGGCCAGTTGCCCGGTGGTGGCAATCTTGAAGGTGTAGGGTTGGCCGCCGAACTGCCACGCTTCGAGAATCTCCCCGCCGCCAAAGATCAGCTCGATAACTTCGCGCACGTCGGCGGGGGTGCCCTTGCGGCGATGGATGGCCACCGCCGTGGCAATGATTTGGCGCTTCTGTTCCACGCTCCAGGCTTCTTCCCAGCGGTCGACGCTGAATGCCCAGGCCAGCCAGGGCAGCAGGTGCTCTGGGCAGGTGGCCGGGTTCCAGATATCGCGTAGCGGGGCGGACAGGTCGCCAATGCTAGCGGTGACTTGCTCTAGCTTGCGCTCAACAGCGGTGGTGTTGGGGGGCAATAGGCTGTTCATGGGTAGGCCTCGAACGCGGTGGTGGCGACCGTGAGGGAGGTGGCCACACGGGCATCGCCACTGGCGGGCACGGTAATGCGCGGGGTGACGACACCGGTTTCGATGGGGATGCTGATGGCCCGGTTGCCGACGGTGAGCGTGACGGTTTGCTCGCTGGCCGGGGCGACGAACAGGATGCGGTCGCCTGACCGACTGATGCTGCCTGCCGTGGCGGTGACGCTGTAGGGGGAGTCGCTGTCGTAGTTGGTGATGATGATCTCGACGCTTTGGCCGACGTAGATTTTGTTACCCGGCCAGCTAAGCGTGGGGATGGAGACGGATTCGATTTTGGTGGCGAACTGGTTAGGGTCGAAGTCTTTGTCCGTCCAGATTTTATGCCAGGTATCCCAGTTCCCGGCTTTTTTGACCCGTGCGCTTAGGTTGCCGCCGCTATCAAAGTCGGCAGCCAACTGGAACTGGTAGCTGTCACCGTTGCGGTGCGACGCTTGAATCACATATTGCCAGGTGTGGGTTTTGAAGGGCGTGGCGTGATCCAGATTAGAGCCGTCATAAAACCCTGCCGTAGAAGGGGCGTTCCAATCGGTACCCGGGTGGCGGCCACGGCCGTTGTCGTCGGTGACTTTGGCCCATTGGAATTGGCTAGCGTGGCGGCCGTCTAGCTTGTCGGCATCGGCGGCTTTTCCGCTTGAAGGCAGGTAGTCATGGGTATGTCCGACGCTGGCGAATTCGGCGGCATGTTTTCCGTCTAGCGTGTCGGCGTTATCGGCTTCTTTTACCTTGGATGAAAACGTGTAGGTACCTGGGTTGCTATGGCTTCTAAAGCCCCATAGATACCCATTCGAATCAATGGCAATGGCATTGGATCGAGAAGCGCTGATTTGCCAGACAAGCGCCGCCGTATAGGTGGGGTTGAGCGTCGCTCCCCGCGTACCGCCCAAGTCAGCTATGTAGATTCCATCTTGCTGATCACCTGGGCCATCGCCATCAACATCAAAGTTGGCGACTACTTTCACTGGCGAAGTGAAGGTTTTACCCGTTTGCGATGATGGCAAACGTGCATCCGAGAGGGTGCCGGTCGTTAGGTTTCCGGCATTGCGGTAGTACTCACTTTCTTGACCATCCAGCTTGTCAGCATCAAGCCCTGAGCCTGCACCATCGACGGTGCGCAGCTTGGCAAGTAAATCAGCCGCGGTATAAGCGGCGGCGTTGAGTTTTCCGCCTAGCAGGGTATCGAGCTGCTGCTGGGTGTAGTAGCGGCCGTCGTGGTCGTGTTCGGCAGCGGGGTAAGTAGTGGGCTTGCCGGTGACTTCCCCAAAGCTGGGCCAGCGGGTAGCGGTAGCGGGTTTGCCGCTCACTTCTGCCCAGGTGTGACCATGCACTGCCAGGGCGAACGCGGCGGCGTGTAGGCCGTCCAGCTTATCGGCGTTCAGCCCTGACCCTTCACCGTGCACCGTGAGCAACTTGGCGAGCACATCGGCGGCGGTGTAGGCGTTGGCGTTGAGTTTGGTGCCGATCTGATTGCTGACCGTGGTGGCGAAGTCGGGGTCGTTACCGAGCGCGGCTGCCAGTTCGTTGAGCGTATCAAGGGTTTCCGGCGATGAGCTGACCAGGGCGGCCACGGCGGCATTGGTGAACGCTCGGTAATCAGCTTCGATAGTGGCGAGCTGTTTGCCGTCTAGCGTGTCGGCGTCCAGCCCTGAGCCATGCCCGGCCACGGTGAGCAGTTTGGCGAGCACATCGGCAGCGGTATAAGCGCTGGCGTTGAGCTTGGGCGCGGTGGCGGTATCGGTGTGTTCTTTGGCGTTTTGCTCGGCTTGATCGGCGGCGGCTTGGTACTCGCCTTCTAGCGTGGCCAGCTGTTTGCCATCCAGCTTGTCGGCATCCGCCGCTTTGGCGGTGGCGTTGAGTTTGCCGCTTAGCAGGGTGTCGAGCTGCTGCTGGGTGTAGTAGCGGCCGTCGTGGTCGTGGGCTTCGGCGGGGTAGGCGTCGGGCTTGCCGGTCACTTCGCCAAAGCTTGGCCAGCGGGTGGCGGTGTCGGACTTGTGGAGCAGATCCTCCCAGGCGACATAGGCCCAATCGGTGGCGTAGTCGTCACCGTTCACTTTCATCATCACGGCACGGGCGTTACCCCCTTTGGGGACGCCGTGGCCGGGCAGGCCACGCATGCCGACGGCAACGGTGGCCACCGGGGTGCCGGGTATGTCGATACTCGCGGTGCTGATGGTGATATTGCCGATGTGCTGGGCAACGGCAATGGTGCGCACGGGGGCGGTGACATTGACGTTGATGCTCATCGCGTGACCCCTGGGCGCACGGTGACGGTGCCTTCTAGCAGGCGGTGGGTGTCGGGGCCGGTCAATAGCAGGTCGTAAACCCCTTCGCTCCAGCTCAAATGGCTGGTGTCTTCGGCCGTGAGGGTGATTTGAATCACGCCGCTGGTGGGTTGGTCGACAAGAATGCGGCCGTTTTCCGGGTTGCAGGCCAAGAGGATCTCGCGGTTTGCTGAGCTTTCACGCACCTGCAAGCGCGGGGTGTAGGGGGTGAGATCCATGGGCGTGACGCTATCCCCTTCGCCTTCGGTAATGGTGAGATCCAACGTGAAGGTGGTGTATTGCTCAATTGTCAGGTCGAAGTTTCCGGCACTCATGAGTCACCTCGCGTCACGGTTACGCTGATGCCCGTGCAAAACGGGGCGTGTTGCTTGTCGCAAACAATGCCCGCCGTGGGGCGCAGTAGCTCTACGGCTTGCACGCCGGGGCGGTGCAGCGCGGCATAAAGGGCGGAGAGGGGAACATCGCGGCCGAGGGCGTGCCGTTCGGCGACAAGGCGTTCGGTTTCATCGACGGCGGCATCCTGCACCACGCCTGCGTCGGGGCCTTCGTCAATGGTGAGCCGGGCTTCGACGGTGTAGGCGTTGATGATTGCGCTCTGCACATTGACGCGGTCGGTGAGCGGGCGTACATCGTCTGCACCTACGGTGTTAAGCACGCTGGTTAGCAGGGTGGGGCCAGCGGTGCCGTTACCGGTACGGGCCAGCACGGTGATCATGACGTCGCCCGGTGCGGGGCTGGTGATGCTGGCGTCTTTGACGTTGGGGTCGGCTCCCAACGCGTGGAAGCGGTAGCCTTCGGCCGGACCTGCAGTGCTGTAGCCTTCGGGGGAGAGCTGGATGCGGCGGCGGTAGTTGGGGTCGGCTTCATCATCCAGGCGCGACACGCTGTAGTTGGCCCCGATCTGGTCGAGGTCGGCATCGCGGGCATAGGCGAGCATGACGGCGCGGGCGGCTTCGTTGATACGTTGGCGGAGTAGTAACTCGCGGTAGGCGTTTTCTTCCAGGAGCTTGACCAGCGGTTCGGATTCGAGCGCGAGTAGCTCGGTAATGGCTTCCCGCTCTTCTTCGGGAGTTAGCTCAATCAGCCGCGCTTTGCGGTCGGCCAGCAGGGTTTCATAGTCTAGCGGCTCGATGATGTTGGGCGCGGGGAGCTGGGAAAGGTCGATGGGGGTGGTCATGCATTCCCCCTTAGCGGTATGGCCATAGTTACGCTTTCACCGTTTTCGACCCGGCGTGCGGTAATGATCAGATCAAAGCGGCCGGGGCGCTGAGTGGAGACTTGCCGGGTAATTTGCTGCACCCGAATGCGCGGCTCCCACTTCATTAAGGCCACCACGGTGGCGGCGTAGGCGCGCAGCGCGGTGGGGCCGTTCAAAGGCTGGTCGATGAGTTCCGGAAGCAGTGAGCCGTACTCCCGGCGCATAACCCGCGAGCCTATTGGTGTGGTGAGAATGTCGATCACCGATTGCTGAATATGGGCCAGCGGCTCCATGCTGCGGCCATTGTGCGCGTTCATGCCTGGCATTAGATTGGCCCCTGGGTGTTGGCGGGGCCGGGCTGGATGCCGCTATGGGCGTGATCATGGCCCACGTTCTTGCCGTTGTGACTGAGCCCACCACCTTTCTGTGTGTAACCCCCTTCGCGGTTGAGCTCGCCGGTGTGCTTGATGTTGCCTTGCCAGGTAGTGCCCCCGGGGGCGGTGATCTCAATCGCTCCGGGCAGGTGGATGCGCAGCACGCTGTTGGCGTGGTCATACTCGAAGAGGCCTTGATCTGGGAACAGCCTGCGCCATAGGTCAGCGCTGTTTGCCGGGGCAGAGTGGGCGTTTGAAAACAAGCCAGTCAGTACGACCCCTGCAGCAGGATCGCCCCCGGGTGAAAAGAGAATCACCTGCTCACCCTGAGTGGGTGGATTCCAGTCGCGTGTGGAACCGGCGCGGCCTTCAATCCACGGCAACCAATCGGTAAGCAGCTCGCCGGTTTTGACTCGCACGCGGGCAGCGTGATGATCCACCTCAGCGATGGTGCCGAGGCGGATCAGGTTGTGCAGCAGGCGGAGAAGTTCGGGAATGTTCATAGCCGCTATCCTGCGGCGGCGTTTGGCGAAGGCGAAGTGGCGGCGGGTGTAAGTGGGGTTATTTACACCAAAGAATTAAATTATTGTTGAAGAGGTTTTCAACAGAAATGGGGCGGCATATATGCGTTTACGCAATTAAAAGCGTTCAGACAGGCCCAGCACAATTCGCGCTTTCCAACGAAAAATAAGCCAATTCAACATGGCGTAATACTGCACTGGGATTCAGGTGCCACCGAGTAAATGATATGACTGCTCGATCAATTTTACCGGCAGCACTCCACTCGATGGCGGTAGCAATGGTTAGATTAACCAATCGTTATCTGAGGGATTATAGCTGAGCTCGCTAAGCCACTCTGCGCCTTCACGGTTTTCTGGCGATTGAGCGAAATCAATAAGTACATTTGCACGGGTCTTCTCGCCCTGCGAAATGACGTCTACCCAGTAGTCATAGCCGGACTGGTCGGGCTGGCGATCCAGAACATTCAAATAAAGACGATCGATGAACTCTTCATCGCTGCCTAAGCCGAATCGTTCGATAAATTCGTCTGAGTTTATAAACGAGTCGGCAACATGTTTCATACTCTGGCCTCCGGCTACATTACTGAGCCAATAGTTGAGTCCCTCGGCATCTGGACGTCGATCAAGAGCGGCGGCGTAAAGTAGAGCGACGTTTTCTGCTTTCTCAAAAGTAATATCAGGAATTGGAACGTCTTGATTGCTTTCACCGGTGCTAAGGTCGATCAGTTCAATGTTATAACCAATAGTGACTTCATTGAGCATTCTGCCTGACGCATCGAAGCCAGGATTAGTGGTAGGCATGCTGACTTCGAAAAAATGAGGGGCGGATGCTTCAACGGTAAAAACATCCGAGTACAAGGCACCCTCCTCATACGCGCTTTGGTTATCGTTAAACAAGTCGTAACCAACCGTGCGAATAATCTCTTCCTGATTCAGATCGGCAAGCACTTTTGGCTGCGTAAGGTTGTACACACTTGTATTGAAATTCCCATCGTAAGGCAGATCAGGGGTGATCTTGATCTGATACTCGTTGCCCTGAATAACATTGTGAGCGGCAAAGGTGTCTTCATCAGTGGATAGACGGACTCCATTCCCTCCTCTGTTATGGACGTATGCACGAACGGTGTTTCCAGGCTCTAAGAATTGTATCTGGCTTTCTGGATCATTCAGGAACTCCAGAGCCCCAGGCACAGTAGAAAACATTGAAAGCCCATAAGCGGAGGTATCGTTCTTTAGTTCGGGCGTTTCCTGGATGATCGTTGGCATTTTAGCCTCTCATATTGTGATGGAGTTAAATCAAATTCACTAAGTCATTTTAAGATAGCTTTTTTTAATAAGCATGTAAACAAGGCTATAGAGTCTTTGGGAATTCCGTAGATGGCCCAAAAAACTCTAGCCAAGACGTGTCCTATCAAACGACGTTATCGATATAAAAAACTTTTATAAGCAACTATTTACACAAGTGCTCTATTAGCCGGTCATTAATAAATTCGTGGTCTGAGGTGGTAAAACCGAGCAGCTCCCGCTGGGCGTATTGGACTTCGGGGCCGTCGCGGCTGACGCGGTCGCGCAGGCCGTACTGGTGGGTTTTGGCCAAGCGGGCCACGCTGCCGAAGAAGCCGACCACGGCGGTGTCGCCGCTGGCGGTGGCTTTGAGCCATTTGGCGGTGGAGAGCTTGTCGAACATGGCGCGACGACGAATGCTGCCTTGCTGGGCGCGCAGGCGTTGTTCCTTGCGCGGGGCGTAGGGCTTACCATCCGGGTTGGTTTGGGCGCGGATTCGCTCCCGTTGACGGCGGCGAAGATCTCGTGCCACGTTGCGGGCCAACGCTCGGCGCTGTTTCACATCCAGCTGGGCCAGTAGCGGGCCGACCCACTCTTCCAGCGCTTGCATATTATCCGCCATGGTCATTTTCCCACTCGGCGGCCAGTGTGTAATCGGCGTCTACCTCGCTATCACGAATCAGCAACTGCCAGCGCGGTGCCGGGTAGCCGCTGGTTTCGAAACGTGGCAGGGCGTGATCGACACGTATTTCTCCCGCCTCACAATCCACTTTTGCCAGCACCCGTTCGGTGAGTTTGACCCGCAGGGCCACATCCACCGATTTGTGACTGAGGATCTCGGCTTCAAAGCTGATTGCCTCCGTTGGGTCGGCATCCGGCTGGTATTCGGCCAGCCATTTCAGCAGCGGCACCATGAGGGTGTCGAGATCCGCGCTGAAGTCGGTGAGCACCAGTTGAGCGGTGAACTGGTATTCGTGGGTGAGGTTGGGGCCCCGACGAAATTCGATGCTGCCTTCTTCCACAAAGGTGAGCAGCCGTTCGGGGTCGTTGGCGAGCGCCGGTACCGCGTTAATCAGGAGGGCGCGTAGCAGGTGGAGCTTTTTCATCAGCGTTCTCGTGACAGGCGATGACGGCATCGACCTCGGCGGCGCACTGTGCCCAGGCGGCTTCGGTGCGTTCTAACTGCAGGTCGAGCTCGCCATTGGTTTGCGGGTTACTGGCGGGGAGCGTGCAGGGGCTCGGCGTCGCGCACTGATTGGTGATAAGCATCGGCGCCGGTGACGGCGGGGCGGCGGCGCATCCGGCTAACAGCATCAGGCAAGTGAGCGGTAGCCCAAGCGCGAAGTGTTTCATTTTCACGATGTAGCTCCTCAATGGTGGTGAAGCGGTTGGAGGCAGTGCGGGCCAGCGCCGCCTGCTGTTGGGCCAGGGCCCGGCGCTGGTTAGCCAGGCGGCGTGCGTTATCCCATAATGCATTGATGACCACTTTGTTTTGCGCTTCCCGCTGGAGGGATTCAGCCAGCTGTTGTTCGGCAATATCGGCGCGGGCCTCGGCGGCGTTGGTGCGTTGCCAAAGTGCCCAGGTAACGGCAATGACCAGTGCTAGAATCACCACGGCGGCGAGTAGGCGGTTCATGGTGCTAACCCCTCCAGACACAATTCGCGCTCGGTAGCGCGGCGTTTGACTAGGCCGTTGAGGCGTTTGCCTCCGGCATAGACCCAGCGGGAGAGCTCATGGCAGGCGCCGCGAAGGTCGCCAGTATTGAGCTTGCGTAACAGGGTGGAGCGGGCAAACGCGCCTGCCCCTACGTTGTACACAAACGATGCCAGCGCAGCGCGGGTGGGGGGTGGTAGATCTACATGGGCGCGGCGGTCGACCGCTGCAAAGGCAGTGCCGAGATCCGCCTGCAGCAGATCCGTACATTCTGCCTGGCTAAGGGTTTGCCCCATGCGCGCCGTGGCGGTGTGGCCATAGCAAATGGTGGCGATGCCCACGGGGTCGCGGTAGGCGGTGGGTTCATACCCTTCGTAATAGGAGACCACGGCGGTGGCAATGCTGAGCGCACCGGCAGTGGCCCCGATGGCGATGCGGCGTTTAAGACCCATGACGGCGCCCCCAATAGTTACGGATGCGTTTTAGGTAGCGCGGTACCAAAAGGCCGATCTGCAGCGCGAGGTATAAAAGGGTCAGCACGGTGACCCAGTCGGCGGGCGTCATGCCGCCGACGTGCAGAAGCGAGACAACGGCTGGCGGGGCGACCTTGGCGCTTTCGGTGGTGATTTCGAAGGAGTGGCTCATGCGGGCCTCAAAGGATAAAAGGGTCAATCCCACAGTTGCACGGTGGGGGCGCGGCTGGGCGGTTGGGTTACCGTGGGCAGCGTGACCGACGTGCCATGGGGCAGCAGTGGGCCTAATTCGGCCAGCCCCGGGTTGGCGGCCAGTACCTGTTCGGTAATGCCTTGCGTGCGCCCAAAGGCGCGGTAGCAGATGGCATCCAGGGTGTCGTTTTGCTGGGCGCGGAGAGTGTTGGTCATATCAGTTCCACCGTGCTGTGCGGACGGCCTTCGATCTCGCTGATCGCCCAGGCGGCATCGCGACGGTAGCCGTCGGCAGGATCTTGCAGACGTTCGCCGCGCTCCCGGCCGCTGTTGGTGGCGTCATAATCCGCGTAGCGTTCAAGCAGGCTGGCGTGGGCGGTGGAGTACACAGCGCGCAGGTAGAGCACGTTAAACACTTCCGGCGCTTGCCAGACACGAATGGGCAGCGAGTCCATCGTTTGATAACCCGCTTCCACTTTGGCGGCTTGCCAGTGGCGTAAAACGCGGTTGACCGTGGCCATTGCTGCCTGCAGCGCGCTTTTGATGCGGGCGTTGGTGATGGTGCTATCCAGCCGGTGGGTTTCCCGGAAGTCGCTGGGCTTGATGGCCGGCCAGAAGCCATTGTTTTCGATGGCGGTGGCTTTGGTTTCGCTGCTGGGGGTGCCTGCCGAGATAAAGCTGCTCATCGGGTTACCTCAATTCATTAAAAGGGGGTGGGCGGCGTTCGAGCATGAGCGTTGTCGCTTGGCTCTCACGTCGCGCCCCCTGACGTCGGCGGTCGACTCGGTTAGCTGTCAGCTTTTGGCTGTGCAGCGTTTTGTTTCATCTCACGTTCCAGGCGTTCGAGATCTTTCTTCACACCAATGCGGTCGTTGAGTGATAGAGCGCGTTCCAGATTGACCTGGGCATCTTCCAACTGACCGGTGGCCCGGCAGGCATAGCCCAGCGCCTTGTGCAGCTTGGCGCGGATCTGATCGTGCATATCGGCGTCGCGGGTGAGCAGCTCCACATCGATCAGATGAACCAGTAGGGCGGTGGTGTCGGCACCCTCTTCATCCAGTTGCTTCAGCGCTTGGTCGGCGACCTCTTCAGCAATAATGGCGGCGGTGCCGCGCTCGAATTGATCCGGCGGAGTGAGGCTGTGCTTGATGGCGTACTTGGCGATCGCAATGGCCCCGGCGAGGTCGCCAGCATCGATGCGCCAGAGCATGATGCGCATCAGTACATCGTCCTGGGCGCCTTGCCCGGCTTCCAATACACCGGTGATGTACTCGGCGTACTTGGGCAGGATCTCGCGCTTGATCTCGGCTTTGCGCTCCATGGATTGGGTGGATTTAAGCAGGCGGTAGTCTTCAAACAGCGCGGCTTGCATAAGCTCAAAGGCTTCGCCTTGCATGGGCTGGTCGCCCGCATCAGCGGCCGCCTGAGCGGCGCTGACGTGTTCAAAGTGGCGGCGGATAGAACTGACCATGACTTACTCCCCCGCCGGTGCTTCGGTTGGTGCGTTTTCGCGGGTGATGTCCTCAATCAGGCAGCCAAACCCATAGTCTTCAATCACGTAGGCATCGTTTGAGGATTCGTAATTCTCGACCCGCTTGCGTTCTGGCTTGTCCTTGAGGTAGCGACGGCGAGAACCTTCCTGCCAATAAAGCGACAAGTTTTCGAATGAGGTGATAAAGATTCCATTTTCCAGCATGAAGGGGGCTTGGTAGCTGTTTAAGCCCCCAATGCGCTTTGCCGCCATGATCATGTCCAGCGCACGGCTTTCAGTCGGCTGCTCATACTGGTTGACCTTCGGTAGGTACTCTTCGGTCATGAGGGTTCGACCAACGATCGCTACCAAGTCCGTTGAGTCGCGATGCCAGGGGTCGATCATGGAGTTCACGGCTTCCATTACCAAAGCGTCTAGGTTCTGGAATTCTTGGCCTTTACCTATCTTGTGCCCTTTGGTAACGCGTGCTGGAGAGTGATTGCGATACTTCTGCAGCCAGCCAATGTTGACGTCTTGTAGCAGTGGGTTAGCTGCTCGATCAGTCTGTTTTGCTGCACTAGTGCCGTTAAAGCCCATCATCAGACGGTCGAGTGCTTGTTGCTTAATGATGGCGTTGCGAATACGTGACTGAAAATCGGGGAACTTTGCCCAAGCATCCAGCTTGGCCCAGGTTAGGTAAGTGTCGTATTCGGTGGATTCGCAGCGGTACTCATGGTTGTCCATGATCGTTGGGTCAATGGGGTTACGGTCACGCTGAGTGACGTCCGTTCGAGCGGCAATGGGCCCGTTGATTCCTAACCCGAGTTTTTGCCCTACTAGGTCTCGCACTCCAATCGTATTGATGCGACTAAGGAAGTCGCTGGAGTCCTGGATCTTGGTTTCCAGTGTTTGCTGCACGCTCGGCTCGATATCGAACGAAGAGAAAGCATTCTCTGCCCCATTAAGGCGTGCAAGACGCTGGCCGTATTTATTGAAGAGCTTTCGAGTTTCTGTACGCATGGTTTAAGGCGTCTCTTAGCAGTCGGTTTCGATGGTGCCGTCGTTACCAGTGGCGGGCGTGCGCGGCGCGCGGTTAGGTGTGTTGTCGATCTGGGTGTAGAGCGCGTCGAACTCTTGTTTCAGCGTTTCGTGAGCGCTTTTGAGCTCATTGAAAGCGGCCTGGGTGGGGCGCTTTTTAAGCGCTTCGCTGAGTGCCTGGTGTTTTTCCACGAACAGGCCAAGGGTCTCTTCCAGATCGGCGCGGAAGGTAGCGAAGCCTGCTTCTGTTTTGGCGTCCTGATTTTTGAACAGCGCCTTGACGCGATCGGCCAGTGACGGGCCTTTTTCTTCCTGTTCATCTTCCTCGCTGAATGAGAGCTCGGTTTCGATAGCTTCAGAGAAGAGATTTTCCGGGCGCTGCTTGCGGGCGGCCAGAGGGGAGTTTTTACCCTCAGAAGCGCTGAACTTGAGCATCGAGGTGCCGAGAGAGGCGGGGGAGTCGGTCACGGCCAGGCCGACCAGATACGCTTCACCAGAATCGGCAAAGTCGAGGTCGATCTCCATGGAGGTGTAGATTTTCTGGCGTTTCTCGACCATGGCCTTGAGGTCATCGGTCGGGTCGATCTCGGCGTATAGGCCTAGCTTGCCGTCGTCGCCTTCTTCGGTTTTGAGTGCGGTGACATCGCCATAGGCTTTGAAGGGGCCTTCCGGCAGCAGGCCTTTGATGTGTTCCATATTGACCCGGCAGCCGTAGTTGTCGGGGTCGAAGTTGGCGGCCATTTGAGTGAGCCATTCGGCGCTGATGGTGCGGCCATCGGTGGTTGCGCCTTCTTTTGCAATGCGGTGCCAGGGCATGGTCGGGCCTCGGTGTGTGGGTTGGGCGTTTGGCTGCGGTCAGGTTCCCCGCACACGCGGCTTGGCTCAATGAGGGCTGGGTGTAAGTGGCGTTACTTACACCGGGCGGGGCAATCGTGGGCGTGCCTGCGCGGGTACGCTGGCGGCATGACTCCTCAAGCGCACATCGACGACGATCACTACCGCCTATCTGCCCGCCACCTTTTTTGGATGGGGTGGCGGATTGCGCGCATTGCCGAGTTCCTGGATGTACCCAGGGCGACCATTGATTCGTGGAAGAAGCGCGACGCCTGGGACGACGCCACGCCGACTCAGCGGGTAGAGGGGGCGCTGGAAGCGCGCCTGGTGCAGCTGATTTGGAAGGAGCAGAAAGAGGGCAAGGACTTCAAGGAGATCGACCTGCTGGGCCGCCAGATTGAGCGGCTAGCCCGGGTGCATAAGTACCAGGGCAGCGGGAAGGAAGCCGACCTGAACCCCAACATCGAACGCCGCAATGAGGGACCGAAGAAGAAACCCGCCCGCAATGATGTGGGTGATGAAGGGGTGATTCAGATTGTCGATGCGTTCGAGGCCTCGCTATTCGATTACCAGCGGGGCTGGTATCGGGCGGGGCAGCATGAGCGGATTCGTAACCTGCTCAAGTCGAGGCAGATCGGCGCGACCTGGTACTTCGCCCGTGAGGCGATTGCCGATGCCATAGAGACCGGTAAGAACAAGATTTTTATGAGCGCAAGTAAGGCCCAGGCGCATATTTTCCGGCATTACATCGTGCAGTTTGTGAAGGAGGTGACCGGCGTTGAGTTGAAGGGTGATCCAATCATTCTGGCCAACGGTGCGGAGCTGCATTTTTTGGGTACCAACGCCAAAACGGCCCAGGGTTACCACGGCGATACCTACCTGGATGAATACTTCTGGATTCACGGCTTCGAGACGTTCCGAAAGGTGACGTCGGGCATGGCGATGCATAAGAAGTGGAAACAGACCTACTTCAGCACGCCATCGTCCGTGGCCCATGAGGCGTACCCGTTCTGGACCGGTGATCGGTTCAACAAACGCCAGAAGAAAGCCGACCGGGTAAAGATCGATATCAGCCACGCGGCTTTGAAGAACGGGGCACGCGGGCCGGATGGCCAATGGCGGCAGATCGTGACCATTGAAGATGCGATTGCCGGGGGCTGTGACCTGTTCGACATCGATCAGCTGCGCCTGGAGTACAGCGACGATGAGTTTGCGAACCTGCTGATGTGCGAGTTCGTGGACGATACGCAAAGCGCCTTCCCGCTAGCGATGATGCAGCGCTGCATGGTGGACAGCTGGGATGCCTGGCGGGATTTGAAACCCTTCGCGCCGCGGCCCTATGGCGAGCACCCGGTATGGATTGGTTACGATCCGGCCGGTGATGGTGAAGATGGCGATGGGGCGGGTCTGGTCGTGGTCGCACCGCCGAAAATCTCCGACAGCAAGCATCGCATTCTTGAACGCCACCGACTCAAGGGCCGCGACTATGAGGCCCAATCAGAGTTTATCCGCAGCGTGACGCGCCGCTATAACGTGACCTTTATCGGCATTGATACCTCGGGCCTGGGTGAAGCCGTGGCCCAGTTGGTGGCGAAGTTCTTCCCCACCGTCACCCGTTACCGCTATACCCCGGAAATGAAGTCGCGCCTGGTGATGCAGGCGCAGCAGATCATCAATAAGGGGCGTCTTGAATTTGATGCTGGGTGGGTGGATCTCGCCCAGTCGTTTATGGCGATCCGCCGGGAGCTGACCGCCTCTGGTCGCCAGATGACTTACACCGCTGGGCGCAATAACCAGACCGGCCACGCTGACCTGGCGTGGGCGACCATGCACGCCTTACACAATGAGCCACTCGATGGCCCGGTCGATCACGGCACGGGCCGTTCCCTAATGGAGTTATACGGATGAGCGAAGCGGCAGCAGCGCAGAAGCCGCGGGTACGCGTGCCTGCTTATGTGAAAGACACCGAGACCACGGCCGCGCCTGCCAAAGCGGAGGCGTTTAGCTTCGGCGAGCCGACACCGGTGATCGATGGTTATGATTTTTTCTACACCGGCTGCTGGATGTTGGGCAATGAGTGGTACGAACCGCCGGTGGATTTTCCCGCGCTCTCCCAGACCTACCGCGCCACGGCGCACCATGGCTCGGCCATCCAGGTGAAGCGAAACATCCTAGTGCGTTCCTTTATTCCCCATCCGCTGTTAAGCCGCCAGGCGTTCAGTGCGCTGGCCACCGATTACCTGGTGTTTGGTAATTGCTACCTGGAAAAGATTTATGGCCGCTTGAACAGGCTGCTGGCACTGAAATCAGCACGGGCGAAGTATGTTCGCCGCGGGGCGGATCTAAGCCGCTACTTCTGGGTGCCCAACTGGTCGGATCGCAGCGAGTTCGATGAGGGCAGCATCATTCACCTGCTGGAACCGGACATTAACCAGGAGGTATACGGCGTGCCGGATTACCTGGGTGCGCTGCAGTCAATCTACCTCAACGAAAACGCCACGCTGTTCCGGCGCAAGTATTACCTCAATGGCTCCCACGCGGGCTTTGTGATGTACGTCTCCGACGCTGCCCACAACCAGGAAGATATCGACGCCATGCGATCGGCGCTGAAGGAGTCGAAGGGCGTGGGCAACTTCCGCAACCTATTTATGTACAGCCCCAACGGCAAGAAAGACGGCATCCAGATCATCCCGATCAGCGAGGTGGCTGCTAAGGATGACTTCGCGGCTATCAAAAATATCACTCGCGATGATCAATTGGCTGGCCATCGCATTCCGCCGCAGCTGATGGGCATTATTCCTAACAACACCGGTGGGTTTGGTGACGTAGAGAAAGCCGCCAAGGTGTTTGTGACCAATGAGCTCGAACCGGTGCAGGCGGTGTTTAGTGAGATTAACGATGTGCTGGGGGAGGAGGTGATTCGGTTTAAGGAGTATTCGCTAGCCTCATAAATAAAAAGCGCCTGGCATGATCAGGCGCACATCGCTCGTTTCATCCCTGAAAACAGTGGGAGCGTCCCGGCCCCGCAAGCGATACCAACTACTGTATATCAATACTGTATATTTGAACAGATATCATGGATGATGAATCGACCGATATTGCCCTGGATGGGCGGCAAGCGACGCTTGGCCAAACAGATCCTACCGCTCTTCAAACCGCACACTGCCTACGTGGAACCTTTCTGCGGGGGTGCTGCGCTCTTCTTTATGAAAGCACCCAGCAAAGTGGAAGTCATCAACGACGCGCATGGGGAGCTGGTAAACCTCTACCGCGTGGTGAAGCACCACCCTGATGAGCTGGTGAAACAGTTCCGTTGGGGGCTGATCAGCCGTGAAGAGTATCTCACTCAAAGAGAAATCAACCCTCTTCACCTGACGGATATACAGCGAGCGGCGCGGTTCTTCTACCTGCAAAAGCTAGCCTTCGGCGGCAAGGTGAGTGGCCAGACGTTTGGCACCTCTGCCGTTTCCCCACCACGTATGAACTTACTGCGCATTGAAGAAGATCTCAGTGCAGCGCACCTGCGCTTGGCTCGTACAGTGGTCGAGCACCTCGACTGGGCAGAGTGCATTAAACGCTACGATCGGGAAAGGACGCTGTTCTACCTCGACCCACCTTACTGGGGAACAGCCGGCTATGGCTGCGACTTCCCGCTAGATGAGTACTACCGCATGGGCGAGCTAGCCAGAACAGGGCAGGGGCAGTTCGTGATCAGCGTCAACGACACACCTGAGATGCGCGATGCCTTCCATGGACTGAACATTCAAACTACTGAAATTCGGTACACGGTAGGTCAGCGGGCCACCGAGCCGCGCGGCGAGCTGATCATCAGTAATCGCTGAAACAGAAGTCAGGCCTATAACAATAACGCCGCCTCAATGAGGGCGGCTATCGCTTATCCAGTAGCCTGAGGAGAGAGACAGCTATCTCTATAGGTACGCTCTTCTTGGATACTGCCATCCTCTTGATATATTTCAACGACTCCATCTTTACCAACCATATATTCTTGCATGAACAAAATGGTTTTCTCTTTAGTATCAGCGCGCCCAATGGCCAACCGGGCTCCGGCTCTTTGGAACTTCCATTCATCTTCCTCTTTTGAGATGTGATAGTTTTCCACCTAGCCCCCTGCAGTTGAAGTTTGCTTTGGCTATATTAAACCAAAAAAACTAACCCTGCCCACCCACGGCGCGCCGTCGACTCCCCGCCCCGCCTGCGCGCTAAACCTGTGTGATTTTATGCACCATTGCGGCAGGCACTCAGGCTCCGCCATTGCTGGGCGGAAGGGCGGTTATAAAGGAAATTATTTTCATGCGTTTTCATGCGAACTTAAGCAGTGGTGCTGGAGGAAGTAGGAGAAGAACAGAATTTGATTATTGTCCTGTTTTAACTGCAGCACCTAGAAGCCATTTAGCTACGTAGTTCAATTCGGTAAGCGATTGAATTACAATGTCTTGGTGATCGGCTTTCACATAGTTTTTTTACGCTCAACATACTGATTTTTCTATTTAATTGTAATATCTTGTAATCAGTAGGTCCCGGGTTCGACTCCTGGTGTCGGCACCACTGAAAAGTGGTTAAAAGTTAAGCGTCAGAGAATTAGATTAAGCCGTCCGAAA
>Ga0207900_100135_pt1 | contig 39362 bp, 46 predicted proteins | sample LinPmetageLP39_FD_184052 | JGI IMG/M metagenome (GOLD analysis project Ga0207900, IMG submission 184052) | Marine viral communities from the Pacific Ocean - LP-39 (SPAdes) | ecosystem: Environmental > Aquatic > Marine > Oceanic | place: Pacific Ocean | collected 2010-06-14
TTGAAGCGACCAAGGGCGTTGCCGAGCGGATTCGCCAGCTCTCGGGTCTGAGTGGCGATGGTGCTGACCTTGTGAATAAGGCATTTGGCGGTCAGCAACCTGTACTTGTCTTGAAGACACTGAGTACGGAGTCTGAAAAAAGCGAGCAGAGAGGCTTTGTAAACCTGCTGATCGGTCTGTTTGGGGCGGTACGCAATCCGCTTGCCCATGCCGCGAAAACGAATTGGCCTATGTCCGAACAGGACGCCTTGGACATCCTGACGCTGGTATCGCTGGTTCATCGTAAGTTGGATAGTGCCACGAGACTAGCTGCCGTATCGGCGTAACCGGGGAAGAGAAAATGGACGAGGCGATTGTAGTTTTCTCCCGGAAAGGAATTTTCCAAACCACAATCCTGGCACGTGGTGTACGCAGCCGTGAACATGCGCGCAAGCTTTGGCCATTAGTCTCTCCCGACGGATCGCGACAGATGGTGACGTGGGTCAGTCCTTCCTTTGAAAATGGCAAATTGCGCCGACGATCCCATTTTCGAGTACTGCCTACTCAGCACACCTTTAAGCCTAAAGCGCACTTCGACGATGAAGAGGCCAGCCGATGGCGCGCTGTGCAGGAAAGCCCCGAACACCGGCGGGCGAAAGAACTTGTCGCGGAAGAACTCTCAAGGCGCTTGCGTGCTGGGCGTGCTATGCCCTGGGCGTTCAAGGATGTGGACTCATCGGATTATCCGCTGGAGGGGAACTTGTTACTTGGCGCCGACCTGGTGGCAACTGAACATCCCCTAGAAACGCCTTTTGGCAGCAAGTTCCGGCTCGACGTGGCTGTGCTTGGGCCGCCGGTCCAGGCTGAGCCGATGGTGCTTGGCGGTGTTGAAATCGAACTTGGCCATGCTTTTGACGGTCGCAAGGCGCTGATCGGAAAGTCACTCGGCTTCCCACTCATCTCCATCGATATCACCGGAATGACCCTGCCCGAACTTACGCCGGAATGGGCACAGCGGGTATTGACTGCGACCACCCGCAGCCATGAGCAAGGGCGCCGGCAGACCTACATCTATCTCCATGACTTGCTATACCCACTCTATGCGCAATTGCCGGCGTTTCTCGACGACGAGCAGCGACATCAGTTTCTGGTGTTTGCCGACGATAAAACGCTGAACAAACTGGTGAACTGGATGAATCTACTGGCTGAAAAGCTGGAGTATCCTAAAGGAACGGTTGCCGTGGCGATAGTCAATGGTAAGAACGACCAGGCCCGTAAGATGCTGGAGCGTGCCGGGCAGGTTGTCGGGCCTGACTGGAGAGACTTCAATGATCAAAAATGTCTTCGCCTGACCCTTCCTCGCCCCAAGGGGCCAGCAGATCTTCAGGCGCACCGTTTCCACATGACCATGGCGCGTATCCTGCTATCTCATACCGATGCACTTGTTGGCTATAAGTATTGCAACGGCGTGGACAACAATCACCCCGAAGACGATATATGGATTGCGAAGCGCTGGATTGCCAATGAAAAAATCTTTTCCGAGCACCGTGTACTACCGAAGCGATTGGCCGAGCCGGTCAATAGATTGATCGCCGTAGTTTCGGAACTCAGACATAATCACACAGCAGCCGCCACGAGGTGTGACCACTCCTCATCAAATCTCTTATAAGCACTCCGGCGGAGCCAAGCCGGGCTTCCCCTACGTGAGGGCGTTGCATGGTGCTTGGCACCATGCAAGCTTGGCATATAGAACGCTATTTAAAGTGGGTGTCCGGATTACTTGGTTGATAAGGGTGCCTCTCAAGTTCTTCCAAGTCTTAATTCAGCGTTCCAACTTTTCGCGCACGAAAGCTACACGCTTGTCGATACTGACACGGGGCAATTCGATAAGGGTATAACCCAGCTCGGCATAAGTGGCGAGCATCGTTTCCCAAGTGGCCATCGCCTCAGAAAAGCTCTGTTTGCGTTCGGCGTCGCCAGCGAAGATAGCTTCCCACGGCGGTGCCACGAATACAGTCGACGCATAACGAAACTGCTCGGCGGCACGCCGTACATGGCCCGGTACCGAGAGGCCAGCGACTCGCCTGTAGCCGATCACATCGGGTACTCCCCTATCGAACAACACAGGTCCGGCGAACTCAGCCGCTTCGTGCCACGAGCGCAGCTCCCAGCTGAGCATCAACTCTGCGAAGGCCTCTCTATTGCTCCAGGGCAGCGCGTCGCCCTCGATGGCCACTTGATCCTGAATGATAGCTCTCCCGGCCTCAGGCATATGCATGATACCCACAGAAGCAAGTGCTTCAAGCAAGGTGCTTTTTCCCGATCCGGGGCCGCCGGTGATGACGAAGCGTTTTTCAGGCGTTGTTGTCGCGCTCTTTCTCTGAATCACGGGTATGTTTAAGCTCCTTTCTGTAACAGTCATTCATCAAACGATTAATCTGGATACTCATTAAAGTTTACTCACACCTAAGCTTTTCATCCCGGCGTGCCGCCGTCGGGCTCGCGGGCTACGCCCCGCGCTTCGTACCGAATCGCGGCCATCCGGCTTTGATCCCTGACACCTCCGGCCCATAAGGGCCTGCGCGCTCCGCTTGCCAAGGGTGAGTGTGTGTAGTGGGTAGGGTATGGGCGGTCTTGCTGTTCCCTTCACCGTACCACGGCGTTCTCGCCGTCAAGGGCTGCGCGTGCTCGCACGCTTGCGGCCATGGCCGTTCATGACCCTGTGACAGCTTGCGCTGCGCCGTGCTTACGCCGGTTCCGGGCAATTCCGCCCGAGCAACCGGAGCACGATCATGACACAACTGTCCTTTTCCTCGTTCGATTCCTCTCTGCTGGTTCGTGACGCGCAAGGGCGCTACCTGCCAGCGTCGGTGGATCAGATTCTTGACGCCGCGCGCCAGGTCATCGACCAGAAAATACAGCGGGGTATGTCCTTCACCTCACCGGCACTCGTCAAAGAGTACCTGTGTGCCAAGCTGGCTGGTTACGAGCACGAAGTCTTCGCAGTACTGTTCCTCGACTCGCAGCATCGCTTGATCGAATACACCGAGATGTTCCGGGGCACCATCGACAGTGCTTCGGTGTATCCACGCGAGGTGGTCAAGGAAGCCCTGAGGCTCAATGCGGCGGCGGTGATCTTCTCGCATAATCATCCCAGCGGAAATCCCGAGCCGAGCCGCGCCGATGAGGCCATCACTAAGCGGCTCAAAGAGGCTCTGGCGCTGGTGGATGTGCGCTCGCTGGATCATGTCATTGTCGCCGGTAGCGATACTACGTCCTTTGCTGAACGTGGCCTGATCTGACCCAGGGGGCTTCGGCCCCCTTTTTTGCTTCGCCAGATTCTGCTACTTGGCTCCATGGCGTTCACGCTGCCGGAATCGTTTGATATATGCATCATCGACTAAATCGTTGGGACCAAGATCCAATGCACGGTTGCCTAGTGAGGCCAGTGTCAGGTCAGATAGCTTGAAGCCGATTGGGGGCCGCGCAAAAGATAGATGTAGTTACTGCGTGATTTTGGCAGTTTTGCTAGCGACGCTTGTTTCGCCCGGGCCATGGGAGTTCGCCTGTAAGTTCAGGCAAGCCACCGTCGTCATCGACTCGTACGCCGAAACGGCTTACCTCGATATCCGGTAAGTCTTCGTCGTCAAACCATAGCAACGAAATAGTGGTGTCGGTGCGTGCGTAGTGCCTTGAAAGCTCCCAGAGATCAAGGCCCTTTTCCCAGTTGTCGAACCAGACGTCCTGAGAGATTTCTCCAGTATCGGTTGTATTAGTCCCAGAGGATCTGACTCGATGAGCCACGGAGCCAGCCGGGATTACCGATCTAGGGGATATCCAGGCCCCGGCTTGCCTCAAAGACGTGGAGCGTGCGGCATACCGTACTGTGCCGCGCTCCATGGTGACGAAGGCACACGGCGCATCGCTTAGACTGGCGAATCTTGAGGCTGCGGCGGGGAACGAGGTGCCGAACATATCGGCCATGTGCTGGATAAGCTTCAAGGAAGGCTCTTCCTTGGGAACGACAGAAAGCCATTGCTGATACGGCATCAGCAGTTCAGCGGCAAATGTGTCGCAGGCGATCTCGTTGGGATGTCGTTTGGCATAAGACCAGGACGGAACTTCCTCGTGACTCGATTCTAGGTCGAGCACGATATGAGCTATTTCATGACAAATAGTGAAGCGCTGACGTTCCTCAGTCTCCAGGGAGTTCACCGTGATGATGTGCTTCCCGTTCGGCTTGGTAATGGTATAGCCAGACTCTCCTTTGCCAAGCTCATCTTTCTTGATCTTGGCGTTAGCTGCGGCCACATAGGGGGAAAGGTCTTCTCGGATGCTAGAAACATCGACTTTCGCAATGAACGCCCGTGCCTTCTGTCTGACATCCATTTCATCCATGGTCAATCGTCCTCGTCGTCGTCCTCAAGGGCCCTTTTGATCCGGGCAATCAATGTGGCGGGATCAGGCCTTGTGTTGCCGCGATGCCTGACGCCAGCCGCCATAGTAAATACGTCGATACCAATAGAGGGATCTTGTAGCACAAATTCGACGAGGCTCGGATCAGCGTCTGCATGGTCAACCAGCCAAGTTACGAGTGCAGCATCCCTTTCCGACGGTTTGAGAACTTTCAATAACTTTTCAACCATCTCTGGGGAGGGATTGGTCTTTTCGCCCGTTTCGAGGCGGTAGACATACGCATGGTCCACTGACGATAGCTGCCCAATTTCACGCAGGGAAAGGGTTCTGCGTTCGCGTAGCGTCTTGATAGCGACGCCCAGGCCTGTTTGCGGCATGAGTTCTGATCCTTGCGGCTGCGGGGAGAAGGCCATAGCCCTCTGTTGCATCAACCCCACGTTCAGTCGAATTCAAAGGTGCATGTTGCGCGGGTGTTGCGTCGACGCACATGCTCTGATACATTGTTGTCTAGTCAGACAACGGGTGTAGGATTTACGCTTTCTCTAGGCTGCATTGACTTGATCTTCCTGTTGTCTGTTCGAGCAACGTATTGTGCTACAGCGGGCGGCCATTGACAACCCAGCTGGCTGAGGCTTCCAAAGCTCCATTGTAGGAGAACTATCATGTCTGGAAAAAATCAACATGTTGTTCCTCATCAAGACGGTTGGGCCGTTAAAGGCGCTGGCAACCAGCGGGCGACCTCTGTGCATAGCACGCAGCAGCAAGCAATAGATGCAGGGCGGGATATTGCACGCAACCAGAAGTCCGAGCTCGTCATCCATCGTCCAGATGGCCGTATCCGTGACAAGGACAGTCACGGCAATGACTCCTTTCCCCCGAGAGGTTGAAACGCCATGACTGACATCATCCCTACGTACCATGTGCTCGCCCTGTCGGGTGGAGGTTATCGCGGTCTCTATACGGCTACGGTTCTTGCCGAACTTGAAGCCGTGCTGGGTCGCCCTATCGCTTCCCACTTTGATCTGATTTGTGGCACATCGGCAGGAGGGATGTTGGCTCTGGGGCTGGCAGCGGAAATTCCGGCCAGCGAACTCAAAGCACTGTTCGAAGATGAAGGCAGCCGCATCTTTGGCTGTCGTAGCCTTCCAAGGCGGCTTCTGGGATTCTGGCTGACTGCAAAGCATGACTCAGCGGGATTGCGAGATGTGCTGATCGAACGCTTCCAAGGAACCACGATAGGCGACCTGAAGCATCGTGTTCTTGTGCCGACAGTCAACTACTCGACAGGCCGCGGACAGTTCTTCAAGACGCCTCACCACCCTTCCTTTGAGCTAGATCACCGCATGAAGGTCGTCGATGTTGCGATGGCGACCGCCGCCGCGCCCGTTTACTTTCCGCTGGCGCGCAACGACCGCGGTGTCTTCGCGGATGGGGGGCTGGTAGGCAATGCCCCTGGCCTGTTCGGGTTGCACGAAGTCAAGACGTTCCTCACGCCGAAACAGGATGCGCTGATTCGGATTCTCTCCATCGGCACGATGACGATCGGTGCGACCGTCCGCGGCGGCGCCAGCCTTGACCGAGGATTCGGCAAGTGGCGCGGAGGACTCTTCGATCTGGTGATCTCCGCCCAGGAATCGTCTGTGGACTACATGCTACGGCAGTCGTTAGGGGGCAACTACTTCCAGATTGATGACAAGGCGACCCCCGACCAGAGCAAGGATGTGAAGGCGCTAGATCGGGTTTCCATTGGTGCCACGAATACGCTCAAGGATCGAGGCAGCCACGCAGCGCAGCGTGCGCTTGGCGACCCCCTTTTCCAACCCTTTCGAACGCACCAGGCCGGCGCTCCCATCTTCTATCACGGCCCCAACAAGAATGTTCCGGAGGCCACATGCTGAACCTAAGTCCGCTCTTCTTTACCACTGTTGATGACGAATCCTGCATGCATGGTGAGCTGGATCTGACGCCTGAGCAACGCACCTGGATCGCCAGTGCGCGCACTGACGTCAGGGACTGCCTGCGCACAGGCATCCCTCGCGTGCTGAGGGAAAATGGATACACCGAGGGCGTGCCGCAGCCACGCTTCTTTACGCAAGGGTCATGGGCATACAAGACGCTGAATTCTCCGGCCCAACGCCCGCAGCAGGCGGATGTCGATGACGGGTGCTATCTGCCATTGAGTTTCGTCTCACAGACGAAACGCCCCAGCACAGCAACGACGGTGTTCTTTGCCGCTGCGGAAGAAGCCTTGAGGCCGCTGGTCGAGGAAAAGCGGTGGAAGCTTGTCACCGACAAGCCGACGTGCGTCCGCATCGTCATTTCAGCGTATGCGCACATTGATATTCCGCTGTACGCCATCCCCGATGAGGAATTTGTCACGCTCGCAAAGGCTTCGATGGAACGATATGGCTACGACTCGCTGACGGAAGCGGTGAACATGGCAGAGCGGGATGCTTGGACGGCGCTGCCCGCTGACAAGGTGCTTCTGGCTCATCGTGAATGCAACTGGATGTCCTCTGACCCCAGGCCTGTGAAGGAATGGTTCTTGGGCGAAGTGGAGGCAAAAGGGGAGCAGTTCCGCCGCGTGGTGCGTTACTTAAAGGCGTTCCGCGATTGGAGGTGGCCCAGCGGCGGGCCCGCTTCGATCCTGCTGATGGCAGCTGCGGCGCCGCTCTTTGAGAAGCGCGATCGGCGTGATGACCTCGCTTTGCTGGACGTTGTCGCGGCGCTGCCAGTCCGGCTGCGTGCGGGGGTGAATAATCCCGTGGATGACTCCGAATCGCTGACGGCACGGCTGGGCAAAGCAGGTGTTGAAGAAGCCGCCAAGGCGTTCGAAGAATTTGAGACGGTGCTTCGCGGGGCTACGGATGCCGGAAGCCCTTCACAGGCCTGCATCTGGATGCAGGGTGAATTCGGCCCCCGTTTTCCAAACGAGCCGAACCGGGTCAAGGTGGTGTCCGTTGCCGCCACTATTGCCGCAGCCCCAGCCACTGCCGGCCCGAGCGAGCTGGTCGGGCGAACGAAAGCAGGATGAGCGGCGCCGCAATGGTCGCAGACGTAATCGAGGCCTTCAAGCAGCAAGGCTTCGAGTTTGTGAGCAAGACGGATGACGGCTGGTTCAAGTTGCATGGGTCGTTGGTCCCGCCCGACGGGGGCACGGGTTGTCCGTGTGAGGTCCAGCTTGATCCCACGTTCTTCGACCTGCCTCGCATTCGGCTGCTCGAAGTTCCTCCTGAGTTGCCTGCAACGGTTCCTCATCTTGGCGCAGGTGGTGAGCTTTGTTATCTCGACAAGGGAACTGTCATCCTAGACATCTACGACCCTGTCGGGCAGTCACTGGCATGCCTGCAGCGAGCATCTGTCGTGTTTGGGAAAATCTCGAAGGGAGAAATGATCGAAGACCTCACTGAAGAGTTCTTTGCGTATTGGGGTGGTTGGCCTTGTCTTGTGGACATGCAGGGAGAAAATCTGGGGCAACAGCATTGTATAGTAGCGCAGGCCAATGAGACTTCTTTGTGGTTCATCACCGACAACGAAGATCGAACAATTGAGAAGCTGATGTCGCTTGGCTACCAAGTTACTGATAGAACGGTGCTGACGTATCGGGTAAAGACAGATGCTCAACCCCGTCCTCTGACCAGCCATTGGCCTCCAGAAACAGTTGGGGATGTCCTGGCCTGGCAAAGCACCCTTGACTCTAGCTGTCGGCGCAAGATTCACAAGCGCATCAAGGAGGGGAAAAGGAAGAAGGCTGGCGGTGTTCTGATCGTTATCGAGTCACCATTGATGACGTATGGTTTTGTGGTTCTCTATGACCGCCAACGTCCTGACCAGAAAAGCAAACTCACGGGCGGCAAGGATTCGAGCTATGGGTTGAAGGTGATGCCCGTCTCGGTGGTCAGAATTGACGATCGATATCTTGCCCAACGGAACATACCGAATTCAAAGACGCTTGCAGGGAAGAATATCGCCGTCATTGGATGCGGCACGATCGGCGGTTATCTGTCAGACATGCTGGTAAAGGCCGGGGCGGGGACATGCGGCGGCAAACTTACGTTGGTGGATTTCGACTGCCTTCTCCCGCAAAACATTGGGCGTCATCGCCTGGGGTTTCCGGATTTGCTGTCGAACAAAGCCGAGGCCATGGCGAAAGAACTCAAGCGTTTGGCCCCAGGTGCTGAGATTCGTGCTCTGCCTGTGGATGTCAGACAAGCTCAATTGGGAGAGCTGGATCTGCTCATAGATGCCACCGGGGAGGAAGCCCTCGGGCATTGGCTGTGCGGCCACTATCCGTCTCCGACACCCATGCTTTCGGTCTGGATCGAGGGGCCGGGAACGGCTGTTCGTGCGCTCCTAAGGATGAACGCCTCCGGCGCGTGCTACCGATGTCTTTGGCATAGCAATGGAAGGGGTGAACTCCGTTCCACTCTTTATCCTCTTCCTACCGTCTTGGCGGGGCATGGATGTGAGGGCTTGTATGTGCCATTCCCCGCATCGGTGTCGGTCCATGCGGCAAGTCTTGGCGCTGAAATGGCACTGGACTGGGTCAACGGCGTCTATTCCCCCGCGTTGCGGTCTAGGTTGATCGATAGTTCCCAGCAGCTTGCCACCCCCGATTGCGATCCACTGCGGGATTGGGAGTGCCCCCTATGCAGTTCATGAGTTCTTGGCGAGCTGATGATAAGAGGGGACTGCTGCATTTTTCGGAGTCTACGCTCAATACATTCTGTCAGCATGTTCAGGCCTGTGATACCGACTGCGAAGCAGGCGGGATTCTACTTGGTTCGGTTCATGGAACCCATATGCTAATTGAACAGGCAACGGCGCCCACGGCATGGGACAGACGGTTTCGCTACCTGTTCGAGCGAATGCCATTTGGCCACGAAGCCATCGCCTTGTCTCAATGGACTGCGAGTCAGGAAACTATCCGCTACTTAGGCGAATGGCACACCCATCCGCAAGACCACCCTCATCCTTCTGGTCTGGACAGATCGGAATGGAACCGCTTGTCAGCAAAGCGCCGGGACAAGCGGCCAATGCTTGCTGTCATCGTTGGGCGAAAGTCTCTATATGTTGAATTGGTGTCGAGTTCAGGATGCGGTTTGGCGTTTACTCCTGTGGAATAGCGCCCAATCAGGCTAGTGCAGTCCCGACGTGCCGCAGTCGGGCCTGTGGGCTGCACCCCCGTACCGCGCATCACGGCCATCCTGCTTTGCTCTCTGACGCCTCCGGCCCATGAGGGCCTGGACGCTCCACTTGCTAAAGAGAACCTGTTTGTCAAACTGGCGTGCTTCGTGCACGAAGTCTTTGCGGTTCTATTTCTCGATTCGCAGCATCCATCGTCTGATCGACTGCACCTGGATGTTCGGAGGCATCGTTGACGGTGCGTCGGTGTGTCCGCTCGAGGTCGTCAAGGAGGCGCGGCAGCTATATGATAATTAGTGCTTGGCAAGGCTTATAGTGGAGACTTCTCCTGGTAAAGTTTCTGCGCCGCCCCAAAAGTGTCTATGTCGTGGCACTCTCGTTGAACTAAGACGAGATCTGCAAATCCTTGCGTGGGAGAATTGGTTAGATAGTGTCCGAACAGCCGCTTGCCGCCCTCAATCAACTTTAGCTCTGCCGCGCCGGTAGTCAGTTTGCGCTCGTTGGGCTTCCTGATATAGAACTCATAAATGTATCGCAGGTGGATCGTATTATGTCGATCATCAACAGACAGAGACTCGATTAAAGTTTCACTGTCCTGGCGTTCCGTGTACGAGAGGAGGGAGTATCCTAGGTATGTTTGTTTGATTACGAATGCAATGGGAATGGCTGTCGAGTCTCCGTCATTACTTGCACCATAATTGGTGCGAAGATGGCCGAACCAGACACCGTGGATGATAGGCCGGCCGGTCCAGCGTGCGAGCCACTTCGTTGTCCACGGACGCTGAAAGGCCCAGACAGAAACCGCAATAGCCCAGCTAACACCAGACCCAAGCCCTAGCGTTAGTGCTTGAATACCATTGTCCCCAAATCCGAAGTGACGCACTGATCCAACAAGACCACCAATAGCGATGGTCGTGATGGACACAAAAAGTAGTGCTTTCTTGAACTCTCCGGTAGACAAGGCGACGTTTGCCATCTCTTAATTCTCTTCGGCGATGTCGACGCCGCCGTAAAATAAGTGGACTTGGCCACCCTGAGACACAAGGCCGACACATGTAATGCCGGGAAGAAGTGAGGCCAACATAGCGGCCATCAATCGAGCGCCTGTGCCATGAAAGCGTTGTGCAGCGTCGTGTGGAATAGGTGGGGAGATGAACTGCGATAAGTGAGTCATCTGCCATGAGTTCATATCGATGAAGTGAAAGCCATCATGGAAAGGGCCACACATTGTCGAGATCGAAGCCAGCGCAGATGCAATGTCGTGGTCACCGAGTTGGGTTACGCTCGGCTTCTCATTTCCGGTGGTCAGCTGCAAGTGGGGCAGCTTCCCCAGATCGCTGTAAAAGATTACGCCTGTACCAGAAAAATCCCTGCATCGATTGCTGGCGATCGATCTGAGCAGGATCATAGCTTGGTCAGTCCACTTGGTGGAGTGTGTGTAGTTACTCAGGACAATCTCCAGTAATCTCATTTAATTCCTGGCGCACCTGCGTCAGCAACTCTTCGGCCTGCTTCTCATTGTTACCACTGTAGGCCAACGTCAACAACGTAAGCGGATGCACCTCCATCACCTCGCACAATTCAGCCAACTTGCTGAGGGTTGGGCTTTTCAGGTCGCGCTCCAAGGTACTCATGTAGGTACGGCTCGATACGTCGGAAAACGCTTCTTGGCTCAAGCCACGCGCTTTCCTGACTGCTTTCAACGCCCTCGCCAATGAGTATTCTGCTGCCACCTATGGTTTCCTCTCAAAAACCAAGATGACAACCTGTTGCGCCCTATAGAGCTACAATCTATAGTGTTCATTTGGTGCTAATCCCCTGTTTCGTGCTTTTACGGAAATCCGCTTTTGCGGATCTCGCCAAATTCGAGGAGTCGTATTTGTGCCTTTCCAGACTTACGCCAATGCGCCTTCACGCTTCGGCTGATTCGTGGGGTTGCGCTTTTGAGTTTTCACATACAAATGGTGAAGCGGTTTGGTGGTTCTGTACTTTTGGGGAAGGCGTGCGACCATGACTCTGCTCATCACCGACGCGGAGCGTGCGCAATTGATCACCAACGGTGACTCCCCGGACCCGATGCCATTCGTGCGCCTGTTCACACCGGACGCGCACGCCACCTGGCTGCTGGCCTCGCTCGATCCCGCCGATGGTGACACGGCCCATGGCCTGATCGACCTAGGGATCGGGATGCCTGAGCTGGGAACGGTGAAGTTGTCCGATCTGGCGTCCATCGTCGGGCCGCACCGGCAGCCCGTGATGCGCGATCACTACTTCCAGCCGGTGCGGCGGCTGTCGGAATACCTGCGACTGGCTGAGGAGAACGGCTCGATCATCGACTGAAAAATCAGAGACAACGCCAGCGCATTGTGTCTTTTTGGGTCTGGCTTCAGACCATTTGGGTCTCAATGGCCGACCTTGCATAGAAATGGTGCGCACCTGATCGAAACGGTCATGATGTCTGGCGCCGCTTTAGGCAGGCTGGCCGATGCGGCACGCCATTTTGGGGCAGACCGCCGTCGCATTCGGACGAAACTTGCAATAGCTCGGAGCCAATCGGTCTTGACACTAACAGTTTATCGTTGGACCCATGACATTCTGATGATCGCTCCATAGCACGAGTATCCGCCGTGGCGACGTACCTCAAGCCGAGGGAGGTTGCGCCATGGCTGATCGCAGCTCTGAGTATTGGTATCCAGCGGCGGCCTATCTCTATGCTCTGCACTTAGATGGCCCCGCGCTGGCGTGGGAATACCTGCGCCGTCATCCTGACTATCGCCAAGACTGGCTATGTCGTCGGCGCCGGTCGAACTCAGCGCAGCGCTGGGGCTTACGCTTGCTGGAGAATCCGGTGCTGGATGCGCGCGACGCGCATCCAGCCTGGTTTCCCGATCACGATGCTGTGCTCCAACTCTACCCGGATGCCGACCCACCGCCCGATGCGGGAGCCTTCACGCTTTGGCGCCTTCCAGGCCACAAGCATCTAATCCACGATGGCCGACGATTGATTCTGGTGGTCCGCTGGCCGGGTGTCTGTCTGCATTTCGCTTTGGCGTCCGATCTGGCCGATGGCATGGCTTACGCCTATGCCATCCGAGCATCCGGTACGTCCCGCGAACGCTGCCAGGCGTTATTGGCCTCGCTGGGCAAGCTGGCAACCGTCACCAGCATCCCACCTGTGGCGTTGACATGGCCTCGGCCATCCCTGGCGCCTCTGCTGGAACTACACACCTTGCAGGCACTCGATGCGACCTTGGCTGGTGCGTCATTGCGTGAGGTCGCCGAAGGGCTGTTCGGGGCTGATGCCGTCGCCGATGACTGGCATGCCGACAGCGCTTTACGTGCCCGCGTGCGTCGGCTGGTTCGCCGGGGTAATGCATTGATGCGCGGTGGCTATCGACGCTTGGTACAACTTCCTCCGGTTGAGCAGGGACGCGCTGCAGTTACCGCAAAACGTCCCTGAGCAAGAAGCCCGTGTTTCTTGAGACTGCCTCCATCCGGTCGCGCTGTGCGGTCGGACGTTTTCAACCGATGGAGGTACATCCTATGCGACCTGCTCCTTTACGACCTGCCGCCGTTGCTGCCGCTGCGCCCGCGCAGCCGCAACGCTACCTAACCAATGACGAAGCCGCCGAATATCTACGACTGTCGCCGCGTACGCTGGAAAAGCAGCGCGTGATCGGTGGCGGGCCGAAGTTCCGTAAGTTCGGCCGCCGTGTCATGTACGCTATGACCGATCTTGATGCGTGGGCCGATGCGCGCAGCTACGAGGCTACCTCCGACCCTGAATACGCCGAACGCCACGCGGGTGACTACCGTGATGGCCGCTGAGCGAAGGCTCGCCCGTGCCCAGCGTCATACTCGGCTCATCGCCGCCCCCACAGCGGCCAGTGCAACAACGAGAACAGCTCGATTTGTTCCGTGCACTGCCGAGCGAGGATATGGCACCGCGCGACGCCCAAGACTTGATGGCCTATCCGTTCTTCTCGCTGGCGAAGTCGCGGCGCACCGCGCCGATCGACTTTCGCAGCGGCAAGATCACCATTCGTGTCGAAGGCACACAGGAACATGGCATCGCCACTATCTGGGATGCCGACATTTTGATCTGGGCTGCCAGCCAGATCGTCGAAGCCCGCGATGCGGGCATCCAGCCGTCACGTCGAATGCAGGCAACGCCTTACGAGATCCTGCGCTTTATCGGGCGCGGTACATCGCTGCGCGACTACCAGCGCCTCAAAGCCGCATTCGACCGGCTGCAATCGACCACGGTGGCCACCTCCATTCGCGAGACCACCGGGCGGCGCCTGCACCGGTTTTCCTGGATCAACGAGTGGAAAGAACTGGCCGATGCCAACGGCAAGCCGCTAGGCATCGAGCTGATCTTGCCGGACTGGTTCTATGCGGGCGTACTCGATGCCGCACTAGTGTTGACCATCGACCCGACCTACTTTCGGCTCACCGGCGGTATAGAGCGCTGGCTGTACCGGCTGGTACGCAAGCATGGCGGTCGGCAGGCAAACGGTTGGCAGTTCGATGTCCCTTACCTGTATCGCAAGTCCGGCAGCCTGGCGCAGCCGCGCGATTTTGCCCTCGATCTGCGCGCCCTGGTAGCGAAGCAGTCACTGCCTGGTTACGAGCTGTCCATCGAACGCTGGCCCGGCGAACCGGAGATTCTCGCCTTCCGCCCCGTGTCGCACACGGCACGGGGATAAGTCTGGGGATGGCAGCAGAACAAGCTGTGAACGGGCTCGTGCTATCGGGCGCGCTAAGACTCGTGCTATCAGGCGCATCGCTATCGTGCTATCAGACGCGAAAATTGAATATAACCCATTGGTTGGTAAGAGTTTTCTCGACCTTTAACTTTATATCTAACTTAAAAATTTATCTAACCAATAATGATAAGCACCTATTGAGACGGTGGATAACCGTCACTCAGCAACGGCAAAAGCGTTTTTCAGGCTGTTCAAAGTATTGCTTTCCTATTCGGAGGGCCGCGCCATGATCGTTGCCTTGCTCAACCAGAAAGGCGGCGTAGGTAAGACCACGCTCGCCACCCACATCGCCGGCGAACTCGCGCTGCGCGGTCAGAATGTCATCCTGCTGGATTCCGATCCGCAAGGGTCATCACTGGACTGGACACAGCGCAGAAGCCAGCAAGGACTACCCAGGCTGTTCAGCGCCGTTGGTCTCGCCCGTGAAACCTTGCACCAAGAGGCGCCAGAACTCGCCAGAAGGGCCGATCACGTCATCGTCGATGGCCCGCCCAGGATTGCCGCCTTGGCACGCTCTGCACTGTTGGCGGCCGAGCGGGTGCTAATCCCGGTGCAACCGAGCCCCTACGACCTATGGGCTTCTTCAGAGATGGTGGCGTTGATCCGCGAGGCCCAGATGTTCAGACCGCAACTCACTGCCGCCTTCGTCATCAATCGACGCGTCAGCACCACGGTGATAGGGCGTGAAGCACGACAGGCACTGGCCGAACAGCCGTTGCCCGTAATGCGCGCTGAAGTGCGCCAGCGTATCGTTTTCGCCGACAGCGTGGCCGCAGGCCGATTGGCGCGCGAAACGGCGCCGGACAGCATCGCCGCACGTGAAATCACGTCGCTGGTGGATGAACTACTGCGGTGGCCGTTATGAGCAAGGCGGCCAGCAAACGCGTCGGCATCGGTGCGCGTCCTCCCGCCAATCCACAGGCGGAGGCATGGATTCGCCAAGGCGACGCCAACGCACTCAACAAGGGCGATCTCTACACCGCCCGATTGACCCTCGATATCACGCCCGCCATGCGGGCGCGCATCAAGGTCTCAGCCTTCACGCAGGGCGTGACCGTGGCCGAGTTGCTGCGTGCCTTGCTGGAACGCGAGTTCCCGGAGAACCCATCATGAATACACAAACTTCGACGCCGCCAGTGGCATCGCTACCACTGTTCGCCACGCTCCCCGGTCAGGCCGACAGTGCACCGCAGACACGCGTCTCGCTTGCCTATCTCGAATCCCGCTTCAAGCTTTACCTGCGCTTCGGTGAACCCGTGCGCATCATTCGACTCGATCGCTGGCGGCGCGTGGCGGTGTTCCTGCCAAACGCCATATTCTGCCGCATTCGCTGGCAGGCCAACGACTACGGCACTGTGCATTGGCAACTCATGGTGATGCAGTCTGGTTTGCCACGAGATGCCATGCAGCGTATCCCTGGTGTGCAGCCCGGTGCGCGTCTGCTGCTGCACACGCAAGGCGACCACAGGGTGCGCACTATGCTGAAATGCATCGACGCTATTGAGGCACAAGGTATTGCACCGGCAACGGTGCCACCCGCGTACTGGCGTACGCTCGCCAATCGGCTTGCTGCGCGTTTTCCGTTGCCGGAGTACACCTCCGAGCGACATGCCGCCTGGGTGGCCGGGAGGGCGCTGCAATGACCGTCGTGTCTAATACTGGCCCCGCATTGCGTTCTCGCTCGCCTTTGAGCGTGCGCGTCTTGCTGCTAGTTCTTTCCGTCTGCGGCTTGGCTGCATTGGCCTGGGCGTCCTTCGTGCAGCCGTTTCCGCGCCTGATCTACAACCCGTCGGACAGCGTGGCCGTGGGTTGGTATCGCCTCGATCCGCTGTCACATCGACTGGAAGTCGGCAGCATCGTCCTGACCACATTGCCGCCAGAAACGGCTGTGCTCGCCGCGCATCGTGGTTACCTGCCAGACCACATTCCATTGCTGAAACGTGTGGGTGCAGTCGCACCACAACATGTATGCATTTCGGCCGATCAGGTACGCATCGACGGTGTACCGGTGGCCGCTCTGTTGCACACCGATCGGCTTGGCCGGGAGCTGCAAGCCTGGCCGCACTGCCGACAGCTTCAACCTGGCGAACTGTTCCTGTTGAGTGTGACCAACCCGGCGTCGTTTGACAGCCGCTATTTCGGCCCGGTCAGCGTGTCCACCGTTATCGGTATTGCGAGCCCTGTTTGGCTGAAGAAACGTCCATGATGGCCGCCGATTTACTGCAGTTCATTGTGCCATCGCAGCTCTTCTTTGGTGGCGCGTCGCCGTGCTATCGCGCGTGCAGTGCGAGCGCATCCGCGCAGCCTTCCAACGTGCAGGCGTCTTGCCTCGAACATGCCTGGCCTGTGGTCGTGGCTGTGTTCGCCGGCGCGCTGGCTGCCAGCAGCACCGCGCCCCCGGGCCGCCGCTGCCCGGAGCGACAGCGAAGGGCAAAGGCGGAAGGCAAGACAAAAGGAGACGGCACCTGGCCGTCCGCAAAGTCAGTCTGCACGTGTGGGTGGCGCGGCACATCGCGGCGTTGCCACGGTGCCGCGTGGAGCGCGAAACCCGCACTGATGTTGATTTATCCGCGTGCTTCACGCGACGGAACACGCCACAGCTTTCTAGGGACTCAGCCATGAGTGACCACCACGATGATGATTTTCGTATCCGTCCCAATGCGCCAAAGCACAGGGGACAGGGCTTCGTTTCCAAAGTGCTCAAGCAGACAGGCAAAGCCAGTGGTGGCAAATCCTCGGCACGCCGTCAGACATCGGCGGGTAGCGCCGGCCAGCGGCCCGGCTCACGTCTGGGGCGTGGCCATACCGTCGCACGCTTTACGGGCTCTTCACTGACGCCGTTCTCGCGCCGTGTCACTATCAAAACCCTGTTGGTCAATCAGCGCCGGGCCAGCCCGCAGTCGCTGGGGAAGCACCTGCGCTATGTCGAGCGCGACGGCGCGGGGCGTGATGGTGAGCCTGGCCGAGCCTATGGGCCTCAGATCGAAGAGGCCGATCTCGATGCTTTCAAGGAACGTTGTCAGGGCGACCGACATCATTTTCGCTTCATCCTCTCGCCCGAGGATGGAGCCGAGCTAGGCGATCTCCGCACTTACACACGTCACCTGATGAGCCGGGTGGAAGCTGATTTGGGCACGCGGCTGGATTGGGTGGCGGTGGATCACTGGAACACTGACAACCCACACACGCATCTGGTTGTGCGTGGGTGTGACGACACTGGCAAAGATCTCATCATCGCCAGCGACTACATCGCCCATGGCATCCGCCATCGCGCCGCCGAACTGGCGACGGAATGGCTGGGGCGGCGCACTGAACTGGAAATCCAACAGGCCTTGCGGCGCGAGGTAGAACAGGAGCGGTGGACGAGCCTGGATCGCACGCTGCAGCGAGAGGCTGGCGATGACCACCGGGTGCAGATCGAACGCTTTATCGACCCGACGTTGCAACGTCAGAGGCAACTGCTCATTGGCCGCTTGCAACACTTGCAGCGCCTGGGCTTGGCGGACGAGATGCAGCCCGGTACCTGGGACATTCACGCCGATGCCGAGAAAACATTGCGCGCCCTGGGTGAACGTGGCGATATCATCCGCACCCTGCAACGGTCCATGAGCGGACTGTCACGAGAATTGGCCGTCTTTGAACCGGGTGAGAGCGGGCGCAGTGTCATCGGGCGTGTGGCTGGCAAGGGGCTCGTCGATGAACTGCAGGACCGAGGGTATTTGGTGATTGACGGCGTGGATGGCAAGGCCCATTACGTTTCACTCAAAGCCCATGACGAGTTGACGAACTATCCCACCGGTGCCGTGGTGGAAGTGCGCGGTTCTGCTGAGCTACGTGCGGCCGACCGCAACATCGCGGAACTGGCAAGCGATGGCCTGTACCGCACAGACCATCACCTGGTCATCGAACAAGGCCGAGCCAAGATTGGGCGCGACCCGCAAGAAGTTGTCGCGGCCCATGTTCGTCGACTGGAAGCGCTACGTCGTGTGGGCATTGTAGAACGCGTGGCCGAGGGGCTATGGAAGGTGCCGGGCGACCTGCCTGAGCGTGGGCATCAGTACGATACTCAGCGCCTGGGCGGTGTGGCGGTGGAGCTGAAATCGCACCTGCCCATCGAACGTCAGGCGTGCGTGATCGGCGCTACTTGGCTTGACCAGCAACTAATCGGCGGTGGTCGAGGATTCAGTGACACAGGCTTCGGTGGAGAGGTGAAGGAAGCGTTGCAGGAACGAGCCGACTTCCTAGAAGAACAGGGGCTGGCCCATCGACACGGGCACCGCGTAATTCTGGCGCGCAACCTGCTGGGAACTCTGCGCAATCGTGAACTGGCGGGAGCTGCCAAGGACATTGCTGCCGAAACGGGGCTGGAGCATCGCCCAGTGGCCAACGGACGGCGCGTGACCGGTATTTACCGGCGCTCGATCATGCTCGCCAGCGGTCGCTACGCGATGCTCGATGACGGCATGGGATTCAGCCTGGTGCCGTGGCGGCCCGTGATTGAGCAGCGGCTAGGCCAGCAACTTGCGGCCACGGTACGCGGCGGTAGCGTGTCGTGGGAGATTGGGCGGCAACGCGGCCCCGTCATCTGATCCACCATTCACTGTGAGCCGCCGCCGTCCTTAAACGCGCTCAGGCAGAGATCTACGAAGCTGCGCACTTTTGGAGCCATATAGCGGCTCGACGCGAATACGGCGTGGACAGGTGCCGGAACCTCTGCCCAGCCCGGAAGCACGCAAGACAGCGTGCCAGCAGCCACATAGGGTTCAGCCATGAAACGCGGCAAGTGCGTAATCCCGAGTCCTGCAAGTGCGAGGTTCTTCGCCGCGATCGTACTGTTGACGGCACAGCGCGGAGACACCGTGACTTTCTCGGTGTTCTCACCGTTCACAAGGGACCAATTGGAGCGCCCCCGCGTCGTCTTCATGATCAGGTTGTGGCGCTTCAGGTCGCCGACGGCGGAAAGCGCCGGCCCGCGCTTCAGATAGTCAGGGGCAGCATACAGCCCGTAAGACACCTCGCCGAGTTTGCGCGCCGAGAGCCCCGAATCTTCGAGCGCGCCGACACGGATGGCGACATCAAAGCCCTCATGGATGATATCGACCAGGCGATTTGTGTATTCCGCTTCCACCGTCACTTTCGGGGCCATTCGCAGAAACGCCGCGATCCATTCGTCCACGATCATCGTTCCGAACTCGGATCCAGCCGTGAGCTTGAGCAGCCCTTTGGGCTCCCTTGACTGCTGCGCCACCGCCGCCTCTGCGGCTTCGGCGGCGGTCAGGATGCACATGGCGCGCTCGAAGTAATCGCGCCCGACCTCGGTCACGCTGAGGCGACGTGTCGAGCGGGTGAGGAGCTGTGCGCCGAGTTTCTTCTCCATGCGACTGACGATGCGGCTGATGCGCGCCTTATCGGTGCCCAGCCGATCCGCAGCCGTTGTGAAGGAGCCATCAGTCACAACCGTCACGAAGACTCTCATTTCCGGCAAATCGATTGATGCGTTCATGGACAACAGTATGTCCCTTTTTGATCTATTTATCAATCAGCGGATCAAGCCTAAAGTGCAATCCATGCGAACCCGAACCCGTTTTTCGCGAACGGCTTGCTTGCATTGCAGCGCGCGATAGGCGTGCGTCGTATGAACCCTGTCGGCGGATTCGCGCCGGCCTCCAATCCAAAAAGAGGAATATCTAGATGACACAAACAATCGGAATCATTGGCTCCGGCCTCGTCGGTAAGGCCGTCGCGCGCCTCGCGATCGCAGCTGGCTACAAGGTGGTGATCAGCAACTCCCGCGGCGCGGACACCATCAAGGACCTGATCGAGGAACTTGGTCCGCTGGCGAGCTCCGGCACCACCGAGGAGGCCATCGCGGCGGGTGACATCATCACGCTCTCGATCCCGATCGCTGCCTCCGAGCAGCTGCCCGCTGACAAGTTCGCGGGCAAGGTCGTACTCGACCAGACGAACTACTATCCCGCATTCGGCAACAATGAGGTTCTCGACAAGGGGGAGCTGACCTCCAGTGGGCTGATCCAGCGGCGTTTGCCGGGGGCGAAAGTCGTCAAGGGCCTTCACAACCTCAGCTGGCTCCACATGAAGGCCAACGCGACGCCGAAGGGTTCGACGAACCGCACGACGCTGCCGATCGCGGGTGACGACGCCGGGGCGAAGCAGGCGGTGACCGAGTTTTTCGACAAGATCGGCTTCGATACCATCGACGCGGGCTCGCTCGCAGACAGCTGGCGCATTGAACCGAGCACGCCCATCTACTTTTGGCGCTACGCTCCGACGGTAGATCTGAAAGCGACGGGCGAAGAAGCCGAGCGCGCCTACACGCAGCCCGGCAAGCCTGTGTCGCGCGAAGATGCTCAGCGCTTGATCAACGAGGCAAAGCGCCCGTCACCGATCGGCGGCACGTTCGAGGGCATGCCGCAGGTCCACGTCGACCTCTTCATGGCCCAAGCAAGCGCCGCGACCGTCAAGAAGTAAAGTCTCTACATCGGGCGCCCTTGCGGGCGCCCGATGACCGTTCACAGCCTCTGGCCGATACGGTGCGCCCAGCCCGACAGGCAAGTGGACCATGCTACTGGCGCCTCTCGTCGCGCCGATTGTTGCCACTCGTGTGGCCTCGTTCCAACCGATCTATTGATGTATTTATAGACAACGGTCTGTAGTTTTTTATGCCATTTATCTATTTTCCGGTCATCCCTAGAGTAATGCTTTCAACGCACTACTGGGAAGCTCGAAAGCAAATGAAAATAGGAATTTTGAATGCCGGCAATGTCGGCAGTCGCCTAGCGCGAGCCTGGGCAGCCGCAGGTCATGACCTCGTCATTGCGAAGGACGGCGAGGATCGCAAGATCGCACCGTTGCTGGCAGAACTGGGCGACCGGGCCCGGCTCGGCACGATCCGCGAGGCCGCCGAATTCGGCGAGGCCGTTCTGTTCTCCGTCTACTGGCCGCGAGTCGACGCGATCGTCAGCGAAGTAGGCGACGCGCTCGATGGCAAGACCGTCATCGAGACCATGAACCCGCTCGGCGTCACCGCCGAGTTCCAGCATTTCCATGAGCTGGACTTCATGCGCGACAACTCGACCTCCGAGGTTTTGCAACAACGCCTGCCGAAGGCTCAGATCGTCAAGGCGTTCAATCTACTGGGATCGCCATTGCTTGAGGCCGCAGCGTGGTCAAAGTCGCCGGTGCAGCCCAACGTCTTCTATGTCAGCGACGACGCATCGGCCGGGCAGATCGCGCGCAGTCTGATCGCTGATGCCGGTTTCAAGCCTATCAACGCCGGCCCCCTCAAAGGCGCCCGGCAACTGGAGCAGGCCGGCGTCCTGCTGCACCACATTGCCGAGCATGAATATGCCGGGGACGCGGAGGGTCTTGTCCGGCTGGCGCTGTCGGTCATCGAGGCAAACCCCGGCCCGATCCTGCGCGAACGGATCACCTGAGCCACCTCACAATCCGATCCGCAAAGCCACTGAAACCACATTTCGATTTACCTAGGAGAATCTCATGTCCCAGTCCCTCAAGGGAAAAACCGCTCTCGTCACCGGCGGATCGCGAGGCATCGGTCGCGCGATTGCCGAACGGCTTGCGGCCGACGGTGCGACCGTCGCAATCACCTACAACGCAAGCAGCGCAGGCGCAGAAGAAGTGGTTGCGACCATCGAAAAAGCGGGCGGCACCGCTTTCGCGCTTCACGCCGACCTGGTCGATGCCGCGGCAATCCCGGCATTGTTCGATGCACTCGACCGCGAGTTCACCGCAAGGAAGGGCAGCAAGGCGCTCGACATTCTGGTCAACAACGCCGGCAATTCCGGTTGGGGCGGTCTTGCCGATGCGACGCCGGAGGCCTGGAACACGATGTTCGCGGTTCATGCCCGCGCACCGTTCTTCGTCGTCCAATCCGCGCTGACCCGTCTCTCCGATGGTGGTCGGATCATCAATACGTCCTCCGGTCTGGCCACGCGCCCATTGCCGGCCGTCCCCATCTACTCCATGGCCAAGGCGGCCATCAACAACCTGACCCATGCGCTGGCGATGGAACTGGGGCCGCGCGGAATCACGGTGAACGCCGTGGCGCCGGGTTGGACGCGAACGGACATGAACGCCGCTGTCCGCGAAAACGCCGACATGGTGAAGGCGATCGAAGCCGATACCGCGCTGGGACGCTTTGGCGAAACCTCGGATATCGCCGCAGTCGTGGCCTTCCTGGCCTCCGATGAAGGTCGTTGGGTGACTGCCCAGGTGATCGAAGCGAGCGGCGGCTACAAGCTCTGATTCCGCCTGGGCGGAAAAGACGTGACGCCGCCGGCGCTTGTCGCGGGCAAGTCAAGCTGACCTTCATCAAAACCGACTAGCGAAATGGGAGTTCCCTCATGGATATCGGAATCATAGGAGCCGGGGAGATCGGAGGCTCGCTGACGCGCCGGCTGTCGAAACTGGGCCACAAGGTGTCCGTCGCCAACTCGCGCGGCCCGGATTCGCTTGCCGAGCTTGCCGCCGAAACCGGCGCCACGGCGGTCACTGTCTCCGAGGCAGCCCGTAGCGGCAAGATCGTTTTCGTCGCCATACCGGTGTGGAAGATCGCCGAGCTGCCGAAGGATCTCTTCGACGGGATCGGCCCCGACATCGTCGTCGATACCGGCAACTACTATCCCCGGGAGCGTGATGGCCAGATCGATGACATCGAAACGGGCATGGCTGAAAGTCGCTGGGTGGCAAACCAACTGGGACGGCCAGTGCTGAAGGCACTCAACACCTTGCACTGGCGCAAGCTCCTCCATGAGGGCAAGCCTGCGGGTGCTCCCGGTCGCATCGCGTTGCCGGTCGCTGGCGACGATGAGGCCGACAAAGCAAAGCTCATCCGGCTTTTTGACGAACTCGGATTTGATGGCATCGACGCTGGGGGGCTCGACGAGTCTTGGCGTCAGCAGCCTGGCACGCCGGTCTATGCCACCGATCTCAACGCCGAAGGGGTCGGCAAGGCGCTTGCCGAAGCAAGCCCCAAGCGCAAACCTGAAATGCGTGCCACGCCGAATAGCAGCCTCGGCAAGCCTATTTGAGAGGTGCTTCCTATGGACACACAGCTTGAAGATCGCGTCGCTTTGATCACAGGTGCCAGCCAAGGCATCGGCGAGGCGATCGCACGAGCGCTGCACGCCGAGGGTGCCAAGGTCGCCCTTCTGGCGCGCGATAAGGGCATGCTGGCGAAGATCGCCGATAGTCTCGGAGACCGGGCCTTCGCGATCAGCGGCGACGTGACGAGCGCCGACAGCTTGGCACAGGCGATTGCGGCGGTGGAGTCAGCGCTTGGGCCAATCGACATCGCTGTCAACAATGCGGGCGGATTGCGGTCATCGACCGGCGGGTTGTTCCGACCATTCGAAGAGGTTCCCGACACTGACTGGCTCGAAACCTGGGAATTCAATGTCCTATCCGTTGTGCGGGTTGTCAGAGCACTGGCACCGCGCATGGCCGAGCGCGGGTGGGGTCGGATCATCAACATCTCATCGGAAAGCGGCATCCAGCCCGACGCGGTCGCCATCGAGTACGCCTCCGCCAAAAGCGCGCTGAACATTCTGACCAAGGGCCTCGCGAAAACGTATGCCGACCGGGGTGTGCTCGTGAACGTCGTATCGCCGGCCTATGTGGACACGCCAATCCTCCGCGATTTGCTGGCACAGCAGGATGGCGCCGAGGGTCTATCGCATGAGGAGCTTGCGGCTCACTTTCTGCCCGCCTTTCGCCCCAATATCGGGGTCGGCCGGCCGTGCAAGCCGGAAGACGTCGCCGCGGCAGTTGTGTTCCTGGCGTCGGAACAGGCTGGCTTCATCACCGGAACCAATCTGCGGGTGGACGGCGGCTCGGTAATGGCGATCTAACGGCCCACGTTCGCAGATTGGGGAACGATTTTGAGAGTTATGGAGGTAGACCCGTCCGCGACATCAAGCGTGGCCTCGTGGTACGCCACCGCCGACCTGGTTGACGCATTTGCGATCGACCTTCCGCCCGAGACGACAGGCGATCCCCTGCGACTGGCGGAGTTCGTCTTCGCTATCCAGCCGAGCTGGATCGCGGCGTTGATGTGTGTACGTGACACGCTCGTGCGCCCATTTGGGATCAAGACATCGAAGCGGCTGCAAGCGGAGCAAGTGACCTCCGGCGCTCGGCACATCGGTATTTTTCGGATCTTCGCCTGCGATGAAAGCGAGGTCATGCTCGGCGAAGACGACCGTCATCTGGATTTTCGCGTCGCGGTGTTGCGTCAATCGAAGCTGGAGATGGGTGGTGGATCGGATGCCCGCCTCGTGGTCACCACGGTCGTGCGTTGCCACAACCGGCTGGGCCGGGTCTATATCGCCGCGATTCGGTTCTTTCATCGGCGCGTAGTCATTGCAAGCCTTCAACATGCGGCTTGGCGTGGCTGGCCAGTGTCTTGAAAGCTATCAGGGCGAGGCCCCAACCACTTTCGGCCACGCTGCGAAAGGGGCATTCACCCTCCCCATCTCGCAGAGGAGTATGCCGCTCGACTCCGAGGAGGAGTACATGTCCATTGTCGATTTGGTCGTCGCACTCCAAGCGTCAGAAGCGCGCATTGAGGAACTGCGGGACACGTTGAAGGCGTTGCGTGAAGCCACGCTTCAGGAGTCGGGGTGCCCGGACTATCGCATTGCCCAAGGAAGTCTATCGGCCAACCGATTCTTCCTGCTGGAACGCTGGGCCGATGCTGAGGCTCTGTTCCGCCACGAACATACACTGCACTTCTTGGACGGCGTGGCGCATGTTCGGGCGTGCTGCGAGTACGTTTACCTTCAGCCGACTGGCTGGCTGCTGGAATGAGGATGCGTCGTGGAACTGCGCCACCTTCGCTGCTTTCTTGCCGTGGCTGAAGAGCTGCACTTCGCGCGTGCCGCAGAGCGTTTGCACATTGAGCAATCGCCTCTGTCGCGCACCATCAAGGAACTGGAAGAAGGCCTGGGTGAACAACTGTTTGTGCGAACGAGTCGCAGCACGCGACTAACGCGGGCGGGCAAGCTATTTCTTGAGCATGTGCCGCGTGTTTTCACTGCCTTGGAACAGGCGCGCGACAGCGTAAAGGCCGCCGCCAATGGCTTTCATGGCCAATTGCGCATCGCGTTGTCCGACGGTATTACACCGTCGCGTCTGCCGACCTTGCTGGCTCAGTCTCGGCAGGAGGAACCCGAAGTCGAGCTGCGTTTGTTTGAGGTGCCACTGTCGCAGCAACTTAAAGGGTTGCAGGACGACCTATATGACGTGGGATTTGCACAGTCAGATGAAGTGGATGACGGCATCACGGTTGAGGCGGTGTGGCGCGATCCGCTCATGGTCGCCGTACCAGCCCGGCATCCATTGCTGATACATAAACGCATTCCTCTCGATGAAGTGCTGCGCTATCCACTGGTGCTATGCGATCCCAAGGTATGCGAAGGCCATGCACGCCAGGTCGAGCGGGTGTTGCGGCGTGCGGCGCAAGAACCCTTGATCGCCGAGCGTGTGGCCTCATGTGACTTGATGATGGCGCTGGTGTCGGCCGGCTTTGCTCTCGGGCTGGCGGGCGGGCCGCACATCGCTTCAAACCGCGAATCTGGTGTGGTCGCTCGGCCACTGGCGGGCCGTTCGCCGATGTTAACGACTTATCTGCTACATCGGGAAGCGGAGACATCTGGAGTGCTGACGCGGTTTATTGAGCGAGTACAGGCTATCGAATCGCTCGAAGACGTCGGTCTAGTACCGCCGCCCGAAGCGGATCAGGAGGAAGTCGAACTATGAAGCAGATCGTCCTATTACTACTGATTACGACATTGGCCGGGTGCGGCCAATCGGACCTGCCTCTCCAGGCCGATGTGTTGACCGTGGAAGAACTGGCTGCAGATCCCGTGCGCCTCAAGGAACTGCGCAAGCAGTGCAAAACGGAACGCGCTCAGTTGGGCGATGTGCTGTGCAACCGAGTCGCCGAAGCCACGAATCAACGCTTCTTTGGCGATGGGAACACGCCTTACACCCCACCAGAGGCGTCGCCCAAGTTCTGATGGTCGATACAATACCAACGTAATTCCTTTTTTTACTGACACGCCGCAATACGCTCAGGCTTGCGGTGTTTTTCCTGCCTTTTTCCCTGCATGAAACGATGTTTTTTGCATCATCTTGGTTCTGATAACAGTCTTTGACTGGCGCCGGCCTGGCACTGATCCTCGCGTTATGCGGCACGTTCTCGAGTCGTCATTGAACGAAGCATTAACGAGGGAATACTGGAGGCCAGCCAATGCAATCTCAGGGCGTGCTGTTTGGGCAGATCGCTGCCGTTTTCGGCATCGTGATCGCCGGTGTGTGGGGAGCCACACAATGGACTGCCGCCGCTCTGGGCTATCAGCTACGCCTCGGTTCGCCTTGGTTTGATCTCTTCGGCACACCGGTTTATCCCCCCTGGAAATTGTTCGAATGGTGGTTCTTCTTTGGCGCTTACGCGCCGGAAGTTTTTGACACCGGCGGCGCGATTGCCGGTGGCAGTGGCCTGATGGCCGTTGTCGTTGCTATCACCATGTCGGTATGGCGTTCTCGGCAATCCAAGCGAGTCACCACCTATGGGTCGGCACGCTGGGCCAGCGCCACCGACATCCGTAAGGCCAAACTGTCCGAGCCGGTGGGTGTTTTTCTCGGGCTGCACAACGACCAATACCTGCGCCATGAAGGCCCAGAACATGTACTGGCCTTCGCACCGACGCGCTCCGGAAAGGGTGTTGGTCTGGTCGTGCCAACGCTGCTGTCTTGGCCCGCCTCTGTGGTTATCCACGACATCAAAGGTGAGAACTGGCAGCTCACTGCCGGCTGGCGTTCGCGCTTCTCACACTGCCTACTGTTCAATCCCACCGATGCGAACTCGGCCGGCTACAACCCGTTGCTGGAAGTACGGCGTGGCGCGCATGAAGTGCGCGATGTGCAGAACATCGCCGACATCCTGGTTGATCCCGAAGGCGCGCTAGAGCGTCGTAATCACTGGGAGAAAACCAGTCATGCGCTGCTGGTGGGTGCCATCCTGCATGTGCTTTATGCAGGCGAAGACAAAACGCTGCGCGGTGTCGCTAACTTTCTGTCCGATCCGGCGTGCCCGTTCGAGCTGACCCTGCACCGGATGATGACCACCAAGCATTTGGGTGACGCACCGCACCCTGTCGTGGCGTCGGCGGCGCGTGAAGTGTTGAACAAGGCGGACAACGAACGTTCAGGGGTGCTCTCCACGGCCATGTCCTTCTTGGGACTGTATCGCGACCCGACGGTAGCGGAGGTCACGTCGCGCTGCGACTGGCGCATCGCCGACCTGATTGCTGCCGAGCATCCGGTCTCACTTTATCTGGTGGTGCCTCCTTCGGATATCAGCCGCACCAAACCGCTGATCCGGTTGATCCTCAACCAGATCGGGCGACGGCTCACCGAATCACTCGACGGCTCCGACGGCATCGAACGCCGCCACAAGCTTTTGCTGATGCTGGATGAGTTTCCGGCGCTGGGGCGGCTCGACTTCTTCGAGACTGCATTGGCCTTCATGGCCGGCTACGGCATTCGCAGTTTCCTGATTGCGCAATCGCTCAACCAGATCGACAAAGCCTACGGGCAGAACCATTCGATTCTGGACAACTGCCATGTACGAGTGACGTTTGCCACCAACGACGAGCGTACCGCAAAGCGCATTTCCGAGACGTTGGGCACCGCCACCGAACTGCGCGCGCAGCGCAACTACGCGGGCCACCGGCTTGCCCCCTGGCTGGGCCATCTGATGGTGTCGCGTCAGGAAACAGCCCGACCGCTGCTGACGCCTGGAGAGGTGATGCAGCTTCCGCCCGACGAGGCGGTGGTAATGGTATCCAGCGTGGCACCGATCAAAGCCCAAAAGCTGCGCTATTACGCGGACGCCAATTTTAAGCAACGTGTACTGCCACCGCCTGCGTTGACCGATGCGTCCCAGTTTGAGCGTTATGCCGATGCACCTCCCTTGCGGCCAGATGACTGGAGCGAGCTGGAGATTCCGACCACGCCCGCTGCACCGGTTGAAGCATCCACTGACGGTTTGGGTGGCGAGGATGACGGAGGGCCTCGTCGTCAGCCTGAGTTATCCGACAGTGTCGCCTACGACCCTGAGCAGGAGCCGGCAATCAGTGACCTGACGCTATTGGATGACGACGACCCGGCGCCAGTGTTTCCCCAGCAGCTTGACCCGGCCATGCAGCGCGCGGCGCGGTTGGCGTCCCTCGACCCGGATGATGGAATCCTGCTATGAGCCGATACCGATTGAATCTCTTTATCCAACCCGAGCACGCCAGGCGCTTGGATGAGCTGGCCGCCAAGAAAGGCGTCTCGAAGTCCAGCATCGTCGCGGCTGCCTTGGCGTCCTGGCTGTCACCGGATGCGGCCGACCAGCGCGAAGCTACCATCGCCAAGCGGCTGGATCGCCTGTCACGCCAGTTCGAGAAGTTGGAACGCGACCAGAACATCGAGATCGAGACGCTAGCGCTGTTCGTGCGCTACTTCCTGACGGTCAGCACGCCGGTGCCAGAAGCGCACCAGGATGCGGCCCGCGCCCAGGGCAAGGCGCGTTTCGAGCAGTTCGTCGAACAACTCGGCCGCCACCTACTGCGTGGCCGCAGCTTGGTGCGTGACGTGGTGGAGGAGCTTCATCCTGATCCGATGCGCATGGACGAGACGGCAGCAACGGCCGAGGCGCGGGAGCATACCTCATGAGCGCCATTCCACAGACTTCTGCTGCAGTTGCACTGGATCGGCGTATCCAGATGCTGCGCACAGCCATGGGGCCGGTGATTGCTGCGGCGCTGGAAGATCCGGACGTGGTTGAAATCATGCTCAATCCAGACCGCACGCTGTGGGTGGATCGTTTGTCGTCTGGCCGCGCCCCGCTGGGAGTGGAGCTGTCTGAAACCGATGGCGAACGCATCATCCGGCTGGTAGCTGCACACGTTGGCGCAGAAGTACATCGTGGACAACCATTGTTGACTGCCGAGCTACCGGAGACGGGCGAGCGCTTTGAGGGCATCTTGCCGCCGGCTGTGCCGGGACCGGCCTTCGCCCTGCGCAAGCGCGCTGTGGGTGTGATTCCGCTGGAACGCTATGTCTCCGCCGGGATGATGACGGCGCAGCAAGCCGACTTCCTGTGCGGTGCTGTGCGCGAACGGCAGAACATCCTTATCGCCGGCGGCACCAGTACCGGCAAGACCACATTGGCCAACGCCTTGCTCGCGGAGATTGCTACCACCGGCGATCGGGTGCTGGTGCTCGAAGACACCATCGAGCTGCAATGCGCTGCCCATGACCACGTACCGCTGCGCACCCTTGCTGGCGTCGTAACCATGGGCGAACTGGTACGCGCCACCATGAGACTGCGTCCTGATCGCGTGATTGTCGGTGAGGTGCGCGGTGGTGAGGCGCTGGATCTCATCAAGGTCTGGGGCACGGGCCACCCCGGTGGTATTGCCACCATTCACGCCGGTTCCGCCTTGGGAGCTCTCCTGCGACTGGAGCAACTGATTCTCGAAGTCGCGGTGAATCCACCGCGTCCGCTGATTGCCGAAGCAGTCAATGTCGTTATTCATATCGCCGGACGTGGCCGCAAGCGCCGCATCACGGACATTGCCCGGGTGATGGGCCTCGACCCTGCTGGCTACTGCCTGGTGGACGCACTGGACACAGCCTTGCCCGAATTGCCACCGCCACCTGATTCAACCCCGTCCCCCTGTCCCATTGGAGAATAACCATGACGCAGAACCTTCCCCGTTTTCATTTATATCCGCTTTTCCGCCTGACGCCGTTGCGCCATCTTGTCCGCTCCGCCTGGCGAGGGTTTCTGCTGACGGTGCTGATGCTCTTGCTGGTTAGCACAGCGCAAGCTGCCGGTTCCAGCATGCCCTGGGAAGGCCCGCTACAAGCGATCCTCGAATCCATCCAGGGGCCGGTGGCACGCATTGTCGCCGTAATCATCATTATCGCTACGGGCCTGGCGCTGGCTTTCGGCGACACGTCGGGTGGTTTCCGCAAGCTGGTCCAGATTGTATTCGGGCTTTCTATTGCCTTCGCCGCGTCCTCGTTCTTCTTGTCCTTCTTCAGCTTTTCCGGCGGGGCCGTGGTATGAGCGCCGCCAATGAGGGGGGCTCGGGTTTCGCGTCTGGCTTCGAAATTCCGCTGCACCGCTCGCTGACCGAGCCGATTTTGCTGGGCGGTGCGCCGCGAGCGGTGGCGATTGCCAACGGCACCCTGGCTGCTGCTGTCGGGTTGGGCCTCCAATTGTGGATTCCTGGCGTGGTGCTATGGATCGTGGGCCATTCGCTGGCGGTCTGGGGAGCGCGGGTCGACGCGCAGTTCATGCAGGTCTTTGCCCGGCATATCAAACACAAGCCGTTGCTGGACGTGTAGGGAGATGTCGCGATGCTGAACCTCACCGAATACCGCCAGCGCCCCGCACTATTGGCCGACTGGTTACCCTGGGCGGGATTGGTCGCGCCAGGGGTCGTACTCAACAAGGATGGTTCGTTCCAGAGAACGGTGCGCTTTCGTGGACCGGACCTGGACAGTGCCACGCATGGGGAGATGATCGCCACTACGGCGCGGCTCAACAATGCACTGCGCCGATTGGGGTCAGGCTGGGCGCTGTTCATCGAAGCCGAACGCGAGCTTGCTGCGAACTATCCACACTCGGATTTTCCCGAGGCACTGTCCTGGCTGGTGGATGAGGAGCGTCGCGCTGCTTTTGAAGAGTCGACCCAACACTTCGAGAGCAGCTATCACCTGACGTTGACCTTCTTACCGCAGGAGGAATCCCACGCCCGCGCGGCCAAAATGCTGTACGAGAACGCACCCGGTGGGGGTGTAGATTGGCATGGCCGACTGGAAGCCTTCGTGGCGGAAACCGGTCGCGTGTTTGATTTGCTCGACGGCGTGATGCCCGAAATCGCCTGGCTGGATGACAGTCAAATGCTGACCTACTTGCACGCGACTGTCTCGACACGTAATTACGAGATAGGCGTGCCCGAGGTGCCGTTTCATCTTGATGCGCTACTGGCGGACTGCCCGCTAGTTGGCGGCCTCGCGCCCACGCTAGGCGATCACCACCTGCGCGTGGTATCGGTGCGCGGTTTCCCGACCTCAACCTGGCCGGGGATTCTGGATGATCTGAACCGGCTTGGCTTCGCCTATCGGTGGAGTACGCGCTTTCTGTGCCTCGACAAAGCTGAGGCGGAAAAGGAGCTCGGCCGCCTGCGGCGTCAGTGGTTCGCCAAACGCAAGAACGTGTTGGCGCTGTTGCGCGAAACCATCTTTCAGCAAGAGTCACCGTTGGTGGATACCGACGCCAACAACAAGGCGGCGGACGCTGATGCGGCCTTGCAGGAGCTGGGCAGTGATCAAGTTGCATTCGGCTACCTAACAGCCACTGTCACCGTGATGGACACCGATGCTGGTGTAGCTGATGAGAAACAGCGCATGGTGGAGCGCGTCATCCAGGGGCGTGGGTTCGTCACCATTCCTGAAACGCTCAACGCTGTGGATGCCTGGCTGTCATCTATTCCCGGTAATGCCTATGCGAATGTGCGTCAGCCCATTGTTTCTACGCTGAACCTGGCGCACTTGATGCCGGTGTCGGCGGTATGGGCCGGACCGGAGATGAACCGGCATCTTGACGGTCCGCCGCTTATCGTCACCCGAACCGATGGCGCCACGCCGTTTCGGCTGGTGACGCACATTGGTGATGTGGGGCATACCCTCGTCGTGGGGCCAACCGGTATGGGCAAGTCGGTGTTGTTGGCTATGCTGGCGATGCAGTTTCGCCGTTACCCCGGTTCGCGAATTTTCGCTTTCGATATGGGGCGTTCCATGCGCGCCACCATTCTGGGTCTGGGAGGCGAGCACTACGATCTGGGTGCCGATGGCAGCATTGCCTTTCAGCCGTTGGCTCGAATCGATGCTGAGAGTTACCGCACCTGGGCGGCGGAATGGGTGGAGGGCCGCCTGCTGCACGAAGGTGTCTCCGTTGGCCCGGATGAGAAGGCTGTTATCTGGTCGGCGCTGAGCAGTCTCGCCGGGGCACCCCCGGAGCAGCGCACCATGACCGGGCTGTCCGTCTTGTTGCAATCCAACGTGCTGCGCCAGGCGATCGCGCCCTATGTGCTGGGCGGTGCCCACGGCAAGCTTCTGGATGCCGATCATGACCGGCTCGGTAGCGCCGACGTGCAAGGCTTCGAGATGGAGGAGCTGATGCACAGCAAGGCGGCGGTACTGGCCGTGCTGGGCTATCTGTTCACGCGCTTTGACGAACGCTTTGACGGCGCTCCTTCGCTGCTGATTCTCGATGAATCCTGGCTGTTCCTCGATGACCCAGTGTTCGCGGCGCGTATCCGCCAATGGCTTAAGACGCTGCGCAAGAAGAATGTCAGTGTCATCTTTGCCACGCAGTCACTGGCCGATATCAAAGACTCCAGTATAGCCCCGGCCATCATCGAAAGCTGTGCCAGCCGCATTTTCCTGCCGAACCCACAGGCCACCGAGCCGCAGATTCGCACCATCTATGAGGGCTTTGGCCTTAACAATCGGCAAATTGAGATCGTTGCTACCGGCGAACCAAAACGGGACTACTACTACCAGTCGCGCTTGGGCAATCGTCTGTTTGATCTCGACTTGGGGCCAGTTGCGCTGGCATTTGCGGGCGCCTCTGCACCGCAGGATCAGCGTGATATCGACCGCGTACTGGGAGATGCAGGTGCACCAGGTTTCGCCGGCGCTTGGCTGCGCCATCGTGGTCTTGATTGGGGCGCCGACCTGTTGTCTTCGTTTACTGGCCTTCCGCCAGCGACCGCTTTTAATCCCAATATCGAACCCTAGGAGACTCCTTTATGAAGACTAAACCCCGCTTGTTGTCCTTGTCGCTGGCAGCCGTTCTGTCGGTGTCGCTGATGACCGTGCAGTCCGCGTCCGGATTCACTGTATTCGACCCTTCTAACTTCGTGCAGAACACGCTGACCGCGATCCGCACACTGGAGCAGATCAATAACCAGATCAACCAGCTTCAGAACGAGGCGCAAATGCTGAGGAACCAGGCCCGCAATCTAGCAGGTCTGGATTTCAATACAGTCAATCGGCTTCGCTCAACGCTGGCCACCACCGAGCGCCTGATCGCTGAGGCGCAGGGTCTGGCCTATGACGTGCATAACCTCGACCGCGAGTTCGCACGGCTGTATCCGGAAGCGTACGCCGCTACCGTCAGCGGCGACCAGATGTACCAAGATGCGCAGGAACGCTGGAAGTACACACTCGACGGGTTGCACACCGCTATGCGGATGCAAGCCCAGGTATCGCAGAACCTAACACAGGACGAACATGTACTGGCCGACCTGGTGAGTCAGAGCCAGTCGGCAGAAGGCTCCTTGCAAGCCATGCAGGCCACGAACCAGCTTCTGGCCTTGCAGGCCAAGCAGTCGATTCAGGCCCAACAACTTCAAATTACCCAGGAAAGGGCGGCAGCTCTGGAGCTGGCACGCCAAGCCGCCGCGACTGAGCGTGGTCGCGAGGTGACACGTCGCTTCCTGGGCAACGGCACGCCCTACACGCCACAGCGTGTGGATTTCTACGGCAACTGATGAGGCTGGGCTATGAATGACGTGACGGTCATCGATCGTTTCCTCAACACCTTCGCCACCTACATCGACTCGGGGTTCGGGCTGTTGCAGGGTGAGGTGGCGTTTCTGACCGCCACACTGATCGCTATCGACATGACCATCGCCGGTCTTTACTGGGCGATGAGCCATGCCACAGGCCAGGGCGAGGACGTGATCGCCAAGCTGCTGCGCAAGGTGCTTTACGTCGGGGCTTTCGCCTACATCATCGGCAACTTCAATTGGCTGGCCAGTATCGTCTTCCGCTCCTTTGCCGGCTTAGGCCTGACGGCCAGTGGCTCGACCGTGAGCATGGAGCACTTTTTGCAGCCGGGCCGACTGGCCAAGACCGGTATTGACGCCGGCACCCCGATTCTAGAACAGATCAGCGAGATGTCGGGTTTCCCGGAAGTGTTTGTGAACCTCACTCCTATCGCGGTGATGTTCCTCGCTTGGTTGGTGGTCATCGTCTGCTTTTTCATACTGGCGGTGCAGCTCTTCATCACACTCATTGAGTTCAAGCTGACCACCTTGGCGGGCTTCGTGCTGGTGCCGTTCGCCTTGTGGAACAAGACCAGCTTCCTTGCCGAAAAGGTGCTGGGCAACGTGGTGTCTTCCGGCGTCAAGGTGCTGGTACTGGCCGTGATCGTCGGTATCGGCACGGGGCTTTTCGCCGAGTTCCAAGCACATCCTGACGAGCCGTCCATCGATCACGCATTGGTCATCATGCTGGCTTCGCTCGCCTTGCTGGCGTTGGGCATCTTCGGGCCGGGCATCGCCACCGGGCTGATTTCTGGCGGACCGCAATTGGGTGCCGGTGCAATGGCAGGTGCGGCTATTGGTGCTGCCGGTACCGCCGTGGCCGTTGGTGCCACTGCAACGGGGGTGGGTGGAGCGGTGATGGCTGGGGCACGCATGGCCCCGGCCGCCGCAAAGCTCGCCGGCACGGGGGCGCGTGCTGCTGCCTCGACCGTCGGCAGTGCCCAGTCGGCGTTTCAGGTCGGTTCGACCGCAGCTGGTGGTGGCCTCAAGGGAGCGGCGGCAGGCCTTGGGCATGTCGCCAAGTCCGGTGCTCAAGCGGCCGGGCGAGGCACGGCGGCCCGTGCTTCCTCTGTTGGACAACGCATGGCCGCTCCCTTCCGCGCGGGCTGGAACGGCTCGGCCACCAATGATGGCGTGGGCGGTGGCACCGCTGGAGCGGGCCAGAGCGCCACATCGCCACCTCAACAACAACCCGCCTGGGCTAGGCGTTTGCACCGCCGCCAGCAGATCACCCAAGCCGCTACGACGACCGCACATACATTGCGCGGTGGCGACGGTGGCGGTGCGGGTTCCGGTCCAAGCCTGAATGATTCCGATACCTGACCTTTAAGGAGACCACCCATGCGATTCAAACGACCCAGGGTGCGCTATGCGGAATCGCCGCAACCGGCCACCCCTTACCAATCCGCCGCCCAGGTGTGGGATGAGCGCATCGGCTCGGCCCGCGTGCAGGCGAAGAACTGGCGACTAATGGCCTTCGGCTGCCTGGTGCTTGCGTTATTGATGGCCGGTGGCCTGTTGTGGCGTTCAGCACAGTCCATCGTCACGCCCTATGTGGTGGAGGTGGATCAGGCCGGACAAGTGCGAGCCGTGGGTGAAGCCGCTACGCCTTACCGGCCTAACGATGCGCAGACGGCGCACCACATCGCACGCTTCATCACGCTGGTTCGCTCGTTGTCCACCGATCCCATCGTGGTGCGGCAAAACTGGCTCGACGCCTACGACCACACCACCGATAAGGGCGCTGCCGTGCTCAACGACTACGCCCGCAGTAATGATCCGTTCGCCCGTATTGGCCGCGAGTCAGTGACAGTGCAGATCACCAGTGTCGTGCGTGCCAGTGACTCGTCGTTCAACGTGCGGTGGACAGAACGCCGCTACGTCAATGGTGCTGACGTGGGGTTGAAGCGCTGGACAGCGGTAGTGTCCATCGTGCTGCAACCTCCACGTACCGAAGATCGTCTGCGCAAAAATCCCCTGGGCATCTACGTCAATGGTCTGTCGTGGAGCCGCGAACTGGACACATCCGAAGGAGCCCGGCCATGAAAACGTCTTCCCACTTTTACGCCTTACCGTTGGTCCTGCTGGTCCTGTCGGGCTGCGCTACGCAGGGCAAGCCACCACCGACCATATCACTCGACGATGCCGTGCAGGCTCAGCCACTGCCCGAGCCACCGAAGCCCGTGGAGGTGGTGATGGTGCCGAAGGTGCTGCCGATGCCGGCGCAGTTGAAGCCGTTGCCGGAGACCGATGAGGCTGAGGCGACGTCAGAGCCCACCGATGAAACCCTGCGTGTGTCCATGGCCAATGAGGAAGCGCGAATGGCACCAACCCGCGAGGGCTACGTCAATGCCATTCAGGTCTGGCCCTTCACCGATGGCGCGCTGTATCAGGTCTATGCGGCTGTCGGACGCGTGACGGTGATTGCGCTCCAGCCGGGTGAGGAACTGGTGACGGTGGCGGCCGGGGATACCGTGCGCTGGGTCGTGGGTGACACGTCTAGCGGTAGCGGAAACGAGTTACGTGTCAACGTGCTGGTCAAACCCATCCGTTCGGATCTGAAAACCAATTTAGTCATCACCACCAATCGCCGGACGTACCTGTTGGAGCTGACTTCGACGGACGAAGCGTGGATGGCTTCGGTGTCTTGGGACTACCCGCGTGATCAAATGCTCGCCTTGCAGCGTCGGAATCAGGCCGCCGAAGCGGCCGCGCCCGTGGACAACGGTTTGGCGCTGGAACACCTACGCTTTCGCTACGCGATCAGCGGCAGTCAGCCGCCGTGGAAGCCGGTGCGTGCTTTTGATGATGGCCGGAAGGTCTATATCCAATTCCCGGCAGGTATTGCCCAAGGCGAACTGCCGCCTCTATTCGTGATCGGCGCCGGAGGGGATGGGCAACTGGTGAACTACCGCTTCCGCCCACCGTATTACATCGTTGACCGACTGTTCGGTGCGGCCGAACTGCGCCTGGGCGGGGACAAAGGCGAGGTGGTGCGCATCGAACGCACTGACGGCGTGGCACGGAGGAACTGAGCATGAGCCAGGACGAGACTATCAACCGGGCCGCGCCGCAGGCGGATAAGGTGCCCCCCGACACCGTGACACTACGTGCCCAGCCACGTCCGGTTACACGCCTGAACCGGCATACGTTGGCTATCCTTACTGGTGGTCTGGCGGTCGCTGTGCTCGGGGCCACACTCTGGTCATTGCAGCAGCCACAGCGCAGGGGCAGCGAGCAGACGGAGCTTTACAACGTCGAGCGTGTGTCGCGCTCCGAGCAACTGGATCGGCTTCCCACCGACTATTCCAAATTGCCATCGGCATTGCCTCGCGATGTACCGGAACTGGGGCCACCTTTGCCGGGAGATCTGGGGCCGGCCATTGTGAACGCGCAACAGCCAGCGGTGGCCAGCTATTCGGTACCCGGTCATGATCCTGCCGATGCTCTACGAGAAGAGGCAGAGGCCGCAGCGGCTTCGTCCCTATTCTTTCAGAGCAGCAACCGAAACCAAGTCAACACGACTGCCGCAGCACCATCGCCGTCTGCTGTGCCAGACATGGGTAACGCCTTGGCGGCTTTTGATCCGTTGGCCGCCGGACCTGCGTCGACGACGGCACAATTGGCCGATCCGACTGCCGTGCAGAATCTTCAGGACCAAAAAGAGGGATTCCTGCAATCCGGTTCCACTGAAACCCGTAATTCCGGGAATCTGCAATTGCCAGCCTCGCCTTATCAGGTCATGGCTGGAACGGTAATTGCGGGAGCGCTGGTGACTGGCATCCAATCCGATCTACCGGGCGATGTGATTGCAACAGTCACAGAGCCGATCTACGACACGGCTACCGGACTACACCTGCTGATCCCGCAGGGCTCACGTATTTTGGGTCGCTACAACAGCCAAGTCAGCTATGGGCAGAGCCGGGTTCAAGTCATCTGGAACCGCATCATCTTGCCCGACACATCCTCACTGACGCTGGACAACTTGGTCGGTACCGACCCGGCTGGCTATGCCGGCTTAGAGGATGGCGTCGACTGGCATTGGGACCGGATCTTTGCCGGCGCCGTGCTGACAACGCTGCTGGGTGTTGGCGCTGAGCTGGCCGCGCCTGAGAACCGGCAGGATGGCGACCGTGTCATCATCGCCGGCCGAGACAGTGCGCAAGACAGTATCAATCAGGTGGGCCAGGAAATGACCCGGCGCAACCTCAACATTCAGCCGACACTGACCAGTAGACCTGGCCTGCCTGTACGCATCATCGTCAACCGCGACTTAGTGCTACGCCCTTACCAGCCATTGCTCTTCAACCAGGGAGTGTCACAATGACAATGACTCGAAAACTACGTCTGGGGCCACTACCCAGCAATCAGACCACCAAGTTGACTTTCGTTTGCCCAGCAAGCCTGAGGGCTGACCTTGACCGTTACGCCGCGCTGCACGCCCAGACCTACGGTGAGGCAGTCGACGCCGTGACGTTGATCCCGCATATGCTGGAAGCATTTATGGCAAGGGATAGGGGGTTCAGGCGAGAAAGAAAATAGGAGCCGGATAGGGGGGAGCGTTCCAGCTACCTCTTCTCTGTGCGTCGCTCGGCGGGGCCATACAGGCTATTTCCCCGACTGAACTTGGAATCGTGCTCGGAGGTCTGTTTCAATCTCATTCCGCTCATCGATAGGAGAAAGTCCGTCTGGCGCAGGCAATCCACTTTCTTGAAGTTTCTTGAGCATTGCCCACGCTTCAAAGTCATGGAATGGATTCAGCCCGATCACATTGCCTAGCATGGGATCAATCTGATCTGGAGTGGTTGAAATGCGTGCGAATAGTTCTGTAGATTTAGCTAGATTCCAGCCACTTATGAAAAGAAGAAGCGCAGATAGGGCAAGTACACAGCTAGCGACATCGTTATCACGTCTCTTGCTGGCGGACGCCAAAGGCGCGTAGTTATGGGATATAAACCTTGCAAGGGAGATACTTTGAGTGTACTCCGTTTGGAGCACCGTCGGATCGAATACATCCTCGCCATGGTAGCGCTTTGCGAGGGACTCAACGCGAGTTGAGAGGGAGTGGATGTGCCAAAGGCGCTCTTCCCGCATGGTGTCGAGAGTGGCTATGTGGCGTTTAGCTAAGACGCGTGTTGCTTCTGTTTTCCAGTCGAAGCCGGGTATCGCAACAATGTCGGCTGACAGCGGTACCTCCATGGGTAACATATGCTGTACAGGGCCGGTTATACGATGAAGGTTGTCTAGCCACTTGGGAAGGCATGGGTCTAGGTTCACATGAAACAACGCACTGGCTTTCTTTTGGAAAAACCACTTTCGCATATCTCGAATGGAC
>Ga0207900_100142_pt1 | contig 36722 bp, 36 predicted proteins | sample LinPmetageLP39_FD_184052 | JGI IMG/M metagenome (GOLD analysis project Ga0207900, IMG submission 184052) | Marine viral communities from the Pacific Ocean - LP-39 (SPAdes) | ecosystem: Environmental > Aquatic > Marine > Oceanic | place: Pacific Ocean | collected 2010-06-14
TTGTGTGCTCAGCCCGCAGGCCGCGCTGGTTTTGCTTCCAGCTTCTGGCTTCAAGCTTAAAGCTAACTCCCACCCAAACCCGCTTAGCTGTTACTCCAGTGCCGGTAGTTGTGTGCTCAGCCCGCAGGCCGCGCTGGTTTTGCTTCCAGCTTCTAGCTTCCAGCCCCGAGCTAGCTCAACTAAAGCTTGACTAGCTAATCCCGGCCATCATCCTGTTAACGCTTGCAGCTTGCAGCTTGCAGCTTGCAGCTTGCAGCTTGCAGCTTGCAGCTTGCAGCTTGCAGCTTGCTCGCGCTTATCAGGCTGTTCAAACCTAGTCAAGCATGGTAAAACCGTGTAAAACGAAGCTACTCGCTTGATAAAAAAGGGAAAACCATGACAAAGTCGGAGTTGATCGAGCGCATTGTCGAGCAACAGGGGCAGTTGTCGGCAAAGGACGTTGAGCTTGCGATCAAAACCATGCTGGAGCATATGTCACAGGCACTTGCTACCGGGGAGCGTATTGAGATTCGGGGGTTTGGCAGCTTTTCATTGCACTATCGTGCACCGCGGGTGGGGCGTAACCCGAAAACCGGTGATGCGGTTGAGCTGGAAGGTAAGTTCGTACCGCACTTCAAGCCTGGCAAAGAGTTGCGTGACCGGGTTAACGAGTCGCTGGAAAACAGCTGATCCGGTGTATTAGTCTCGCTGGCCTGCGTTATACTTCGTCCTACACAAATGGATGCGGAGTAGTGTTGCATGCTATGGCTAAAGCGCGCGTTGCTGATCGTTATATTGCTGCTGGTGGCACTGGCGACAATGGACTTCATGCTGGAAAACCAGCAAACCACTACACTGCAATTCCTGGAAATTCAGTCGCCTGAATTGCCCCTGTCTATCTACATCGTTTTTTCCTTTATCCTCGGTAGTATCCTCGGCGTCTTCATTGGCTGGCTGATCACCACTCGGCTGCGTTTGAAGCTGATGATGCAAAGCAACGAGTTGAATCGTTACCGCAAAGAAGTCGATAAGCTGCGCACCCAAGCTGTCAAAGGCTGATCATATGCAGGAACTGTTGTTCCTCGCCTTGTTTGTGGCGGCGTTGGCTATCGGCTGGTTTCTCGGTAGGCGTGAAGCTATCAAGGTCGGCTTTATGTTGCAGCCACACGGAAGCGCGATAGACCGCCATTATTTTATCGGTCTCAATTACCTCCTGAACGAGCAGCCTGACGAGGCTATCGAAACCTTTATCCGCGCCTTGGAAGTCAATCCGGAAACGGTAGAGACCCATATCGCTATCGGTAAGCTGTTTTGTCAGCGTGGTGATGTGGAGCGGGCGATCAAGGTACACCAGAACCTGCTGGCTCGGCCCAATCTAACCGCTCAGCAAGCAGACCGGGTGCAGCTTGAGCTGGCCCGTGACTACCTGGCTGTTGGCATGCATAACCGTGCTGAACGCCTTCTTGATGAGCTGGGTGGCTCTTCATCGGGTCTGCGAGGTGAAGCCCTGGGTGATCTGGTTACTGTCTACGAGCAGCAGCGTGAGTGGTCACAGGCTATCGAGATCGGTGTGCGCCTGTTACGCGAGCGGCCCGGTTTTGCAGTAACTCAGGCCCATTATTACTGCGAGATTGCCGGGGACGCGCTGCAGCGCGGCGATATAAGCGGCGCCCAGCGGTATTTGCAGTCAGCATTGAAGGTGGACTCGGCCAATACTCGGGCCATGTTGATGCTGGCTGAACTGGAAGCACGGCAAGGTAATACACGTGCTCTACTTAAATTGTTGCAGCGGGTAGCCATCGAGTCACCAGACTTTGTTCCGCAAATCTTGCCGCTGGCCAGGCGCTGCGCCGATAATGGCGACCTTGATCTTGCGGCCTATCTGGACAAGGTGCTTGAGCGCGCTGAACCGCCGATGCTGGAGACAGTGTTGGCGCGTAGCGAGCAGCTTGCGCTGCAAGAGGGGCCTGCCAGTGCGCAACGCTTTCTTATGGTGTGGGTGCAACAACAACCCTCTATTGGTGGCGTGCTTGGGTTAGTAAAGCTGCAGTTAAAAGGCGCTGAGTCGATAGAACAGGGCGATCTGCAGGTGTTGGAGAGCCTATTGGCATCGTTACAGCAGCAGCGCCCTCGTTACCGCTGCGAGTCATGCGGTTTTGCCGGTCAAAAGCTGTATTGGCAGTGTCCAACTTGTCATGGTTGGTCTACGATCCAGCCATTGAAGGGCTACGAGGCCGTTTAAGTTTTAATGTGTGATTGTTGAAAACAGGATGGAATGTATGTCGAGCACTAGCCCTATCATCGTCGCGCTGGATTTTCCTGATGCGCCTGCAGCGATGCGCATGGCCGACCAGTTGGATCCGGCTCGCTGTCGGGTCAAGGTGGGTAAGGAGTTGTTTACCAGTAGCGGGCCAGCCGTAGTTGAAGCGCTGCAGTACAAGGGCTTTGAAGTGTTTCTTGATCTCAAGTTTCATGACATTCCCAACACCACAGCCAGCGCGGTTCAGGCTGCTGCAGAGCTGGGTGTATGGATGGTGAACGTGCACGCCGGCGGTGGCAGACGGATGATGGAAGCCTGCCGCGATATTCTGGAGCGGCGCAGTAATCGTCCTTTGTTGACGGCGGTGACCATTCTGACCAGTCTGGAGCAGGAAGACTTGCAGGAAGTAGGCATAGATATTGAGCCTATGGTGCAGGTGCAGCGTCTGGCACGGTTGACCCAGGAGTGCGGACTGGACGGTGTGGTTTGTTCGGCGCGCGAGGCCAAGGCATTGCGCAATGCGCTAGGTGACAACTTCCTGCTGGTTACTCCGGGTATTCGACCTGCGGAAAGCAGTGCAGACGATCAGAAACGCATCGTCACGCCATCACAGGCGCTGGAGAACGGGAGTAGCTATCTCGTGGTGGGAAGGCCAATCACCAAGGCGGAAAAGCCGGAGCAGGCGCTGGAGGCTATCCTGGCTACGCTTTGAGTCGCCACTAGTCAGTCAGCCAATAAAAAACGCCGCATCATGCGGCGTTTTTTATTGGCTCAGAGAAGGCCTAAAGCGGTATTACTCACCAATCTGTGATTGCTGGTAGTTCTCCAGACCGACCTTGTCGATCAGGTTAAGCTGGGTTTCCAGCCAGTCTACATGCTCTTCTTCTGATTCGAGGATGTCCTCAAGCAGTTCGCGGCTGCCGTAGTCACCTGCCTCTTCGCAGTAAGCGATAGCGTTCTTGAGGTCGGGGATGCCTTTCATTTCCAGCTTGAGGTCGCATTCCAGTATTTCGCGGGTGTTTTCACCGATCATCAAGCGCCCCAAATCCTGCAGGTTCGGCAGGCCTTCGAGAAAAAGAATGCGTTTGATGAGCACATCTGCATGCTTCATCTCATCGATTGATTCGTGGTACTCGTGTTCGCCAAGCTTGTTCAATCCCCAGTCCTGCAGCATGCGTGCGTGCAGAAAATACTGATTGATAGCGACCAGTTCATTGGCAAGGATGGTATTGAGATGCTGGATGACTTTCTTGTCGCCTTTCATGCGTTGGGCCCTCGAAAACAGTTAGTTCTCAAGTGTGGTCCGCCGGCTGACTTCTGTCAAATATAAGTGCTTGAAAAGAAAGGGATTAAAAATGATTATCAGTCTGTATTAGCGGCGCTGGATCAGGCTGCGACAAATTGCGCATTGGGTAGCGCGCCCGCCTGATTGCTGGTCATGCTTTCCAGCAGAATGGACTTGCAGTCACGTGCGCACTTACCGCATTGGGTAGCCACATCCAGGTCGGCACGAAGGTCGCGCATGGAACAGGCACCCTGGTTAATGGCGTCCTTGATCTGGTTGTCAGTAATACCCTTGCAGAGGCAAACGTACATGCAGGCTCTCCAATCAATCAATGGCTTTAGCAGCTGATGGGTTGCATCGTAATGCTAATGAGAATGATTGTCAAAGTATATGGTCGTCTTATTTTCCCTGGCTGCAGTCGAGTGCCTGAAGGTCCTCCTGCAGCGCATTGAGTCGTGAGACAAAGTGCGCTCGCTGTTCTGCCGTTGAGGCTCGCATGACCTGCACCATTAACTGAATCAGAGCCTGTTTTGAGCGTGGTTCCTGCTCGCGGTAGGCGGGGGTCTGTAATGCTCGGTAGTCGACCAGCAGCTGATAAATCCGCTGGCTGAAATCGCTTTGCTGCCGCGTAGGCAACTCCTGAATCAGGAGCCCTTGCCAGGCGCGACGGTTATCGAGCCATATTTTATTATTGCCATCACGATTAGCCGCCCATCGTTCAATGGCTGCGGACTGAGATGCATTGAGTCCTCCCAGCCAGGTTTCCAGCTGGTTGCTGATCTTGTCTACGCTTTCGGCCCGTCGTTCTTCTGCTGGTGGGTAAACCAGCTCTGCATATTTTTCGTCCAGCTCCCTGGCCATGTTTTGGCTGAGTTCCTGCACCTGCTGGTGATCCAGGCGGCGCAGTAAGCCGCTCATAAGGGGCGCTGAGCGTGCCAGCAAGCGGTCGGCTGCCTCCTGTGCGCGGCGGGCATCGGCTTCAAGTAGCGCTGCATCAAGCTGTGGGCTGAGCAAATGATTACCGGCTATCGCCAAGGCCTCGCGGTAGCGCGGTATTTCCTGCTGGCAATGCCATTGCAGAGCAACATCAAGTTGATTATCGAACCAGGCTTGTTGCTCGCCATTAAGATCGACCAGTTGATTGACCTTGCGGCTGATCAGCCAGTCGAGGTTTCGATACGCCAGCTGGGTAGCGCTGCAGCCGTTGAGAACGGCAAGGCACAACAAGATAGTAGCTACTCGAAGTAGCATGGCGGTTTGGCGCTGATTGCTATCTTGCTGTGGTTTCATCAACGTCCTGTCAGTTGAGTATGCCGTTGATCACGGCCTCGATGAGGCCGGTGGCAGATCGTACCAGCACAGCGTTGTCACCAACCTGTCGCCAATCATAGCCGCTGTAGCTGGGTAACAGTCGACTCAGTCTTGGATCAAGTCGTTTGGCGATACCGGGTGGCAGCGCTTTACCCCGTTCCAGGTTTCTTTGGATTCCTGGCGGCAGTCTATCTACCTGGCCAGCGTACCGGCTGTTGTCACGGAAAATATCACGAATCAACTGGCTGTCGATGTTGATGCGCGTGTCTGCTTGACTGCGTGGGTCCGGTTGGTGGCCCTGACCTGTCTCGTTGTGTGGTTTGGCTTGCAGCGCGGGCGCGAGTGTCAGTATTGCCATGCTGGCGGCAATTATCAGGTGTCTGGATGCCTTCATTGTTGGGTGCTCCTGCACTGTATTGATTATTGACGTTATCAGTACTTGGAGTGACCTGTCGCGCGTAGGTTCAACGGCTGGCGGAGCTTGGCTCACGCACGGTGAGCATCCACAGCAGGCTCCAGATCAGCGCGATAGCACCAAGCCAAAGGGTATCTGGTAGTTGACCGCCCATGTCTAACCAGAGCCTGGCAAACCAGGGCGCGAGCAGCTGAGTCAGGCCGTATAGCGCAATCAACGCCGCCGACAACCTGGGGCCCTGATTGGGTTGCAGGGACCGTCCCAGGCGCTGGGTGAGTAACACCGCGCCGAGGAAACTACTACCCATCAATAACGCGCAGAGCGGAAGGCCGATGGCTGAAGGTAACAGGAGTGCGGCAAACACGCTGATGCCTTGTATCGCGTAGTTGCTGATCAGTGCATTGCGGTCGCCCATGAGCTGACCTAGCTTGTTCCAGACCCAGGCTGAGGGCAGGGTGGCGAAAGCCAGAATCAGCCAGCTTTGGCTGACCAGAGGGTGCTGACTGCCCAGCTGTAAGCTGGCAATCAGTGGCAGAAAGGTCATCGGCAGGATGTAGCCCAGGCCAGCACCCGCATAGGCGAGAAAAAGCGGCCTGCTGTGACGATCAAATAATGGACGTTTGGCTATCGTCTGCTGCTGCTGTTCGGGGGGTAGGGCCATACCCGATAGTATCCAGGCTCCCCATACGGCGAGCGGCAAGCTCAGCAGTGCCGCTGGCCACCAACGGGTTGCTGCATGCAGGTCCAGGGCGGGTGGGTTGGCTAGTACTCCGGATAGAACCAGTCCGCAACCGACGCCAAGATAGGCAAGGCCGCTGAGCGCAAGGCGCTGGCGGACTGCAAGCCATTCCATTAGCAGCGCTGGCACCATAACAAAGATCATACCGTTGCTCACGCCGTTTAAGAGACGCATGGCTAGAAGGCTGGCGTACTCATTACTTTGGGTCAGACCGAGCAGGGTGAGGCAGTGCAGGCCCAGAGCTGCGGGTATGGCTATGCGCAACTGCTGCGGGCTATGCCAGCGAATGGCTGCCAGCGCGCCCAGCAGATAGCCAACGTAGTTCCAGCTGGCAAGGTCTGCGGCCTGCGCGACCGTGAGTTGGTCGTCGGCAACCAGCAGTGGCAGCAGCGGAGTGTAGATAAAGCGACCTAGCCCATGCACGACCAGCAGTAGGCAGGCAGCGGCGACAACGGCGGTACTCGGTGCTGGTTGAGATCTTGGCATCGGTGGGCCCGGTTAGCGGTAAAGGCTCGATTGGATAAGCGTGGGCACACTACACGCTGACTAAGCGGTTATCCAATAATGTATATGAATGTTGCATTCTAGCGGAGCTGATTTTGGTGCTTTTGTGTCGATAACGCCGTCTTTTTCAGTAAAAGTGCTGCTATATGTCTATTTTTTTGCGAGTGGGAGAGTGTAAGCGTTATCGGAAAGACGTAGTCGCCGCCAACTCTGCTTGTTTGATGGCTGCTCAGCCGACAAAGCTTGATATAGAGTAGACAGGCGTACACAGCACAGGAGGCTGGGCGCGCAATGAGACAACAATGACAAGAAAGCGGCCATCAGGCACGCAAGGTTCTCACCAGGAGATAGGCATGTCCGCATCCGGCGTTTTGAAGCGCTCCACTATTCTTATCCACGGTTCAATTGGTATGCCGTTGGCCATCATTGGCTACCCTCTGGTGGTTTATCTTCCTCCGTTCTATGCCCAGGAAGTAGGCCTGAATATGGCGCTCATGGCGCTGGTTCTGGTCTTTGCACGCATCACCGATGTGATCACTGACCCCCTCATTGGTACGCTCAGTGATCGCTGGCAAACCCGCATCGGTCGCCGTAAGCCCTGGTTGATCATGGGCGTTCCGCTCATGCTGATTGGCACCATCATGATTTTCATGCCGCCCGACGGCGTGGGTATTGCTCACCTGTTGGGCTGGACGGTGCTCATGTATCTGGGTTGGACGATGGTAACCTTGCCTTATGGCGCCTGGGGAGCCGAGTTATCCAGCCTTTATCACCAGCGCAGCCGGGTGGTTGCTTCGCGTGAAGGTTTCGTGCTGATTGGCCTGTTTCTGGCCGCGTTGGCGCCAGCCATAGTGCAGGCTTTGGGCGCGCGCTATCAGGCAGGGCACACCGACGGCTTTTTAATGGAGTCTGCGGTCTGGTTGTTTGGTCGGGATGGTGAACTGGGTATCGGGTACGGCCCCATACTGGCGGTCATGGCGTGGTTGATGATCATTCTGTTGCCGCTAACGGTTTTACTCGTGGTTGCGCGGGTCAAGGAAGCACCGCCGCAATCCATACAGCGCACGGAGTGGAAGAAAGGTTTGCGCGTGTTGCGCAACAACGGCCCCTTTAAACGCATGATTCTGATGCTGCTGATCGTGGTAACCGGGGAGTCGTTCCGTAATGCGCTCTCGGTGTTTTTTATGCAACACATTATTCAGATTCAGGCGCAGATAGGTTTGATGTATCTGCTGTATTTTGGCGTCGGTATTCTTGGTATTCCCTTCTGGCTTTACTTGGGTAAGCGCATTGGTAAGCACCGCGCGTTTTGTGTGGCGCTGGGCGTGTCCAGTGCCAGTATTCTCGGCATGTTCTTTCTGCAAGCCGGGCAGCTCACCGCCTTTGCGCTGATGTTCTGCGTCAAAGGGTTCTGTTTTGCGGCCTTCCAGTTTTTACCGTTGTCGATGCTGGCAGATATCGTTGACCTCGATACCGCGCGCAGCAAGGAGCACCGTACCGGACTGTTTTTTGCGATCTCAGGTATGGCGCAAAAGATGGCAATGGCGCTCGGGCTGGGTTTGTCGTTGGGCCTACTGGCACTGGTCGGGTTTGACGCCAAAATGGTTGAGCATAGCGCCAGCCAGTTAATGTCGTTGCGCGTGCTCTATATTCTTGGGCCGGTGCTGCTCTACATGGCCGCGTTTGCGATCGCCTGGAAGTACCCGCTGACAGCTGCGCGCCAGGAGCGGATTCATCAGTGGGTCGAGCGGCGCAAGGTGCGTTTGGCTATCGCTCGTTGATTGTCAGGCGGCTGTGGTAAACAGCCGCCTTTTAGTCTCCGGAGCTTTGCGCAGCGTGCCAGGTTTCTCGATTTTGCGGTGAAATGCATCGTGTTGCTTCCGCTTTAAGCGTTTCCTTGGGTATGCTGGCGTCCTTATTTGTTCTGATGTTTTATATAAGGAAACACCGGCCCATGGCTGAGCACTCGCAATTTCGTTTGTTGGGCAGCAAGCGCTTCTTACCCTTCTTTCTCAGCCAGTTGCTGGGTGCCTTCAACGACAACCTGTTCAAGCAGGCACTGATTCTCGCGATTCTGTTCAAGCTCAGTTTTTCGGCTGACAGCGATTTGCTGATTAACCTCAGTGCCATGTTGTTCGTGCTTCCTTTCTTCCTCTTTTCCGCGTTGGGCGGTCAATTTGGTGAAAAGTACCGCAAAGACCTGTTGATCCGCCGCATCAAGCTGGGCGAAGTAGGCATCATGCTGTTGGGCGCATTCAGCCTGTGGCAGGGCAATCTGCCGTTGATGCTGGTGGTGCTATTCGCCATGGGTACCCAATCGGCGCTATTCGGCCCGGTTAAATACTCCATTCTGCCGCAACACCTGCACGAAGATGAGCTGATTGGTGGCAACGCGCTGGTTGAGATGGGCACCTTTTTGGCGATTCTCGGCGGTACGCTGTACGCCGGGCTACTAATGTCTGGCGTGGCCTGGGCACATTGGGTGGGTGGTTCTGTGGTGTTGGTCGCTGTGCTGGGCTACCTGTTTAGCCGACGTATTCCGCAAGCACCAGCGGCCTTGCCCGACCTGCAGCTGGACTGGAATATTTTTCGCCAATCCTGGGCGATTCTGCGCCTGGGCTTGGTCAAGCAAGTGCCTTCAGTATCACGCTCAATTCTGGGTAACTCCTGGTTCTGGTTTCTCGGCGCTACTTACCTCACCCAGATACCGGCCTACGCCAAAGAGTTTTTATTCGGCGATGAAAGCGTGGTTACGCTGATTTTAACGGTGTTTTCTGTAGGCATCGCTTTAGGCTCCATGCTGTGCGAACGGCTGTCAGGGCACAAGGTTGAGATAGGTTTGGTGCCGTTTGGCTCCATGGGGCTGTCGATCTTTGGTTTGCTGTTGTGGTGGGTCTCAGGCTCGGTAGTGCCAGGCGATCTTGCCTATACCTGGACCGAGCTGTTGGTGCAGCCTGCGGCCTGGCTGGCGATGGGCAGTATTCTGGGGCTGGGTATCTTCGGCGGTTTCTATATCGTGCCGCTGTATGCCTTGATCCAATCGCGTACCCATGAGGACGAACGCGCCCGAGTGATTGCTGCCAACAACATTCTCAACGCGCTGCTCATGGTCTGTTCCGCCATTCTCTCGATTGTCTTGCTGGGTGTTGCCGGATTCAGTATCCCGCAGGTGTTTCTCACCATTTCGCTACTCAACATCCTGGTTAATCTCTACATCTTTAGTGTGGTGCCCGAATTCACCATGCGCTTTCTGGTCTGGTTGCTGGGTCACTCAATGTATCGAGTTGAGCATGTCAATCTGCAAGCCATTCCTGACGAGGGCGCCTGTGTGCTGGTGTGTAACCACGTATCCTTTGTCGACGCGCTGCTGATTGGCGGTGCGGTTCGTCGGCCGGTGCGGTTTGTCATGTACTACAAGATTTATCGTCTGCCGGTACTGAATTTTATCTTCCGCACCGCCGGTACCGTGCCTATTGCCGGCCGACAGGAAGACGAAGCGATTTACGAGGACGCATTCAAGCGTATAGACGCGTATCTGCAGGCAGGGGAGGTGGTCTGTATTTTCCCCGAAGGCAAGCTCAGCGCAGACGGTGAAATGAACGAATTTCGTGCCGGGATCAGTCGGATCCTTGACAGTAACCCGGTACCGGTTATTCCGATGGCGTTGCAGGGGTTATGGGGTAGTTTTTTCAGCCGCGATCCGCATAAGGGATTTTTCCGCCGCTTCTGGTCGCGGGTAGGGTTGGCTGCGGGAGAACCAGTGGCGCCAGATCAGGCTGCTCCTGCATTGTTGCAGGAGCGGGTACAGGCTCTGCGCGGCGATCGGCGCTAGGGTCTGTCACATGGCCTTGAACTGAAAGGGTAGTGCGTGCGCCGCTATTACTCGGCGGCTTTCGCTGCAACAGCAGGTTTGGCTGCTGGCTTGCCGGCACGGGGTGAGCTATAGGTCTGACCGCTTTTGCCGTTGGGGATTTGCTGGATCTCGCCGCCGGAAGACAGAAAAGCTTCAATCTGGTTGTCGATCGACTTGCTGGTAGCAACGGCCGCATCGGCTTTGCGCTTGGATGTAGTCGTTTTCGGTGCGGCTGTTTTTGGGGCGGTAGCTTTGGCGGTCATGTGGAGCCTGTGTTGTTAGCGAGTAGTCGGCCAGTTTACTCCTTTTTTTAGTTATTTGCTTAACTTTCTCTTGACCTCGGCGTGGAGAGGCTTTAGTGGATTGGGTTTTGGCGCGGTGTTAATACCCTCTTGAGCCCTTGAGGTGCGCTCAATTATGGCGCGCTTTCCAGTAATGCTTTTGGATGATGGTTAGGTGCGCTGTCAGCAAACCAGGATGCTCTGCACAACGGTCATCAATTGCTGCCTGGAAGAGAAGTGTCTGCAATTATCACTGCAAGGCACCCAAGGGGCGGGGTAAAGCTGCTCCTTGGGATTGCCTGAACGCAAGCGATGATGGCTAGCGGTCGCTAGGCTGGCAGGTAAAGCCAGCAGAGTCAGGGCGATGAGTTAGTGCTGATGCCCGCCAGCGCCATGCGCATGACCATGCGCCATTTCATCGTCAGTGGCCGCACGTACATCCAGAATGTCGATGGTGAAGGTCAGCTCACGACCAGCCAATGGATGATTACCATCCACGACTACCTGCGAGAGGCCAGGCTTGACGACGGTCACCTGGCGCGGCCCCTGTTCGGTTTGCAGTATGGCAATCATGCCCGGCTTCCACTTTTTGGCGCCCTGTAGTCGTTTCGCCTGCACTTTCTGAATGGCGTTGTCACGGGGCTGACCGTAGGCTTTTTCTGGCGGAATAGTAACGCTGAAGCTATCGCCGGCGCTGCGACCTTCTAGCGCCTCAGTCAGGCCGTCAATCAAGCCAGCCTGGCCATGCAGATACAGGACCGGGTCCTGCTTGCGGGAGCTTTCAATCTGGCCGTTAGCATCGGCAAGATCGTAGTGAAACTGAACAACGGTTTTATCGGCTATTTGCATCGAGGTAATCCACAGAGACTGAGTAATGAAAGAGCTCCATTATCCAGCCTCAATGGATAGATTGCCATGCTCTGTTTACTCGCCCCACAACTCTTCCAGGCGCGCATCGCGCCCACAGGTCGTGCGGTAGAAGTTATAGCGCAGCGGGTTCTTATGGTAGTAATCCTGATGATAGTCCTCGGCGGCATAGAAGGGCTGGCGCGGCAGGATTTCAGTCACGATGGGGTCATCGAAGCGGCCGGAATCGGCCAGCTTCTGGCGCGATGCTTCCAGTAACGCTTGCTGTTGCTCGTCGGCATAATAGATCGCGCTGCGGTACTGCGGCCCGCTATCGCAGAACTGAGCGTTAGCGGTTACCGGGTCAATAGTCGGCCAGAAAGCCTCCACCAGTTTGGCGTAGCTGGTTTTGCTCGGATCATAAAATACCGCGACCGACTCAATATGCCCTGTGTCGCCGGAAGATACCTGATTGTAATGCGCCGTCTCGGAAGAGCCGCCGGTATAGCCGGAAATGGTTTCAACCACACCGGGTACCTTGTCGAAGTCGGACTCGGTGCACCAGAAGCAGCCGCCAGCAAATACCGCCATTTCGGTGCCTTCCGGACCCTGCGTCAGGGGTTCAGCGGCTTGCAACAATGGCGACAGCAAAAGGGCCGCGCCCAGCATCAATTGTTTTTTCATGCATCACCTCGTAGCGCAGGAAGTTGGTCGCCTTTGGCGACAAAGCGCAGAGCCACCCCGTTGTTGCACCAGCGCTCGCCGCGTGGCTCAGGGCCGTCGTTGAAAACATGTCCCTGGTGACCGCCGCACCGGCCGCAGTGGTATTCGGTTCTTGGCCAGATCAGTGCGTAATCTGCCTTGGTCCCCATGTGCCCTTCAATCGGCTGGGTAAAGCTGGGCCAACCGGTGCCGCTATCAAACTTGGCGCTGGAGTCGAATAGCGGCAAGTAGCAGGCGGCGCATACGTAGGTGCCGTCATCGTAGAGTTTGTCGAGTGGGCTGCTGTGTGGACGCTCGGTATCCTCTTCAAATAGTACGTCGTAAGCCTCGCTGGACACCTTGTCGCGCCAGTAATCATGTTCGTGGGTCAGTGGCGTCACGCTCAGGCTGGCATCCTTTTCAACTGCCATGGCTAGCTGGCTGCGCGCCAACAGGGGAATGGCGGGGGCCAGGATCAGCCCGCTTAATAATGTTCTGCGTTTCATGTGGCGATACCTTTACTGATTGAAGCCGTGGCTTATAAATATCTGACGCCCAACGGGCTTATTTGTTACAGCTGACGGCGCAATTGGTTGTTGAGCAAAAAATGAAGCTGTTTTGCTCTGAGTCAGCTTGGCTAACTGTAGCGCGCAGGATAGAGTTTGTTGTCTGCCAAATAATAGTAAGGAATAACAACAATGTTGAGCATTAAAGATCGTTTTCTCCGCGCAGGGGGTACGGGAGTCCTGCTGGGAGGCTTAATCGCGTCAAATACTGCACTGGCAGCCGAGGCGGCAATACCGCAGCAGCGGCTAGATGCTTTTGCTCAGGCCATGCAAGCGCAGGTTGAGCAGGGCAAGATAGGGGGTATTGCGACCCTGGTCTACCAGAACGGTGAAATAGTTCAGCGCGGCGAGTATGGCTTTCAGGATGTCGCCGCCGAGAAGCCATTAGCCGCCGACTCGCTCTACAAGATCTTCTCGCTGACCAAACTGGTCACGGGTACCGGCTTGTTACATCTTTATGATCAAGGCAAGTTCCAGCTGGATGATCCCGTCGGTAAATACCTGCCGCAGCTGCAGGATTTGCAGGTGGCGGTAGCCGAGGGGCCGGACGGTTTTCCGGTAACCGAGCCGGCTCAGCATCCAATCACCATTCGCGAGCTGATGACCCATACTGCAGGCTTCACCTATGGGCGTTTCTCCGAGTCGCAGGTCGACAAGTTGTACGTCGAGGCGAATATTCAAGATCCCGACACGACGCTCGCGGTGATGATGGACAAGCTTGCGCACATCCCATTGCGCCAGCAACCGGGCACCCTTTGGCATTACAGTATCGCGGTGGATATCCAGGCCAGGCTTATTGAAGTGCTGTCGGCCATGCCGTTCGATGCTTATCTCAAGCAACAGGTATTTGAACCCCTGCAGATGACCGATACTGACTTCTATGCGCCGCCGGAAAAGGCTGAGCGACTGGCGGTATCCTACATGCCGCAAGAGGATGGCTCACTCAAGCCATTGCCCAATGATTTCTTTCTTAGCCAACACAGCTTCCTCAATGGCGGTGGCGGTTTGATCTCCAGCACCGATGATTACCTGCGTTTCGCGCGCATGTTACTGAATGAGGGTGAGCTGGATGGCAAGCGCATACTCAAGGCTGAGACCGTGCGGTTGATGCGTCGGAATCAGTTGCCTGCCGGTGTTGATGACATAGGCCCATTCTTTCCGGGTAATCAGTTTGGTCTCAATGTCGCGGTTGTGAACGACTCGCAAGCAGCAGGTTATCTGCCTGAGGGTACGTTTTGGTGGTGGGGTATTCAGGGGGCATGGGCCTGGATTGATCCGACCAATGAAACCATCGTCCTGGGTATGATGCAGAACACCGACTATCGTCTGTCGCGGCTGATCCACAACATCGCCAGTCGTGCTCTGTACGCCCCGGTTGAGTGAGCCAGTAGCCCTTTAGCTATCGGCTTGGCTGTCTGTATCGCCGCAATGTGGCGAGCCGTCAAAGAGGAGTGCGTAAGTGCTCCTCTTTGCTGAGTGAGGGTAGCAGGGCGATGGACCGATCTCTGCAGGCGAGCGCCTCCCAACAGGCTTCGCCTTGATGGTAAAGCAGCTTGGCAGTTAGTGGTTTTAAAACGCGATTGTTCCGGGTCGCGGGTCGCTTAAGTGCTGGCGTTACCCGCGCCCAGTACCTGCTCCAGTGGTAGTTGCGCATGCAGGTTCACGCTGCCCTGGGCGGCAAATAACACCAGGTGATCTGCTGCAACCCGAATCCCCAAAGTGTCGCCAATCTGGTGGTCCGCGTGACTAGGGAACAGCGCTTCCAGCGCGCTGCCGGTAGGTAGTTGCAGGCTGTAGAGAATATTGGCGCCGAGGAAGGTTTTACCCACGATGCATGCCTGCAATGGGCTATGGGGATCGCCAACCACGTCATCCGGTCGCAGAAGCACGTCTACGGCACTGCCCACCGGCAGCGAGTAGGCACGGTTGCCGCCAATGTTGCCTAGCTCAGTCTGCACCGTTTCGGGTGAGATCAACTGACCGCGAATGAAATAGCCCTGGCCAATAAAGCTGGCGACAAAGGGCGTCGCGGGTTCATGGTAGAGGTTGTATGGCGTATCCCACTGCTGCAATTTGCCATCTTTCAGCACGGCAACATGATCGCAGACCGCAAAAGCTTCACTTTGGTCGTGGGTGACCAGCATGGCACTGATGCCACGGCTCTTGAGAATGTCACGTACTTCACCAGACAGACGGCGCCGCAGCTCCCCATCAAGGTTGGAGAAAGGCTCATCCAGCAATAACAATTTGGGATCGGGTGCCATCGCACGGGCGAGCGCGACGCGCTGCTGCTGGCCGCCGGATAGCTCGTGTGGATAGCGCTTGCCCAGTTTGCCCAGCTTGACCAGCTCCAGTAGTTCAGCCACCAGGCGCTTGCGCTCGGGGTGCTTATGAATACCAAAGCCGACGTTGTCCGCCACGCTCAGGTGCGGGAAGAGGGCGTAGTCCTGAAAGACCATACCAATACGCCGCTGCTCTGGCGGCACACGTTTTTCCGGGCTGGATAGCTGCTCGCCATCGAGCACAATGCTGCCGGCGGTGATAGGTTCAAAGCCAGCGATAGCGCGCAGGGTCGTGGTTTTACCGCAGCCGGATGGCCCGAGCAGGCAACCAATGTCGCCTGCCCTAAGGTGCAGATTCAGCTCCGAGACAACTGGCTGCTCGCCATAACTGCAGGCGAGCTGGTTGAGTTCGAGCAGAGGCCGTGACGGGTTGGGCATGCGGCGTCTCCGCGTTAGTCGACGAGCAGGAACTCGACCAGGGCTTTCTGCGCGTGCAGACGGTTTTCGGCCTGATCCCAGACCACACTGCGTGGATCATCCATCAACTCGGCGCTGACTTCTTCGCCGCGATGCGCAGGCAGGCAATGCATAAAGAGTACCGACTCATCGGCGGCGTCCAGCATGGCGGGCGTCACCTGGTAAGGGGCAAAGCGTTTGAGGCGAGCTTCGGTCTCGTCTTCCTGACCCATGGAGGCCCACACATCGGTATTGATCAGGTGAGCGCCTGCGACGGCCTGCATCGGATCGCGCATGACCTGAACGCGATCACCGGCCTGATCGAGGAACTGCTGGCCTGGCTCATAGCCTTCAGGGCAGGCGATACGCAGCTGAAAATCAAACTGAATAGCCGCCTGAATGAAGGTGTTGCACATATTATTGCCGTCGCCAATCCAGGCCACGGTTTTGCCCTTGATGGCACCACGATGCTCCAGATACGTCTGCATGTCGGCCAGTAGCTGGCAGGGATGCAGGTCATCGGTCAGGCCGTTGATGACCGGCACGCGCGAATACTGGGCGAAGGTTTCCAGCATGTCATGGGCAAAGGTACGGATCATGATGGCGTCGCACATGCTTGACAGCACGCGGGCGCTGTCTTCAATCGGCTCGCCACGCCCCAGCTGAGTGTCGCGCGGGGACAGGAATATGGCCTGGCCGCCCAGATGAGTCATGCCCGCCTCGAAGGACACCCGTGTGCGGGTCGAAGCTTTCTCGAAGATCATGCCGAGCACGCGGTTTTTCAGCGGCTCATACACCACGCCCTGCTGGTGCAGTGACTTCAGCTCAACGCCGCGCTTGATCAGGCCGATCAGCTCAGCTTCGGAACAATCCATCAGTGACAAAAAGTGCCTTGCAGTCATATCCATACAATCCGATTAACGCGGTCGTCTACCGACCGGAAACAGTGTGCCCTACCGCGACCTGACGGCCCGGTAACAGCCACAGCAAAAAAAGAGAAGCAGCGATCTTATAGGGAAATTCCGGGCAAAGGCAAATTCAGCAGGCCAAGCATTGAGCCCACAGGCTAATTCAACCACTGAATAGCGCTTTATTTTGCCGCTTGCGGCCCCGTCAGACGCGGCTTAGAGTAAATCCAAACTAATAAAACCAGCCTGGTGAAATCGATGTCCGTAACCCACTTTCGCGCTTGTCATTTATGCGAGGCCATTTGTGGCCTTGCCATAGAAACTGATGGCGAGCGCATTCTCTCTATTAAAGGCGATCCTGAAGACAGCTTCAGTCGAGGGCACATCTGCCCCAAGGCGATAGCCCTGCAGGATATCCAGGATGACCCGCAGCGTCTGCGTCAGCCAGTCAAGCGGGTAGGGGAGCGTTGGGAGTCGATTGGCTGGGAGGAAGCCTTTGAGCTGGTAGCCAGCCGCTTTGCCGATATTCAACGCGAGCACGGCAATAACGCGGTCGGTGTTTACATGGGTAATCCCAACGTACACAACTATGGCTCAATGACGCACGGCAACTATTTTCTGGGCCAGTTACACACCAAGCAGCGCTACTCGGCGACCTCGGTGGACCAACTGCCGCATCATCTGGTCTCGCTCTGGCTCTATGGCCACATGCTGATGATCCCGATTCCCGACATTGACCATACCGACTACTTTCTTATGCTTGGCGCCAACCCGCTGGCCTCCAACGGCAGCATCATGACGGTGCCGGATGTCGGTAAGCGCATCAAGGCGCTGAAAGCACGTGGCGGCAAACTGGTGGTGGTCGATCCGCGCCGCAGTGAGACGGCAGAGGTTGCCAGTGAGCATCTGTTTATTCAGCCGGGCACTGATGTGGCACTGCTGTTGGGTTTGCTCAATACCCTGTTTGCCGAAAACCTGACCAAGGCGAGCCCGGTGCTGGATGCCACCGAGGGACTGGACGCGGTAGCGGCTGCCGTCAGTGATTTCAGTGCGGAAAAAATGGCTCCGCATTGCGGGATTCCGGCGCAGCAGATAAAGCAGCTGGCGCGTGATTTTGCCGCGGCAGAACATGCGGTCTGTTACGGCCGTATGGGCGTCTCGGTACAGCGCTACGGCACGCTATGCCAATGGCTGATTCAAGTCATCAACGTGGTAACCGGCAACCTTGATGTGCCGGGTGGCTCGCTCTTCCCAGAGCCCGCGTTCGATGTGGTCAGCAAGGGTAAGGGCGGTCATTTTAATGCATGGCAGAGTCGCGTTTCCGGCCTGCCTGAGTTCAATGGCGAACTGCCGTCCGCCGTCCTGGCCGAGGAGATGCTCACGCCGGGTGACGGGCAAATCAAGGCACTCTTTACCTCAGCAGGTAACCCGGTGCTGTCGACGCCCAATGGCCGACAACTGGATCAGGCGCTGGAAGGGCTGGAGTTTATGGTTAGCGTGGACCTCTATATCAATGAGACCACCCGGCATGCAGACGTCATACTGCCGCCGACCTCGGCGCTGGAGCACGACCACTACGACATCACCTTCAATAATTTCGCCGTGCGCAACGTCACCCGTTACAACGAGCCGGTGCTGGCCAAGCCGGCCGATGCGTTGCATGACTGGGAAATCTTTGTTGGCCTGGGGCAGGCGTTTGCTCGGCAAATGGGGCAGCCCGCCCGTGAGACGATGCCGCCCGCGCAGATGGTGGATATGGCCATGAAACGCGGGCCGCATGGTGATCGCTTGAGTCTTGCCGAGCTGCACCGACATCCGCACGGTATCGATCTGGGCCCGCTGCAGCCCAACCTGCTGCGCCGGATTCAAACCGCCAGCAAGCGTATCGAGCTGGCCCAGCCCTTGATGTTGCAGGATCTGCAGCGTGTTGCCGCCGAACTCGACACCCTGATGCCAAAACAAGGTGAGTTGCGCCTGATAGGCAGACGGCACGTGCGCAGTAATAACTCCTGGATGCACAACTACCAGCGTCTGGTTAAAGGCAAACCGCGAGATCAGCTGCTGATGCACCCGCAGGATCTGAGCGAGCGAGGCTTGCAGGATGGCCAGCTGGTGACCGTGCGTTCGCGGGTTGGCGCTGTCGACGTTAAGGTCAGCGCGAGCGATGAAATGGCGCCCGGCGTCGTCAGCTTGCCGCATGGCTGGGGGCATAACCGCAAGGGCACGCAGATGGAGACAGCCGAGCGTAACGCCGGGGTGAGTGCTAACGACCTGACTGATGAGCGGTTCTTTGACCCGGTTACCGGCAATGCGGCAGTCAATGGCTTGAGTGTCGAGGTGGTGGCAGCATAACCGAACGCTTTGCTGTAGAATGTCTGCCCAGCAAAGCGTTCGAATGCCTTACCAAGTTACGAGGATTTACCATGGATGTCATCGATACCATCAAAGAACAGATCGCCAACAACCCGGTGCTGATCTACATGAAAGGCGCCCCGAATGCTCCACAGTGCGGCTTCTCTGCTCGCGCAGTACAGGCGCTGATGGCCTGTGGCGAGAAGTTTGCCTATGTCGACATTCTGCAAAACCCCGACGTTCGCTCTACTCTGCCAGGCTACGCCAACTGGCCAACCTTCCCGCAGCTGTGGATTGGCGGCGAGTTGGTAGGCGGTAGCGACATCATTCTTGAGTTGCATGAGTCTGGTGAGTTGGCGGGTATGGTGAAGGCGGCTCAGCCAGCTGCTTGATCCCACCTCGGCGTCAGCAAAAAAAACCGCATTTCGATGCGGTTTTTTTGTTTTTGCACTGTGCTTGAGGGCGGTCTTGCGGCCTGGACTGCTCCGCGCTTGGCGGTTAGACCCGTATGCATGCAGAGATAAAATTCAGATGACGCAGCGGGCGGTCAGTCTGCTAATTGACCGCGAGCCGTCAAAAAAAGGCTTCAGCGCCTGAAGCGACAAAATGCGGATTCTCAAACCCCGCTTTGCCGTACCGCAGGGGCGAGCCATCAAACACCTGCACATGCCCACCAGCGGCCCGCAGCACAGCGTCACCCGCGGCAATATCCCACTCCATAGTGCGTCCCTGGCGAGGGTAGACATCAGCCTGACCTGCGGCAATCAAGCAGAGCTTGAGCGATGAACCTGCGTTGATCAGCGAGTGCACGGTGCGGCCTTTGAGCAACTCGTCGAGTGCGGCTGTGTCGCCATGGGAGCGGCTGGCCAATACATCAAGGCCAGCTTGTGCCGGCCGTCGTGCCTTGATAGCGCGGCGGCCTTGATCATCCTCGACAAACGCACCGTTATCCCGTGAGCCAGCGTATAGCTGGTTCAGTGCGGGAGCCAGTACCACGCCGAGTAGCGGTTTGCCTTGCTGGATCAGCGCGATATTGACGGTGAACTCGCCGTTGCGATTGACGAACTCGCGCGTCCCATCAAGCGGGTCCACCAGCCAGAAGCAGTCATCTACTGCGGGTATATCTCCGGCGGCGTAAGCTTCCTCGGCGATGATGGGGTAGGGCGTTGCCAGTGTGTTTAAGCCCTGCAGGATCAGTGCTTCGGCCTGTTCGTCTGCGGCGGTAACCGGAGAGGCGTCTTCTTTGCCGCGCACCTCAAAATCGCTATGGTAAATATCGAGAATAAGATCACCCGCCTGTCGTGCGATCTCGACGATAGCCGCCACCAAGGTTGCCTGTTCGCTAGCCTGCATTGCCGTCTCCTTGAACCCGTTGCTGCTCCAGTCATTACTGAAGTTATGCTGTCTAAAGCTCGCTAGTGTCGTACAAGCCGCTGGGTGGCACAACCGTCGGACGGCGGACGGCGGGCCAAGGCTTACCTGCTGTGCTTGCGGTATGCGCTGGACCAGCGCCACTGCTCAGCAGACTCGCACAGGCCAGCCGCTACCGGGCTATCGTGCAGAGTGCAAATCACCTCGGCAAGGTGTTTGTCATCGGCAATAAAGCGATCCTGATAGCGTTTCATCCACAGGCTTTTGCCTTTAAAACCTAACTGCAGCTCTTCATTGTGCTGCAGCGCCCAGCGCGTAGTAACGGATTTCCAGTCCTGTACGATCCTCTGCAGTGGGCAGCAGGGTTCAATCAACACGTGAATCTGGTTAGGCAGAATGCACCAGGCAATCAGCCGGTAGCGTTTGCCGTGCTGTTCTTCCAGAGTGTCCAGCACCGCGCGGGCCAGCGTGGCATTACTCAAGGCGCAGCTACCATGCCCGGCATGCAGAATCTCTTGCGTGCGCTCGCGCTTGAACTGGACTCGCTCGGTGGGTTGCACCATCAGTGCGTCGGTATCCACCTTGTGTAATTCGTTGGCAGGCAGGGCATCAGCCAGGCGCAGCGATATCAGCTGAATAGCGTAGGGTATGTCGGGGTCAGAATGCCGTGTTTGGTGGTACCAGCCACGCCAGACGTCGAACTGTCGGTTGTCGATACGGTAGGTGTTTCTGCTCATTAAACGCCGTCCTTGTCGTTTTTTTGAGCTATAGAACTTATCAGTCACAAAGTGGACGTGCTGGGAGCTGTTCCGCAGTTCGCCGGATTGATTGCAAAATGATGTCAGAAATGTGGCTTGGTTCGCGTCAGGCTAAATGGCTACCGGCTAAGTTCAGGGCCGGGAACGCGGGGTCAGCCTGCGCGACAGGAAAATACAAATACCAGCCAGCAGCAAAGCCGCAACAATGCCACTGCTGTTAGCCAGGATGTCGGCCCATTCAGCCGAGCGGGTCGGGTGAAACGACTGCACGTACTCTATCGCCACACCCATGCTGAACATGAGCAGGCCGCGGATCCACCAATACCAGCGGGGGAAGGCCGGGTAGCTCAGCAGGGTGAGCGAAAACAAGCCGGCCATATGATAGAAAGTGGCCTGCCAGTTGTAGCTGGCAGGTGCCGGGGTTGGGCGCATGCCAAGGTAAAGGCCCAACGCCAACAGCGCAAAAAATGCGATTTTGAAAACCGTACGATAGCGCGCCCAGAGGCGCGTCAGGGTGTGCTGCATAATTATTCCGTGATGCTGCCGAACCCTTCATTAAAGCGGTCTAGATCGCGATCGGAGGTCAGGTCGTATAGTTGATAATAGCGAGACAGGCGCGCGCCACCGTCACGGGTAAGCGGTCGCCAGGCCACAAAGCCGGTAGCGGTGGTTGAGCGTGCAAAGAAGGCGTCGAACGGAAAGCTCATATACACCCCTTTATCAAAACTGCCCTCACCAAATTCGGCGGCAGACACGTTGGTCTTGGTAGCCCAGCCACCAATGGTTACGCCGTTGTCGAAGCGACGAGACAGATCCAGGGTTCCGCCGTAATCGCCTGCCAGGTAGCGGCCCAGTTTAACCGTGGCCAGCACATCGTGGAAGCCGGTTTGCAGGTAACCAGTGAGGTGTCCGGTAAAGGTTGAATAGTCACGGAAGCTCAGGTGCTGCTCGTAACCGCGCTGCCTGACCCAGTTGGCATCAAGACCCAGCGCCCAGTCAGCGCCGTAAGGGCGGTAGAGTACTTCACCGCCAATGCCGCCGTACATGGATTCAAAAAGACCCACGTAGCCCATGGCATAGAGATCGCGATCAAGCTGTTTAGTCTGCGTGTATTGCAGGTGCTTGAGCTGTACGTCGGACGTGGTCATGTACTCACGTACGTCAGTGCGCACGCGGGGCAACTGACTGGGCGCGTCGTACACAAACTCATCGTAGTTGTTCAGCAAATTAAGGCCCAGGCTGCCGTCGATCCACTTGTTCCGGTCAAAGTGGTAGGCCGCGTTGAAGCGCAGGAAGAACTGGTACAGCAGAAAGTTGTCGGGGCCGCCGATACTCTGGGTATAGCCGAGGCCGGTACTGAAATCAGTCCGGTCCAGCGGCGCGCTGTAAACTACTTCATCGTTCAATACCGAAGGTACGGCATTGGCAGTAGCGCGGCGCATTGACTGCCGGTCAATCTCGTTAAGCTCGTACTGCCGCAATTTTTCTGCGTTGATGCTGGTTTGGCTGACCGGCATACCGCGCGAGCGATACACCAGGGTGTACCAATCGTAGCGGCCTTCACCCAGGCTGTTATCCAGCACCCTGGCGGCGCGGCCCAGGCCCTTGGCCTGCGAGCGGAAGGTTGTCTGTTCGCCGGTAATGATCACCTCATCGCCATGCAAGGAGATTTCCTGCACCTTGATGCCAGCGTTGCTTTGTAGCCGCTGACTAACATTCTGCCAGTCTACCGCTGCGCCGTTAACGCCTGCGGGTAGCGGCTCGCGCACCTCAGGGTCGGGGTCGAGTAGCTTGGCAGGCATGCTGGCGGTTTTCAGATTGGTATGGAAGGTAATGCCAAACATCGCCGTATTGCCGCGCTCCCAGGCAGCGGTCAGATCGATACCGTCGGTAAGGCTGTAAAGCGCGCCGACGTTGATCGGGGAGTCTTGCGTCTGATTGTTGTTCTGCGGTTCTGACTGATAATCGTTGCCGTCCAGCTCAACCTTGATGCGCAGGTCGTCCCAGGGTGTTTGATATTCAACACCGCCAAAAAAGCCTGGGCGGCCGCTGAAATAGCTACTGGTGTTAAAGGTGCCGCCGGGGTCGTCAGAGCGCGTCCGTTCATCAAAGCTACCGCTGATCAAGGAGAGCGGGTTGCCAGCATCGCCGCGATTGCCGATATAACCCCAGGCCACGCCCAGACTGAAGTCAAAATCGTAGATGCGTTTGTTGGCAACGATAAACTCGCTGGAAAACAAACCCGTACCGCCCAGGTCTCGAAAACCTAACGCCAGTTCCGGCGCCCAATAACTTTCTTGCCAAAGTCTGATTTTGGCGTCGATGGCTTTATCTTTCAGGCTCTGGTCGCCATCGCGATCCGCTTCGTACTTGCGGTTGGTAATGGCGATATAGCGTATGGTGCTCTCCAGCCAGGGCAAAGGCTGACCGGATATGCTGTAACGGCTGTAAGGGCTGGTGCGGTTGGCATTAATGCTGAACGAGCCTTCGGGGGCCATGCGCGCGGTCGGCGTTTGCAACAGACCAACACCACCAAAATCGTGTTGTGTGGTGCGATAGCGGCTATTGTTGCCTTCGGCCAGGCTAAAGGACGCGGCAGACAACAGCAAAGGTGTCACCATCAACCGGACAATGAAACGCGGATAAGCCTTACTCATGGTAGCCACCTGTTAACTCGTACTGCGTGGCCAACCATTGCGCCATCTCGGTGTTGAACTCATCGCGGCTAGTGCCAAAAAGTGCCGACTTAAAGGGCACGTAGAGCAGAGCGCCAACGGCAACCCAGGCGTCTTCCGCATTCCAGTAAGCCGTGCCGATCAATTCAACCTTGCCATCCGGCTGGATGATGTAAAGATACTGGCTGTTCGCGGCCTCGTGTAATGGGCAGGCTTCGCGGTAGTCCAGTGGGTCGAGCGTCGGCGCAAACTCAAGCACACAATCCTGTTGCACAGCGCCCAAGACGCGCACCTGATGCGGACGGTTCGGATAAATTATCTGGTCGCCGGGTTCAAGCAGCGGGTTGAATGCCAACAACCTTTGCTTGAGCGGATTGAGCTCAGCGGCTATGCGGCCGGTTACAGCGGTGCCTGCTATGCGCCGCTCCCATTGATGGAGCAGCTCGCTGGTGCCTGCCAGGCCCAGAGCACGCGCATTGACATTGGCTGTCTGCAAATCAAACAACAGGCCGCGTTTGAGCTTTTGCTGATCGCGCATGGCGCTCTGTCTGAGCAATGCAGCGCCCTGATACCAGGCATCGTGGTTTACATTGGCGGCAATGCTGGCATTAAGCAGACGCGTGCCGGACTGCCAGCTGAATTCGCCGGGCTGCGCTACTGCGCCGCGCACACTGATATTGGCAGCGGTTTGCGCCAGCGCAGGCAGTGCAGCAAAGCAACACAGGCTAACCAGCGATGCGATCCATGTGCGTTTCATGGCGCGTCTCCGGCGGGCGGCAGGCGGGTCAGGGTAATATCCAGTGCGGGCATCTCAGGTGACAGGTGCTGGATGCTGCGACGTACGTGACCGCTTTGCACATCCAGCCAGTAGTAGTTGATCGCCTCATAGTCCAGCTGGGGCATACGGATGACTTCGTCTATGCGCTGATGACTTTCCACCCGGTCAAGGATCTGCACGTTCTCGACTGGCCCGCGGTAGTAGGTAGCGTACTGTTCCAGGCCGGTTTGGTAGCTGAGCGGATAGTCAACATGGCGCAGCACTTGAGTGCCATCGGTAACCTGCATTAACCCCGTTGCAAAAGGGTCATCAGCTACCAGGGGAATAAGCGCATCGTTTTTGAAACCGAGTAACTGCGTAATGCGGCCATGGCTGGTTTGCACTTCTTCGGTCAAACCATACCAATTTACCCGTCCGCCGTCGCTGCTCAGCTTTACATAGAGCGCTTCTGCACCAGCGGCTTTAATCAGCAGGCTGTCCGCCGTGACGGCCCGTATTTGCGCCACGGGGATTTCGTTTACCTTACCGCTAAGCGCTCGGTTGAAGGTTTCAATCGAGTCTGCTGTAACAGAGTTGCAGGCAGGCAGGCAAATGGCGGCCAGAGCCAAAAGGCCCCCGCGAATAAGCAGGTTCACAGGGACGCCTTATCAGTTGTCGTTGCGAATGTCGTTGTAATCGCTACCCACGCGCACGGCAGTGCCCAGAATGCCCGCACTGGGGAACAGTTGGCTTACAAAGCGGTTCCAGCGGGTGATGCCGGCGGCGCCGACAAAGACCACGTCTTGCGCCTGCATCTCAAATTGATCGGCAAGAATGAACGCAGAAGGCGACTGGGCGTTCAATTGAAAAATAGTGGCTTTCTGTGTTTGCAGGTCTTCTACGCCGCGAATCACATAAACCTCACGGCCGCTGGACGAGATCGGGGAAGGCCCGCCGACGGTGCCCAGTACTTCGCTCAGGGTCATACGGCTGGTGCTGTAAGGCAGGGCAGAAGGACGCTCTACCTCACCCATAACAAAGACCTTGCGCGAGTCATTCAGCGCCAGGTGCAGCTTGTCGCCCGGCTTGAGATAAACGTTGCCGACCTCGCTTGGGTTGCTGGTGAGGTAATCGTAATCGAGGGTATAAACCTCGCCATCGCGTATCAGGCTCAGATGCGAGAGATCCGCGCGCTTGGGATCGATGCCTGCTTCACCAACAGCCTGCAGCAGCGTCAGTGGCTGCGAGTTGATCGCCCGAAAGCCGGGCTCCATGAAAGCGCCACTCAGGGTTACCTTCTGGCTGTTGTATTCAATGATGTTGACGTCAACCTGAGGTTGCTCGATATAGCGCGCAAGGCGATCGCGAATAATCTTGCGCAGCTCTTCCTGGGTTAACCCGGCAACTTCCACGCTACCAATAAAGGGATAAAACAGGGTGCCGTCATCACGCACCACCCGGGCGTTGGCGGATGAAGTCTGTTGCTGGCCGCCGGGAGTGGTCAGCTCGGGGTGATCCCAAACCGTAATAAACAGGGCGTCATTGGGCCCGATGCGGTAATTCTCCGGTGCATATTCTAGCAGTTGCGCTGGTACTGAGCGGTCCCGCGCCACGGCATTTTCCTGTGCCAGCACCTTGGGCGTGATCTGCACCATCTCAACCAGACTTTCTTCTGCTGAATCCTCATGGATCAGGCGGTCTGTATCCATGTTCATGCCCGGCGAGAACATGCACGCCTGGAGGAGAAGAGCAGAGGTGCCTAGGGCTGCGAGCGAAAGTCGATTCATGATGGCGTGATCTTATGTTTATAGTGATTCGGAACGTTATTCTGACAATAAAAAAGGTCACCCGAAACGTATCTCAGGTGACCTTGGATGCGACCTGACCAATATCAGTTAGTACCGGTTGTGGTACCAGTAGTGCCTGCAGTGTCGTTAGAACCGCCGCCACCACCGCCAGCTGCCGCAGCACCGGCAAGACCTACGGCGCCTAAACCCAGAGCCCAGCCGCCAGCGTTAATGCCACCAGTAGCACCACCAGGTTGTACGCCAGCGCCTACGCCACCAGCCCCGGCACCGCCATTGCCAGAACCGCCAGCACCACCGGCGCCAGAATTAACGGCTGCCGCGCCGCCGCTTGCGCCAGCGTCTTGAGCAAAGCTTGCATTGGAGGCGAGCAGAAGGCCGCAGGCCACCATTGCCAATGTATATTTTTTCATGTCTCGTCTCCTTGCGAAATTAAACCAACTGTGATTATACCCAACAAGTGCAGCATTAAAAGTCCTTATTTAAATGTTTGAAGGCTGCTCACTTGTCAGACTTGTATTCGTATTGGTAATAGCCGTAATTACCATAACCGTAAGCGGACGCTTTCTTTTCTACTGCGTTGAAAATGGCGCCTTTTATATCGACTCCATTATTACGGAAGCGTTGCAGTGTCAGTTCAATTTCCTTGACCGGGTTCAAGCCAAAGCGCGTCACAATCAGGCTGGTACCCGCCAAGCGGCCAACCAGCGCTGCATCAGTAACCGCCAGTATAGGCGGTGTATCCACAATAACGAGGTCATACAGGCTGCTTAATTTGGTCAGCATGGTCTCAAAGTTAGCGTGCATCAGTAGTTCTGACGGGTTGGGAGGGATCTGACCGCGGGCGATAAAATGCAGATTCTCTACTTCCGTTTTGTGAACTATGTCCGCTAGCGAGTGCGTGCTCACTAACAGGTTGGACAGGCCCGGCTCTGGCTCGCGGTTGAGTAGGTTGTGCAAGTAGCCTTTGCGCATGTCGCTATCAATCAACACGACTTTCTGGCCCGCCTGCGCCACGATGGCAGCCAGGTTGGCAGAGATGAAGGATTTGCCGACGTTCGGGCTGGGGCCAGAGATCATCAATATATTGTTCTTGGCCTCCATCATGGCAAAGTGCAGGCTGGTGCGCAGGCTGCGTAGCGATTCAATCGACAGGTCAGCCGGGTTGATAGCGGCCAGCAAATGCGAGCTCTGGCTACTGCCTTGCTTGGACTTAACCTCTCGCTCCATCAGCTGTTGCTCTTTGCTGAAGGGAACGGACGCGTAAACGGGTAGCCCCAGCTGCTCGATCAGCTCGGGGTTGTCTATGCCGCGGTTAAGCGCGTGACGCAACAGGGCAATAGCCACGCCCAGCATGCCGCCCAGCAGGGTCGCCAACACTACGATCAACGCTTTCTTGGGTTTGACCGGCGCGGAAGTGTCAACCACCGCATCATCAATGATGCGCACGTTGCCGACGGTGCCAGCGCGCACAATATCGAGTTCTTGCGACTTGTTGAGCATCGCGGTGTAGATTTCGGTACTCACTTCAACATCACGCGACAGACGCAGCAGCTCTTGTTGGGTCTCGGGTAGGCCGCCAACACGCTCAAGCAGGGCATCGCGGCGACTAACAAGCTGCCGCTTTTGTTCGATCAGGGCCTGGTAAGTCGGGTGTTGCCGCGTGAAACGGCGCTCCATCTCTGAGCGCTTAAGATCCAGCTCGGAAATCGAGGTTTCAAGCTCCACCACCTGGTCCAGCACGGCCTGCGTTTCTATGGTGATATCAACTGATCCGGCGCTGGCCTGATAGTCGTTCAAGGCGGTTTCGGCGGTTTCGAGCTGGCGCCGCACCTCAGGCAACTGGTCCTTCAAAAAGTCGAGGCTTTGTTGCGCCTCGGCTGATTTGCGTTCTACGTTCTGGCGCACGTAAAGGCGGCTGACTTCGTCCAGTATCTCAGTCGCTGCGCCAGGGTAGGGGCTTTCCAGGCTCAACGACAAAATACCAGAGTCTCGGCTTTTCTCACTTGCCGCTACCTCGCGTTGGTAATCCAGGATGGTGCGCAGCTGGTTGCGTTTGATGACCCAAAACTCGGTACCCGGATGGGCAAGCAGGTGCTTAACCTGGATGCGAAAGCCGTGCTCGTTGGTTGGCTGATTAACCATGCCAGTGACCAGCGTCTCACCATCATCATTCAGCAGGCTGAAGCCATCGTTTTCTTCTGCCCTCAGGATGAGTTGTTTGCCCTCGTAAGCCGGAGGAACTTCCAGTTGAAAGATCTCGACCTCTTCGCCGCCCCAGGCGTAGCTATCAAAGGCCATTAACGGCTCTGCTACGGGGGCTTCAGGGGTGGGAGTAAAACGCAGATAGAAGAAAGAGCCGATGACCGGCATCAGTTTGGGCTTGGCTTCAATATCGAGCTTCAGGTTTTCTACCGCCTGGCCAATCACCTTGCGCGACTTGAGCAGCTCTATCTCGGTCGCTGCGGCACTGGCGCTGGAAAACATATCGCCGCCACTCGCGTCACCCAATAAACCGCCAATGCCCTGCGATTTTTCTTCAATCTGAATGACCGCATTGGCCTGATAGATAGGGGTGGCCAGCAAGGCATAGGCAATGCCGCATAAAGCGAAAACCAGCGTGCAGGCGATGATGATGAGTTTTTGGTCGAGCAAAGCACCTAGCAGCGCCAATAGATCGATTTCGTCGTTGGTTTCGTGCTTGGGCGGTGCCGGGGTGGTCTGCATTACCTGGGGGTTTCCATTACGAGTGAAAAATCAGTGTTAAAGATAGCGTAGCCATGCATCTGTTGCCCGCTCTATAACGCGAAAAACGTGTTCAAAGGCGGGGCGCTGTTGACGGTAAGGGTCCGGTATTTCTGCGTTGTCTAGCCACTTGCCCAGCAGCATGGTCTTGCCTCGGGCTTGCGGTGCCATCGCATGAATGGACTGCAGGTGGCGATTTTCCATCGCCAGAACCAGATCTGCTTCGCGCAGCATGTCGGGTGTGAGTTGCCGCGCTTGATGGTCGGGTAACGCGTAGCCTGCAGCCTGCATAACCTCGGCAGCGGTGGCATCAACGGGCTTATCTACCAGCGCCCCCAGGCCAGCCGAGGTTACTCGGATATTGCTGCCGGTAAGCTTGCTTTGCAGCAAGGCTTGTGCTGTCGGGCTACGGCAAATATTGCCGACACAGACAACCAGAATCGACCTGATCATTCGGTGTTAAGTCATCCTGTTGTTAATGCTATTGATTGACCGCTCGGCCGGAACTGTAGTTTCCGCTTGGTATTGGGTCAAGTTATTGTCGTGGGTGGTGGGCCAAATTGTTGACGTGTTAACGCCAATTGTGAGGGAGGCTGGACGATGGCGCAATAGGTGCCCGGCCTATCCCTGTATGCGCGCGTAACAGCAGGGCAGCTAAAAATCTGCGTGCGGTCGTTTTAGGTTGAGGTGTGCACTGGTTCGCCGAATCACAAGAGCTGCTGGCATAAGCTAGCCAAAACAAAAGGAGCTTGTTTATGCGCGTTACCTATCCCTGGATTCAGCACCACGGCGCCGTTAACGGCGTCACTGGGTCTTGTCACCAGCTGTGGCTCACGGAGGACGACAGCCTATTGATTGACTGTGGTCTTTTTCAGGGTGCAGAGACCTCAAACGGCGGGGCAGGGCAAAACAGTCTGGCCATCGAGTTTGCCCTGGCAACAGTGCACGCACTGATCGCCACCCACGTACATGTTGACCACATTGGTCGGCTACCCTGGTTGTTGGCGGCGGGCTTTGATCAGCCCATTCACTGCACCGAACCCTCGGCATTATTGATGCCAACCGTGCTGGAAGACGCCTTCAAGGTGGGTATCAGCCGAAACGCTGCACTCGCTGAGCGTTATATAGAAAAGGTGTCTGGCTACTTGCAGGGCCACCCATACAAAGAGTGGGTCACGCTGCTTGAACGCCCAGATCTGGTCTGCCGCGTTCGCTTTCAGCGGGCCGGGCATATTCTGGGCTCGGCCTATATTGAGTGCGATCTGCACTATCCGCTGCAACAGCAACGGCGCCGCATTGTATTTTCCGGTGATCTGGGTACGCCCCATGCTCCCATGCTGCCAGCGCCAAAACCACCACACGCGGCTGATGTGGTCGTACTGGAAAGTACCTATGGCGACCGCCAGCACGAGAGTCGGCGTAATCGCCGCGCACGCTTGCAAAAGGTGCTTGAGCGCGCCCTCGCTGACGGCGGCAGTGTGATTATCCCGGCCTTTAGTATTGGCCGTACCCAGGAGCTACTCTACGAGCTGGAAGGGATCACCCAGGGTAATAAAGCATGGCAGCAAATACCGGTGATACTGGACGCTCCCTTGGCAACGCGCTTTACCAAGCTATACCGCGAGCTAAAACCCTGGTGGAACGCTGAAGCGCTCAAGCGTGTAGTGCAAGGCCATCAGCCGTTGGCGTTCAAGCAGTTACTCACCGTCACCACCCACGCGCAGCATATGACGATGGTCAACCGCCTGGCGCATACCCGCCAGCCCGCCATTGTGATCACCGGCAGTGGCATGTGCACCGCTGGCCGGGTGATCAATTATCTCAAGGCAATGCTGGGTGATGCACGGCACAATGTGGTCTTTGTTGGCTATCAGGCCCGCGGCACGCCGGGCCACGTCATCCAGCAATACGGCCCACAGCACGGTTATGTAGAGCTGGATGGCGAGCGCTATACCATTAACGCCGGTGTGCAGACGCTGGGCGGCTACTCCGCTCATGCAGACCAGAAAGGCTTGATAGGCTTTATTACCGGCATGAAGCGCTGGCCAGAGGAAGTACGGCTGGTGCATGGCGATGATGAGGCCAAGGCTACCCTGGCTAGCGAACTGCAGCGCAGGGCGAAAGCAGAGGCAAAGCCGTTGCGCGTTGTGATTGCCACCTAGCCTTGGGTATACAGATTAAAGACTAGTCAGCGCCATCATTTAAAGTGTGACGGGGTATACAAATTGCGAGCAGTGCAGAGGCTTGCTTCGTCCCATCATTATTTATGCGCGTCAGGCTGAAGGCCTTGGTACATGCGCGTCTGCCTGGCTCTTACCACTTTTACGTGACGCCAGTAGGTATGCTGTGTTGCATGAGCTGCCATCAAATAGATAAATAGGTGGTTGCTGAAGCGTGCACCGGCTCTTACCATAAGCGCTCTAAAATGGGGCGTACGGCTGTTCTGGCTCTGATCAGGCGGTAAAAGGCATCTTGCCGTGACCGGCAAAGAAGTGCTGCAGCTTTTTAGGACGTGTTGATGGTTGAGTTAAATAATGAGTGAGCCAAGGATGCCGGCAAACTAACTAGCCATTAAATCGACAATATTTCCCCGGCTACAGCCAGGCAATATAAAAACTTAAGTCATTCGCAGGGAAATGGACTCTACTGTGTTTACGTGGCTATAACAGATAGCAGCTTTCAGCAGCATGTATGAATCAGGTGCTGCCTTGAAGTCATCACGTTTTGAACAGGTTAAAAGGGGTCTATGAGTCAATTGAAAACGCTCTGTGTTTTTGGCACGCGTCCCGAAGCGATCAAGATGACGCTCTTTGTCGCCAACCTCTATTTTTCCCCTACCGCAACCTCGCGCAAAAACCTGCTGAATGAAGGCTTAGTGGACTCTGCTCACCCTGTCGATTCCCGCTAACAACAAACAGAACCCTCAACTGTTTGCTAAGAGACTCAAACCTACTTGGATCAATATCAATGCTAAAACTGAAAGACGTCAAAATCGCTGTGGTAGGACTAGGATACGTTGGCCTCCCGCTCGCCGTTGAATTTGGCAAGCAGCGCGGTGTTATTGGTTTTGACATTAATCAGCAGCGGATAAACGCACTTCAGGCGGGCCACGACAGTACGCTAGAGGTCAGTGATGTTGAACTCGGGCAGGCGACACACCTTAGCTTTAGCGCCAATCCGGCCGAGCTTGAGGTAGCCAACCTGTATATCGTTACCGTGCCTACCCCCATTGACGAGCACCAGCGCCCAGACTTGACACCGCTTTGCAAGGCCTCTGAGGCTATTGGCAAAGTGCTGAGTAAAGGCGACGTTGTTATATACGAATCGACTGTTTACCCCGGTGCCACGGAAGAGGTTTGTATTCCGGTGCTTGAGCGTGTATCCGGGCTCAGGTTTAACCAGGACTTTTTTGCGGGTTATAGCCCCGAGCGTATAAACCCAGGCGACAAAGAGCACCGCGTCACCACCATCAAAAAAGTAACGTCCGGCTCGACACCTGAAGCCGCAGACCTGATTGATTCGCTTTATAACGAGATCATCACAGCGGGTACGCATAAGGCCAGCAGTATCAAGGTGGCTGAGGCAGCCAAGGTGATCGAGAACACCCAGCGCGATCTAAATATCGCGCTGATTAACGAGCTGGCGGTGATTTTTAACAAGATGGGGATTGATACCGAGGCGGTGCTGCAGGCGGCTGGTACCAAGTGGAACTTCTTGCCGTTCCGGCCGGGTTTAGTTGGTGGGCATTGCATTGGCGTAGACCCCTATTACCTTACGCATAAAGCACAATCGATTGGATACCACCCTGAAATCATTCTCGCCGGGCGTCGTCTGAACGACAGCATGGGCGCCTATGTGGTGTCTCAGCTAGTCAAAGCTATGCTGAAAAAGCGTATCCATGTAGAAGGGGCGCGTGTGTTAATAATGGGCCTCACTTTCAAAGAAAACTGCCCGGACCTGCGCAATACCAAGATTATTGACGTGGTGAGAGAGCTGGGCGAATACAACATCGAGGTAGATGTGTATGACCCCTGGGTTTCTGCGGAGGAGGCTAAGCGCGAGTATGGGCTTAACCCGGTGAGTGAGCCTAAAGTGGCGGGCTATGACGGTATTGTGTTGGCCGTGGCGCATGAGCAATTTGTGAAGATGGGCATTGAAGGTATTCGCGTATTGGGCAAACCGGCACACGTACTTTATGACCTTAAGTATGTGTTGACTGCTGAGCAGGCAGACCTGCGACTCTAAGCGGCCGGCAGCTTTTAGCTGAGCCACTCAAGCCAGCGTCCACCATAGGTTGGCGCTGGCTTATCTGTTATTTAAGGAATAAAGCTACTCATGACCCGATATGAAGAACTGCTGCAGTCTCTGCCCAAAGATCCAAAAGTCTGGTTGGTCACCGGCGTTGCCGGTTTTATTGGCTCCAACCTGCTGGAAACCCTACTCAAGCTGGACCAGACCGTCGTAGGCCTGGATAACTTTGCGACTGGCTACCAGCGCAACCTGGACGAAGTACAAAGCCTGGTTAGTCCTGAACAATGGCAGCGCTTCCGCTTTATCGAAGGTGATATCCGCAACCTGGAAGACTGCCGCAAAGCATGTGAGGGTGTGAACTACGTTTTGCACCAAGCCGCCCTTGGCTCAGTACCACGGTCGATCAATGATCCGATCACGACTAACGCAACCAACATCGACGGCTTTCTGAATATGCTGGTGGCCGCGCGTGATGCCAAGGTAGACAGTTTTACTTACGCGGCTAGCAGTTCCACCTATGGAGATCATCCGGGACTGCCCAAGGTCGAGGACGTTATTGGTAGACCGCTTTCCCCATACGCTGTAACCAAATACGTTAATGAACTTTACGCAGAAGTCTTTGCTAGAAGCTACGGCTTCAATACTATTGGGTTGCGGTACTTTAACGTGTTTGGGAAGCGCCAAGATCCTGCAGGAGCTTATGCTGCAGTGATTCCGAAGTGGACGGCTGCATTAATAGAACAAGAGGAAATTTACATAAATGGCGACGGTGAAACAAGTCGCGATTTTTGTTACATAGAAAACTGTGTGCAAGCTAATATCTTGTCTGCAACCACCGAAAATGATGAATCGCTCAATCAAGTTTATAATGTAGCCGTAGGAGGGAGGGTAACACTGAATGAACTTTTTGAAGCGTTAAAGGTAGAGCTTGCCCATAACGGAGTGCGTTATAATGATTTTCCGGTCTATCGAGATTATAGGGTGGGAGATGTAAGGCACTCCCAAGCAAGCATCGAAAAAATTAAGAGTTTACTTGGCTATCATCCGCAATTTGATGCGGTCTCTGGTTTAGCAGAAGCTATGCCTTGGTATAAAATCTTCATCGAAAAGCGCCTTTCGAGTAGCAGTGTGAGATGAAGAGCGCGCTATCCCATAATTTGATAGTTAACACTTTGTGGTCATTTTTTGGTCGCTTTGGTTACCTTGCTGTCGGCTTGATTAGTAATATTGCACTGGTGCGCTTATTGAGCCCAAAAGAATTTGGGCAAATGGGTGTATTGATGTTTTTCATCGCGATAGCCGCTGTTTTGATTGAGTCAGGATTGGCGGGAGCGCTTGTCAGAAAACAAGATGTCACCGAGAGAGATTACGGCACCGTATTTATTTTTAATATGGTCATATCTATCGCGCTGATGTGTTTGTTAATGTCTGCTTCGGGGGCAATAGCAGAATTCTATAAAGAGCCGGGGCTCGAAAAAATAATAATGTGTTCTTCAGTGGTCCTCGTAATAAACGCTTTCAGGATTACCCAGACGACAAAGCTGATAAAACAGCTGCGTTTTCGTGCTAAAGCCGCGTACGAACTTATTGCAATCACGTTAGCATCAGTGTTGTCAGTGGTTTTGGCTACATATGGAGCAGGGGTTTGGGCGCTGGTGGCCTTTCAGGTTTCCTTGTCACTAGTTCTGACCTGCCTTTTGTGGGTGTCTGTTGGGGGGGTAGGTTCTTATAGCTTTAGCACTGAATCATTTAAAAAATTATATAAGTTTGGTATTAATACCACGATTGCATCATTGTTGAATTCGGCTTTTGATAATATTTATCAGCTGGTTTTAGCTAAATATTTTTCTATGCAACAAGCTGGTTTTTTTTACCAGGCTAAAAAACTACAGGAGATGCCTACCGGGATTCTGCAAGGCGCAATGTTAGGGGTGGTATATTCGACGCTATCTAGGCTGCAGGAGAGTCCTGACGAATTTAATAACTTATATCAGCAAGCTGTGAAGTATTTTACTGTAATGGTGGCGTTGATTTGCTCGGTAGTGTTTTTTTACTCGGAGCTGATCGTAGAAATTCTATATGGGCGTGAATGGTTAGCGTCAGCTTTGTACTTAAAGGTACTTATAGTGGCTGCTTTTTTTTATCTCCAGGAGATGTTTAATAGAGTTATATTTAAAATCTTTGATAAGACCGAGTACATACTAACGCTGGAGGTTCTTAAAAAGACTTTTCAGGCGGTAACTATATGTTTTGGAGTGTTTGCTTTAAGTGTGGAGGTCCTGCTTTTCGGTTTTTTGGTTACAAGTATAGTTAGTTTTTTTGTTAATTATTACTTTGCTAGAAAAGTGCAAGGGTATTTTTGTAGGGTTGATATAGTTAATATTTTAAAGATATTTGCCACTGCCGTTGTGGTTGTTTCGTGCACAGGCTATTTGTCAAGTAAGTATCACATGAGCAACCTAGGGGAGGTAGCCCTATTGCCAGCGATGTTATTGTCGTATTTTGGGCTACTGCACTTGGTAGGTGTTAATAATTTAAAGCAGGATTTCAAAGTGGTCTTACAGTTGTTTAGTAGGGACAACTAAATGTTAGGAAAAATACTTCGTTTATATAGAAAGCACTTCTGGAGCCCGGAGCGACAAGCTAGATATGCGGGCGTAATGATTGGATATAATTGTAATATTCAGCGAGTCACTTTTGGCTCTGAGCCTTACTTGATTGAAATCGGTGACCACGTTCAGATTACAGACGGAGTTAAGCTCTTCACCCATGGGGGGGCGTGGGTCTTACGCCAAAAATATCCGGATATGGATTTTTTTGGCCGGATAGTAATTGGGAATAATGTCTATATTGGTAACAACTCCTTGATAATGCCAGGTGTATCAATTGGAAATAATGTATTGATTGCTGCAGGGTCGGTAGTAACAAAATCCATTCCGGATAATGTTGTTGTTGGAGGCAACCCGGCACGTGTTATCACTGTGATTGAAGAGTTTGAAAAGAAAATGGTTGCGATAAATGTAAATACAAAACCCATGGGCTCAGTTGAAAAGAAAGAATATTTGTCTTCTTTGCCCAGAAGCCGATTCATAAAAAAATGAAATGCTAGACTGGGCGTTATGTACTGTCGACTTGTTAGGCGCTAGCCGGATTAAAGCTGGCTTTTTTTTACTATAGATAAACAGGTTCCTTATTGATGACCTTTTGGGAATAAAATGAGATTAGAAGTCATCGGCTACATATTTTTATTTTTTATATTGTTGTTTCTGCAGCCAGAGAAAAATGAAGTGTATAGTCCGGGCTTCAATATTCTCATGGGCGTTATGTATGCATTTTTGCTGACCCTATTTCTAATGCGGCAGCGGAAAGGGAATAGGAACTGGTTAAGGCCTGATGTTATATTTTTAATTGGGTTTACTATCGTTCATATTCAGATACCTTTTTTTGAAGCCATTGGTATCGAACCATATATGCCGGAATTTATATGGATCAATAAAAACGTAGTGAACTATGCTACTTGGATGAGTGTGCTAGCAATTTGTTCATGGATTATCGGGTATTCATATTTTACGCCAAGGATTTTTGGTGTTTACGAACAAGCTGATTTCAAATTTAGAGTTA
>Ga0207900_100143_pt1 | contig 36533 bp, 23 predicted proteins | sample LinPmetageLP39_FD_184052 | JGI IMG/M metagenome (GOLD analysis project Ga0207900, IMG submission 184052) | Marine viral communities from the Pacific Ocean - LP-39 (SPAdes) | ecosystem: Environmental > Aquatic > Marine > Oceanic | place: Pacific Ocean | collected 2010-06-14
TATGCCCCACATCGTGTGCCCCAGGCGCCTACCACACCCTCCGTTCCTCTTACTGATACGTGGTAATTTCATGCTGAACACACTCTTTACTACACGGCGAGCGCACTCTTTCACCCGTATTGCGGTCATGAGCATTGCACTACTGTTGCTGGCTGGCTGCGGCACGCTGGGTAATGCTAACAATCCCCCTGCGGAACCGGAACCCGACCTTTCTGAATTGGTGCACGCCGCCGCCGAACAGATGATCGCCAGCAACCCGGAACTGACGCGCTACAGCCCCATGATTGCCGCCACCTTCGTCAGCATCGACAACTTGAGCCAATCATCCACGCTTGGGCGAATTAGCTCTGAAATCATGGCATCAGCACTCTCGCGCCAGGGCATGGAAGTACGCGAAGTCAAAATGCGTGACAGCATGTTTATTGAAGAGAGCGTGGGAGAGTTGATTCTTTCCCGGCAAGTGCAGCGCCTAAGCGCCCAGCACAATGCCCGTTCTATCCTGATGGGTACCTATGCGCAAGGCCAGGACTATGTCTACGTGAGTGCGCGTGTGGTAAGAGCAGGCGACGCCATGGTGCTCGGCAGCGCCGATTTTCGCCTGCCATTAAATAACAACACCCGCAGTTTGTTAGAAGGCCAAGGGGGCTGGTGAGAACTTAAGAGGGTTGGTGAGGACTTTGACGCCTAACCATGCTTCCATTTTGAGAGCGGCCTTCCGCTTTACCAAACACACATCGCCCGACAAGTCTGACACCAAAAACGAAAAACAAAAACGCCCGCCCCCACCGGCTAGGTGATGGCGGGCTTACGAGCGATACCAACGTACTGCGCGTTAACGTTTTGTATATACATACACTGAAGACAATGTATTACCTGCTTCAGAAAGCGCGCACTCAACGGGGAGTTCAAGCTACTCAATGACTAGTTTAAGTTCTTGACCTCCTCACCGCCCTGAAGGGCGGTGATTCCCGGTTGTCGCCTTCCGGGTTCCTGCTTCATAGCCCGTTGCCGTTGGTGATGGCACCGCCGGTCTTACACAAGCTCCACAGGCTTAACCTCCCGTAAGCCCTACGGTAGTTGTTTCATGCTGGCGCAGCTTGTCGGCGCCCGCCAGAATCGCCTTGCCCGCCTGCAAAATGTTGCGGGCAGCGTTTATGTCGCGGTCAATATCCTGGGTGCCGCAGCCAGGGCAATCCCAGGTGCGGATAGTGAGCGGCATTTTCTCGGCAATGTGCCCACAGTGAAAACAGCGCTTCGAGCTGGGATACCACTTGTCGATCTGGACGAAATCGCACCCGTAGCGTTCGGCTTTGTAGGCCAGTTGCTGGGTGAGCTGCTGCCAGCCTACGTCGCTGATGGCCTTTGAAAGTGAGCGATTTTTCAGCAGGTTTTTGATTTGCAAACTCTCAGCAGCGATAACTTGGTTCTCGTGAATAAGCTGCGTGGAGAGTTTGTGGGTGGCGTCACGGCGCTGATCGGCCAACTTGGCATGTATTTTGGATACCCGATGCCGTGCCTTGGCGCGGTTGTTGGAGCCTTTTTGCTTACGGCTTAACTGCCGCTGCGCCCGCGCCAACTTGCCTTCGGTGCGACGCAAAAAGCGTGGGTTAGGAATTTTGTCGCCGTGGCTGGTAATGACGCGGTGCTTCAGCCCCAGGTCGATGCCCACCATTTTTGGTGTAACGGGGAGCGGCGTGATCGCTTCTTCCACCAAAAAGCTAACGTGGTAGCGACCAGCAGTATCGCAGCTCACCGTAATACTGGTCGGCTGACCGGAAAAATGACGGCTCCAGTGAATGTCCAGCGGTTCTTTATGCTTGGCGAGCCATAGCTGGCCGTCGCGCCAGCGGAAGCCGTTGGCCATATAGGTAGCCGACTGCTTGCGCTGCTTTTTCTTGAAGGTGGGATACCGCGCCTGACCTTTGAAAAAGTTGCTAAACGCTCGATCCAGATGCCGGAGCGATTGCTGCAAGCAAACGTTAGACACCTCTGCCAGAAACGCGGTGTCCGACTGCTTCTTGAGCGTGGTAAGCGCTTTTGCCGTGGCATTGTAATTCATGCGCTCCTGGCGCTCGAACCAGATATCGGTACGCTGGCGGAGAAAGTGGTTGTAGACGTACCGGACACAGCCAAACGTCCTAGCAAGCTGGTCGGCCTGCTCAGGCGTTGGATAGAAGCGGTAGCGATAGGCGCGGTGTACGGTCGTCATGGATAAAATCTAGCGTGTTAAATATAGCATGTCATCAAAGAGGCGCTTCGCGCCTCGCGCTATCCTTCCTACGCACTAAAAGTACGAGGTTTGACGCGCATTTTGATCAAAACGAATGCACCGTTCTGATGTAGGGTGGTGATAATTGATGGTTTTGTACAAAAAGTGATTCGCTTCTTGACGACCTCACCTCCCTAAAGAGGGTGTCGCAAAAGGGACAAATCATTAGAGTGATTTCTCTTTTGCCTAAGAGCTTACCGCGACGACTGCCTGCATGCCCACGCCTGATGACAGGCAGTTTTCGCTTTTTCAGGTGTCGCCTGCTTCCTCTACCTCCTCCTCTCGCGTCACAGCAACCTTATCGGCACGACGCTTTCTGCACGGTGATGCCACGGAGATCTTCCTGGGCATGACACCGCTTGAAGAGCATCTGAGGCAGGCCGGCATTCGCGCTCCTTTTGTGGTGGCTGACCTATTGGATGCCCAAGACAGGACAACCTTCGAGGATCGCTATGCCGCCACAGGACGGCACCCTATGCGCCACGCGCGATGATGGGGCTGATTCTCTATGGGATCACGCATGGGGTCTCATCACTGCGGGCACTGGAACGGCTGGCACGTGTTGATTTGGGATGCATGTGGGTGACCGGAGGCATCGCTCCCGATTATGCCAATATCGGGCGGTATATCTGTCTATATGAACACGCCTTGGCGCAGGAGTTTTTCGAAGCGCAGACACGTACCGTTCTGGCCAGCACTGCGACATCCACCGCATGACTAGCGGGTGAGGGGACTGTGATCAAAGCTGCCTGCTCTCACTGTGAGGAGGCGGCACGCACCCGGGTCAGTGACGCCCTGACACGCCATCTACAGCCCCCTCTAGAGCAATAGAATAGGACGAGACCAGGCAGCAGCTGGATAGAGCGCATGCCTGAGAACAGGTTCTTGATGCGAGGATCGCGGCACGACGGCACCATGGCAAGCGTACCGATATAGTTCGTGTCAGCCTGACGGAGCCAGAGGCCGCCATGCCAGCGAAAGAAGCGTGGACGCGGCTTTGCGTCGGCTTATATGTCCTCCGTCCTGGCCAATGAGGCCCGCATCATCGTGGCACACGCTGTTGATCCCACGAGCGAGGCGCGCATGATAGCGTGAAGTAAACACTAATAAAAAAGTGAGTACTGCTTAACAAAACAGCACTCACCTTCCAAGGACAATCACTATGCCCCCAACATCTTTACAAAAACAGGCGTTGGGCAATGAATTAGTCGATGTAATGGATCGCTTACAAGACGATATAGCCTCATCCCACGACCACTATGAGGCACTGATTACTCAGCCAACGCTCGGCCATCTGATCATAAAGCTTCAGCCAGCCAACGTGTCAGAGCCGGCACCTAATGATTAAGCGGCCCACATATCCGCATTAGCCGCTGTCGCATCAACCCCCGTCACTTCAACAGTGTTAGGAACAGAGCCGGAGTCCCCTTCTGCACTATTCGCTGCAAGCATAGCGCCATCATCCTCAGCCACCCCTTCCAGATAAATTTCCTCATACGGGATACGCTCGCCGCGCTCAGGAATCATGGTGGCCAAAGCTGGATCGATCTTTTCAAGCTCATCATTTCCCATGGCGGTAATAACACCCAACATGCTTAGCAAACTTTCTAATATCAACGCGCTTGATAGCGCACTGTAGTCAACATCAAGCTCACCGCTGGCAGCAATTTCCATCTCTTCCAAACCGCGCTGCTCAATCAATAAGGCGGGCACACCATCAATACCCAATCCATTGCGCGCTATTTGCGGTGTTTCACTACCGGGATATAATGATAAGGATCCAAAATCAAAACCTTCGATGCCTTGAGAAAGCGCCACTGCCGCCTGTTGAGCAGTAGCGGTTATCTCAGTTTCCACCAGCTCATTAGTTGGCCACAAGACAGAAATGGTTTCTAACTCTCCCTCTGCATTGAGGTAGTTATTTTGATTATGGTAATCCAGAATCAGTTCGGGCTGGAACGCAGCTAACACCTCGCGAACGGCCAAAGCTTCAGGAATAAGCGCCGGGTCAATCGCTTCACTTGAATCCCAGGTACGGTTTAAATCCATATCCGCTGAGTTTCTTCTTGGGTCGATGGTGTCATCCAATACGGCCTCACCATTTGCTAGCTGTTCCCACCGTTCAAACCCATCGGGGTTAACGCGTGGCATCACTGTCACCGTAATCTCACTACGCAGTGCCTGGGCGGCTTCACTGTCACCACTCAACCACTCCAGTAACAGCATGGCGGCTTCAGTGCCGGTAGGTTCATCGCCATGCTGCTGAGTGACGATCATTAACTTACGTTCGCCCTCACCCACAGTGGCGCTATAAAGCGGGCGCCCCTCTATAGACTCACCCACTTGATCAAGCGCCATCGTATCGTAGGTTGCGTCTAACGCAGCTAGATCGCTGTACAACTGCTCGTTACTACGCAAGCCTTGCTGAATAAGGGGTTGGTCAGCGTCATACTCGGTATTAGAAACATTCTCGGTATAGAAGCGGGCAATAGATGTCGTCGCATCTAACGCTTCTTTATCGGTTGCGGATGCAGATAGGATAATGCGTTGAATTACCTCTTGAGCAGAAACACCCTGTGAAAGTAAAGAAGACCAATACTCAGCGCCGCCACTATCAGCGTCTCGGCCAAAAAAATCTTGGTAGATATCGTCAATCCAAACATCATTTTCGCTTTGAGGTAGCTCATTTTGTCGCTCGGCAAACTCATCGGATTGCAGCATAGCGCCTAATGCATCAGCGAGCTCAATCGCACCACTGTCTATTTGAGAGGACCAATAATCAAAGCCATCCGGATCAGCTGCTCGTCCAAATAAACCGAGGTAAAACGCTTGCAAAGTTTGTTGCGAAGTCAATGATGACATGTTGTTGCCTCCTGGCATTTACCAAGTAATGCTCCCTGTTTTCATCGGTGACACGTTCAAAATGATGTATTACAACGAATAGCGTTAGCTACTCATCACACCTTTATTGTTATCACGCAGATGACCTTATGCAGCAGCCATCTATTCCACTCCCATTATTAATCAATAGGTACAAGCGCTAGGTTTGTCAATATTAGTCTAGTTTTGAGAAAGCTTTCTAACGATAAGAGTGCCTTGCTCAAGCGTAGCGTTTTTGTTCGAAATACCCAAAAAGGCAGCCACTTGAGGCCGTGCAAGACGGTGACGATAGCCGTCAACTGCAGCCTATGGCAGAAGCAACAAAGTCAGCATTGGAAACGGATGCTTTATCGATATTAGCCGATGCTGGCTATTCTAACGGAGAGCAACAACAGCGCTGTGAAGAGCAGAACTTAGCCTGTCATATTCCCCCTCGTCGAAATACCAATAATCAGGGAGGTGGGCAGCTTTATCAGACGAGTGCTTTCCAATACGAACCGACTCACGATGCATACCGCTGTCCAGCTAACCAATGGCTGACACTAAAGCAGCGTCATAAAGCTCAGAAAGCCCTTTATTATGCCAACCCGAGTGCCTGTTCGCGCTGTGCACTCAAGTCGCGCTGTACAGCGGGGCGCTGGCGAACGGTAACGCGCCATCAATACGAAGCTGCCTTTGAAACGTCGCGACGTCGTCTGGCGGATGATCCCAGCGCCATGTCGCGTCGCCGTGCCACTGTCGAACACCCTTTTGGCACCCTCAAAGACACCCTGATGGGAAACAGGGGCCGTTTATTGGTGCGAGGTCTCGAAAAAATCCGAGGGGAGATGAGCTTGGCAGTTCTGGCTTATAACCTGAAGCGCTTGATACAACATGTCGGAGCAGAAGGAGTGATAGCCCGGCTAAAGTGGCCATAATTTAAGGCCATGTATATCATGGCATATATTTTCCACTGAATAGAGAAACGAGATCGCCCCGCTATGCGGGGCGAGCTTAGAAGTCATCAATACAGCAGTTTTGACACAGCCTGACTTGGCTGCCTTCTGATCAGAAACGCTAGCAAGAGCGCTTAGAATGTGTAACTAATACCAATCAGCGCCACCGGGAATATCGGCAGTTTGTCGATATCATCCTTTAGGCTTGCTTCCTCGGCACTGATATCTTCTTGCAGGGTCGGGTCGAGGTTTTCAAAACCATTCGTGGTACTAAGCGAAACATCAACGTTCGTGGCCACAACGCCGAATTCGGAGAAAAACCCGAAACCAGTTTCGTAAAAACTACGCCAGCCCATGCCCACATATGGCTGAGTACCATCCGACACCGTTGCAGTACCCACCACGGATCCAATCTGCGCTGCCGAATAGTTGGTGCCGTTCAACTCGTAGGTTGTGCCGTCTTGCGGGGTGCCCGTCACATTGGCTTCAATGTCCGGCATCATCGCGCCCGCTGAAATGAAGAAACGCCCGCCAAATGGAAAGTAATCCACTTTGAGGCTAGCCGCTTTCATACCAAATTCAGCATCGTAATCAACGCCGTCTTCTTCAAAGTCAGTGTCGAAATCCAGCCCATCCGTGTAGCGGCCAGTTAACGCCAGGTTTTCGTGAAAACGCCAGGAAACATCCGCGCCAACGCCAGTGGTACCCGCAATAGCGCCAACGGAAACACCTTTTTCAAACACATCGGCATTTACCTGGGTGGTGGTTGCCAGTACTGCTACACCTGCCAACAGGCTCAATGTCTTTTTCATTATCTTATTTATCCCTTGATTATTCCCGGTACTGTCGGGGTTTATAATATGCCTTTATATATAAGGCTTTTTGCTTAACAAACGCCGACGGATGGCGGTCTCAATGACCAAGTGCAACACCTCACCTATCAGGTAAGGTATTGCCATGACTCACTGTTACCACCATCTTTCTGCTGAAGACCGAGCCGCCATCATGCTGATGCGGGTTAACCACTCGATTCGTGCTATCGCGCGTCAGTTGGGACGTGCACCCAGTACGATTTCACGAGAACTGGTGCGCCATACTGTTAAACCTGACAGCGCGTATGACGCTAGTCTCGCTGGTTACCGAGCCCGACTGGCCCGCTGTCGACCGCGCCGCTGCCCGAAGCTGACTCTCGATGGTGAGCTGTTCGAGCTGGTGGCCTACCTGTTGCGCAAGTACTGGTCACCAGAGCAAATTGCCCGCACACTGACGCGTATGTTTCCTGATAACACTGACCACCACGTCTCGCACGAAGCCATCTATAATGCGCTCTACCTCATGCCGCGCGGCTCGCTCAAGAAAGAACTGATTGCCTGTTTGCGCCAGGGTAACGGTAAACGTCGCCCGCGCAGCCGTGGCAAGGATAGGCGACAACAGATCCCAGACTTGGTCAGCATCCATCTGCGGCCTCCAGAGATCGAAGACCGTCTGATGCCTGGCCACTGGGAGGGTGACCTCATCATCGGTGCCAACAATCGCTCTGCCGTTGGTACATTGGTGGAGCGCACGACGCGTTTAGTGATCCTGGCGAAAGTGGATGGCACCACGGCTACAGCGGCGGCTGTTGGCTTCAGCGACAAGCTCAATGAGGTGCCGCGCGCTCTACGCCTGTCCATGACCTATGACCAGGGCAAAGAGATGGTGAAACATGCCGAGATTACTCAGAAGACGGGGACAGCGATCTACTTTGCCGACCCGCATAGCCCATGGCAGCGGGGTTCCAATGAGAACACCAACGGGCTATTGAGGCAGTACTTGCCGAAGGGCACGGATCTATCGGTCTACAGTCAAGCAGAACTCGACGAGATCGCCGACTCACTCAATACACGACCACGCAAGACACTGGACTGGCGCACGCCGCTGGAAGTCTACGCCGAGGTGCTCAAGAAATCCGTCGCCGATCCAAGCACTATTCAATAGTGTTGCACTTGGAACTTGAGACCGCCGATTCTAGCTAATATTTGTCTCAATTTATGTAGGAAATTACCAGCAGTGTGTAAGTAAAAGCTTACAATCACTACAGTTCTCATTGAGAAGAGAGGGCACTGCGCTCAGATATAGTGCCTTAACCGCTATGAAGGGAATTTATTGGCAAGAAAATGCAGACAAGCAAGTAAATAGAAAACACCAGCCTAGAAAACCAGGCTGGTGTTAGTTTCAGACACTACACTAAGCTCTGAGTAGGCATTAAACCAGGAAATCCCACTGAACGGCATCAAGGTCGTGGCTGCGTATCTCATCCGAGAACATGAAGCCATCCACTACCTCCCGTAGCGTGGCTCCCGCAGCCACTTGTTCGCTCCAGTACGCCTTGCCAGCATCATCTGCATCGCGCCCAAACAGGCCAGAATAAAGCAAGTCCAGATAGTCCCCATCCTCTTGCACCACCCGGCCGGATTCCTCGGAGTTCAACATGGACAGCGCCATTTCTGCACGGCTCACACCGTTAGCACTCTGCTCTGCCCAGTACTGCACGCCTTCAACATCCGCCTGACGCCCCAGCACCTGGGTATAAAGGCCGGTGATCCACTGCAGATCCTCATCGTAGCTCAGGGCCAGCTCGTCATCGGCAAAGGTCAATGTCTCGATATTGATCAAGGTATCGATATCGCTTTCATCGTCTTTTGCCTGAACGGTGATGACACCGAACCGTTGGGTGATGGTGTAATCCTCTCGATTGCCTTCATAGCTAGCCACGTCGCGGTCACTACCACCGTGCAGCAGGTCGACTCCCTCCCCGCCAAACAGCTCATCATCGCCGCTATCACCAAACAGACGGTCATCACCACCTTCGGAACCGATCACGTCATTGCCACCGCCGCCATACAGCTCATCGTCACCTTCCCCCAGGACGATAGTCTGCGCGGCATCATCACCAATCACCACGTTATTACCTGCCCCGCCACGGATGGTCGTTGAGCCGACAATACTTGCGAAATCGATATTATCGAGTTGAATTTGATTCCCTTGCGGCAGTCCACTGACATCGATAACAAACGCTTCTTGATTGGACACCGCGCCGTTATCGTTATCTGTCCCCGTAAGCACAATGGGATCAGAGGACGCCGTGGTACCACTAAACGTTAGCGTACGAATATCCAGCAACGTCCCTTCCGTCCTAGTGGCTAGCCACTGCGAGGCAACACTGGTTTGATCCAATAAGTTAGCAGGCGTTTTGCCATCAATACTGGCAATCAAATCTTCCAGAGCCATGCCACGATCAGTGGCCGTACGCGCCCCTTCATGTAACAGAGAGACCCTGCCTGGCAAAGTAGCGGTGACCACATTACTATTACCGGTATTTTCAACTAGGCGCACGCTGCCAGAGTTAGAACCGTTATTGCTGATGGTCTCACTCACTGAAGGCTGCCCGGAAGGGGTTTCCGGTAGCGGCTCACCTGGCGTCGGAGCAACCTGAATATCAGGCTGGGGAATGAGCTGACGGGACTGCACAGCAATGGACAATGTGCTCGAAACACTTGCGGCGCCGTCTTCACCGCCATCTGCTAACGTAATGCCCACGGTGACCTCACCCGCACTGCCACCGGCCGCAAACACCACCAGACCATCCTCAACATCCTGCTGAGTAAATATATCCCCCTGGGTCAGTGCGGCATCACTTAACGTCAGCTTTCCACTTGCGGGCAAGGAAGTTAAGGTATATGTGAGGTCAGCTGAACCATCATCGTCATCACTAGCCACTAACATGGCTGAAGTTAAAATAACAGTGCGGCCTACCGTCACTGTAGCTCCTGTATTGGTGACAAGCTCTGGCGCTTCGTTAATGTTGTCGACTAGAATTGCCAATGCCTGAGTATTGCTACTGAGACTACCGTCACTGGCTGTCAGAACGATGTCATAGATATTATCGCCACCTGCATCAGCAGGGGCTTCAAAGTCTGGCGCGCTCTTAAAGCTTAGCGCCCCACTGTTCGCATTAAAATCGAACAGCGCTGCGTCGGTACCGCTCAGCGTATAAATCAATGGGTTGTTTTCTGGGTCGCTGCCGGTAGCGGTATAAATTGTCCCGGTGCTGTTTTCGTCAACGTTCGCCTTGGTCGCGCCACTCAGGGTTGGGGCCTCATTGACATCAGTCACGGTTACTTCCAGCGACAGCGGGGTAGAGCCTCCCTGGCCATCATTAGCCACCACATCCACTTCATATACACCATCGTTATCACCATCGCTGGGCACTTCGAAATCCCGCGCTGCGGTGAATGTCAGCGCACCGCTGTTGGCATCAAGCAAGAACAGCCCAGCATCCGCACCGTCATTGATGCTGTAAGTAAGTGTCCCGCCGTCAGTGTCAGTCGCGATCAATGTACTCACTTTCGTACTATTCTCAGCCACGCTTAAAGAGGGAGAGGTAGAGAATATAGGGGCATCATTAGTATTGGTTACATTAATCGTTAGTGTCTGAGTATTGCTAACAAGGCTACCATCACTAGCCGTGAGGGTTAGATCATAAACGTTGTCACCACCTGCATCAGCCGGGGCTTCAAAATCTGGTGCGCTCTTAAAGCTTAGCGCCCCACTGTTCGCATCAAGATCGAACAGCGCCGCGTCGGTGCCGCTCAACTTATAAATCAATGGGTTGTTTTCCGGATCGCTGCCGGTGGCGGTATAAATAGTCCCGGTGCTGTTTTCGCTAACGTTCGCCTTAGTAGCCCCTGTCAGGGTCGGCGCCTCGTTGGTATCCGTGACGGTCACTGTCAGCGTTAATGGAGTAGTGCCCTGACCGTCATTGGCGGTAACTTCGACGTCATAAGCGCTATCACTATTACTATCCCCAGGGGCTTCGAAGTCTGGCGCATTAATGAAGGTCAGTACGCCGCTGTTGGCATCCAACGCGAACAGGGGCTGGTCGGTGCCGCCGGAAATGCTGTATTTCAGCGTATCGCCGTCGGCATCAGTGGCCGCCAGTGTGGTGACCGCCGTGGTATTTTCAACCACACTCGCTTTGCTTGAGGTGGTGAAGACAGGGGCATTGTTGGTGTCGTCAACATCCGTCACCGCAATCGCCAACGCCTGCGAGTTGCTATTCAGGCTACCATCACTGGCCGTCAGGATGACGTCATAAACATTGTCACCGCCTGAATCAGCAGGGGCTTCAAAGTCTGGCGCGCTCTTAAAGCTTAGCGCCCCACTGTTCGCATCAAGATCAAACAGCGCTGCATCTGTGCCACCCAGCGTATAAGTCAACGTATCGTTTTCCGGGTCGCTGCCTGTGGCGGTATAAATAATCCCGGTGCTGTTTTCGCTAACGTTCGCCTTAGTAGCCCCTGTCAGGGTCGGCGCCTCGTTAGTATTCGTGACGCTCACCGTCAGCGTTAGCGGTGTGTCACTGCCCTGGTTGTCACTGGCGGTGACTTCTACGTCGTAAGCGTTATCACCATTGCTATCAGTGGGCATTTCGAAGTCCGGCGCGCTATTAAATATCAGCGCCCCACTCTTGGTATCGAGATTGAACAGCGCCTGATCAGCACCGCCGGTAATGCTGTAGGTCAGCGTATCGCCATCAGCATCCGTGGCCATCAGCGTTGCAACAGCGGTTGTGTTTTCTGCAACGCTTGCTTTGCTTGAAGAAGTAAAGACAGGGGCTGCGTTGCCATCATCAACATCCGTCACCATAATCGACAGCGCTTGTGGCCCACTATTCAAGCTACCATCATTGGCTGTCAGGTTGACGTAATAGATATTATTACCGTCTGCATCAGCAGGTGTTTCACGGTCCGGTGCGTTCTTAAAGCTCAGCGCGCCAGTGTTGGTATCGAGATTGAACAGCCCGGCGTCTGTACCACTCAAGGTATAAAATAAAGGGGTGTTTTCTGGATCACTGGCCGCGGCGGTATAAACCGTGCCGGAGGTGTTTTCGGGCACACTCATTTTGGCATTGACACTTAGCGTGGGCGCTTCATTAACGTTCGTAACGGCCACTGTCAGTGTCAGCGGTGTGGTACCGCCCTGGCCGTCGTTCGCGGTGACTTCAACGTCGTAAGCGTTATCAGTGTTGCTATCCCCGGGCATTTCGAAGTCCGGCGCGCTATTAAATATCAGCGCCCCACTCTTGGTATCGAGATTGAACAGCGCCTGATCAACTCCCCCAGTGATGCTGTAGGTCAGCGTATCGCCATCAGCATCCGTGGCCATCAGCGTTGCGACAGCGGTGCTATTTTCGGCCACATTCGCCTTGCTTGAAGTGTTAAATACAGGGGCTCCGTTGGGCACTCCAATCTGAATGCTGCTCCCAGCACTCGTGGAGATTGTACCTGCATCATCGCCCGTCCAATTGGCGGCATCGGAAATTCGCACCAGCCATGTGGCTTTATCTGCGATGCCTGTCGGCCCAGTGTATTGAACATTGTCGAGCTGTGAAGCGCCTCCCGGCAGGCCAATCGCATTCGTACCATTTGTCAGCGAATTCTGACTACCAACACCATTGGGCAGCATTGAATCTCGCAACGTTATACCAATTGACGCATTCCAATTAGTAATGTCTACGGGGCCAGCCGAGTTGTTCATACCAAAAATAAAGAAGGGATTACTATCATCACCTTGGTAAATGAAAATGCTATCACCAACTGTGTTCATTGGCTCAGTGACAGTAAAACCATTTGAAACGATATCTGCGGTTAAATTTACATTCGCTGTTTTATTGATTAGCGTGGTAATTTCATCGGAACCGCCCAAGAACAGTTCAAACACGCTTCCCGGCGTAAGCAGACTGCCCACTGTCCAGGTGATAACTCCATCGCCTGTAGAAGTCGTCGTAAAGGCGTCAGTCGACTGAACCCAACCTTTATCCGTAAACTTGATGACAGTACCCGCGGGCAAATCGACCAGCGTGGAGAAAGTGATCGTGTCATTGAGGGCATTCCAGCCCAGAACAGCCATATCGCCAGTGTTTAGCATGGGTGAGTTATCCCCTTCATCGTCAGTATCGTTAACGGTTACGGATTGATTAGTCGTTGCGCTGCTTTTCGCTCACCGCAGAACCAACGTCTGTGCCGAAGCCAATGATCTGCACAGCGCCACTCACCAGTGATCCCAGCCCAGAGGCCATGTCGGAATGAAAACGGGGATTCTGGTGCAGTAAGCCAGCCAGCAACGTAGAGCCTGACTGCGGCAAGCCGCTGATTAAGTGGAAGCGCATTAGGTCCCTTAGTCGCCACTAAGGGGCGAAAGCAAGCTAGGAAAGCATGACTTAGTAAGTCAAAAGGAATTGATAAAGCCAGTCATGAGGTGTTCATTTTTAGTGAGGCAATCCCAGAACCGTCATTATTTTTTTATCGATACACATAAGGATAATTAACACATATGGTTAATAAAGTCAGCCATTAAAGATGGCTAAACTCATCATTATTTACACCTTGCCGATCCGTGCACCTTCACCCCACGTTTTAACGTGGTTCGATACCTGTTCGACAAAGCTCCTGCATGAGAAGCCATACCGCCTCGTCGATTAATAAACGACTCACATGGGCAGAGCGCCGCAGATTTTCTGATGGCAGTCACCATCCAGGTGAAACACCTTATTCTGACCAGAGGCTATCAGCCGCTCAAGCAGCGCAGCGGCCAACGTACTTTTGCCACTGCCGCTTAACCCTGTCAGCCACACCACTCGCCCCCGTGCGGAGGAAGAACTTTTAGACAACGTCATCCTCCTTCTCTTTAAATAATCTGCAATCTTTCCAACAGCGGTAAACGCACCTGCATAAAGTGCCTTGCCTGTTTAACGAGGGCCTGGCGGTTCTCTTCCTCCGAGGCCAGCGGTTTTCCATCCCGTATTTGCCGCTGCCCCTGGGCAGCGAAAACGCCCCATGCGGCCTCCGCCAACTCCTCAGGCTGCGTCATGCCCGCATGGTAGGCATCAAGGAAGCGCTGCTCCACCGGTGTCACACTCACCCCGCCACCTGTCACCGGGCTGGCCAGATAACTCACCTCGCCGCCCAGCATCGCCTGACGGCATAAATGCTTATTGAGCTGTTCGCACTGGCTATGCACGAGCGCGCTTGTTTCCGGGGAGTGTGCCGGTGCGACAACCCACTTACCGATCAATACCATTAACGCTTCACGCAACTGATTAAAGGTCACTCCAGCTTTATGGACCGCCTTTTCCAACTCGCCTATCGTTTGCGCACGATGGTCGCTCAGTGCCTCAAGCACCGGCTGATAAATGGACGCCTGCAACGCGGCCGTGCCATTAGCCCCGTTAACCTCCAAGGCGACATCAACTGCAGGCTGCAACAGCACCACATATTCACGGCGCAAGTAGTTGGCCACTTCCAATGGGTTAAGTCGACGTCCCCCTTTCAGCCAGTAATCACGGCGAAAACGTTGATTCGTCATCACATCGCGTGTGGCCGCTTGCAGTAAGGGGTGGCCGATCTCTTTGAACAGTGCCTGTTGAGATGAACTGAGCTGTAGCCCATCAATATTATCAAGCGGCTGTGCCGAACCGGCGTAGCTCAGGCGCGCTTCACTTAGCCAATTGCCTAATTGAGCCACGCTCATCGGCGTCCAATCTCGGTTAAGTAACTCATGGACCAGATAGCGCCGATCCTGTGATTTGAACTGTGCAAGCGCCTGTTGAAGCTGTGGGTGCGCACGAGCAAAGGCAGGATCGCTCTGCCACAGCCTATCAACAAAGGCGAGTGAGGCATCCAACTGCGCGACCGAACCACCAGCAGATGAGCCCATTACATCAGCGTGTGCCCTTATCAAGTCACGCACCGGCAGCATCGAAGCCCACCCCGGCAATGTGTTGTAACTGACATAGACAGTCCCGCCAGGATTGAGGCGGCGGCTAATAAAGTCAACGATCGTACGCCGGTTGGTATCCCCCACCCAGCTCCAAACCCCATGCAATGCGATGTAATCGAACATGGGGAGATCATCACGGGCGCTAAACGTTGCGAAGTCATCATCAGCCAGCTGAATATTCACACTGCTCGCCCTCGCCGTTTCTCGCGCATACGCCACGTGAGCTGCATTGAAGTCGGTTCCCTGCCAGCTCACTGATGAAGCGGCAGCATGTAAGTTAACGCTTACGCCTTGCCCAAACCCCAGTTCGCAAGCCTGTTTAATAACCGGTGGCATCCACCCCGCATTAAGCAGAAGTAAACGAAGGCGTAATGGGTTCAGCTCGGCATAATACCCGTGGGTATATTGCTGGTCGGTTACATAGCCAACATCCAGCGATTCCATTGCTAATTTCCTAAGGTTATTTTACTAATTATTTTAAATTATATGATGCTGGCGCTAGTCCATCGGAAGAAGGCCAAACCTATTGGTTAAGCCAGCGTGAACAAGGCCTGGATCCTGCACAAATTGTTATACACTTCACGCTAAGTGCAGAGGCCGCAGCGACATACTCTACTCTTATTGAAACTACGCTAAGCTCGGCAGACACCGTTGGAAATAACGGGTTAACGGTTGAGCAAAGCGTTATCGCACTTTGCCAAAGCCTGCTGGGGCGTGCCCCGGATGAAGAAGGAGTGGCTTACTGGCAAGCCCATTTAGATGCGCAAGGCGACAGTGACGAGTTCGCGAGCCTCCCATTAGCGACAGACGATATATTATTCATAGAAGCGCTGTATGCTAACTTATTCGACCGTACACCGTTAGAAAGCGATGTGGCCTATTGGGTAGGCAGATTAACGGATGGTGGCAGCCCCAGCGTCGAAGCATTTGTGGAAAGCGTAGAGTACCTTAGTTTGTTAGGCGTAACCGATACGGAACCCACTGTCGTATAGCCCCATTTTCTGACAAACAAGTCGCTTGCTAGGTACCTTCAGTATGACGGGGTGTCCACAGGGGCACCCTTTCACCTAACGATCTAACTAACTATTTATCTACTTAACCACTTATCGATTACTAAAAATTGACGGCTGCTAAATGAGAAAATCCCACTGAAAGGCGTCAAGGTCGTGGCTGCGCATCTCTTCTGAGAACATAAAGCTGTCCACTACGTCGCGCATTGAGGCGCCAGCCATCAGCTCCCCGCTCCAGTACGCCTTGCCAGCATCATCCGCATCGCGCCCTAATAGGTCGGAATAAAGCAAGTCCAGATAATCGCCACCCTCTTGTACCACCTTGCCAGATTCCTCCGAATTCAGCATCGAAAGTGCCATTTCTGCTCGGCTTCCCCCGTTAGCACTGTGCTGTGCCCAGTATTGCACGCCTTCAACATCCGCCTGACGCCCCAGCACCTGGGTATAAAGACCGGTAATCCACTGCAGATCCTCATCGTAGCTCAGGACCAGCTCGTCATCGGCAAAGGTCAATGTCTCGATATTGATCAAGGTATCGATATCGCTTGCATCGTCTTTTGACTGAACGGTGATGACACCAAACTGCTGGGTAACGATGTAATCATCCCGATTACCTTCATAGCTGGCCATGTCGCTGTCACTGCCACCGTGCAACAGGTCAGCGCCAGCACCGCCAAACAATTCATCGTCGCCGCTATCCCCAAACAGCAGGTCATCGCCGCCCTTAGAGCCGATCACGTCATTACCGCCGCCGCCGTGCAGTTCATCGTCGCCCGGCCCGAGTACAATCACTTGTGCCTCGTTGTCGCCAATGACGACATTGTCACCCTCCCCACCTTCAATGCTCACAGCGCCTTTAATACTGGCGTAATCGATATTATCCAACTGCAGACGTGAACCGCTAGGAAGATTGGTCACATCAATAACAAAGGCTTCCTGAAAACCACTCGCAGAGTTATCTGTCTCACCACGGATCTCAATCGGCTCATTGGTGGCAAGATCCGAGGTAAAGGTTAACGTGCGGATATCCAGCTGAGTTCCGTCAGGGCGAGTACTGAGCCAATTGGCTGCCATTTGCGTTTGTTCGGACAAGTTACCGGGTACTTTATCTTCAATACTGGCAACAAGATTAGCCAGCGCCTGATCACGCTCCGTTGCGGTACGCGCCCCTTCGTGTACCAGCGCTACCCTGCCAGGCAGGGTAGCGGTGACGACATTAGTATTACCGGTATTTTCAACCAGACGAACGCTGCCAGGTTTAGAACCGTTATTGCTGATGGTCTCACTCACCGACGGCTGCCCGGAAGGCGTTTCCGGCAGCGGTTCGCCGGGCGTAGGTTCAACTTGAATAGGATCAGGTGTCACAGGAATAGCAGCCACTGGATTGGTGGCTGCGGAATAAACCGTTTCAGTGGTATCAAAGGCGTCTGTATAGCGGGCTTCAACACTAATCTCGTTGCGCACATCGGCTTGGGTCAGGGTGTAGCTTTCTTCGGTGGCACCATCAATGGCCGTGCCGTCTCGCAGCCACTGGTAACTGATGGTGTCCAGGCCATCTTCATCGGCCAGATCGTTGCTTGCGGTCAGAGTCTGATATTTTTTGGCGGTACCGGTGATGGTCACGCTGCCGGTAGGAGCGTCGTTGACGTTGGCCACAGCCGCCGTGGCGGCCGAGGTGACGGCTTCTGCAGCACCCCGTTGATCGGTATAGCTAGCCCGCACGCTGATCTCGGCATCCACATCTGCCTGGGTCAGGGTGTAAGTGTTGTCTGTGGCATCGGTGATCTCCACACCATCGCGCAGCCACTGATAGCCGACAGCAACCGTATCCAAACCGTCTTCATCGGTCAGATCGTTACTAGCCGTCAGCATCTGATCTTCCACAGCATAGCCAGTAATGATCACACTGCCTGATGGGGCGTCATTGACGTTGGCAACCGGATCGGTGGCGTCTGAGATCTTAGACTCCGTCATGCCTTGCAGGTCGGTATAGCTAGCGCGCACGCTGACCTCGGCATCCACATCGGCCTGGGTCAGGATGTAAGTGTTGGCGGAAGCATCGGTGATTGCCGTGCCATCGCGCAGCCACTGGTAGGTGATCGTACCCAGACCATCTTCATCGGCCAGGGTATTGCTGGCCGTCAGCGTTTGCTCTTCCACAGCATCGCCGCTGATGGTCGCGCTGCCGGTGGGCACGTCATTGACGTTGGCAACAGGGCCGGTAGCGTCGGAAGTTTTCGACTCCACCGTGCCTTGCAGGTCGGTATAGCTAGCCTGCACGCTAATCTCGGCATCCACATCGGCCTGGGTCAGAATGTAGCTCTCGTCCGTCGCACCATCAATTACCGTGTCATCACGCAGCCACTGGTAGCTGACCGTATCCAGACCATCTGCATCGGCCAGGGTATTGCTGGCCGTGAGGGTCTGGTCTTCCTCGGCGGTACCGCTGATGGTGACGCTGCCAGTGGGCACGTCATTGACGTTGGCAACCGGATCGGTGGCATCGGAGATCATCGACTCCGGCGTGCCCTGGCCGTCGATATAGCTAGCCCGCACGCTGATCTCGGCATCCACATCGGCCTGGGTCAGGGTGTAGGTCGTGCCCGTGGCACCCGGGATCTCTTCACTGCCCCGTAGCCACTGGTAGCTGATAGTCTCCAGACCATCTTCATCGACCAGGATGTTGTTCGCCGTTAATATTTCGCCTTGTTCGGCGGTGCCGCTGATGGTGACGGTGCCAGTGGGCACGTCATTGACGTTAGCAACAGGGCCGGTAGCGTCGGAAGTTTTCGACTCCACCGTGCCTTGCAGGTCGGTATAGCTAGCCTGCACGCTGATCTCGGCATCCACATCGGCCTGGGTCAGAGTGTAGGTGTTGTCGGTAGCATCGGTGATTGCCGTGCCATCGCGCAACCACTGGTAGCTAATCGTACCCAGTCCATCTTCATCGCCCAGGGTATTGCTGGCCGTCAGCGCTTGATCTTCCACAGCATCGCCGATGATGGTCACGCTGCCGGTGGGCTCGTCATTAACGTTGGCGACGGCAGCGGTGGCGCTAGAGGACACGGACTCGGCGTTGTTCTGGTTGTCGGTATAGCTAGCCCGAACGCTGATGGCAGCGCCGACGTCGGCCTGGGTCAGCGTGTAAGAGTTGTCGGTGGCATCGGTGATCTCCACATCATCGCGCAGCCACTGGTAGCTGATCGACCCCAGACCATCTTCATCGGCCAGATCGTTACTGGCAGAGAGGGTTTGCTCTTCAGCAGCATCACCTGTAATGGTCACGCTGCCGGTGGGTGCATCATTAGCTGGGATAACTGAAACCGCTGAGGCTACGTGCGGTGATGCCTGATCCACACCGCCGTTAGCAATGCCGCCGGTATCCTGAATGCCGGTTAGGGTCACCGTGCGGGTAGCCAAGCTCGGACTATTGTCGCTATTGAGGTAGGTAGCAGCATTAACCAGAGTCTCAGCCGCGCTCACTGCAATGCCGTCCGTTTTGTAAAGAGACACTGTGGCGGTGCCGTCGGACAATGAGACGGTATAACCCATAGCATTGGTGACCGTGGTACCACTGTTGCCATCGGTTAGAGATATGCTGCTACCATCCAGCCCCAGCACCTCTTCTGCCCCGCCGGAGGTATTGGAGACAGTGAACGTTAGCCCCATCACCATATCGGAGCTTTCCACCAGATCGATGCTGGCACCTGAAAACAGTGATTTAGCAGCGTCACCCACTGTGAAGTCGGGATCAGCCGCAGTAGCGGCAAGGCTAGGCGCATCGTTGATCGGGCTTACAGCGAAGTCATAGCTGGCGACGCTGTTATAGGAAGAGCCGTCGTAGCCATTCCATTCAAAACTGTCTGAGCCGTTGAAATTCTCGGCGGGAGTGTACGACAGGTTGGTATAGTCGGCACTCATCACTTCATCGCCGATATTCAGAGCTGAGCCGTTGACTGCCAGTGTACCGTTGGTAGGAAGGCTCTCTATCATGACCTTATCATAGGTCGAGCTGCCCGCCTGGAAGGCATCAGCATTAAAGGTATAGGTGCTATCCTCGTCAACCGAAATATTAGTAGAGTCTGCGGCTGAACCGGCCGCGTCATCGATAGTTGCCGATGTCGCTGCGACGTAATACCAGGTGGCGTCCACAGTCGCCCCGGCTGCTAGAGACCCGTAGGGCATGTATAGACCATAGGAGTGATCGCCATTGACTTCATCATCCGCCGTGGCAGGATCCTGGTTATAGACTTGCGAGAAACTCCGGCTCAGATCGCCTACGATCGCAGAAGCTGAATCGTTCGTGGTGTAGAACAGAGCAGCCGCCTCTTCTACGTTGTCACTGGAAATCTTGATGGCGTTATCGTAAAGGGTACCGTTGGTTGCTGAGAAACCGTTACTATCTACATTTCCGGCCGTCTTGGTAGGGTCATCATCGCCCCCAACGTAGTCGTCTCTCGTTCCCAGCCAAAGTCTCAGGTTATCGATATCACTCCCAGACGTATTCTTGATGGAGGTCGTGGCTTTGATAAACCTTTCATTATCATCAAGCGAATAATGTTGGGTTACTTCAAGAGAAGTATCGTTGACCGTTGCCGTGCCGATGTAGGTGATCGATTCGACCCCATTGGTATAATCGTAAGACACTGAGGATTGGCTGATGGCCCCGTTTTCATTGGCCCCGTAGCCCACAATTTCACCACCGCTGAAACCAATTTCCCCAACTCCGATCGCCATGTTGAGCTTGATATTATTATATGTAAGATTGTACCAAGCTCCATTGATGTTGGTCTCAGGGGATAAGAGAATCCCGTTGGAGTCAATGGAGCTCTCCTCACCTGGTGCTGTGGTGCTTCCGCTCAAACCGAATCGGAGCAAGCCGTTATTGAGTACGCCATCACCTGTAGATAAGACACTCTGATAATCTGAAGCCAAGAAGGGCGTGCTCTCGATCGCGCCTGTGTTGACCTCCAACTGCCAATCCCCATATTTTGCTTGAGCACCGGTCAAATCGTCAGAGGCGGCAATATCTGCACCAGAAGATCGGGCAAGTTTACCGATAAAATCCACACCAGTTTGGTCAGAGGCCACTTCACAGCCATAAAGCAAAATATCGCCGTCTTCGGTCAGGCTTTGGCCGATCTGCGCGAGGGCTTCGGAGTAATCAGAAAGCGTGTCGTCATTCAGGCTGGCAGTGCCGAGCTGTACTTGGCCCTGGCTGCCGTGGGAAAGAATATGTATGGCGGTATAGCCTACTTTCCCCTCGGCCCATTCCGCCATCTGCGCCAGGCCGTCACTGGAAGAGTCCAGGGGGGCACCGTCAGCAAGAGTTTGCCAATCATTAATACTTGTATCGATGAAAATGACTTCTTTGACGTTATTGCGTTGTAAAAGATCGCCTTCCATTTTTGTGCCCTTCCCCATCTATTGTTATCGCTCCCAATGAGGAAGCCGCCCCAATGCGTACATCGCAAATGCTTTAGCCCAGGAATAGTAGTCCTAATTAATTAAATTACTCCGTACTATTTCAGGCTTAATTGCTAATTAATTCGAACTAAGTAAAGCTAACACACCGAGGAGAGTCAAAGAGATTTTTGTGACATTTGTTTGCATTTTCGACGATCTTGACGAATGAATCGCGCATCTATAGCGTATCTATATATAATTAGATACTCCCAGAAACTCACGCCGCCGCCTGCAAGGCTGTCGTGTCAATAACAGCCCTTTTATTGAAGTGTGGCCCATCGTGATTACCGAACTTGATACCCGAACGCTGCTAGCGGTGCTGTGTATGGCCCTGGCGCTTTCCTCCTTGGCGCTGGCACTACTTTACCGCCTGCACCGAAGCCTGCCAGGGCCACGGGATTGGGCCATTGGCATGGTTGCTATCAGCGTTGGTGTGGGGCTGCTGTACTGGCGAAACGTCATTCCGCCGTTCTGGTCCATTGCTGTTGCCAACGCCTTGATCCTTGTCGGCCATGCTTTTTTAGTCGCTGGGGCGCGGCGCTTCCTCGGTCAGCCGGTCGGTTGGCCCTTGCTGGCCACCATTGTGATGGTGTTCTGCGTCCCTATGACGCTCTACCATAATGCCCCCGAAGCCATGGGGCTTCGCATCATCAGTATAAGCTTCGGCATGGCGCTCCTGGTATTTCTCGGCACCTGGACGATTGTGCGCGACAGCCGCTTTCAGCTGCTTAATGCACATCAGGCAGTCGCGGTGCTGCTTGCTCTTCATGGCATCCTCAATCTGGCCCGGGCAGCCCAAACCTTATTGGAGCCGGTATTGGCCACGGATATGTTGCGGCTCGGCCCTAGCACCAGCACCTTCTTCGCCTGGGGCATCCTGTTCTTCTTCGGTTTGACGGTAGGGTTGGCGGTGATGGTAACGGAGCGGTTGCGTGACTTACTACAGGACCGCCTCTTAAAGGAGAACGCTGCCCGTTGCGCAGCGGAAGCAGCGCTTCAGGAGCAGCGCAACTTCCTGACCATGGTCTCGCATGAATTCCGCACACCGCTGGGTATCATGGCGGCATCGGCGGATCTCATCGCTTGTAACCTGCCAGCGGACGACAAGGAGTCGGCTGAAGAGCTGGACCGCATCCACAGGGCCTCGCGGCGGTTGGGTAATCTGGTCGAGGGGTGTCTAGCTGACGACTGGCTGGAGAGCGTTTCACAGAGCCGCCGTTCGGGCGAGTTCGATGTCCGCACCGTGCTGGTCGAACTGGCCAAGGAGTACAACGTGGTGCTGCATGCATCAGCGGAACCGATCCGGGTGGATGCCGACCCGTACCTGCTACCCATCGCCTTTTCCGCCCTGCTGGATAACGCCTGTAAATATACAGCCACACCCGAGGGTGTCACGCTTTCGTGCCGCCAAGAGGGCAAGACAGTGAAGGTAGCCGTACGTGACGACGGGCCGGGTATAGATCCCACCGAGGTCTCACGGCTGTTTGAAAAGTACTACCGCGCTCGCCGCACCCAGCATAAACCTGGCGCCGGCCTGGGGTTGCATCTGGTGCAGCGTATCGTCGCCCTGCACGAAGGGAGCGTCAGATTGGATCAAGCTCATGGCACGGTGTTTTGCGTCACGCTACCCGTGCAGGAGGCTTAAATGGAGACTCCCATGCCCTCAATACGCATCGCCCTGGTAGATGACGAACCGGACTTTCGCCAGCCAGTGGCTCGCTACCTACGCAAACGGGGGATGGCTGTGCATGAGGTAGGCTCAGTCGAGGAGTTGCAGCCCCTACTTTCAGAATTCGCACCAAACATCATTCTGCTCGATGTGGGCCTGCCCGGTGAAAGCGGCCTGAATGCGGTCAAACGCCTGCGCGAGGAAAGCAAAGCCGGTATCTTTGCAAACCTGTGAGCATGCGGGAGCTGGAAGCGGTAGTGCTCAGCCTGTGGCGGCGGATTGGTAGCGACGCCACGGCCGAGGCGACCGCCGAAACGCCAAACGGCCCAATGGCGGAGGCATGGGTGTTTGATGCCGAAGCCTGGGCACTTATCTCACCGGATGGCGAGCGAGCCCGGCTTTCCGCGGCAGAGTATGGTGTTCTCTCTCTACTGACGGAGGTACCCGGCGAGCCGGTGCCTCGCGATCACCTTTTCGTTGCTTTGAAGAAGCCACCGAGTGGACCCGACGATCGCAGCCTGGATGTGCTGGTTTCCCGGCTGCGGAGAAAATTCGCAACCTCAGCCTTCAAGCTTCCGATTCAGTCAGTTCGGGGCGTGGGCTACGTATTTCCCGGGCCGGTCTCGCGGTACGGCTTAGTACCAACTGCTAGCAGTTGAACACATTGTCAGTCCATGAAGACGGCCAAACAGCTGTCACGCTCTGCTTAAGCCAGAACGAGGAAAATTCCCAAAATTTATGGGCGAGCTGAGTGGCCGTTTACATCACCAGCTACTTCTAAAATCAAATAATCGGCACAAACGGCACGCAGCCAGTCAGGATGGAGGCCATCAGTAACGCTACATTCAGCTTAATCATCGTCATCAACATTTACGCCCTCATCACTATTTAAGAAACGGCTCAAGTTACCAGCATGGTAGTGATCAAGTGTTTCACGCAAACCAAGGATCGTAAACAATCCGCTCACCGATTAACTCGGCAACGTTGGCTCTGTTTTCGGGCTCACAGTAATCATGCCATGCACCAGCACTATCTGATAGATGGCCCTGCTGCTGAGTAGCTTGCAATGACTACATTGCGGCCGCCATACAGCAGAACGTCACCGACATCACCATGATGAATGATAACAACAAAGGATAGACCACAGCGTATATCTAAGTATTATAAGCACTATTTTTTTAACTATTATTCAACCCCTACGTAATCCTCTGCAAAAAAAGATAACCGCCGTGTATAGTGCGCAGCATCTCTACTTGAAGAAATTTTTATGTCTCTAATGTTACCGCCTAAACGAACACCTCCCACGCCATTAACCTGGCCGCGTATTGCTGCACTACTTATAGCGTTACTGAGTGTTATCGCGATTGTCTACCGTGTACCAATACTGACTGGATTCGCCTACACCACCGGCCATGAGCTAGATGGCATTATCGCGACGAGCCTCATAGAGCATTGGTGGAATGTTTTTCGTGGTGAAGCTCATTGGGCTACGGTTAACTACTTCGCACCGCATTCACAAACACTGGGCTACAACGACGGCTACTTGCTGTTTGGCGTCATTCACTCCCTTTTCCGACTATTAGGTGCCGACCCTTTTCTCGCTGCAGAATTTGCCATTTGGGGATTGCGTGCAATTGGCTTTATTGCCTTTTGGGGGCTTGCTCATCGAGCACTGAATCTACCTTTTTGGGCTGCCCTCGCGGGCGCTACACTCTTCACGCTCTCATCCAGCGCCTATCTTCAATCCCAACATATTCAATTGCTTAGCATTAGTTTAGCGCCATTATTGGCGTGGTGGCTAATTAACGCCTGGAGCCAGTTTTATAAAGGCTCAATTATACAAGGCTATTCTTATGCATTTTCCGCAATACTACTTTATGCACTTTGGTTACTCAGTGCGTTTTACATGGCATGGTTTTTCGCACTGTTTTCACTCATTTTAATTGCCACCACAAGCAGCCTAGCTTGGCCATTGGTTAAAAACGGACTCGTTCATAGTATTACCTCCCCCTGGCGAACCCGCCTACTGGTCATAACGGTAGCTGGCGCCATTGCTGCACTACCATTTTTATGGATTTACCTACCAAAAGTAAGAGAAACCGGCGGCCATTCTTTCGAGTCTGCATTAACGTTTATGCTAACCCCAGGCGACTTACTAAATATTGGCGAACATAACATTTTATGGGGCTGGCTATTCAGCCAATGGAAAGCAGCACTCGATTTAAACCCTGACAACAATCATGAATTACTCGTCGGTTTTCCACCTATCTTTCTTCTGGGCACTTTGTTAATTGGTGGCTGGTTGCTGCTCCGCCATCGTCACCAACATCCTCTATGGGCCAGTTTAGCCCTCGCCTGCTTTGTCAGTTTAATATTGATTGTGAGAGTAGGCGATATCAGCCTCTGGTGGTTTATCTGGCAGGGAGTACCAGGTGCGAATGGTTTACGGGCGGTGGCACGCTATGCCATTTTCCTTATGTTGCCGCTATGCCTATTATGGAGTTTTACCCTTCCCCACCTCGCCCGTTATTACTCAGTGGCATTATGCTTACCGTTAGTCGCTTGGCTGTGGGCCGAGCAACTCACTCTAAATATCAACGCCGAGGTACCACGAAGCTCTTATTTACAAGATACTACTAATGCATCAGCGCCACCGGCCCAATGTAACCAGTTCTTCGTGACTAACCGCCGTGATAGCGACCGCCATATTGATACAGCCACCCTATTTGGCAATCTCTATCCCCATAATGTGGCGGCAATGTACTTCTCAGAATTTTGGAACTTACGGACGCTGAATGGCTTCTCTACCTTTAACCCACCTAAATGGGACTTTGCTTATCTACCAGAAGACAGCTACCGCTACCGAGTAAGAGACTACGTTGCCCACCACGAAATGGTAGACGGCCTATGCAGCTTTGATTTATCGGCTCTAACTTGGAATACGACTCCCTTTAGTCAATCCGAAATCAACGCATTGATCACGCTTAGCAAGCAGAATGAGCCGCCACCAACGGAAGAGTTGGAAATTAAACTCACTCACAGTGAAGTACATAGTGTTGCTGGAGAGCAGTGGCGTTTTAGCGTGGCTATCGAAAATCAGGGCGAGCTTCCTCTTCACGCGCAGCAAGCTCATGCTATTAATTTGGGATTACAGCTGTTGGATAGGCAGAACAACGTCGTAAATATTGATCTTAAACGTGTACCGCTTATCTCACTGCTTCCCGGTGAAAAAGTTGAAATCCCTATCGACTTACCTATGGCAAGCGTAGATGGCCATAAAGTCAAAGTTACACTTGTTCAAGAAGGGATTCGCTGGCTCGATAACCAGGCTCCGCCGCTTTTTTTAACCTTCCCCGCCGAGTAAAACCACCCCCGAGTCGTTAACCGGCTCGGTTTTTTTAGTTAACCACGTTAGCTAATCGTCAAACACAGCTTCTCTACTTTTTAGACAAATCGTAACAACTCTTGTGCACAACCTCACTTGTTGGCGCACTTTTTTTAGTACCAGTCACCCTACAAAATAAGCTAAAAAAATTGGCTCCAACATTAAAAAAATAGTGCAAAAAAAACCAAAAAGGATTAAAAATGCGCTTTCAGTGTTTGCCTAAAAACACCATTTGCAAACAAAAAAACTAAAATCGTAACAAATCAGTAGGATACCAAACATGGCCACTCTTGCTTCGCTCAATACCATCCAATCTCTTTACGTTGCCTACTACGGCCGTCCTGCTGATCCTGCAGGCCTGGAATATTGGGCGTCGCTACTAGACCAGTCTGAAGGTGATCTCAGTGGCATCATTAATGCCTTCGGCACCTCCTCTGAGTACACCAATCGATTTGGCAGCAACTCGCCATCGCAGGCTGTTAACAACCTATATCAGCAGCTTTTCGGGCGTGATGCCGAACCAGAAGGTTTAGAATTTCATGTTAATCTCATTACCAGTGGCCAGAAAACCCTAGCTGAAATAGCGCTGCAAATTAGTATTGGTGCTCAAGGTGGTGATAAAACAGTCATTGAAGGACGAACGGAGGTTGCCAATGCCTTTACTCGTGAATTGGATACGCTAGAAGAAATTGAGGCCTACTCATCAGACCGTGGTGTAAGTATTGGCCAGGACTACCTGATGTTGGTGACCGAACAAAACCCGGCTGAAGTTGTGCTCCGCGATGCCGCTCCCGTGGTTGAAACCCTGCTACCGGAAACCGAACCGGAAACGCCTCCTGGTGGCGGTGGCGAAACGTCTCCCCCAGCCCTCACCTTTACTGCTGAATTTAACGAAGACAGCACTGTCATTTTTGGTGGCACGCAAACAGGTGACATCACACTTACCAGCAACGAAGGTGTATGGACGTTTACTCGTGGTGCACTCACGGCCATGGTATCAAGCGAAGTCGTAACCGGTATCGCCATAGGCATGGCTGATTTATCTGCGGACGCCAGGCTGCTAGATGGTAAATTAGTGACAGGCAGTGGCCAGCTAGCCCTAAGCAATCTTACCGGTGAGTTGGATTTGAACGGCCTGGATGTAAATTTAACAGTCACTGTCGCCGTTAACGAAGATTTAGATATCTCTGAAAATGTTAACTTAGATACCGTTGATATCTACGAAATTAACAATGACGCACAACTGATCCTAACCATTGAGCAGTATGAAGGCACAATGATTCAAGGCCAAGGCACACTAGTATTTGCAGATGAAATTAACACGCTTATCAACACAGCCAACAGTGGCGATTTGCTAGACACAGCCACCTCATTGGTAATTACCAATCCGGCAAGTATTGGCTTGCTAAAATTATTAGATGCTCGTAGTGACACACCATTTACCTATAGCACTATTAGAGATAGCGCAGGTGTAATCGCCGACCCTACTAATAGTGACTTAATCGCTAATACTGAGACTATCATTGTTATTGGCAACATCGGGATTAATGATTTAAGTGTGGTTTACGCTACTATTAACGAAGCGACCACTACTGTTATTGCAGAAAATCTACAGGACACTGTCGATAATTTACTCCCTGGTGGTGTAGTTGATGAATATGTCACAGAAGGTAGTAATGTTGCAGTCCTTGACGCTGCCACAATCGCTGAGATTAAACTTATCGATGTCGCCAACGGCAGTGGCGCGCTTACTTATTCGTTAGAAGACAGCTACGGCCATATTGTTGCCGAAGATGCCGCTGACCTGGTTGCCAGCGCCACCGCGATTACCTTGGAGAGCTATGCTCTAGGCGAGCGCTCAGTTGCAGAAATGGAATACCTTTTATCGCTGAAAAATGTAAACGGCGACAATTACTTTGTATTAGGAGATTTCACCTACGCTCTGCTAGACACTAGTGCCGCACTGAGCAGCTCGGTTACAGGCGTTACTGATATCGTAACGGGTGCCACCAGCGTTGAAGCCAGCGATGAAGCGACTGTATCCCAAGCCCGCGTCATTTATGAGCGCGATAACGGCGCGACCTACAGCATTACCGATAGCTCCTCCTCCATTCTTGGCAGCACGGAAGGCACTACAGACGCGGTATTACAGGCGGCCACCATTACTGCTACTAATATCGTTACTGCTGCTATAGCGGTAGATCTCTATAATATTCGCTCAGGCACTGCAACCATTTACAATGTTAGCGATTACTACACTAACATTACTGCAGTCGCAGGAGCGGCTATTGATAAAGCAATTAACCTATCTAACTACACAAGCCTTTACGATATAGCAGAAGCACAAACGTTAGTGAATTTCACGAACTCAGGCATCACCTCTATTGGCTACTTACGCGATACTGTTGCCGATATTAATAGCTTTGTTGGCGCTAACGAACGCTCCGAACTGCTTAGCTACAATTTCTATGTTTACGACACATCAAGCAGCATTCTAACTGCCATTGACAATAACGCTCTAACCTTTATCACCGGCAACCCCGCCACTGACTTTGAGGGCGATGCGCTAGTAGGAAACGTACAGGTTAGCGACACCTTTGACGTAGAGGGCGCCGAAACCTTCTGGACAACGGTCAACCCCATCTTTGTAGATAACAGCACCTCCACCGCTTCAAAAACGTACTATGTCGTTCGCGATGACATTAATAACTACACCAACGAGGTGGCAGCGCACCCGTCCATTATTGATGCCGATCTACGTATTATCGATGGCACCGCCGAAGATATTCACCAGGCTCAGCGCGGTACTCTGACAGATAACCGGGATATCTTTAATCTACTGTCTGGAAGCGACTACATGGAGGTGATTGGCAGTGCTGGCAACCAATTCATCGACGGCGGCCCTGGCAGTGACAACATCAACGTAGGTGCCGATAACGATACCGTATACGCTGGTACAGGCTATGACACTATCTACGGTGGCACGGGCTTTGACCACCTGTATGGAGAAGATAGCCGCGATACCATTTATGCAGGTGCCAATGCTGCAAATACCACCGCTAATCAAAATCAGTGGTGGCAATACAACACTGTTGTAGGTGGCCAGGGTGGTGACAGGATGTACGGTAGCACTGAAGCGGATATCTTCATTTACGATGGTAGTTCACGCGATGAAATGATTGCCGAGTCAAGTACAACGACAGAGTCACGAGACTACATCACCAACCTCTATCTGGGAGATAAAATCCAGTTCCAGAATGCGGAAAGCATGCAGTTCTTCAGCAGTGGCTCCGCCAACGCTTACAGTGTGGAAGCAGGAACATTGGGGCTTTCTATTCGCTACGAAAAGGATGCCAGTGTGCTTAACTGGGAAGGCAACGATCTTGAATCGGCTACCCGTATTTTTGTCGACATTGCCGATGAAAACGGCCAGTTTGATGATATTGCCGATATGCATATCATTCTGGTGGGCGCCAATATCGACATCAACTGGGACGGTAGCTCTATCGTATTTGGTGGCTAATTAAGCAAGCGTCAAACTAGCCTTCAGAGGGCAAGCCATTGGCTTGCCCTCTTTTATTGTACTTAACTATCAAAATCGAAAGTGAAGTCATCATCTTCACCAAACACTTCATCCAGATTTTCTGGTGCGGTTGAATCATGGCCACCGTTAACGCGCTGCAAACGGGCAAGTAAGTGTGTCTGGGCAAGCGATAAATTCAGTGCATAAGCAAGTGGCAATGCTTGGGCACGACGAAGCGTTAAGAACGCCTCATCCGGCAAACCAGCCAGAGCCTTTTCATCCACCATATGCAACCCTTCAATTGAAAGACCAAGTGGCTGAGTAATATTTTTTGGCCAAGGGATCAATAATTCAGCCCTATACAGCGAACTTAATGCTTTCTCAGTAGCACGCTGCTTAGAATAGCTTGCTTTCAACCACTCTACTTTTTCAGCTAACGCTGGCCTGGGCTGGCCATCAGCGTTGAAAAAGGATTCACCTCCATCGCCGTCGCTACCTAGCACACCACTATCACGCTTTAAGGCCAGCACGCCTTTATCGCCCATTTCAATAATTTCCAGCGGCCAGGTATTTAACCATTGCGGGCGGTAAGCCCCTAGCCACTTGCCCTGCCTAACAAACAAGTTATGGTCCTTCGCGGCACCACAAACGCCGACCAAGCGCCAGCGCTCGCCTTCCTTCAGTGCAGCCAATGGCATTGTGGTCGCAGCACTTGCCAGCTCGCCCGCATGCATAGGTATGAGCGGCTCCCGAGTTGCAAAAGATACATCGACAGGCGGATGCCAAGACAACCCTACACATTCATTAGGTGTAACAATCAAAGTGTTTGACATGAAGTCTCCTAGACTCATTTAATACTATCCAATAGCCTAGCGCTTCCGTGAAAGAATAAAAACCCTAAAAAAACAACCAAGGTAAGTGGTTATGCAAAAGTTACCGAGTTATTTGTTCTGTAACCGTCACACACGTTTTTGACAGCTTCACAGAGCTTATCGAACTAACTATAGGCTGTCAGCGGTAGCCACCGGTACTTGATTTCACGCCAAAGAATTTCGATCAGGTTCAGTTCCGGCGAATAAGGCGACAGATAGAACAGATAACGAACTCATCACAGTGGTTGATGGTTTACTATCTACAACTGAAATGGACAGTTTCAGGGTAAGCTATATCGAGTGGTCTTTTATAGGGTGAGCTAAAATACAGTAGGTGGCACTAGCCACCTACGTAAATTGATTCCCTTTATTCATTTGACGACCCAAATAAAGCGCCAACGCGGCCAGGGTGAAGCTATCATCTTCCAAACGTCCTTCTGCTAGCCAAACCGACAGCTCACTGACAGGTAGCCAATACATTGCCACGGCTTCGCCATCGTTTTCATGCTGAGCCGGATTAGCTTGTGAAATTGCACTACGATTGAGGGACCACCGAGTGAATGATATAGACGTACGGTCTGACGTACTTGCTGCATTTCACTCGGCGACAGCAGCAAGGTTTAGATTAACCAATCGTTGTCAGAATGGTTGTAAGTAAGCTCGCTAAGCCATGCGGCGCCTTCACGGTTCTCGGGCGATTCGGCGAATTCAATCAGTACATCTGCACGGGTTTGACCCTGCGACATGACCTCTAGCCAGAAATCATAGCCGGCCTGATCGGGCTGGCGATCCAGCACGTTAAGATAAAGACGATCAATGTACTCTTCATCGTTGCCTGAGCCGAATCGCTCGATAAACTCATTTGAGTTAATAAATGAATCGGCAATAGCTTCTACGTTCTGGCCTCCGGCTACATTACCGAGCCAATAATTGAGGCCATCGGCGTCTGGACGCCGATCCAGAGCGGCAGCGTAAAGTAGAGAGACGTTTTCCGCTTTTTCAAAAGTAATGTCGGGAGCTGGAACGTTTTGATTGCTTTCACCAACGCTGATGTCGATCAGTTCAATGTTATAGCCGATAGTCACCTCATGAAGCATTCTGCCCGTAGCATCGAAACCAGGGTTGGTGGTCGGCATACTGACTTCGAAAAAATGCGGGGCGGATGCTTCAACGGTAAAAACATCCGAGTACAAGGAGCCGTCAACATATGCGCTTTGATTATTATTAAATAAGTCATAACCGATCGTGCGCAGGATCTGGTCCTGATTCAGATCGGCAAATACTTTTGGTTCTGTTAGGTTGTAAACACTTGTACTGAAATTTCCATCGTAAGGCAGATCAGGGGTGATCTTGATCTGATATTGCTTGCCCTGAATGACGTTGTGAGCGGCAAAGGTGTCGTCATCAAAGGAAAGGGTGACGCCATTCCCACCCCTGTTATGGACGTAGGCGCGAACGGAGTCTCCCGGCTCTAAAAATTGTATTTGGTTTTCAGAATTATTCAGGAACTCCAGAGCTCCAGAAACCGTAGAAAACCTTGAAAGGCCGTAGTCGGAGGTATCGTTTTTAAGGTTGGTCGTTTCCTGAATAACAGTTGGCATTCTAACCTCTTACATTGCGATGGGTTAAATTAAAATTACTAACTTACGTTAAGATAGCTTTTTTTAATAAGCATGTAAACAATGCTCTAGGATCTGTTGAGTTCGACTTAGGTTCTGTCTGAAAAGTTGGCTCTCATGCATTACTCAATGCAAGCCAGTGTCACCATGGCCTTGAAGCTACTGGCCAGCTTGTCGTAACGCGTATTGAGCCGACGCTTTTCCTTCAACCAGCCAAACAGACGCTCCACAACGTTACGCTGACGATATTTCGGCTGGTCAAAGTGATGCGGAAGGCCAGGCTTCGTGCGTCGATGCATACGGCGCTGCGGAATGATGGGCCGCATTCCGTAACGCGTGCAATAGTGCCGTAGCGCATCACTGTCGTTCCGCTTGTCCGCCAAGATATACCGGCTGCGTTTTTTTGGTCGCCTCGACCGTCCAGGCAACCGAACCTTCTCTAGAAGCCCCGTCAGGAAGGTCGAATCGGCACACTGGCCTGCTGATAGTGAAAACGTAATGGGAAAGCCTCGACTATCGCATAGTAGGTGTATCTTTGTGGTCAACCCGCCTCGACGGCGGCCGAGCGCATGGTCTACCGGTTCTATAGATCCCCCTTTTTACCAGCACCACTGGCTGACCGAGTTGCTCTAATAGACGTTGAATCCACCATCCATGTATCGAGGTCCATGTAACCATCTTCACGTAGACGTAGATGCAAGCGCGTCAACATCTGATCGAAGGTGCCATCATCGCGTCACTGTCGGAAGCGCTGATAGACGGTCTTCCAGGGGCCATAACGTTCCGGCAGATCGCGAATCCACAGAATACGTTCAGCATCTAGCGGGCGTCCCGGCGAGGACGTCCCATGGTCTGCGGCGGAGAAACGATGCCCTCGATCATCTACCAACGCTGATCAGAAAGCTCGTAACGGCCTGTCATATCGCCCTCCTGCTCAATGAACGGAGATAGCGTAACATTTATGACTTTTCAGACAGAACCCAGCGCTTCCGTGAGTGAATAAAAACCCTTAAAAACAACCAAGGTAGGACAACGTACGAATTCTAGCCAAAATGCAAGCAATAACCTCTGCACTTATTGTGCTGATAGGCATAGAAGAGGAAAGGTATCTGTCAACAATTCATAAACAATACGCCCTTGATGACCCAGTCACCAAAGGCGAATCTAATTGAAGAAAAAGTTTAGAGGGATTAAGCAAATATAAGCAGGCTAGCTGAGCAAATCGCCAGCACCACTACCATCATAATCGATGTATACCCCAATACATGTCCCACACGGAGCCCCGTAATACCTAAAAGAGGCAACAGCCAAAAAGGTTGAATCAAATTAGTAATTTGGTCACCCATCATTACTGTCATTACCGCAATGTGTGACTCCAACCCAAGTTGAGCGGCCGCCTCAACAGCAATAGGCCCCTGTACAGCCCATTGTCCTCCACCGGAAGGCACCGCAAAATTCACAATACCAGCGCTTAGCATCGAAAGTAGTGGGTAAGTTTCAGGCGTCGAGATGCTTACAAACCAAGTCGCTATCATTGCAAGTAAACCGGTACTCGCCATGATACCCAAAATACCCGCATAAAAAGGGAATTGCACCAGTATCCCCACCACCGCAGAAGCACCAGAAACAACCGCTTTAGAATACCGATCAAGCGATCCATGGAAAAGTATACCAAGCATTAAAAAGAAGAAATTAACCACATTCAGATTGATACCGATAACACCATTATCAATTACATAGCGAGCGCAATAGAACAAGCCAGCAGCCACCATCAGCAACATAATTAATTTGCTTTGGTTAAATTTACTGGCGGGAGTATCAGCATGCTCTCCTGAATTATCAGTATTATCAACCTCATCAGAACTACCACTGATTTCAACTGAATCCTTTTCAGCAGGATGTAACAGCGAAAGCATAATAGGTATAATTAATAGAACACCTAAAATATAAACAAGGTTATATGGTTGAAAAACTGTTTCTGACAGCGCCAAAATACCAATTTGTTCTTCTAAAAAATGCCCTGGTGTATTAACCAGTAAGGCAGCAGAACTGGAAAGCCCAGATTGCGCAACCACAATGCCACAGTAACCAGCAGCAGCTAATAAAGGAAAATGAACCTTTATACCTTTGCTTTTAGCCGTCCAAGCCACCTCCTTTGCCAAAAAGGCACCTATTACCAGCCCCACCCCCCAATGAATCGCTGTTAGCCCCGCCATTACTATTGCTGTCAACGCAATAGCCGATTTAGCCGAGTTAGGTTTGGAAGCAACCCACCGCATCGCTTTTTTGATGGGTGGAGACGTTGCCAACCCATATCCCGTGATCACAATAAGCGCCATTTGCATAGCAAACGCTAATAGAGTCCAAAAACCACCATACCAAGCATCCACAATCTCAATGGGGCCAGCATCAGTCGATAAAAGAGCAGCGAAATATACCAAAATGGTCAGAGCTACAGCGATGGCCAACGCATCGGGTATCCAACGTGTCGTAAACGAAGCTACGGAGTCGCCCACTTTTTGCAACATGTTATTGGAGTTTTCATCATCTTTAAGCTCAAAGCTACGTTGATTATTTTTAACAGTCATAGCTTACCCCTTATATTAGTTATTAGTATTTAACACTACCTTTTAACTTTAATAACTCTCGTGCTTCATTAGGTGTCGCTACTTCAAGCCCAAGCCCCTCAATGATTGAACGAACTCTTCTCACCTGATTAGCATTTGTTTTTGCTAGTTCACCCGGCTTTTCCCAAATAGAGTCTTCAAGACCTACCCGAACGTGTCCGCCATTCGCAGCTGAAAAAGATGCGATTGACATCTGTTTACTTCCTGCACCTAACGCTGACCAAATATAATCCTTACCAAAAAGGCGGTCAGCTGTTCGTTTCATGTGAGAAACATCATCTGGATGAGAGCCAATACCACCTAAAATACCAAATACGGTCTGAATGAAAAAAGGAGGTTTAATAAGGCCCTTATCAGCGAAATAAGCCAGATTGTAAAGATGCGAGGTATCGTAGCACTCAAGCTCAAAACGTGTGCCGTTCTCAGCACAAGAAGAAAGAATATACTCAATATCTTGATACGTATTTTTAAAAACTGTATCTTTTGTAGCTCTTAAAAACCCCTCCTCCCAACTATTTTTAAACTCTTTAATTTTATCTGCTATAGGAAATAAACCGAAATTCATCGATCCCATATTTAGAGAAGCAATTTCAGGTTTAAGTTGTAGCGCTGGCTGAAGTCTCTCTTCAACCCCCATTAATGGTGAGCCACCAGTTGTAATATTGATGACGGCATCAGAGCGATGGCTAATTTCAGGTACAAATGCTTTAAACATCTCAGGATCCTGAGATGGTTTACCTGTTTCAGGATCTCGAGCATGAAGATGCACGATAGATGCACCTGCCTCGACAGCCTCCAGCGAGGCTTTTGCAATATCCTCTGCAGAAATGGGTAAATAAGGTGTCATACTGGGAGTATGAACACCGCCCGTTATTGCACACGTAATAATCACTTTACGAGACGCTGTCATAGCACAAGTTCCTTTTAATTATTGATATTTTTACCGATTTACTGTCACTGCCTTTTAAAGGCAATTCTTCACATTGTATTTGGTAGGTAAGTGGCTATTAATGGAAAGCTAAAAATAATCATAACTGTAACTACTTCCATCAAAATAAACCAAGAAGCACCTGTAAAAACATCTGTTAAGGTTGTATCTTTATCTAACCCAGCAATTACGTAAACATTCAAACCTATCGGAGGAGTGATCAAACCTATCTCACACATTTTAATCGCTAGAATACCAAACCAGATCGGATCAAAGCCAAGACTAGTAACTACTGGAAACAATATGGGTAAGGTTATAACAAGCATTGAAAATGCATCTAGAAACATACCCATGGGAATATACAACAATAGTATTAAAGCAATAATGACGATAGCCGGTAGTGGCAGGTCAATCACCCAAGCGGATACAAACTGCGGTATTCTGATTAAACTTAGAAAAAAACTATAATGGGGATATGGTTGCAAAACTTATCAACGATTATAGCGAAAACCCAAATCGTCAAACTGTCG
>Ga0207900_100145_pt1 | contig 36121 bp, 36 predicted proteins | sample LinPmetageLP39_FD_184052 | JGI IMG/M metagenome (GOLD analysis project Ga0207900, IMG submission 184052) | Marine viral communities from the Pacific Ocean - LP-39 (SPAdes) | ecosystem: Environmental > Aquatic > Marine > Oceanic | place: Pacific Ocean | collected 2010-06-14
CGGCGCCTTCAGTGTCAGTCATGAACCGCCGTATGCGGAACCGCACGTACGGTGGTGTGAGAGGGCGGCGGGAGTAATCCCGCTCCCTACTCGATCCTGGAGAAAAGCATGGCAAGCAAAAGCCTCGGCACCCTCACGCTGGATCTCGTCGCCAAGACGGGCGGATTTACCGGGCCAATGGACAAGGCAGCACGCCAGACCAAGAAGAACTCTGACCAGATGGCCAAGGCAGGCAAGGCTGTCGGCGTGGCTATTGGCGCTGGCGCCGTTGCTGCTGTTGCTGGCATATCGTTGATGATCGCGCGCGAGCGAGACCTGATCGACGAGCAGGCCAAGGTCGCGCAGAAGCTCGACACCACCTACGAGAGCATGGCCAACTTGCGCCGCGCTGGAGAGCTTGGCGGCGTTGGCTTTAACACCATTGAGACCGCCGGCCGCACGCTGAACGCCAATATTGGCAAGGCAATTCAGGGCGTCACCTTGCAGGCGGATGCATTCGAGCGCTTGGGCTTGAGCGCTCAAGAAGTCTATGACGTTCCGCTTGATCAGCGCATTGCCATGATCAACAAAGCGCTGGACGAGAATGTCAGTGCTTCAGAGCGCGCCGCAGTAGCTGGTGATCTGTTCGGTACCCGTAATGCCGCCGCCATACAGCAGCTTGACCCTGGAACCATTGCAGAGGCTGCGCGCCAGGTAGAGATATTCGGACTCAACCTGTCGGACGTCGACGCGGCAAAGGTCGAGATGGCCAACGACGCCATGAGCACGTTCGGCCTGCTGACGGACGGTATCGGCAAGCAGCTAACAGTTCAGCTGGCACCGATACTCAAAGCTGTAGGAGATGAGTTTTTAAATTCTGCAGACGAGGCGGGCGGGCTGGGCAATCAGGTAGAAGACGCCGTTGAAATGGCTGTTAGCGCTCTCGCGTTCATGGTCGATGCTGGAGACGGCGTTGGCCGGGTTTTCAGCGTGGTTGCCGACACCATAGTAGGTACATTTGCCACCGGGGAATACTGGGTCAAGCGGATATCTGCATCAATTATAGAGACAGTAGAGAGTATCCCCGGCGTTGATCTGGATATTGATACTGAAAGTCTGCGAAAATCTGCGGCGCAAGCTCAGCAGATTGCCTTCGAAGCCGCCAAAGAAATTTCCAACGCTATCAATGAGCCGCTGGCTGGAGAGCGTTTGCGTAAGGCCTACAAGGCAGCGCAGGAAGCCGGGGAGGCTGCAGCGGAAGCAGCAGTGAAACTACGCAAAGATAACGAGGACACCGGCGATTCATTTTTAGACCTGGCCGACTCGGCTAACGCAGCTACTGACGCCATCGCCAGTCAGCTGGAACAGCTCGACTTGCAGGTCGCGACAATGAAGATGAGCGATGATGCGGCTACTCTATTCAAGCTCGCGCTGGATGGCGCAACAGATTCTCAAATCGCTCATGCAAAGGCGGCGCTGGAAACGATTGAGGTTTATGAGAAGCAGGTTGAGGCGCAAAAGGAAGCCGCAAAACAGATCGAAGAGATCAATAAGCAGGCTCAGCAAATACAGGACAGCTATAAGGACGAAGAGCAGCGCTTGCTTGAGTCGTACGAGCGCCGTCGACAGATCGTTCTGGATAATACAGAGGTAACCGGACAGGCCCGCGCTGAGCTTTTGCGCAAGATGGAAGAAGGGCTTAACGAAGAGCTGGCCGAAATCAATGCGGGGTACTGGGAACAGTACCTTGAAGGCGCGCGCGAGAACTTGGAATCGTTTGATGAGCTGGCGGGCGAGACGATCGACAATTTCTCTTCGCGCTTCGGTGATGCCTTTGAGTCCATGATATTTGATGCTGAGACGCTGGGCGAAGCTGTCAGCGGTATGGCTGAGAATATGGCCCGCTCTATTGTGAGCGCTTTAGGTGAGATGGCAGCCCAGTGGCTGGCCTACCAGGCTGTTCAGTTGCTTGTCGGCAAGTCGACTCAAGCCTCCGGCGCAACCACTATGGCAGCCAATGCTGAAGCCATGTCGATCATGGCCGGCATCAATGCGTTTTCAAGTACTGCCGCAATCCCGATTGTCGGCCCTCCAGCTGCGCCCGCCGCTGCCGCTGCAGCTACTGCTGTTACAGCCCCAATGGCTGCTGCTGTCAGTGCTATTGCTTTGTCAGGCATGGCTCACGACGGTATCGACTCAGTACCTAATGATGGCACCTGGTTACTGCAAAAAGGCGAGCGCGTCACCACAGCCGAGACCAGCGCCAAGCTGGATGGGGTTCTTGAGGATATTCGCAGCAATCGCGCTGACGCCGGCGGCATGGGCGGTGGTGGCAATACCTTCTATAACACGTTCAACGTGCCCGAGCGCATGAACCGCCAGACACAGGCTCAAATTAACCAGTCTCAGGCGCGCGAGCAGAGCAGAGTGCAAGCGAGGTTCGGCAAATGATATTCAACGAATCGCGCCTGCTGGATTGTGTTGCCTATGGTTCGCAATTCGGTATTGAGTTCAGCACGCGCATCAACCCACTAAGATCTGGCGTAGAGCGCCGAAACGCGAACTGGTCGGCACCGCTATGCCACGGCTCCCTGCTTTACCAGAACTTGCGTCCAGAAGATCACGCCCTGGTCCGTGATGCTCACATGGCCTGTATGGGTTCGCTTGTCGCGTTCCGGTTCAAAGACTGGACCGACTACCAAGCAGATGCCCAGGTAATCGGTGAAGGCTCAGGAGTCGAGCAGGTGCTCCAGCTAATCAAGGTCTACTCTTTCGGCCCGCTGGATATGTCTCGTCCGATCAAGAAGCCTGTCAGCGGCACGGTCACGATCTTTGAAGACGGCGTTGCCAGTGCTGCGGTCATCGACTACACGACCGGCCTTGTCACGATCGCGGCGGCTCCTGGCTCAGTCATTACATGGTCTGGCGAGTTCGACGTTCCAGTTAGATTTGTCTCTGATCGGCTAGATAGTGACCCGGTAGCCAAGCGCCAGAACGGCTTCATTCTCAGCTCAAACGTAGATCTGATCGAGGTGCGCCTGTGAGCCGCAACATCCCCCCAGACCTCCTGGCCCACCTTCAGCAGAACGTCACCACAACCTGCCGCCTGCTGCGCATCACGCTCAATGATGGCCGCGTGTTCGGCCTCACCACGCTGGATCGTGAAGTGGAGTACCTGGGCGTCACGTATAGCGCGGTAAACGGCTTCGATCCCTCGATCACTGCCACCGATACCGGCCTTTCAGTCGATAACGCCGAGGCCTATGCACTGCTGTCGGCTGACGTACCCGGCATCACCGTTGAGATGGTAGCGGCGGGCGAGCTTGACGACGCACAGTGGCAGATGATGCTGATCAATTGGGCTGACCTGTCCATGGGCCACATGATCATTGATGCCGGTGACGTGGGCGAAGTGAATACAGAAGACGGCGTCGTGTTTATGCCTGAGTTGCTGTCCTACGCCATGCGCCTACGGCAGCCCATCGGGCACTTCTGGTCTCGCACCTGCCGAGCTACTTTCGGCACTGATCCAAACAGCCAGACCGGCTGCGGCGTCGATGCAGAGGCGCTTTGGCAGCCAGGAACGGTAACCGGCGTATCTGATGAGCCTTTCCGCGTCTTCGCGGATTCTACCCTTGTGCTCGACCCAGTGCCTAACACCGCGCGCGTGCAGTGGCTTACCGGCCCCAATGCAGGGCAGCGCTTGTATCAAGTTGAGGGGTACGGCACAGAGACCGGCACAGTCGCGCTTGTAGAGCCTACGCCGTTTCCGATTGAAGAAGATCACGAGTTCCGCATTCGCCCTGACTGCGACAAGTCTCCCGCGCAATGCGCCGCATACGGCAACTTCATCAATTACAAGGGTGAGTCTCTGATCCCTGTCGGTGAGGGCACCGCAATCCTTTCACCGCAGGCCAGCATACCTGGCGGCTTCCAGGGCAGCGAGGTAATTGAATGACGCCTGCTCAATTATGCGTAGCCGAAGCCCGCCGCTGGATCGGAACAAAGTGGCGCCATCGCGGCAGAAACGCTTTCGGCATTGACTGCATCGGCCTTGTTGTTCACGCCGTGGCCGCTGGCGGGATCATTATGCGCGATCGTCGTGATTATGGCCGCGAGCCTTGGAAGGACGGGCTGCAACGCGAACTTGACGAACACTTTGGCCCAGCAGTCAGCGATATGCAGGTGGGCGATGTGGTGCTCATGAAATGGCCCAACCAGGCCGGACCCGCTCATGTGGGCATCATCGGCGACTACTGTCACGGCGGGCTGTCACTTATTCATTCTTATTCTATGACCGCTGTTTGTGAGCACGGCTTAGATCGTGAATGGCTATCCAGAATTGTGGGAGTCTATCGCCCATGTCCATAGTTCAGGTTGCGGTAACCGGGGTAGTTGGAGCGGTATTTGACCTGTTTTTCGGGGAAATTGAGACTCCGACGCAAAGGCTTGGTGACATATCCAGGCAGACGGCAAAAGAGGGCGAGCCGAGGCAAATAATTTTTGGGATCGTCAGGCCCATTGGCGGCAATCTTGTTGCCGTTCAAGAGCCGCCACGGATTGAGCGCCGCAAGCAGAAGTCAGGCGGCAAAGGCGGCGGTGGCGGATCGAGCACAACAGTCGAGATACCACGAAGAACTTACGCGGTCGGCATCTGTGAAGGCCCAGTGACAGGGATCCGTAGAGCCTGGCGTAACAACAAGCTGGTCTATGACGGACGCGGAACGGAGTGGGGCGCAAAGAATAACGGCACTTTCTTGTCACGCTTCCAGTTCTACCTGGGCGACTGGGATCAGATGCCGTCGCCCAACCTTGAGGCTGTATTCGGCGCGGGCAATGTCCCGGCTATGCGCGGCACCTGCTATATGGTCGCCAAGGATGAGGACTTGCAGGACACGGGCGGCGCTGTGCCGCAATGGATTTTTGAGGTTGAGCGGGCTTATGGGTATGGGCTGACGTCCAAGCCGTATCCTATTGAAGTAATCGAAGAGGCCGGGCACACAGGCGGATCTTTGCTGATGCCGCCTGTCGTAGCCTACAAAGAGTCCATTGAGCAAACAGGCGGTGGAATATCGTCCGGTATTTTTAGAGCGATTCTGAGCGAATTTGATTACACGGAGTCTGCGGAAGTAACAAGAGGTGGTATTGCTGCGGGCAACTTTAAGATTTCACTAAACGAAATTATTTGCACGGAATCGGCTGAAAGTAATGGCGGTGGCATTGTTGCAGGTAGTTTGAAAATTCAGCGTATCGGGTATTCCGACTGGGCACCAGAAGCGGCTGAGCATACAGGTGGCAGCATAATAGGGGGTTCGCATGAAGTTGCATAATGAAGCAGCAGGCTGGTTCAAGCTGGACGTTTTAGATGCCGAGGGGAATAAAAAGCGCAGTACAGGTTGGTTTAAAAACCTGATCACTGATGCCGGTCTGGACTATATGGCGGATAACAGCAACTGGCTGCAATACTGCCAAGTGGGCACCGGTAGCGCGACGCCGAGCAGCCTGGACACTGCGCTGTCTTCTCGGATTGCAGGGACTACCACTCAAACTGCAAACATCAACGGCGCTCAATCCGCTGCGCCGTATTATACGTGGAGACGACGTACTATGCGCTTCGCGGACGGCGCAGCAGCTGGGAATATCTCAGAGGTCGGCATGGGATGGGCTTTGACCGGCAGCTTGTTTAGTCGTGCTCTTGTCGTGGATTCAGGGGGATCTCCAACCTCCATCACAGTTGGTGCCGGCGAAACTCTCGACGTGACTTATGAGATTCGTTTTTATCCAAAGCTCACCGACGACACTGGTACGGTTGTTTTAACCGGAGGCATTGGCGGAACATACGACTATGTTATGCGTGCAGCGGTAGTTACTTTTAACCGTGAGTCAGACGGCTGGGCAATAGGTGTTTGGGGTAGCTTCATGGATTACGGCTCAGCCGGGTATTGCTACGCACGTGCGGGCGACATTGAAGCTATCACTAGCGAACCTAGCGGGGCAAACTTTCCGGCTTCTTCCGGAAGCTGGGCCGCTTATGAAACTGGAAGTTTGGAGCGGAAATTTACGCTAACGTGGGGGCCGAGCGAGGGAAATATTCCGGGTGGGATAAGATCGTTTGCCGTCAAGATGGGTATTGGGCGTTTTCAGTTCCGTGTGGGGCTTGATGGCACAGATGCAAAAATACCAAAAACCGCCGATGATGAACTCTCGCTGACATTTGTGCATAGCTGGGGCCGCCGCGCGTGATACCGGAAAACGCGCTTTCAATTGCCCCTGTCAACGCCGCTTTCAGTGGTGCGCGCGCGCTACCTGTCACGCGCACGGTTGATTACGAAGACGGCGGCATTGCTATTCAAGACCCGTCACGCGGCAGTCAATACCAGCGGTGGCGGGGACGTTTGCTCGGGGAGAACATTATTCTTGACGCGCCGGAGGTTGAGCCATTTGTTGCGCTTTCTGGTCCCGACATCACTGAAATAAGCTTTACGTTTGATCAGAACATGAGGCCCGCTATTGCATATGTGCAGGCAGGCGTGGCCAAGTTGTGGTGGTTTGACACGGTAGCGGGTGAGCAAGTCGTAACCGAATACCCAGAGGCAATAACTCCGCGTGTCATTCTCGACGACAAGCGCTTTACGCAGACTCTCAACAGTGACGTGATTCTCGGCTACGTCCACGACGGGGCGCTGTATTACCGCCAGCAGCGGGACCGATTCAGCATTGAGCGCCTTCTCGACGCTGGCCCGCATGTCGGGCTCGTCAAGATCGGCTTCAACGTACAGCTGAGGCTGCAATTCCTGATGGAGATTGAGTGATGAGCAAACCGGGCATGGCTTATGACCCGCTTGCCGCGAGCTGGCCGGTCGCTGATGTGGTTGCAGAGATATGCTTGCGCGCTGGATTGCCGTTTGATCGAATCAATATCCAGGGGCTTGAAGGTAGCGTTGATGGTCTTCCGGTCTCACCCGCAGATGCTGCTTTTACCCATATAGAATCGCTTGCTCAGATTTACTTATTTGATGCCTGCAACTTCGACGGGCAGATGCATTTTGTGCAGCGCGGCGGCGACTCGGTTGTCGACCTCACGCTTGACGATCTGATTGACGACGGCAAAGAGTGGCGCAAGCTCAAGCGCAAGGACAGCATTACGGTTCCCCGCGTGCTACATCTTGAGTATTACGACATCGACGGCGGGCTATCGGCTGACAAGCAAACTAGCGACCGCAGTCTCGATAACCGAGCTACTGCAGAAACAAAGGTGCAAACCACGGTCATCATGCGCGCTGATGATGCCGGTCGTGCCGCAATCATCAATCACAAAATCTCGATAGAAGAGCAGCGCGGCGATTGGGAGTTTAGCCTGCCAGACTCTTATATCTGGCTGACCGATGGCGACATCATCACGCTTGAGGGCGAGCGCCTGCGGATCATAGAGACCGAGATTGACGAAGGGCAGCAGAACTACAAGGCCCGCTATGACCGCCGCAGCGCGTACCAATCGTCTATCAAAGGCGTTCCGGTTCAGCGACCAATTGACCCGCCGTCGCTGATTATCGGCGAGACGATCCTGCATTTCATCGACAGCCACATCATCCGTGACGCCGACGATAGGCTGGGCTATTACGTTGCCGTTGGGCGCGCTAGCGACAACTGGACCGGCGCATTTGTTGAGCTATCCACAGACGGAGGCGAGAACTACACAGACTCGATTGATGTTCAAGTTGAAACGACTATCGGTGAGCTTGCTGACCCGCTGCCAGCGCATTCGGTCTATTACCCGGACACTGTGAATACAGCCCGTATTCAGCTTGTGCTTGACGATGAGCTTGAATCGGCCACCCTGGGCGGCATGATGAACCGCGCCAACCTGGCACTGATCGGCGACGAGCTTGTAAATATTGGCGAAGTCGAAGAAGTTGAGCCGAAAGTGTGGGAGGTGTCGAGCTGGCTGCGCGGCCGAAAAGGTTCGCCGGTTGCTGCACACCCTGCCGGCACCCGTTTCATTCTTATGCAGCGCCAGTTCCTGTTCTTTATTGATGCTGAGTTGTTTGAGCTGAACAGCGAGCTGACCTTCCGCGTCACGTCATTCGGGTCGGATCAATCACACACAGAGACCGTAACTTTCACGGGGCGTAGTCAGCGAGAGCGCAAGCCAGGCTATCTGCAGGCCTCCCGCAGCGGCGGCAACCTGACAATTACATGGCAAGGCGCTGGCAGGCTTGGCGGCGGCACTCAGGTTGGAATGGGTACGCAGTTCGACGGCTATCAAGTCACAGTAGACGGCACGGTGCACACGACCCAGAACCAGTATCTCATCATCGCAGAACCGGCGGCTAATGCCCTGGTGAAGGTCCAGCAGCTTAACAAATTGACCGGCGCAGGCCCGGCAGCGGAGATTGTCATTTGAAAACGATTAACAATGAAATTCCACTTGTTCCAGAAAACACGACTGACCCGGCTGCCGGTCTGAACCTCTCACTGAAAGACGTGGATGCACTTCTGCAAGCGGCGGTGCTTTCGATTATCAATGACCCGCCAGCTTCGCCAGCTGAGGGTGACCGTCACCTGGTGGAAGTCGGTACCGGCGCCTGGGCAGGCAAAGATGACCTGATCGCGCAATTTCTCGACGGCGCGTGGTCGTTCTACGCCGCCCGCTACGCCGTCAACCTCGATGATGGCTTACTATATTTCCGGGCGGCTAGCGGCTGGTCAGCCGCAGATACGGGCGGCACTGCATTTGCCGACATCACCGGCAGCCCGGACGACAACGCGGCACTTGCGGCTGCTCTCGACGCAAAAGAAGACGCGGTGCAAGACAACCTATCCGCCTCGGTGCCGCCTACAGTCGATAACGACGAAGCCGAGGGTTACGCGCCCCGTAGTCGCTGGTTCGACATCGTGGCCGGGGAGTCCTACCTGTGCCTTAGCGCTGATGACGGTGATGCTGTGTGGGTTCAGACATCGCTAACGCTGGACGAGCTGGGCTCTGCCGCGCTTGCTGACGTGGGCACTGCTGACGATGAGCTGCCAACGAACGCCAATGTAGACGATAAGCTCGACCTCAAGGCCGACAAGACCGATGCCCGACTGTCGGACGCTCGCGAATGGACAGCAACCGAAGTATCCCAACCGGAAGCCGAAACAGGCGAGGCAACTACAGCGCGCAAGTGGACTGCGCTGAGGGTAAGGCAGGCGATACTGGGGTGGTGGAACGGCATCACGTCAGCATGGGGCAGGGGGCTTGTCGCCAGCACTGATGCTGCTGCGGGGCGGAGCGCGCTGGGGCTTGGGACGTTTGCGACGGCGAACTATAGTGCGGCGCCGTTTATTAATGTGATGCCGGATAGTGGGCGGTTTGCGGGGAAAGTGAACCCGTTGCTTCGAGAGCTGGCTACCGGATTTTCATCTAACACCTTCTTTGCCTCTTTCAACTCGGCAGCTCAAAGCAGTGCAGGAAAGTTCATCCACAACAACACTAATAACGGCGGTTCCGCCGGGGTTATGACCGACTCTGTCGTTTCTTTGCTATCAGCAATGGGGCGATCATCTGACCGGTACGGGGTTGAATTCTATGTGGCTCGCATTACTGCTGGCTCGGGGACCGCTGGAGCAAGCGTGGGGCTAGATGGCGTTACACGACACCTTCTCACTACTAATGGATCAAAAGCGCTCTTTGCATCCAGCCGAACCTCAACATTTGTCGGATGGGTGCGGGCCAGAACGGGTTCCGCGCACATCCTAAGTCCAACTGGCACATCGTCCTTGCGGCTCGGCGGCGTCGCAACACCTCAAGGAACTCCCTTGAGCGGATGGCAACATGTGGCGTTTGAGCAAGTTGTTGCAAATGGCTACGACAACGCATTTCCTTGGCTATGCGCAACTGTTGGCGCCGAGATCGAAATAGCAATCCCTGCAGTTTTTACTGGTATTGTCGATGCAGGCATTCACACATCTCCCATACCCACCATCAACGAGCTGAGCGCCTGATATGAAATATTTCCTAGACGGTGACTTTTTCGCAGATTGGAATGGCTCTATCGAAGAGCTTGCGGAGTTCGCAGGCGTTGCTGTGGAGCGCCTGATTCCTGATCCGGTAGAGCTTTCCGCTAAGCAACGCAGTGAGTTCAAGGATTCACGCGCAGCGCTCGTCGCTGCTATTGCTGTAACAACAGCAGCAGGCAATACCTTCGACGGCGATGAACAGTCACAGGAACGCATGGCTCGCAGCATTACTGCGCTGGATGAGGGTGAAACAGTTCTGTGGGTGTTACACGACAACAGCGTGATCGATGCAAGCCGTGATGAACTGCGCGAAGCGTTGCGTTTGGCTGGGGCTGCTCAGGCTGCGCTATGGGTGCAAGGGTAGGGATGCCGGTACTGCTTTCACCGGCGAGGGAATAGAGAGTGGTTTCTCTAGGATAGTCCGCGTCCGTGCGGGCTGAGCTGATACTGCCCCCGCAATCCTGAGCTGTCACCCCCGCACTATCAAAAATGCTGACCATTTCACACACCGCCACCTAGGCGGTTTTTTTATGCCTGGAGTTTATATGCCCCTAGATGAAGTAAGGCGCGGCCCAATAGCGGCTGCGCTCTCGCTGCTGCCTGATCGCATGGCGTCGCCGGAAGCGGAGGTGATGATGCTGGCTATCGGATTGCAGGAGTCTCGCTTTGAGCACCGGCACCAGATCGGCGGGCCAGCTCATGGCTTCTGGCAATTTGAGCTTGGCGGCGGCGTTCGTGGCGTGCTGACTCATTCGTCCAGCCGAGACTATGCGCGGGGATTGTGTGCTGCTCGCGGTGTTGCCCCCAGTGCTTCGGCTGCTTTCGCTGCGCTCGAGTATGACGACATTCTAGCCGCCGGCTTTGCGCGCCTGCTGCTCTGGACGGATCCGCGCCCGCTGCCTGCTATTGGTGAGGTGCAAGAGGCGTGGCGGTACTACATTCGCAATTGGAGACCGGGCCGGCCGCACGAAAAGACTTGGGCACCGCTGTATGCCGAGGCCATGGAAGAGGTGACGCATGCTGACTAAGTACAAGCTACTGATTCAGATCGGCGGCCTGGTAGCCCTGGTGCTGCTCGGGTTTGGTGTTGGTTGGAGCTGGCAGGGCGACCGCTGGGAATCAAAGTACAGCGAGCGCGAAACGGAATACACAGAGGCGCGGGCAGAAGCCGAACGGCAAGCGCGATCAGAAGAGACGCGGCGTGCTGCCGCTGTAGAGGGGATACGTCGTGAAGCGAGAGAAAGGATTGCTGCAGCTGAATCTGATGCTGCTGATGAGCGTGCTGATGCTGACGGGATGCGCAAAGAACTTGCCGAGCGTACCCGTCGAGCCACCCAGGGTGCCGGCGCTTGCCCCGGAGGCTCGCCAACCACCACAGCCCTCATTCTGTATTCCGAGCTGCTCGACAGGGCTGATGCGAGAGCGAGCGAGCTGGCGGCAGAGGCTGACCGAAGACGAATAGCGGGGCTGGCTTGTGAAGAGCAGTACGATTCGATTCATCTGAACGGGCAGTAAATCGCAGGCAACAAAAAAGGTTGCTGAAAAGTAGCTGAAACCCACATTAACGAGCAGTGGTTTTCAGCAACATTCAACAACCTTTTCCGCTAAATGCCCCGTATTATGGGGCTTGTTTGGTGGAGCCGGGGGGATTTGAACCCCCGTCCGCCAGTCCGCCGCTATCGGTTCTACATGCTTAGCCATCTCTACTGAGTTAACTCCTCACCGCCCGAGTGGCAGGGTGCTTGGAGCGAGTTGTGTAATGTTTAGCCGCGTTGTCCACAACGTACTAGGCGGCGATCCTGTTCTATCTGACAATCACTTCGAGTTTACAGGCATCCTCTAATGATCGCTGGAGCCGAAGCTACCAGAAGTGCTATCTAGGCTGCTTACGCAGCTAGTTGAGCACCATAATTGTCGTCATTGGCAATTATATAGTTTTGCAACAGTGGATTTACGAGTTCTGTTACCAACTCGGCATGCCCCTCCAGTTTTGTAACCGTCGTCGAATCCAAATCGGCCCCAAATCTTTCAGGTGTACTACTGAGACGCGATTGTACGCTAAAGGTTCCAAGCGTCATAGGGCGCTCGCGTCTGGCGTTTGTGCTTTATGGGAAATGCAGGCAAAAAAATACCCTGACGGGCAGGGTATAGGGTGTTGCTTGCTTTAAACCATAAACCGGACTGGTGGAGCGGACCAGCCCTGTTAATACTGTGACGAGGTGATTTTCGATTGGTTCAAAAAAAAGTGAAAAAAAATTTCAGCGCTGGTTATCGCGAACGACGCGCTGCTTCTCTCGATCCCAATCGCGCTCTTTCAGGGTCTGGCGTTTATCGAAATCTTTCTTGCCGCGGACCAGCGCGATTTCGCATTTAACCAGATGCCCCTTCCAGTAAAGCGCTAGGGGGACGCAGGCAAAGCCCTTCTGCTGGACGCCGGTAATCAGCTTGTCCAGTTCACGGGCGTGCAGTAGCAGCTTGCGCGTGCGGGTTGGATCTGCGACCACGTGGGTGCTGGCTGTCATCAGCGGCGTGACGTGTGCACCCAGCAGGAAGGCTTCGTTATTTTTCAGCAGTACATAGCTGTCGACGAGTTGCACTTTTCCTTCGCGCAGGCTTTTGACTTCCCACCCGGTCAGGGCGAGGCCCGCCTCGAAGCGATCTTCAACGAAGTAGTCGTGTTTGGCCTTTTTGTTCAGCGCGATGGTGCCGCTGTTGGCCTTGGCGTTTTTTTGCTTGCTCATAGGCGGCGCATTATACCTGTATTTGCGGGTAAAACATGTGTTGCTTTGCTGTTTCACTGACTGTTTGAACGGCATAAAGTGCCCGTTTCGCGCTCTATGGTCTAGTGATCGCATAGACTTACTTGTGGCGGCTGATCAAAATCTGGACAATGCCGTTCTTTTTTTCAGCACAGGCCGGGAACGGAAATGAGCGACGAGAAGGTATCGATTCACGGGATCTGGGCAAGTCGTTGGGTTTTCATTCTGGCGGCAACTGGTTCGGCGGTGGGTCTTGGCAATATCTGGAAGTTTCCCTATATGGCCGGTACCTACGGCGGTGGGGCCTTCGTTCTGGTGTATTTGTGCTGCATTGCGCTGATCGGTTTGCCGGTGATGCTGGCGGAGACGCTGCTGGGGCGGCGTGGGCGGCAGAGTCCGGTGAATACGCTGCGCAGCCTTGCGCGTCAGTCTGGTGCCTCCGAGCGCTGGTCCTGGGCGGCCATGATGGGCATGCTCGCGGCTCTTCTGATTCTGTCCTTCTACAGTGTCGTGGCGGGCTGGGCGCTGGATTACATTATTGCCATGGCGCGTGGTGAGTTCACGGGTATCGACGGGGCCGGAGCAGGGGCCAAGTTCGATGCGCTGACGGCTGATCCTCTGCGTCTAACTATCTGGCACACGCTGTTTATGCTGCTGACCGCTTTTATTATTGCCAAGGGCGTCGTTGCCGGTCTTGAGCGTGGTCTGCGTATTCTGATGCCTTTGCTGTTCGTGCTCCTGGTTCTGTTGCTAGGTTACAGCCTGACCACCGGGCACTTTATGGAAGGCGTGCACTTCTTGTTTCACTTTGATCTTGCCAAGGTGCCGGAGGGCATTCTGGCGGCGATGGGGCATGCCTTCTTCACGCTGAGCGTGGGCGTGGGGTCAATTATGGTGTTTGGCGCCTACATGCCGCGCAAGGCGTCGCTAGGGTCAACCATTATCACGGTGGGCATATTGGATACCGTGGTTGCATTGACCGCTGGTATGGCGCTTTTCCCTATCGTGTTTGCCGCAGGGCAGACGCCAGGTGCTGGCCCGGGTCTGATGTTTGTTACCTTGCCTATCGCCTTTGGCAATATCGGCATGGGCACCGTGTTTGGTGTGGTGTTCTTTATTTTGGTTGCGGTTGCGGCCTGGAGTTCGGCGATATCCATGCTGGAACCTGCCGTCGCCTATTGGGTGGAGCGCAGTGGTAAAAGCCGACCCAAAATAACCGCATTGATGGCGTTATTTTGTTGGCTGGTGGGCCTGGGTACGGTGTTTTCGTTCAACCTGCTGGCGGATGCACGTTTCTTTGTTTCTAACGCCGATGGCTGGCATTTCTTCCTTTGGACCGAAGAGGGCGGTAAGACCTTTTTCGAGAGTATCGACTATTTGACCAGTCGCATATTCCTGCCTTTGGGCGGGCTCTGCTTCGTGCTCTTTGCGGGCTGGGTACTGGACCGCGATGTGTTCCGTGCTGAGCTGGCGTTGACGTATCCTCGCCTGTTTCCGGTGATATATTCGTTGTTACGCTATGTTGCTCCGACAGGTATTCTGATTATCTTTCTTACGGAACTGATTAAGTGATAACCGCATGACGCATATTCAACGTTCGGCCCTGCTGCCTTATCCGGCAGCTCACCTTTATGAGTTGGTTAATCGGGTGGAGCGCTATCCTGAGTTCCTGCCCTGGTGTTCCGAAGGCAAGGTGATCAGTGAGAGTGACATTGAAATGTGCGCTGAATTGACGGTCGCCAAAGCCGGGTTTTCTCAGTCGTTTACGACACGCAACACGCTTATTCCCGGTGAGCGCATTGCGCTGCACCTGGTTGATGGTCCGTTCAGCGATCTGCAGGGTGTTTGGGAGTTCAAAGCCCTGGGCGAGAATGCGTGCAAGATCACCCTGGATCTGAAATTCGATTACTCGGGGCCGTTGGTCAAGGCTACGCTGGGTCCGTTGTTCAATCAGGCGGCTAATACCCTGGTTGATGCCTTCTGTCAGCGGGCCAAGGAGTTGCACGGTGGCTGATAAAACTATGGTGGTTGAGGTGGCTTATGCTTTGCCGCACAAGCAAAAGATCATCAGCTTAAGTGTGCCCGAAGGTACCAACATGAGCGAGGCGGTAGCGCTATCGCGTATGGGTGATCACTTTCCTGAGCTTGATGTGGAAAGCTGCCCGCTGGGGATTTTTGGCAAGACAGTGGCCAAGCCAGCAGAGCGAGTGTTGCAGCCGGGGGAGCGGGTTGAAATGTATCGCCCCTTGATCGCGGACCCCAAGGAGGTGCGTAAGCAGCGTGCGGCCAAGGCCAAGGCGGCAAAGGAAGATAGCGCGTAACCGATGGGGCTGGCGCAAGGGCGCTCGCGGCGCCCTTGTTGAAAAACCTTGTTACTCGCCAGTGCCCAGCGGTGCGCCGAGATCTACGGGGTAACTTTCGGTCTCGCTATTCTGCTGACCGCCCATGATCTCTTCGTCGGTGCTGGCGCCGGGAACAAAGTCACCAGACAGGCCAACCAGTCGGTTGTCGTCAAAATTCAGGCTGATGCGCTCTTGCACGCGGTCGCTGCGGCCTGACTTCAAGCTATACAGATAATCCCAGCGCTCTGGATGGAAAGTATCCTGTATCAGGGGAGTACCCATGATAAAGCGTACCTGCCGTTGAGTCATGCCGGGGCGAAGTTGATCTACCATGTCTTGCGTCACGACGTTGCCTTGCTGTACGTCGATTTTATATACCCCGGGGATAATGCCGCATCCGCTGAGGGTGATAGAGACAGTGCATAGCAGCATAAGGAGTATTTGATTAATGCTTTTTGGCGTCACGTGGTAACATCCACTATCTTTGAATGGCTGAATGGCCTTGAATCATACCCGACTGATCCCGCCCTGCGAAGCGCTGAACGAGAAAGTAACCATGGTAGAAAATCAAGAACTCCGCAAAGCTGGCCTGAAGGTGACCTTACCTCGGGTTAAAATTCTGCAAATGCTCGACGGCTCACAAGAGCGTCACATGAGTGCCGAGGATGTTTATAAGGCGCTAATGGAGGCTGGTGAAGATGTCGGCCTGGCGACGGTATACCGTGTATTGACCCAGTTTGAAGCAGCCGGTCTGGTTGTCCGCCACAATTTTGATGGTGGTCACGCCGTATTCGAATTGGCTGATGGTGAGCATCACGATCATATGGTCTGTGTTGATACCGGTGAAGTGATTGAATTCTTTGACCCGGAGATTGAGCGCCGCCAGCGCGAGATCGTCAAAGAGAATGGCTTTGAACTGGTTGATCACAACCTCGTGCTATATGTGAAGAAATCGTCTGCCGACAAGTAAGTAGTTTGTTGGTGCTCAGCACAAAGCCAGACCCTGCGGTCTGGCTTTGTCGTTTTTGCCTCACGGCGTTAGCTGACGGCAGATAACAGCTTGCGCGCGTGAGCAAGCGATTCGTCTGTCATGTCGATGCCGCCCAGCATGCGCGCGACCTCCTTTACTCTGCCGTGCTCGTCCAGCTGATCAATGCAGGTGCGAGTCTCATTCTTGCTTTGTTGCTTGCGCACAAACAGGTGTTGATGACCTTGTGCGGCGACTTGCGGCAGGTGGGTTACTGTCAGTACCTGGCCGCGTGCGCCGAGCTGGCGCAGAAGCTGGCCGACGATTTCGGCGGTGGGGCCACCAATACCTACATCAACCTCATCAAATACCAGCGTGGGTACGCGAGAGGTTTGCGCGGTAATTACCTGAATCCCCAGGCTGATACGCGAGAGTTCGCCGCCGGAGGCGACCTTGGCCAATGACTTGGCTGGTTGGCCAGGGTTGGCGCTAACCAGAAACTCAACGGTCTCAAGCCCGGTAACCGGATAGCCCGCCGCGTCTAACGCCGTTAGTTGTAGCTCAACTCGGCCGCCGGGCATGCCAAGTTGCTGTATTTCTTTGCTCACAGCCTTGCTCAGGCGTACTGCTTCTTTCTTGCGACTGGCGGAGAGCTTTTCGGCCAGTTTTTGGTAATGTTCTTGATAGGCCTGCAACTCTTCTTGCAGTTGCTCTGCGTCGGCGCCTCTTTGTTGTTGCGCTTCAAGTTCATCGATTAGCTGTTGTTGCAGCGCAGGCAACTCTTGCGGAGTGATGCGATGCTTGCGCGCCAGCTCAAAAATGGCGCTCATGCGTTCTTCTACGTGTTGCTGTCTTTCCGGATCGGCTTCGAAGTGATCCAGGTAACGGGTCAGCTCGCCCACCGCCTCTTCAATCTGTATCTGCGCACTGGCGATCAAGTCGTTGGCGTCGCGCAGGTGTGCGTTGTGCGCCTTGAAGCTATCCAGGCGTTGCAGGCAGGAGGTCAGGGCTTCCAGCACGCTGCCGGCGTCGTTTTCGCTGCAGACATTGATGACGTGTTGGCAGGAGTGCTGGATCTGGTCGGCGCTGGCGAGCTGGCGTTGCTCGTTTTCCAGCGCTTCAAGTTCGCCTTCTTGCAGGCTGAGGTTTTCCAGTTCATCCAATTGGTAGGCTAGCAACTGCTGACGGGCAAGCTGCTCGTCACCCTGCTGACTGAGTTGGTTGAGCGTTTTCTCGGTTTGCTTGCAACGCTGCGCGGCCAGCTGAACCTGTCGTGCCAGATCACCGGCGCCGGCAAACTCGTCCAGTAGACGGCGGTGGGTATCGGTCTTGAGTAGCGATTGGTGTTCATGCTGGCTGTGGATATCGATCAGCATTTCGCCCAGTGCACGCAAGTCCTGCTGTGGGCATGGAGAGCCGTTGATGTAGCCACGCGAACGACCTTCGGCGGTAATCACGCGGCGCAGGATCACCTGGTGATCGTCCTGCTGCAGGTCGCGGTTTTTCAGCCACTCCTGTGCTTCGGCTATTTCGCCAACATCGAAGGTAGCGAGTATGTCGGCTTTGTCAGTTCCGGGGCGCACGGTGCCGCTATCCGCACGGCCACCCAGGGTCAGTGCCAGCGCGTCGAGCATGATCGATTTGCCGGCGCCGGTTTCGCCGGATATAACGCTCATGCCGCCGCGCAGCTCCAGCTCAAGATGGTCGACAATGGCGTAATTATTGACCGCAAGGTGTACCAGCATGACTCGCGCTCCCTTGGTAAGTGTTCTGGTTATTTATACAGTAGTTTGCTTTGTGTCGACAAGTGCCGCCTTAAAATTGGCATGACTTGCCTAATTCCCCTTGAAGCGCTGAATTGCGACCCCATATAGGTTGGCAGCAAGGCTTATATTGATCTGGGCAGGGCGGCTCCGCGGTTTTATCGGTGTTTGCCGTACGCCCCTTTTTTTTTGCATGACAGGAGAAACAGATGGCAGATGAACAGAGACCCGATCTGCAGGATCAGGACGGCCTGGTAGACGAGACCCTGGATACGCCTGAAGGTGATCTTGCGGCACGCATTGCCAGTCTGGAAGAGCAGCTGGCGACAGCTCAGGATCAGGCCATTCGCGCAGCTGCGGATGTGCAGAATGCGCGGCGTCGGGCGGAGCAGGAAGTTGAGAAGGCGCACAAGTTTGCGCTGGAGCGCTTTGCCGGTGACCTGCTGCCGGTACTCGATAGTCTGGAGCGTGGTTTGGAGTTGTCCAATCCGGACGATCCGGCGATCAAGCCGATGCGCGAAGGTATTGAGCTGACGCTGAAGATGTTTGCTGACACCTTGGGTCGTTTTCAAATCGTCCCGGTTGTGCCTGAAGGTGAGCCCTTTAATCCGGAGTTCCATCAGGCGATGGCAATGGAAGAAAGCGCTAATGTTGAGCCAAATACTGTGCTCAAGGTGTTCCAGAAAGGTTACACGTTAAGCGGCCGTTTGTTGCGCCCCGCTATGGTGGTGGTCAGCAAACCGCCGGTAGAGCCCGCTCCCTCTATTGATGAGCAGGCTTGAAATAAATTTCGGTGACCCCATTTAGGGTTCATACGCAGAATAAACCTCGCCGCTGGTTAGACGCGGCAGCATGACTTGGAGAATTAAACATGGGCAAGATTATCGGTATTGACCTGGGGACCACCAACTCCTGCGTCTCCATTATGGAAAATGGCACAGCCAAAGTTATTGAGAATGCTGAGGGCGGTCGTACTACACCCTCTATCGTCGCCTACACCAAAGACGGCGAGACGCTGGTAGGTCAGTCTGCCAAGCGCCAGTCTGTGACCAATCCGCATAACACTCTGTACGCGGTGAAGCGTCTGATCGGTCGTCGTTTTGAAGAAGACGTCGTTCAGAAAGACATCAAGCTGGTGCCTTACAAAATCGTTAAAGCCGACAATGGCGATGCCTGGGTTCAGGTTAACGATGAGAAAATGGCGCCGCCGCAGGTGTCGGCAGAAGTGCTGAAGAAAATGAAGAAGACCGCCGAAGACTATCTTGGCGAGCCGGTGACCGAAGCTGTTATTACGGTGCCTGCGTACTTTAACGACAGTCAGCGTCAGGCAACCAAGGATGCTGGCCGTATTGCTGGTCTGGACGTCAAGCGCATCATTAACGAGCCTACCGCAGCAGCGTTGGCTTACGGTATGGACAAGGCGCGTGGCGATTCCACCATCGTGGTCTATGACCTGGGTGGCGGTACCTTCGACGTGTCTGTGATTGAAATTGCCGAAGTTGACGGCGAGCACCAGTTTGAAGTGTTGGCCACCAATGGCGACACCTTCCTGGGTGGCGAAGACTTCGATATGCGCCTGATCGACTATCTGGCCGATGAGTTCAAAAAGGAAAACGGCGTTGATCTGCACAACGATCCGCTGGCCCTGCAGCGTCTTAAAGAGGCAGCAGAGAAAGCCAAGATCGAGCTGTCTTCCAGTCAGCAGACTGATGTGAATCTGCCGTACATCACCGCAGATGCGTCTGGTCCGAAGCACTTGAATGTTAAAGTGACTCGCGCCAAGTTGGAGTCGCTGGTTGAAGAGCTGATCAAGCGCAGTATCGAGCCTTGCCGTGTAGCCATGAAAGATGCTGGTCTGGATATTTCCGAGATCAACGATGTCATTCTGGTTGGTGGTCAGACGCGCATGCCGCTGGTGCAGAAGACAGTGTCCGAGTTCTTTAACAAAGAGCCGCGCAAAGACGTTAACCCTGATGAAGCGGTTGCCATTGGCGCCTCTATTCAAGGTGCGGTATTGGCCGGTGATGTGAAAGACGTTCTGCTGCTGGACGTGACTCCTCTGTCTCTGGGTATCGAAACCATGGGCGGCGTGATGACGGCGCTGATCGAGAAGAACACCACTATCCCGACCAAGAAGTCGCAGGTGTTTTCGACTGCTGACGATAACCAGACTGCCGTGACCATTCACGTGCTGCAGGGTGAGCGTAAGCAAGCTGGTCAGAACAAGTCACTGGGTCGTTTTGACCTGGCCGATATTCCGCCAGCACAGCGCGGTGTGCCGCAGATCGAGGTCAGCTTTGACATCGATGCCAACGGTATTCTGAACGTGTCTGCTAAGGACAAGGCTACCGGTAAAGAGCAGTCGATTGTGATCAAGGCTTCTTCTGGTCTGTCCGATGAAGAGATCGATCAAATGGTGCGTGATGCCGAGGCTAACGCCGAGGAAGATCGCAAGTTTGAAGAGCTGGTCACGACTCGCAACCAGGCCGATCAGTTGGTACACGCGACGCGTAAAACCCTGACTGAGGCTGGTGACAAGGCGACCGAAGAAGAGAAGACGGCGATCGAAGCAGCGCTGACTGATCTGGAAGCGGCCATCAAGAGCGATGACAAGGATGCGATTGAAGCCAAAATCAACGCGCTGTCCGAGGCATCCGGTCCGCTGGTTCAGAAGATGTACGCTGAGCAGGCGCAGGCAGGTCAGGCTGACGCCCAGAGTGCTGAAGCTGAAGCCGGGAATGATGGCGACGACGTAGTCGATGCTGAGTTCGAAGAGGTCAAGGACAACAAATAAGTCCTTGATGAACCGCGGTTCTTGGGCGCCTGTGCAGTGATGTAGTGGCGCTGAAGACCGACTCTGCCAGGCAACGCGGGAGCTTCTCCCGCGTTGCCGTTTGTGCCGAGTGAACGTGAAGGAAGCCGAGTAAAATGTCCAAGCGTGATTATTATGAAGTGCTGGGTGTCGAGAAGGGCGCCAGTGAAGCCGAGCTGAAAAAGGCTTATCGCCGCTTGGCGATGAAGTTCCATCCGGATCGTAATCCTGATGATGAGAAGGCCGATGAGAAATTCAGGGAAGCGACTGAAGCCTACGAAATTCTGACTGACGCCAACAAACGCGCTGCTTATGATCAGTATGGCCACGCCGGTGTAGATCCGAGCATGGGCGCTGGTGGTGCCGGTGGTTTTGGTGGCGGCAATTTCTCCGATATTTTCGGCGATGTATTTGGCGATATATTTGGTGGCGGCGGTGGTGGTCGTGGTCGCTCCAGTGTCCAGCGTGGTAGTGATCTGCGCTATACGCTTGAGCTCGATCTGGAAGAAGCGGTGCGCGGCACGTCCGTGACCATTCGTGTGCCAACGCTTGTCGGCTGCGAAACCTGCGATGGTTCTGGTGCCAAGAAAGGCACGTCGCCAAGCACTTGTACCACCTGCGGCGGTATTGGCCAGGTGCGTATGCAGCAGGGTTTCTTCTCTGTTCAGCAAACCTGTCCGCGCTGTCATGGTACCGGCAAGATGATCACTGATCCTTGCAAGGACTGTCATGGCGATGGGCGTGTTGAGAAGCAGAAGAATCTCTCCGTCAAGGTGCCTGCCGGTGTTGATACTGGTGACCGTATTCGCCTGGCCGGTGAGGGCGAAGCAGGTGTTAATGGTGGTCCGGCGGGTGATCTGTATGTAGTGGTCTCGGTGCGCGAGCACAAGATCTTCCAGCGCGACGGCAAAAACCTGTATTGCGAAGTGCCGATCAGCTTTGTTGATGCTGCATTGGGTGGTGAGCTGGAAGTGCCTACGCTCGATGGACGGGTGAAGCTGAAAATTCCTGATGGTGCGCAAACCGGCAAGCTGTTCCGTTTGCGAGGCAAGGGTGTTACCCCCGTTCGTGGCGGCTCTGCGGGCGATCTTCTTTGCCGTATCGCGGTGGAGACGCCGGTCAATCTGACCAAGCGTCAGCGTGAGCTGCTCGAAGAGTTGCGCGAAACCTTGGAAGAAGAAGGTTCCAGTCAGTCTCCTCGAGCCAAAAGCTGGTTTGATGGAGTGAAAAACTTCTTCGAAGACATGAAATTCTGAGGCGGGAGCGCTATATGAGACGGATAGCGGTAATTGGTGCAGCGGGTCGAATGGGTAAAACCCTGATAGAGGCGATTGCTCAGACTGATGGCGCTGCGCTGACTGCTGCCATTGAACGTCCTGATAGCTCGTTGGTGGGTGCCGATGCTGGCGAGTTGGCCGGTGTTGGGCGACTCGATGTGCTTATTAGCGGCGGCTTGCAGCAGGTGCTTGATGATTTTGATGTGTTGATTGATTTCACGCATCCGACCACCACGCTGGTTAATTTGCAGCACTGTCTTGCTGCCGGTAAGGCGATGGTCATAGGGACAACCGGGTTTAGCGAGGATGAGAAAGCGCAACTGGCCGAGGCCGGCAAGCGGATTCCTATCGTGTTTGCGCCAAACTTCAGTGTGGGTGTGAATCTGTGTCTCAAGCTGCTGGATATGGCAGCGCGGGTCATGGGTGATGACGCCGACATCGAAATCATCGAAGCACATCACAGGCACAAGGTTGATGCGCCATCGGGCACCGCCTTGCGTATGGGTGAGGTAGTGGCTAATGCGCTTGATCGTGATTTGGCTGAGGTGGCGGTTTACGGCCGCGAAGGTCAGACGGGTGCGCGCAAGCCAGAGACTATCGGCTTTGCCACCGTTCGTGCCGGTGATGTGGTCGGGGATCATACGGTGTTGTTTGCTACTGAGGGTGAGCGGGTTGAGATTACTCACAAGGCCTCCAGTCGTATGACCTTTGCCAAGGGTGCGGTGCGTTCGGCTCTCTGGCTGTCCGGGCATGATGCCGGGTTGTTTGATATGCAGGATGTGCTCGGTCTAAACGAGTAGTTCGCTGCGTAACAAAAAAGGCGCGTACTGCTTTTGCGGTACGCGCCTTTTTTATGCTTCGCTGTTAGCTGGCAGTATTGGCGCCAAGGAGGGCTTGCTCGCTGGAGAGGTTGTCCAGGATTTCGATATTTTTGCGCAGGTAGAACGCGGCAATGGTGGGCACCCAGTCAGTGTGATGGTTGATTAGCCGCGGGCGAATGAACTCGTACTGCTGGTCCAGCTGTCGCAGCGTGTCCTGATGATCCGGCAATAGGCTTTTGAGTTTTGCCGAGCCTTCTGCGATCTGTGCGTCCAGGTCTTCAAAAATACCTTCCTGGGTCTGGATGAAGTAGACGCCGACCGAGCTGAACATATTGTTCTCGTATAGCAACAGAATGCGGCTGGTTTCTATGCTTTGTGCGTGCAAGGCGACCAGTTCTGTTGGCGCGTCGGCTGTTTCGGCTGCGTAGAGTTCGCCAGCGGCTTTTTCAAACTTGCCGTGCGCCATCATGATGCGGTTTACCGTAGCCAGGCCGTAGTAGGCTTGTTCACCTTCGGGTAGTTGCTCGAGCTCGGTGACCAGTGCGGCAAAGTCGTTATAAAGGGGGCGCAGTTCGCCGGTACTTCCTAGCTGCTTTAGCAGGCGATCCATTTGCCCCATGGCGCCGCGATAAATCTCGCGATTTCCGGGCTCGCGAACGCGCTCAAACAGGTTGTTGTCGATTAGCAGATAGGTGCCTGCGAGAAATCCCTGACTGCGCAGCTCATGCAGCTGCTGTAATCGTTGAATGTCAGCGTGAGCGAACGGTGCCATGCACAGCAATGCCAACACAAGCAGGCGTTTCAAGTGCGTTACCATGGTGGAAAATCCCCGAGTCCATTTTGTTATTGTTATGTAGCTCAGGCATTTGGTTGCCCGGCCTGAAAGACGATCTGTCGCCGTCTATGTTGGGCTATTGCCCTGCTACGAATGTTCCAATGCGTGTTTTAACACAGAAGTGAATGAGAATGAAATCACGTTATGGGCTGTCGCCGGGCGACATCCATTGCGCCGAAGGCGGTCTGTGGTCTGGATATTTTGGGGGCAAGTCGTTAAACTAATGCGCTAATCTGTCTATTCAGCGCGTATCTGACAAAGCCTTTATGAGCGGGATGTTGTGTTTTACACACTTCATTCCCGCTTTTGTGCAGCCCGCGTTTGGTGAAACGTGTCAGTCCTTTCGGAGGTTTTCTTGTCCAAGCCAGCCATTCTCGCACTCGCCGACGGTAGTATTTTTCGCGGTGAGTCCATCGGCGCCGACGGCTCCAGCGTCGGTGAGGTCGTTTTCAATACGGCTATGACCGGTTACCAGGAGATACTTACTGATCCCTCCTATGCGCGCCAAATTGTCACTCTGACCTATCCGCATATTGGTAACACCGGTGTTACCCCTGAAGATGTCGAGTCAGGCAAGGTGCAAGCTGCCGGTCTGGTGATCCGTGATCTACCGCTGCTGGCCAGTAACTGGCGCTCCAAGCAGTCGTTGGATGAGTACCTAAAAGACAACGGTATTGTGGCTATTGCGGGTATTGATACCCGTCGCCTGACGCGTATCCTGCGCGAAAAAGGATCGCAGAATGGCTGCCTGTTAGCCGGTGATGATATTTCTGATGAGCAAGCGCTCGAGTTGGCTCGCGGCTTCCCGGGTCTGAAGGGTATGGACCTGGCTAAAGAAGTATCGGTCAAGCAGTCTTACCAGTGGCGCTCCACTGTCTGGGATCTGGCGACTGACAGTCATGCGGAAATAGCCGATGCTGATTTGCCTTACCACGTTGTGGCGTTTGACTACGGCGTTAAGTTCAACATCCTGCGTATGCTGGTTGCACGCGGCTGCCGCTTGACGGTAGTGCCCGCGCAAACGCCTGCCGCTGAGGTGTTGGCCATGAAACCGGATGGCATCTTCCTGTCGAACGGCCCTGGTGACCCTGAGCCCTGCGACTATGCCATCAAGGCCATTCAGGACATTCTGGAAACCGATATTCCGGTTTTTGGTATCTGCCTGGGTCATCAGTTGCTGGCACTGGCCTCTGGAGCCAAGACGGTGAAGATGGGGCACGGCCATCATGGTGCCAACCACCCGGTGCAGGATCTCGATAGCGGTGTGGTCATGATCACCAGTCAGAATCACGGCTTCGCGGTTGATGAGACTACGCTCCCAGCGAATCTTCGCCTGACTCACAAATCATTGTTCGATGGCACCTTGCAGGGTATCGAGCGGACCGACAAGGCGGCATTCAGCTTTCAGGGACACCCTGAAGCGAGCCCCGGGCCGCATGACGTCGCCCCCCTGTTCGACCGTTTTATCGATGCCATGAGCAAGCGCGCCTGAGCCCCGGAACACCCAAGGATTTGTTGAAAAGACTATGCCAAAACGTACTGATATCAAAAGCATTCTGATCCTCGGCGCTGGCCCAATCGTGATCGGTCAGGCCTGTGAATTTGATTACTCCGGCGCGCAGGCTTGTAAAGCGCTGCAGGAAGAGGGTTTCCGGGTGATTCTGGTTAACTCCAACCCGGCGACGATCATGACCGATCCGTCGATGGCTGACGCGACCTACATTGAGCCGATCAAGTGGCAAACGGTTGCCAAGATCATCGAAAAAGAGCGTCCTGATGCGTTGTTGCCGACGATGGGTGGGCAGACGGCACTGAACTGTGCCCTGGACCTGGAAAAGCACGGCGTACTGGAAAAATTCAACGTCGAAATGGTCGGTGCCAATGCCGACACTATCGACAAGGCTGAAGACCGTTCGCGCTTTGACAAGGCGATGAAGTCCATCGGCCTGGATTGCCCGCGTTCCGGTATCGCCCACAGCATGGCTGAGGCCTACGGTGTGCTGGATCAGGTCGGCTTTCCGTGCATTATTCGTCCCTCTTTCACCATGGGCGGCACGGGTGGCGGTATTGCTTACAACCGCGAAGAGTTTGAAGAGATCTGTACTCGCGGTCTCGATCTTTCGCCTACCAATGAGCTGCTGATTGATGAGTCGCTGATTGGCTGGAAAGAGTACGAGATGGAAGTGGTCCGCGATAAAAAGGACAACTGCATTATCGTCTGCTCGATCGAGAACTTCGATCCTATGGGTGTGCACACCGGTGACTCCATTACTGTCGCGCCAGCCCAGACGCTGACCGATAAGGAATACCAGATCATGCGTAACGCCTCCTTGGCGGTATTGCGTGAGATTGGTGTGGAAACCGGTGGTTCCAACGTCCAGTTTGGTATCTGTCCTGATACCGGCCGTATGGTCGTGATCGAAATGAACCCCCGGGTATCTCGCTCCTCGGCACTGGCTTCCAAAGCGACGGGCTTTCCGATTGCCAAGATCGCCGCCAAGCTCGCTGTGGGTTACACCCTGGATGAGCTGCAAAACGATATTACTGGTGGCCGCACGCCTGCTTCCTTTGAGCCGGCAATCGACTATGTTGTTACCAAGATTCCACGTTTTGCCTTCGAAAAGTTCCCCAACGCTGATGCTCGCCTGACGACGCAAATGAAGTCGGTGGGTGAGGTGATGGCGATTGGTCGTACGTTCCAGGAGTCCATGCAAAAAGCGCTGCGTGGCTTGGAAGTGGGTGCCTGCGGTTTCGACCCCAAGGTTGATCTGGCCGCAGCCGATGCGCAGACCGATCTGACTCGCGAACTCACTGTTCCGGGCGCTGACCGCATCTGGTATCTGGCTGATGCCTTCCGTGCCGGTATGAGCATGCAGCAGATTTTCGAGCTCACCAAAATTGATCCCTGGTTCCTGGTGCAGATCGAAGATCTGATTAACGAAGAAGAGAAGATCAAGACGTTGGGCCTGGCTGATGTCGACTACAGCCTGATGTACCGCCTCAAGCGCAAGGGCTTTTCTGATACCCGTCTGGCCCAGCTGCTGGCCGTCAGTGAGAAGAGTCTGCGTCGTCAGCGCCACAAGCTGAATATTTTCCCGGTCTACAAGCGGGTGGATACCTGTGCGGCCGAGTTTGCGACCGATACGGCTTATATGTACTCGACCTATGAGGAAGAGTGCGAGGCCAATCCGTCCGGGCGTGACAAGATCATGATCCTGGGTGGCGGTCCCAACCGCATTGGTCAGGGTATCGAGTTTGACTATTGCTGTGTACACGCGGCTCTGGCGATGCGCGAAGACGGCTATGAAACCATCATGGTCAACTGCAACCCGGAAACCGTATCAACCGATTACGATACTTCTGATCGCCTGTATTTCGAGCCGGTTACCCTGGAAGATGTACTGGAAATCGTCCGTGTCGAGCAGCCCAAGGGTGTGATCGTGCAGTACGGTGGTCAGACGCCATTGAAACTCGCGCGCGCTCTGGAAGAAGCGGGTGTGCCTATTATCGGCACCAGCCCTGAATCCATCGACCGTGCGGAAGATCGTGAGCGCTTCCAGCAGATGGTTGAGCGCCTCAATTTGCTGCAGCCGCCGAATGCGACCGTACGCAGTGAAGAGGAAGCGATTCGTGCGGCCAATAAGATCGGTTATCCGTTGGTGGTTCGTCCTTCTTACGTGTTGGGCGGTCGGGCAATGGAGATTGTTTACCAGGAAGACGAGCTCAAGCGCTACCTGCGTGATGCGGTGAAAGTCTCCAACGACAGCCCGGTATTGTTGGATCACTTCCTTAATTGCGCCATCGAAGTGGATATCGACGCAGTCTCCGACGGCAAGCAGGTTGTGATCGGTGCGATCATGCAGCATATCGAACAAGCGGGTGTTCACTCCGGTGACTCGGCCTGTTCCTTGCCGCCGTACTCGTTGCCGGCTCATGTTCAGGACGAGATGCGTGAGCAGGTCAAGCGCATGGCGCTGGAGTTGGGCGTCATCGGCTTGATGAACGTGCAGTTGGCGTTGCAGGGCGACCGCATCTACGTGATCGAGGTCAATCCTCGTGCATCACGTACCGTGCCTTTTGTGTCCAAGTGCATTGGTCAGTCGCTAGCCAAAATCGCTGCGCGAGTCATGGCTGGCAAGACGCTGGAAGAGGTTGGCTTTACTGAAGAGGTGGTGCCCACCTACTTCAGCGTCAAGGAAGCCGTTTTCCCGTTCGCCAAGTTCCCGGGTGTTGACCCGATTCTTGGGCCGGAAATGAAGTCGACTGGCGAGGTTATGGGTGTCGGTGACAGCTTCGGCGAGGCCTTTGCCAAGTCCCAGCTGGGCTCGGGTGAAGTGTTGCCGACCAGCGGTAGCGTCTTCATCAGTGTGCGCGATGACGACAAGCCGTTTGTGGTCGACGTGGCGCGTGATCTGATCGAACTGGGCTTTGAAGTGGTTGCCACCAGTGGAACGGCCAAAGTGGTTGCCGCTGCCGGCTTGCCTGTGCGCCGCGTGAACAAGGTGACCGAAGGGCGTCCGCATATTGTCGACATGATCAAAAATGACGAGATTGACCTGGTGATCAACACCACTGAAGGTCGTCAGTCGATCGCCGACTCTTACTCTATTCGCCGTAATGCTCTGCAGCACAAGGTGTATTCCACCACCACGCTGGCGGGTGGCGCTGCGGTTTGTACAGCACTGAAATTTGGCCCGGAGCGCGCAGTGCGTCGTCTCCAGGATCTGCACAAAGGAATTTGATCGATGAAATACCCCATGACCAAGCAGGGCGCCGAAGCCCTGGAAGTCGAACTCAAGCATCTTAAAACCGAGTTGCGTCCGCAGATTACTCAGGCCATCGCAGAAGCGCGCGAGCTGGGCGATCTGAAGGAAAACGCTGAATACCATGCTGCTCGTGAGCAGCAGGGTATGGTCGAGGCTCGTATCCGGGATATCGAAGGTCGCTTGTCGAATGCCCAAGTGATTGATGTAACTACGATTGCGCCTACCGGCAAAGTGATCTTCGGCACTACCGTTACCATCGCCAATGTTGATACCGACGAGGAAGTGGTTTATCAAATCGTTGGTGACGACGAGGCGGATATCAAGCAGCGCAAGATATCGGTCAGCTCGCCTATCGCTCGCGCCTTGATCGGCAAGGAAGAGGGTGAGGTCGTTGCGGTAAGAACGCCTGGCGGTGTCGTTGAATACGAAATTGTTGAGGTGAGTCACAAGTGACATCGGCGCCAGCGGGCCGCAGCGGTCGGGTGGTTTGGCAGCTGGCGTTGACGCTTTGGGTGGGTGGTGTATGGGCTGCCCACTTTGTGTTGTTGCCAGCGCTCACCCACATAGGCCTTGCGCCCTTGTTGGTCGACGATGTGAGTAATCTGGTGCGCCCTATCATGCTTGGCTTCGCAGCAGTATGCGTGGTTCTGCAGCTGTTGGTACTGGTAGGTAAGCGGGGAGCGGGTTTCTGGCGGGATGTGCGCGGGCAGCTGCTGTTGACCGTATTGGTCGCTGTAGGCTGTTTTTTCGCGGTTCGTTTTCTACCGCAAGCGATGTTTCTGTCGTTGTTTTGTTATCTGGTCGTCGCTTTTGCTGGGCTGATGTTGATATTTCAGCCCAGGCCTGATGAGGAGCGCTAAGCGCTCCTTTCTCAACTGCAAGGCTTCAGAAGTCTTTGAAGCGTTTCAGGTTCGACAGGTTGTCATTGGGCTTTTTGGCCCGACGAAGCAGTATCGCCATCTTGCCAATGACCTGCACAAGCTCAGCGCCGCTCTGCTTGCAAGCGTCGCCGATAAGAGCCTGTTTGGCTTCTCGGTCACTGACTGTCACGCGGATCTTGATCAGCTCGTGATCGTTCAGAGCCCGATCAAGTTCGGCCAGCACGCCTTCGCTGACTCCCTGTTCACTGATGATGACGATCGGCTTAAGGTGATGGCCGATACGTTTAAGATCTTTTTTCTGTGCGGAACTGAGCGCCATAATAGTCCGTATGATGATTTAATGAGTGTGAAGACACTAGTTTAACCGGCGGCGCGTCCCGCTGCACGAGGTATTCCGTGGCACAATCAAAGACCAGCAAGCGTTGGCTGCAAGAACATTTCGATGATCCCTTCGTCAAGCAGGCCCAGAAGGACGGTTATCGTTCCCGTGCGAGCTACAAACTGCTCGCTATTCAAGAACGCGATCGTATCCTCAAGCCCGGTATGACCGTGCTTGACCTGGGCTCCGCTCCCGGAGGCTGGTCGCAAGTTGCCAGCCGTTTGATCGGCGAGAAGGGGCGTATCATCGCCTCTGATATTTTGCTGATGGATAGTATTCCGGATGTCACCTTTGTCCATGGCGACTTCACTGAAGACAGTGTGTTTGAAGATATTCTTGCGGCTATTGGCGATACCCAGGTAGACCTTGTTATTTCCGATATGGCCCCCAACATGAGTGGTACGCCTGAAGTTGATCAGCCGCGCGCGATGTACCTGTGCGAATTGGCGCTGGACATGGCGGATCGAGTGCTACGCCCTGGTGGCGACTTCTTGATCAAGGTATTTCACGGTGAAGGCTTTGATGAGTATTTCCGGACAATGCGTGGTCAGTTCGACAAGCTGCTTACGCGCAAGCCAGATGCTTCTCGTGGCCGGTCACGCGAAACCTATCTATTGGCCCGTGGTTACAAAGGGCGATCTTGACTGGTTTGGGTCCCGCTTCGTAGTCGGGAACTGCTGGTCTGAATGGCGGTCTTTTCTGGGCCGAGCGACACAGGGCGTTACACAGCGCTGACTCCCGGCATCATCTAAACTGGTGTAAGGTAGTCAACTGGAACAAGACTCAGCGAGGCTCCTGCCACACTGGCGGTGGAGCAAGAGGGTAGTGAATTGAACGATATGGCGAAGAACCTGATCCTGTGGTTGATCATTGCAGCTGTGCTGGTCACGGTGATGAACAACTTCAGTAAAACCAGCGAGCCGGATGCGCTGAACTACAGCCAGTTTCTGGAGTTGGTGAAGGATCGCCAGGTCGAGCGCGTAACTGTGGATGGCTTCATTATCACGGGTAAAGAGCGTGGTGGTGAAACCTTTAAAACCGTGCGTCCTGCGATTCAGGACAGCGGCCTTATTGGCGACCTGCTTGACAATGATGTGATCATTGAAGGCAAGCAGCCTGAGCAGCAGAGCATTTGGACTCAGTTGCTGATCGCCAGCTTCCCGATCCTTATCATTATCGCCATCTTCATGTTCTTTATGCGGCAGATGCAGGGCGGCGGCGGCGGTCGCGGCGGCCCGATGAGCTTTGGTAAAAGCAAGGCGCGCATGCTGACCGAAGATCAGGTCAAGACCACCTTTGCCGATGTGGCAGGCTGTGATGAGGCCAAGGAAGACGTCGCCGAGTTGGTTGAGTTTCTGCGCGATCCAGGCAAGTTCCAACGCCTGGGTGGTCATATCCCGCGCGGCGTCCTGATGGTGGGTCAGCCCGGTACCGGTAAAACCTTGTTGGCCAAAGCGGTCGCCGGCGAAGCCAAAGTGCCATTCTTCACTATTTCGGGTTCTGACTTCGTCGAAATGTTTGTCGGTGTCGGTGCCTCACGTGTTCGCGATATGTTTGAGCAGGCCAAGAAGCATGCGCCCTGCATTATCTTTATCGATGAGATTGACGCCGTCGGTCGTCACCGTGGTTCCGGAATGGGTGGTGGCCACGATGAGCGCGAACAGACGCTGAACCAGTTGCTGGTGGAGATGGACGGTTTTGAGCCAAATGACGGCATCATCGTCGTGGCTGCAACCAACCGCCCCGATGTATTGGATCCAGCTCTACTGCGCCCTGGTCGTTTTGACCGTCAGGTCGTGGTTGGCTTGCCTGATATTCGTGGCCGCGAGCAGATTCTCAAGGTTCACATGCGCAAGGTGCCGATGGGTGACGATGTTGTCCCCGCGCTGATTGCCCGTGGTACGCCTGGTTTTTCCGGTGCTGACTTGGCCAATCTGGTGAACGAGGCGTCGTTGTTTGCTGCGCGTTCCAACAAGCGTCTGGTCGAGATGCATGAATTTGAAATGGCCAAAGACAAGATCATGATGGGCGCAGAGCGCAAGTCCATGGTGATGTCGGATAAAGAAAAGCTGAATACGGCTTACCATGAGTCGGGACACGCGATTGTCGGACGCTTGGTGCCGGAGCATGACCCGGTCTATAAAGTCACAATCATTCCGCGTGGTCGGGCGCTGGGCGTCACTATGTTCCTGCCCGAAGAGGATCGCTACAGTCTTTCCAAGCGGGCCTTGATAAGTCAGATTTGCTCGCTCTTTGGTGGCCGTATTGCCGAAGAGATGACGCTTGGTTTTGATGGGGTCACGACGGGTGCCTCCAATGACATCATGCGCGCTACCCAGTTGGCGAAAAACATGGTTACCAAGTGGGGCTTGTCCGAGAAGTTGGGGCCCTTGCTTTATGGTGAAGATGAAGATCAGGGTTATCTGGGTCGTTCTGGCGGTGGTGCGTCTTCGGGCGTATCGGGTGAGACGGCCAAGCTGATCGACGAAGAAGTGCGCAGCATTATTGACGAGTGTTACGCCACCGCACGTCGGCTGCTCGAGGAAAACCGCGAGAAGCTGGATATGATGGCTGAAGCACTCATGAAGTATGAGACCATCGATGTGAAGCAGATCGATGACATCATGTCGGGTAAGCCGCCGCGCGAGCCTAAGAACTGGCAGGGCGACGACAAGTCTGGTCCTGGCGCAGTAATAACGCCAGATGACGCCGCCGACAGCGAATCTGATCAGCCGCCGAAAGATAGCGGTGTGATTGGCGGGCCTGCCGGGGAGCATTGATTCAGCGATGAGTTCCTCTCTAGAAAGCTCCCGGTTGCTATGTGGCAGTCGGGAGCTTGATCTATCCCGCCCGCATGTCATGGGCATTCTCAACGTTACCCCTGATTCTTTTTCCGACGGCGGTTATTTCAACCGGCTGGATCGTGCGCTTGCGCATGTTGAAAGTATGCTCGCCGCTGGCGCCACCTTGATTGACGTCGGTGGTGAGTCCACGCGCCCGGGTGCTGAGCCGGTGTCGGTTGAAGAGGAGCTCGGCCGGGTCTTGCCGGTGGTCGAGGCTATCTCGTCGCGCTTCGACGTGGTGATTTCGGTAGATACCAGTACGCCTGAGGTCATGACTGCCAGTGCGCAGGCGGGTGCCGGTCTGATTAATGATGTTCGGGCGCTGGAGCGACCAGGGGCCTTGCAGGCGGCGGCAGCTACTGGCTTGCCGGTATGCTTGATGCATCGTCAGGGCGAGCCTGGCAGCATGCAGGATGCGCCCAGTTATGCCAGCGTACTGGATGAAGTGAGTGCTTATTTGCAGGCGCGGGTTGCAGCATGCGAGATGGCTGGAATCTCGCGCGCGCGCTTGTTGTTGGATCCTGGTTTTGGGTTCGGCAAATCGCTTGAGCATAATTTGCAACTCTTTGCGGGTATGGGGCACCTCCGGCCTTCAGGTTTGCCGTTGCTGGTGGGCGTCTCGCGCAAAAGTATGATTGGCCAAGTGCTGGATCGCCCTGTCGATCAGCGTTTGTCTGGCAGTCTGGCATTGGCCGCGCTGGCTATTGGTGCTGGTGCGAGGATTATTCGGGCGCATGATGTGGCAGAAACCATGGATGCGGTGCGTATGGCCAGTGCGGTTATGCAGGCGCGCGATACGCAGTAATTAGAAAAGCCAATAGGTGGTTTGTTAATGGGTAAGCGCTATTTTGGTACCGACGGTATTCGTGGGCGAGTAGGCAGTGCTCCAATCACTCCGGAGTTCATGCTCAAGTTAGGCTGGGCTGTGGGGATGGCGTTCAAGCATCATGGCGGTTGTCGTGTGCTGATCGGCAAGGATACGCGGATCTCAGGCTACATGTTCGAGTCAGCGCTTGAGGCTGGGCTTTCCGCAGCTGGTGCGCATGTACAGTTGCTGGGGCCTATGCCGACCCCTGCTATCGCCTACCTGACACGTACCTTTATGGCGGACGCGGGCATTGTTATCAGTGCTTCACACAACCCGTTCTATGACAACGGTATCAAGTTTTTTTCGTCCGGTGGAAGCAAGCTGCCCGATAGTCTGGAGCTTGAAATTGAGCGGCTGGTAGATGCTCCCATGACAGTGGTGGACTCTGCGGCGCTGGGCAAGGTGACGCGGGTAGAAGACGCTCCCGGACGTTACATCGAATTTTGCAAGAGCAGCGTACCCACTAGCACCAGTTTCAAAGGTATCAACCTGGTCCTCGATTGCGCCCATGGTGCCACTTACAAAGTCGCTCCAAGCGTTTTTCGAGAGCTGGGTGCAGCGGTCAGGGTAATAGGTGCTGAACCGGATGGTCTCAATATCAATGCCAAGGTGGGCTCCACCGATATGGCCGCCTTGCGTGAGTCTGTGCTGGCGAGTGGTGCCGGGATGGGCGTTGCCTTTGATGGTGATGGTGATCGTGTCTTGATGGTCGATCATGAGGGTAAAGAGGTTGATGGTGATGAGTTGCTTTACATTATGGCTGTTGATCTTCATCAGCGTGGTCTGCTGAATGGCGGCGTGGTCGGTACGTTAATGAGTAATCTTGGGTTGGAGTTGGCGCTCAAGAATTTGGGTATCCCCTTTGTTCGCGCGAAGGTTGGCGATCGCTACGTGATGGCGGAACTGCGTGAGCGTAACTGGTTATTGGGCGGTGAGTCATCGGGGCATCTGGTATGCCTGAATCACACGTCCACGGGTGACGGCATTATCGCTGCGCTCCAGGTTATAAAGGCATTGCAGCGCTCCGGGCAGACGTTGTCGCAGGCGTGCGAGGGTATGCGCAAGTGCCCTCAGCGGCTGATCAACGTGCGTTACGCGCCGGGCGCTGTTTCGCCTGTTGATGATCCTACCGTGCAGGCTGCCGTTGCTGAGACTGAAGCGCGCATGGGGGAGGCTGGCCGAGTGCTGTTGCGCCTGTCGGGAACCGAGCCGCTGGTGCGGGTCATGGTCGAAGGGCAGGACGCCGCGCTGGTCGAGCAGGAGGCGCAGCGTTTGGCTGAAGTGGTTGCACAGGTATTCGCCGATTAAAAAGGCGGTTGTGTCCCTGTTGCAACTTGGTTAAGATTGGCGCCCGCTTGGGTTGGGAGGTTTAGCATGCGTCGTCCGCTAGTTGCCGGAAACTGGAAAATGCATGGTTCGCGGCAGTCGGTTGAAGCGCTGCTGCAACAGCTAGCCGCTCAAGATTGGCCAGAGCAGGTTGAGCTGATGATTGCGCCCCCTGCACTGTACATCGAACGCTGTGTCGAGGCATTGCAAGCAACACCTATTCGTGTTGCCGGCCAGGCATGCGCTACGCAGGCGGAGTTCGGAGCTTTGACGGGTGAGATATCACCCGCTCAGTTGCGTGATGCGGGGTGTGAATTTGTACTGGTTGGTCACTCAGAGCGACGTGCGTTGTTTGGAGAGACCGATGAGGTGGTATGTCGTAAGTTTGCCGCGGCACTTGCGTGCGGTTTGCGTCCGGTTTTGTGTGTTGGTGAAACGCAGGCTGAACGTGATGCCGGTGAGACTACTTCGGTGGTTGGGCGGCAACTGCAAGTTATTTTGGATACCTTTGGTGTTGGTGGCTTGGCCGAAGGTGTAGTGGCGTACGAGCCGGTTTGGGCCATAGGTACTGGTCAGACGGCAACTCCGGAGCAGGCTCAGGACGTACACGCAATGATTCGCGCTCGGTTGGCCATGCTGGACGACGAGCAGGCACGGACCGTGCAGATTGTTTATGGCGGTAGTGTGAAGGCTGATAACGCTGAGGCGTTATTCGCAATGCCGGATATCGATGGGGGGCTGGTTGGTGGTGCCTCCCTCAACGCAGATGAATTTGGCGCGATAGCACGTGCCGCGGGACGAGTGTAATGATTGAGACCGTAATTGTAGTGCTACACCTGCTGGTCGCTATTGGCTTGGTAGGGCTTGTTCTGATGCAGCAGGGTAAAGGTGCGGAAACAGGTGCGTCTTTTGGTTCTGGTGCATCGGGTACTGTTTTTGGTAGCCAGGGCTCTGGTACGTTTTTGAGCCGTTTGACTGCAATTTTGGCAACAATTTTCTTTCTGACTTCGCTTGGTTTGGCTTATTATGCGAGCCACAAAGCGTCGGCGGTGCAGGAGGCTGGTCTTCCTGATCCGATGTTGCAGATCGAGCAGGCAGCTCCCGAAGCGCCTGTTAGTGAAGATGTGCCGGTTATCGAAGAAGATTTCACGCCTGCTTCGGCTGGCGAGGATGTTCCAGCAGCGCCGGAGTGAGTTAGTCGTTATCCCTCGGTAAACAGTTTTGCGGGAGTGGTGGAATTGGTAGACACGCTATCTTGAGGGGGTAGTGCCTTAGGGTGTATGGGTTCGAGTCCCATCTTCCGCACCAATCAAAAAAAGGGTCTGCATCAGCAGGCCCTGTTCTTTTCAGGGGTGAGCGCGCTGGTTGTCATATTTGGCTACCATGCGTATAATTCATGCCCTAGATTCGACGCGGGGTGGAGCAGTCTGGTAGCTCGTCGGGCTCATAACCCGAAGGTCGTAGGTTCAAATCCTGCCCCCGCAACCAGTCAAAGGCCCCTTTT
>Ga0207900_100156_pt1 | contig 29757 bp, 31 predicted proteins | sample LinPmetageLP39_FD_184052 | JGI IMG/M metagenome (GOLD analysis project Ga0207900, IMG submission 184052) | Marine viral communities from the Pacific Ocean - LP-39 (SPAdes) | ecosystem: Environmental > Aquatic > Marine > Oceanic | place: Pacific Ocean | collected 2010-06-14
TTTGTCCCCATAAAATTGTAGTCAATTATATTTCTGCCTGTCAGGCCAAGCCCCAAGCTGCAGCTGGCCTGATGGTTGGCCAAGAAAAAGAGGCAGCGATGTTCTGACCATCAATTTGTCCCATAAAATTGTAGTCAATTATATCTGTAGCCGTCAGACCAGGAGAGGAAGGTTTGTCAATTTTATCAAAGAATTATCGTGATTTACTCAGTGCCTCCTGTGCCCGTAAAGCTGAAGTCTCCCAATCCTCACCAGGCGCTGCATATTGCTCAATTACTTGAGGTGGAATACCGAAAACTGAGCGGCGCTCGTCTGGAGTATTTTGCTTTTTTTGTTTTTTTCGTCCCTGTTTTTCTACAGGTTTCTCTCCAAATGTGAATATCAAATGAGATACCTGCCGTCCGGTTTTACGTTGATCCCACTTTACCCAGATAGGTGTGTGTGCGTTGATCTGTGCTATGGCAGGCTCTAGGACACGACGTTTTAAGTCTCGAATGTTGTTGTATTGATTCTCTAATTGAAAAGCTTCGCGTAGAAACTCTACAGAAACTTCTCGCTTGCCAGTGCCCCGCCACTGGCACAACAGTTCATAAAGGCGAATTCCGTGGGTACTGGTCATTTTGGCCACATCTTGTAATGCGTATCCCATGAACTGTTCAGTCAATTGAGATAAATACGGCACCATATCTGTTCCAAATCGCAGCGAAACTGTACCCGCGCCTTCGTCATACTCAATGGTTTGTACCCATCGAGTTACCCGGACTTTTGGCACGCCACTCCCATTAGGGGCAGAATGCAATGAAACTCTCCGCTCAAATAAGCGCTTAGCAGCCTGTTTGAGGTTTTGATAAACCGTACCTAGTCGGGTACCCGTCATATCAGAGAGTTCCTGAGCACTAACCTGGTATAGCTGGTGATCAGTCAAAGGAGCATCTCGTCGGACCTGAGAAATGCATGCTAGAACTATACGTTGCTCATATAGGCTCAATCGGTAGGACGCTTCAACCAGGGCGTTGGCTTTGTAAATTTTGGCTTTGTGCATGCAATGGTATCCACAAATTATGTGACATCAATTTATATGTCACACTAAACCATCAATTTGTCCTCTATTCAACCATCAATTTGTCCGCTTATGACCATCAATTTGTCCGCTTATGACCATCAATTTGTCCGCTTTAATAGATTTTAATATTTTATTATCAATAAGTTAAAAACCCCTAAAAGGGGTAAAAGGAAAAGGTACAAAAAAAGAGCGCATACGCGCTCGCCTACCCTTCGCTTCGCTCGCCCGGCCTACGGCCGCCTAGTAATGGTGCGCCAAAGGCGCAATTAAAAGCGGCTTTCGAGGTGCTACGCACCTGCGCCGCAGGTGGGCGCATACGCGCAATGGTTACGTGCAGACCGCTAGAACCCCTCGTTAATCAAAAAGGTATCGAGATGCGGAAGGGGCTGTGGAGGGCGTCAGAAGCCGTAGAGCATCAGGTGATGTGCATTGCCGGTTACCGCTCGCGTTGCTCGCTGCATCGACCTACGGTCGATCTAGGGGTATTCCTGACGGGCGTGCAGGACATTGACGATGTCGATACGAGCAACAGCAACGCGGTACACCACGATATAGTTGGGATGCGCGACAATCTCACGCGTGCCCGGTACATCGCCCACACGGTACAGGTAGGGGTGTTCAGAGAGCGGTAGAACAACAGACTCTAGACGGGCCTTGAGTCGCCGGGCGGCTTGAGGGTCTTCTAGTGCAATATGGCGTAGGAGTTTAGAAAGGTCTTCACGGGCGGTTTGCTGCCAAATCACTGGCAGCATCAGGCACGCTTCCTGTGCTGGGCCTCAATGTCATTAATCAGCGCGTCCATTTCCGCCATGACTTCATCATGGGGAATACCTGGGCGAGGGTCGGCAAGACTGGCTTCCACGCGTTCACGGAACCAACGTTGATAACTGTCGGCCTGCTCTTGGGTCTCAAATTCGCTAATGATGGGGTCGAGAGGGGTGCTCATAGGGCGCCTCCTGTTAAATGGTCATGTCAGTTTAACGCACACCAGTAATGACCGCGAAAACTGCTTTCGCGCACTGTAAAAAACCTTGATAAGCAAAGTGATTCCGTAAGGAGCCACCTATTTACAACGCGCATATATTCATAGAGAGTTGGATTTCAATTCCCTTAGGATGTGATGGCTATGAAGAATCCGAAATTTATTACCTGGGACGACGACGATTACGACGATGGCTCGGAAGATAGCGGTAAAAGCAGGGATTGGGATATGGAGCCTGGTGATCCGGGTTGGCTCGGGGATGACGACTAATGAATGATTTATCTCTTATTGATGTTATCTCTGATGCATCAGGCCCAGTTACTGAGCTTGGTGAAAAGACTGCCGGTGCATTAGTCGATGTGATGATGGAGAGTCCTAAAACAGCTTTAGTTGTTTTAGGTGTCACAGCCGTTTCCGTTTCCTACTTTGCGGTTAAAAACTGTTCGGAAATGAGTTTCAAAGGCTTTAAGTACAAGGCGAAGCCTTAATCAAACGCAAGAGGCCCGCTCTGGCGGGCCTAGCCCCTTTTAGAAAACTCACGATAAGGCGAATAATCTTGAATTTCGGCTATTTCAGGCCGGTTTATAGGCAATTATGATCGTGCCAATAATTGCTTCGCCTATAATTTCCCTATTTTTCGAGTTTTAATTAGCTTAATATGAATAAAATACCGGGAAAGAGCTACTTTGCATGAAAAAAAGCACTACTGGATTTATAAAAAATATTTTTATAGCTATGTTTTTTATATTTTTTTTCCAAAAAACCGCAATGGCAATCAACTCAGAAAAAGAGATGGAGTGTATATATCGTGGCGTGGAAACAGTGTCTTTCCACTATTACTTAACAGATGGTGATCTCTTTGTAGATGGAGAAAAAGCTAGAAGTATTACCTCGGGAAACCTTGCCTTAAGGCTTAGCAAGGTGGAAGGCAAAGATGTTTATCTCTACGCACGGATGGAACCCGGGGCGCCATTTGTATTTACATCTCATATAGATTTTGAAGACTATTTGTCAGAAATATTTTTTATGAAAATATCTGACCCTTCTGAACAATTCATTCCTTCTATCGTAGGTGAGTGTAGAAAAATAAATTAATCTTGATTTTTGGCCGTTTCAACGTTTTTTCCCGTCTTCAAACAGCCTCTTTTGCTCCCCGTCTTTCGCGCCTAGCGCGTCTATACGGGCCGCTAATGCCTCAGACCGCACTTCCGCCTTTGTTTTGGCCTTATCGGCCTCCTGAGCGCGTTGCTGGGCGTCCTGAGCCTGCTTTTCGGCAGACGTGAGCCGCTCTCGCCATTCGTTGCGCAAATCGGCCATTGCCTGTTGATGGGCGTCAATGTCGGCTTTACGCGCCTGCTGCTCAGCTTTAAGCGCTTCCAGACGCTCTGCCGACTGCTGTTGAGCCGCTTCTAATTTGGCCATGGCCACCGCCTGGGCGCGCTCAGCGTCGACCCTGACCTTCTCGGCGGCTTTGGTGTCCCGCTGGGCGTCCAGGCGGGCGCTGTGTTCCTCGTCGCGCTGCTCGGTGAGCGTGGTGATGCGGTTGCGGGCCTCGGCCAGCTCTATACGCGCATCGTCGCGCTGCTGCTCTAGCCGTTTCAGCTGGTCGCGGAATTCGGCGACCAGCTGTCGAGCCTCGCTGCAGTCCTGCTGTGCCTCGTCTCGTTCGGCAGTTACCAGCTCAAGCTGCTCTCGCAGGGCATCGGCTTCGGCTTCCAGCTGCTCGCCGGTTTCCGCGAGTGAATCGGCGGTCTGGCGGGCGTCGAGGGCATCGGCCTCAGCGTTAGCGCGGGCAGCGGACGCCTGGCGTTCGATCTCTTGAGCCAATGCCGAGGCCAATTCGTCGGGCAGCTTGGCCACCTGACGTTCGGCAGGCGCTTGGGTAGCCCGCCACTGCTGGAGGTGGCGGTGGATGGTGTTAGGACTGCCGGTGCCGATTTCGTCGCGCACGGCTTGGATGGTGGGTTTGTCACCGCGTCCCACGAGGGTGTCGGCGGCGTGGGCAACGATGTCAAAGCTGATGCCGGGGCGGGCCATATTGTATTACCTCATTTTGTATCGTATTTTGTATTTCATATTATATTCTATATGATACAAAATACAATACATAATATTTTAAATATACGATATTTTTTTATTGAGGCCGTTATTATTCAGTGCTACCTCACTTTTCTTACTGTTGGCTCGTGAGACAGTAAGAAAAGTGATGTGAAAGTAGGGGTAGACGTAAAGATGGAAACACCGTTTATAGGTATGTGGGGATTACCGGTTTTTTGAGATTGTGCCTGTCATGACTGTCGGCATGTTGCTTGGCGCTTTGCTGGCCTACATGCTCGCCACCTATATTTAGCTGACATTTGGAATGTACTGTTTAAGAGCTTAAATATACCGTTATCAACAAGAAGCAAAAAGACAGTCAAGTGCAACACATGATTGAGCCCCGATGAAAACGCATTACGGTTCAAGCTTTGTTGATCGTTTTAGTGCGCGATTAACGCGTAAAAGCGCTTAATATATATTGCAATGCACAGCGGCACTTTTAGCGCTTGGTGAGCTTAATTAGTATCGGTTACTTGAACGATTTTTATTCTCGTACCTTCCTTTTCAGGATCATCAATAGTTCCCCATCTGATGAAATCGGAGGCTTTTGAATCTTCACTCCAGATAAGAGCGTCCGAATAGATTTCAACATCCAGTTCACGGAGTTTGTTAAATAGTCGAGCAGCAAATTCCTGCTCGGATGAAAAACGCGCGATTTTTGCTTCTCGCTGCTTCGCAAATAACTCGCTGGATTCCTTATATGCGAAGTGAATACCGATGAACCCAGCCGTTACCGCAGACACAGTAAAAACCGCCATGAAAAGCATCGCTAGCGATGTTGCTGACAACCAGCCGGCACGACGGAGTGCTGCTTGAGTGTCAGCTTTTAACTGTTGTGTGTTTGTCTCAATGCCGTGCCATTCACCTAGCATTCGCTCGATGTTTTTAGCATTTGAATTGGCGATTTGCACGCGCTCTGCAGCAGAAATCGCTTTGTTTAACTCATGCGTTAACGAAACGACTTCTGCAAATATTGCTTCATCTCTTTCTCGACTCATGCAAGCAACACTCGATTGGCTGGCATAATCGTTTTCTCTACGAGTATCGATGCAGCACGCTTACGAAGTTCTTTTGACATTAATTTTTGAAACTTATCTTTATCGCCCGCTTGCTTTGCTTCTAGCGCTTGCGCTTTATAGTCGCCCCCGTTAGCAATGTTAATGACTAATTCGCGTGAACTTTGCGCATCAATAAACGCTTCACTAGCAGAAATTGTAGCATAATCACTATCGTTAAGTTTATTGATATTAATACTGTCTAAATTGTTAAAAAACACGCTGTATTGTCGCTCAAGCGACTCGCTAATATTATGCTCTACAAAAACAAATTTGATATCGTCACAATAATCTTTGATAAATTTAAATGTTTTTATTGCATTTTCACAATCTGTTCTCCCCGCTTTCATTGGAATAATAACTCGATCAATATCGTCAAAAAGCGCATAGTCTATCATTGTGTCTAACGTTGCTGTGATGTTATCTGCACCAACATCAACAACGACATTGTCATGCTCATTCAGCAACGTCAAAAGATTCGGAATTTCTTCACGACGAAGCATCTCAACGTCTTTGAAATACTTTTTATACGCGCTTTGCGTCTGATTCAATTCGTCGATTTCAACAAGCACGTATTTTTTAGCTTCTGGCGCAGCCAGCACTTCTCGCGCAACAGTACTTTTACCGCATCCGCCTTTGCTATTAAAAACTAAAATTTTCATTAAAAACTCCCTTTTTTATTTCAATTCTGTCTTTGACGAAAGGCTGTCTCTAGCGCTAGATCTAGTCGCGTTTGTATCGTCTTTGCTATCGTTAATTTTATTGCTTTCTTTATCGGCATTTGTATCTATATTTTTTTCTGCATCTGTATTTTTTCTTTTAAATTTTACGAATCCTAAATGGTCGTGGCAATACTTACGTAATGTTTGTTCCGATACCTTTAATCCAATACCGTCTTCTAAAACTTTAGATATTGTTGCGTAGGTTGCCTTTGGTTTGCCTTCCTCATCTTTAAATTTTAATAGCGTGTTTCTAACAAGATCGAGCTTATCCATCACTGTTGTTTTCTTGTTACCGTATTCGCCCGCGATCGCTTTTTCTGCAAGCGTATCGAGATCAGAAAGCTTTTCCTGAATTTGTTCATTGCTGGGAAACTCATCGCGCTTCTTAGTCTGTTTAGCCATTGCTTTATTTTCACCCCTCATTGTGTGCGTACCACTATTATATCACGCTTCCACCTATTATAGCATTACTGTCAAGACATCAATGCTTTTCAAGCTTTTGTGATAAATTTTGTGCTATCTTAGAATTTGATAGATTACTTGACACTAAGGCACGTCAGCAAATGTATACGCTACGCTACAGCTACGCTGCTCACTACGCTCGTACATTTGCAACCGTGCTCTAAGGGCTAGCCCTTAGAAATCCCAACCCCAATCTACACACACCAGCAGCCGTGCCAGCAGCAATATTAATCGCATACGCTGATAATGAGAGACACAATGCCAGATAAAAAACCAAGGCATCACGTAATAAGCTTTCGCATCGATGATGATGCGCTAGCTGAACTGATGCTGAAAGTCACGGATTCGCGCGGCGAGCAAATTATTAGCCCGTCTTCATTTGCGCGAGCAGCGCTTGAATCTTCACAAGTGCATGTCGTAGACCAAGAGCTTGAAGCATTTCGTGTGTATGTTGCAGCAAAGTTTGGGAACAACATTAATCAAATTGCACGGCGGCTTAATACAGACGCCAAAGCTGGCATTATTGATAACGCTACATACAACGATGTTGCTGCACAACTGGCATCAATAAGTGACGAGCTACACGCGCTATTGCAGCCAGTTTATGACAGTGATTATTCGGAAGGGGAGGGGGAATAATGGCTCTTATTCGTATCAGTCACCGAGAGAAAGGCTTAGAACAATACCTTGAAAAAGGGCGCATGTCCGGTCGTGATTACGAGCGCGATGAAATGGATACCCGTGTACCACTCCACGGCGATATTGATGCGTTCTCTGCAGCTGTAAAATTTAGCCGTAGCAACAAAAAATGGAAACACCATTACGATCACATAACGATTGGTTTTTCCGACGATGAACAAGGCTTATCAGAAGAAAAGCTGCGCGATATTGCACGCGATGTTTTGCGATATTACTACGGTGGTATGTACGATATTGACAACGATCTAGCGGCGTTTGCCGAAGCGCACCGCCCGCGCTTGCAGACAATGCGCGACCGCACAACTGGCGAGCTTCACGACCGCCTAGATCACATCCACATCGGCGTGCCGAAGTACAATCCCAGGACTGGCAAGCAGATTCGCACTTTGCCCTATGATCGAAAAGCCGACGCAGCATTTCAGAGCTGGCTATGTCAGAAGCACGGCTTGGTTGATCCAGCGACACGCAAGCGTGAGAACCCAATGACTAAAAAAGACTTTTTAGCGAGGTACAAAGGCGACGGCAAGGAACCAACAAAGCAGGGTATTACAAATTCTTTACGCTCAGAGTTTTCGCGCATTACGCAAAACGCCAAAACCGCTGATGATGCGATTGCTAAGCTGCAAAAAAGCGAGCTTGTTGAGAGCGTTAGATGGGTCGAAACCAAGCACAATAAATACCTTCAAGTAATTCCAGTAGCGGCTGCTAAGAAGATCAATTTGCGCGGCAAAGGCTTTGAGCATTTGCATCATTTTTATGGCGACAAAGCCCCCGAAGTTGATCCCAAAAATGCGCCGCAACCAGAGCAATCATTAGACGACTTAGAAGCCACCTGGAGGCAGCACCAAGAACACTACAAGCAACGACAGTACAAACCAAAAGCTAACAACAAAAAGCGCGATAGCGCTCCGCAACCCGACGCATTAAACCATGCAAGCACATACCGCCGCTTGAGTAAGCGCGTCATCCCAAAGCTGCGCGAAGCGCGCACTTTCTACGTTATCTATCGCACAAATATACAAGAAGAACTGATTGAAGGCTTCCGCCTGTGGGAACGAGCAAACCAAAAATATCTAGTTAATAATAAAGAAGGTATAAAAATTTATGATACTAACGATAAGATTAGTGTTAGCACAAATGATAAAGCTGCACGCGAAAAAGGCGTGAGACTTGCGCTAGAAGTCGCGCAAGCGAAAGGGTGGGATATTGATAATTTGAAGATCAACGGCTCAGATGAGTTTCAGTCTGAAGTGCGTCGCCAGATCAGCGAAATTCAAGCCCAGCGAGCCGAGAGAGAAGGGGTGACTGCTCAACCAAAGCGTCAAGCATCTAAGTCCGCTGGACGTTCTAAAGTGAAGAGAGCGCCTTTACAACGCCATGCTAGAACGCAACCGTCAAACGTTGCCGGTCACGTTGCTAAACAAGCTGCCGCCGCACATAAAGAGGCGCTATCAAAAGAGCAAATCGCAGCGATAAAAGCAGAGCTACCCGCGCAACAAGTGCTTGACTATGCTGTTCAAAAATACGCCGTTGATCCGTCGCGTTATGAAGTCGTTGAAGGCAACAAGATTCGTGATTTGAAGCGCCGCGCAAAGCCGAAAAATGTCGTGGACTGGCTCAACAAAACGTGCAATTTAACGATCAGTGAGACGTTTCCTCAGCTCAACGCGATGTTTGAAAATCACAAACACGCGATCGAGAAAATTGAACAGTATCAGCGCGAGCTGGATATTGAAGCCGAGCAAAAAGCACAGCGATTACGTGAGCAAGAGCAGCCAAAACAGCAACGAACGCAAGAGGCGCCGTCCGATGATGCTGAGCCTCATCCAGAGCCCGCTTTTGATGGTTATGCAAGAGCGCTTGAGATCATAAAAATGCCAACAGCTGGCGAGAGATCGGCAGAATTCCGCGCAGCCACGTTATCTCTTGATGACGATGATTTCTACGCACTCGACGTTGAGCTAGAACCCTTCATTTTTGGTCCGAGTGGTAAATTGACAGAAAAGGGCCAGCAGTTACGTACTGAGCTTATTTCCCCTGATAACGCACCGTCACAACGCGCGGAGCGCCTTCAGCGAGAGCAAACAACGAAAACACGCGGATGGACGCCCGGCAATAACGGCGGCCCTCGTTTTTGAGGTGTGATCTTACTCAGCAGCAAAGGGCTCTAATTGTTCAAATGCCTCGATTACCGCGACTTTTTTGCCGAAATTGCGTGGGTTTTGACTCGGGCGTAGTCGCACCTGCACTAGAATTTTTCCGATGTGATGAGGATTTTCGGACTCATTGCCAAGCTTGTGATCAGCCAGCAACACGTTCCAAAATCCCCCTTGGCCAAAAATTCGATACCATCCATTTCCGTTCTTATCGTGGCGTTTCCAGCAGTGAGTGATGATATAGATTCCGTTGTTAGCGTTATGTAGTGTTGTGTCTGCCATCAGTTTATTTCCTCAAAACATTGCACTAACTGTCGGCAAAGTGGTTCGATTGCCTGTGAACTAGTAGGTAGATCGTATTTTTCCAGAGTCTCTTCTACCCACTGCTCAAGAGCCTCATTATTATTTAGCTTCATAGGCTGATTTAGGTGCGGATTCAGCACTAAATCTGGGTTATTCATATTTAGCCGTAATGATTGAGCAACTGCGCGAGTGAGACGTTTAATGTTGCGTTGTCGTTCTCGTTGCTCAATCAGTGCATGTAGTTGCGGTTTTTGCGAGATGCTCAGCATCGCTACCTCCTGCTCAAAATGAACCCATAAAGCATCTTATGATGCTTCTCAGGTTCATTTTAGGGTGTTTACGGAGCTTTTCAAGCTATATTTTTAAATATTGGGTATCATAAGATGCATGAAAAAAGGAGATTGATGCTTGATACGCTTCAAAATAAAAGAGTTAATTGCTAAAAAAGAGTTTGCTGAAAATCGTCGTATTACGATCGGGCAGGTGGCTGAGGCTGCTGGTGTCCATCGGATGACAATATCGAAGATGATTAATCAACGTGGGTACGTGACGAATACCGATACGTTAAATCGGCTGTGTGAGTATTTTGGCTGTCGGCTGGACGACCTTGCGGAATACGTGCCTGAGCAAAATAGCTCAAGCGAAAATAGCAAAGAATGACATCGTCACACCAACGCGTTCGGTGTGGTGATTCCAACGAGAAGGGATCATCAATAGCGGTGCCTCTGGCATGCCGATTTCCTTGTGAGTCCTACATAATGTCACAGTGTCTTCCATTGCTTGCCGCACTCACTTTTCAACGGCCGAGAGCCTAATTATCCTCAATTATACTTTTTCAGATAATTGAAGATAATTTTTATAAATCAGTCCTTTGTATCTGTTTTGTGTGGTTTTTAAGGCGGCCTTTGATTGACGCAATGCTATGGGCGCCGATACCTTAATGGCGTGAGCTCTGAGATCTGTTAGCGCATGCTTCCCCTCGGAGACATACGAAACGGCGATCACCTTGCAGCTTCAGGGTGGTCGCTTTTTGCTTCTTTTTTCGCGATGCCTGTCTACCGCACAGCGGGCAACTCTTCCCAGCGTGTGGTGTAGCGCGGCGTGCGGTGCTCGGAGCGCAATGTCCAGGCGTTGCCTGTCCTGGGCAACCCTAGCTGTATCGTCCCTCGTCCTAACTCCCGGTTGAGCTTGTCGACAGTGGCCATCAGTCGCTCGCTGCGCGTTGCGTCGGCTTCAGTTTGCGGTGTGTCTGTCAGTGTCAGTTGGTGGTTGGCTTTCGGCGAGAGATCGAGGAGCATGACGCCGGCTTTATGGTAAGCGTAGCCTTTACGCCAGATCTGTCGCAGGCCTTGGATAGCGGCGTGAATCAGCTCACGGCTATCGTCCGTCGGGCGTTCGAGTGCCACCACCACGCGATTACGGTATTGCGGTAAGTCAGGTCTAAACGCATTGGTACGCACAAACACCATGACAGCACTGGTCACGCTGTGCTGCTTACGTAGCTTTTCACCCGCTCGTGCGGCGTGCTGACGAAGCGCTTCTCGCAGATCGTGGGGGCTATGGGTAAGACGCCCAAACGAGCGGGAGACCATGATTTGTTGTTTGGGTTGACTCATATCGTCCAGCTGAATCGCAGGCTGTCCGCGTAATTCCCAGACAATCCGTTCTTGTACCACGCTGAAGTGACGCCGAATGTGTTTAGGGTCGGCCTCGCGTAGTTGCCAGGCGGTGTCTATCCCCATCACGCGTAACCGTTCGCCGGTGCGGCGGGCAATGCCCCAAACCTCGGTCACCGGTAGCTGTTTGAGGATCGCTTGCGTCGCAGGACTATCGGCCGTTAACAGGCACACGCCTTGGTCTCGGTAGCCTGGGTGTTTCTTGGCGGCATGGTTGGCCAGCTTAGTTAGCACACGGGTAGGCGCGAAGCCCACAGAGACAGGAATCCCCGTCCATTGCTTCACGGTCTGACGTAGCCGTTGTCCGCGCGCTTCTAGAGTCGCCGGATCAAACCCCTGAAACCCCACAAAGCTTTCGTCGATGGAGTACACCTCAACGTCCGGCGAAAACTCTGCCAGCACGTCGGTGACACGACGGCTCATATCGCCATACAGCGCGTAATTACTCGATAAAAGCGTCACTTGGCGGCGAATCGATGGAGGTAGTAGGTGCTTGGCGGTGCCCATCTCAACCCCCAACGCTTTTAGCTCATTAGAGCGAGCCACAATACAGCCATCGTTGTTTGAGAGTACGCCCACGGGACGTCCTTCCAGAGCGGGGTTAAACGCCCTTTCACAGCTAACGTAAAAGTTGTTGCAGTCAACGAGTGCGATCACGGCGTAGCACCCGGCAGACTGTGCAGCACATGGGTGACGACGCCCCACACATGGGCTTCACGTCCTTCTAAAGGGATCGGTTGATAAGCAGGATTGCTCGCGGTCAGGTAGGTACGTTGCCCGACCCGTTCTAACCGCTTCACGGTGAGTTCGCCATCGAGCGCAACCACAATCACCCGACCAGGCAGCGGCTCTAGGCTCCGATCTACCACCAGCAGGTCACCGTGGTGGATACCATCACCGATCATAGAGTCGCCCTCTGAGCGCGCAAAGAACGTGGCGGCAGGCCGTTTAACGACATAGCCATGCAGATCCATCTCCGCATCGATATAGTCATCGGCGGGGCTGGGGAATCCTGCCCGCACCGCGCTGGCGAACATAGGCAAGGGTTGCGGAATCGGGTTCAGGGCAGCACTGCAGACCCATGATGCGGTGTTGGTCATACGTGAAATCTCCTCTATATACTATATATGCATACAGTATATAGGGAGGTGCAGTATCGACAAGCCTTGAACGAGGATTTACCGCTGAGTGTTTGGCTCTTCTCCGAGTTCTGTTGAGGTCGGCGATGCCAACGCATCCGCATGGGCCGTGTCGGGCGTTAATCCGTCCAGCATCACCGCTTCCCAATCGCTAAGACCTACTGGCTCAAAAGGCTGGCGGTATTCGCGTACAGAGCCCTCCAACCTCTTTAACGGCGGCTCTCGCCGGTCAACGGCGTTATCGCTGACGCTATTGCGTTCCAATGGCTTATCCCCCTGATGCTTTTTCTTCGACATAATGAGGTCATTCACTACGAACCCTGGTGTTCTTTACATCATGGCAGCACACGGTAGGCTGTCAACGCATGCTGTGTAGCCTGCAACCTATTACCCCAGTGGCACTGTTTTTAGGGAACGTCCATGAAAGGATCTGTAAGGCGATGCCTCGCTGCCATGGCACTCTGTTTACCGTCATTGGCTCAGGCTGACATCATCATTGGGAGTTGGAATATCCAGAATCTGGGGTGAACAACGATAAACGTATCGACAAAGTGGCCCATGTCGCGGGGCACTTTGACATTGTTGCTATTCAAGAATTGATGAATGAAGAAGCGTTAGTGCAGCTTGAGGCCGAGGTAGAAGCCATCAGTGGCGAAGAGTGGTCGAGCATGGCAAGCCATGCGCTTGGTCGTAGCACCTACCGTGAGCACTATGGGTTTTTATGGCGTGACTCCGCTGTATCGTATGACAGTGGTGCGGTGGTCTATATCGACAGTCGAGACGTGTTTGCTCGTGAGCCGTTTTCGGCGCAGTTCCGCAGCGATCGCACGGGGCAGGCATTTGCCCTGGCCAACGTTCACATTACCTATGGCAGTAGTATCGGTGACCGACTGCCGGAAATTGAGGCCCTGGCAAGCTATTGGCAGTGGTTAGAAAAAGTATACCCGGGCACGCCGCGTTTACTGGCGGGTGATTTCAATCTACGGCCCTCTCACGACGGCTGGGCGCCGCTACGCGAGGCAGGTGCCATTCCCGCTATTACGGACGGTGCCACAACACTCGGCCTAACTGACGGTGTGTGGAGCAATCTTTATGACAACATTTGGAAAACGCCGGGAAAGTTGATGATTACGGATCGCGACATTGTGCGGTTTCCAGAGCTGTTTGAAGCCAATCATGTGACCGCCCGCGGCATCATCTCCGATCACGCTCCCGTATGGATTGCGCTGGGGAACGCGCAGCTTCAACTCACGGCCTTTGATGGCCAGGCGTATGAAGCGGCTAATGATCCGGTGTATTGCATCGATTTGAACGACGCTAACGCTGATCAGCTAACCGAGCTGCCGAACGTGGGTCCAGCCCGTGCGGCACAGATTATCGACATGCGACCGTGGGACGGGGTGCAGTCGCTAACGCGTGTCAGCGGCTTGGGGACGGCAAGCGTAGGAGCAATAGAGGAAAGTGGCTTGGTCTGCCCATAAGCAACGGCTTATCTGAAAAGCGCTACTGACACATAAAATAAGCATCCTTAACAATCCACAAAGCGGAGCTTAGGTGCTAAGGTGGATTAGAGAATAAGCCGTAGCCCTAACGGAGAGCAGGATGCCACCCACCCCCACCCCTCGTCATAAGCCATTGGAGCGCGTATTCGCGTACCGTGTATTTGATCTGCGTGACCGTTTCCCACAGCCGTTAGAAACGTTTCGTCAGGCGTTAGAGTGCTTGCAAAGCGATAACGCCTATCTTCCCGATATGAGTGGTGAAATCGTGGCGTATCACCTGGGTGGCCGCGCACTGCCTATCCCAGAACATTTTTTTATCCGTCACACTGACAACAGCTTAGCGGTCATCCCTTCGTCAGAAAATGACCAAGCCTGCGAGGCCGTCGACACGTGGCTAACAGACGTCCTGTCGCGAGAAACTGACGACAGTGTCATTGCCTCAACGTTAAGGCCTTCCAGGCTCAATATTTTGCTCGATCAATGTGACCCTAATGCGCCTGAACCGGACGATATACAAGCATGGCAGCACATGGGAGAGGTCGGCAGAGAAATTATCGACGCCCCCAGCAGAGAGGATATTTGGGAAGCCGCCGTGCAAGTGATGGGGGAAGTACAAGCACGTCGATGGATGAAAACAGCGCATCCGCAGCTGGAGGGTAAAAGCCCCAACCTATGTATTGAGGAATATCCAGCGGGGGTTTATGAGCTTGTGTTGCAAATGAGCTCAGGGGCAAGCTAAGGACAGATCTCGACCCAAAGCGGCCAGTCGTGATAGGCAACAGTCGGGCCAAAAGCGGTCATCGAGTGCCTACGAAACTAGGGTCGATTCACTAATAGCTAGCCTACTAAGAATATAGAAAAGAGTGGGCTAGTTAGCTGGTGCGGCAAGGCGGGATTGGCATAGCGAATTCCGAGCACAAAATATTACAAACCTAGTGATTGCCTTGCTAATTAAAGTCTATATAGTCTCCGATATAATAAAAAAACCTATGCCTTGATATAGATAAATAATTGTTAATAGCACATGCGCAGGTATTTCAAATGGCAGCTCCCACCCTGTACGAAAACCCATCCGCAAGCGTGATTCGTTCACTGCTGCAACACACTCATGAGCTTTCTATATATTCCAAAGACATGCCCTATTCATTGAAGGCAGAGGTGATTGAGTTGGATCTGGGTAGCGGACGCATGGTGTTGGAGGTGGAGTACGCTGGGTCAGACATCGAACGTTATGTAGCTACCGGCAGCCTGAGTTTTGACCTGGAGGCGTTAAAAGGGCCTCACGGTAATGAACGCGATACTTATAGCCTCACTAATGTTGCCGCCGTGCTGCTCAAGACAGACAGTACGTTGTATCGCCTGGATTGCCAGCTGCCGGAAACGGTGTTCGTTAAGGAGAACCGAGGTGCCGTTCGTATCCCGTTCATTCTGGGTATGCAGGCCCGGGTCGGCATCGAAGTGTATCTGCATGAGCTTAATGTGCCGGGTAGGCTGCGTAACCTGTCTATTGGCGGTTGCATGGTCGACATTGATCTAGCGGACAGCATTGCGATGGGCGTAGAAAAGAAAATTCCTGGAATAACACTGGAGTTTCCTAACGGTGATAGTTTTTTTGCCGAAGGCATAATTCGTCATATACGCCCCTTCGGTAACCACGGCTATGCGGCAGTCGGTATTCAGTTCATCAACTTATCGATGCCCCAAACGGAAACCCTATATCACTACGTGAATGAGTCAGAAAGAGAAGCCGCCTACCGTACTGGAACAAATGAAAAAATGGTTTATCACTCCCCCCTGTTTATTCCTGGAACTAAAGAGAAGAAAATCCAGCAACGAGAAGCTCAGGAACGTGATAAGCGCTCTCGCCAGTCCCCCATGGAGCGCGGTGTGATGGACGTGTCTCATCAGCTGCAAGTGGGGCTAATGTATATGAACACTCGACAACTGTTCCCAGCCGAGATTTTCTACGATTGCGTTGATGCCCTGCGCTATCTTGTGGAGCAGGATCGTAAGACGTTTCTGTATGCCCTTGCTTTTTTACGTGATGAGCCAGACTGGGTAAGACACGCCGTACAAGTCGCTGGACAGCTGGCTGATATGCTGCTGATCCGCGACCCGCACGACCCTCAGGTACGGGAGGCTGTGCTAGGCGCCTTGCTGCATACCATGGGCAAGCCCTTACTGATCAGCGTGGAGCTGCCGTCGCTCAAGGTCAACATGAACCCCGCCCAAAAGGCGGTTCTTAGCGGCCATGTGACAGCGTTGCATGACAAGCTTAGCAATCTTGGCTGGGAGCCAAGTCCCACTTGCCGCGATGTCATCGAAAATGCTAACGAACGCCTGGATGGCTCCGGCTACCCGGCGGGTAAGCGCGGCGAACAGCTATCGGATCTGGTGCGGCTGGTGTCTGTGATTAAGGGGATTAATAAACTACTCCACGCGCGTAACGGAGAACCTCCACGCCCACCGCTTGACGCCTACCGCTGGATTCATGAGGCAGACACAGTTTACGACAAAACAGTGCTAGTGGAGTATATGCAAGTTTATGGCCTGTACCCCATTGGCAGTCTGGCAAAATTCTCGGGAGGCTTCCTTGCGTGGGTCATGGACATCAACGGCAAAGGCATGCCCATCCAGGTGAACGTGGTCAAAAACCTACGTTTCCCTGAAACCAACATAAACAGCGTCATCAACCAAGGTGACTTATCGCAGATCGGTAAGCTAGAAGGCATCGTTAACCCCTCGGATTATGGGGTGAAGGTGATAAAAATTTAGCGGTACTAGGCGCTACAACAGTAATACAGGCTTCTACGCTTCATCTGATTAGCTTTTGATCCAGGCGGATACCGACCTGCTTACTGAATAACCTACTACTTTCCAGCTACGTAATGTTCATCACTGCAGAGGAAGGTTATTTTCTGGATGTGAACGGTGAAGTAGTGGCTTATTTTCGGGATGGAAGCGCACTACACATCACAGAGTTTTTTCATACGCACTAATGACAATGGCGATATGAGAGTATCGCTACAAGAAACTGATTACGTCTAAGCTACTGTTTGAAGCATGACTACGAGAATCGTTAATAAAGAAAGCGACTTCCTTGCAGTGTGCATCAACCGTTGGGGCCGTTAAGCTGAGCCTAGTGCCAGATTAATTTGAACCCTATGCACCGGAACCAGACGATATACAAGCATGGCGGGAAATTTATGATGTAGGCGGTAAGGCAAACGACTCATGCAGCCGGAAAGATATGTTGGACGCTGAGGATAAGACGCTTTACGGCTAAAATCTAAATTATGTTTCAAGGAAGGTCCAAGTCGTGTTTATTGCTTATTTTACAAACGAGTACTCATGAAGGCACTTGTCCCAAAGGCAGTTGACGATCCTAAGCTGCCACTCGACTCCAGCAACTCCAATGAAATCAGGGCGGACCAACCATAACTCACCCGGTGAGCACGTCCACCGGGGTTATTCTATTGCGCCACGAAGGGACTTGCCAGTTGCAGAGTTTTTTAAAGGAAAGCTATAGATTTAGAAAGGCCTGAGCGCACGTGGTTACGTTCAGACGCCTCCGCGCCGCGTAGCTGGCTGCGTCGTTATGTATTGTCCGGCTTCTGGTAGCTGAACGAAGTGAGTGGACAGCTCGCTAACGGGAGTAAAATGTCCTGCTGAAAGGAAGCGGCGAAAGCTTCAGGGACGTAATCGATGCGACGCGAGTATCCTAGTCCTTTTGCGGGTAACTTCGGCAGTGTTCCGGCTGCGCCACGTGCGTACCGTTTTGGATAGGCCTAGTAATAATAGTTCAGTATCGTGAAAGAGTTGTGGTCGTACCGCGATTATGAAAGCGTGAATTATGAGGCATTCTCCGTTACTGGCTCGTAGCATAGAACATGGTCCTTCGGACTACACTGCTAGACATACTCAGCCGTATCGGATAATTAGAAAACATGGTATGACTAATGCTAATGAATATAATCAAGAACCATACGAAGAGTGAGTAGGCATGGCACAACGCAGTCTTGATCAGCGGTTATCGACCGGCGTCCGGGGCGTCGATGACATTCTTGGAGGAGGTCTTATCAAGAACCGGAGCTACCTGGTTCGCGGCGGCCCGGGGGCAGGTAAAACGACGCTCGGCTTGCATTTCCTGACTGCCGCAGATAAAGACGAGCCGGTGCTGTTTATTGGTTTTCAGGAGCCCGAAGCACAGATCGAAGCGAATGCCATGGCAGTGGGTCTGAATGTCGCTCAAGTCAAATTCCTGAGTCTGACCCCCGACGAGCACTTCTTCACCGACCAGCAGGGCTATGACATTTTTTCCTCAGCGGATGTCGAGCAGGAACCGCTGGTGGACGCTATTGTTCAAGCGATAAATGAGCTTGCCCCCAAACGGGTATTTGTCGATTCCTTGACCCAACTGCGCTTTCTGTCCGCGGACGCCTACCAGTATCGCAAGCAAGTCATGTCCTTTCTGCGCTTTCTAACTCAACGCGGTGCTACCGTACTTTTCTCATCCGAGAGCAGCCCCGACATGCCCGACGATGATCTACAGTTCATGGCCGATGGCGTACTTAATTTCGAAGCCGGCCAGACCGGCTCCAGCATCCGTGTGACGAAGCTTCGAGGGTCGGGGTTTATCCATGGACGTCACCATATGCGCCTAGGGGCGACGGGGGTACAAGTCTTCCCCAGGTTGGTTCCTCCTCTGACCAGAAGCTTCAATGATGAAACCAAACTCTGGAGCAGCGGTTCTTCGAGGATCGACGCCATTCTGCATGGGGGATTCGAAGCCGGAACCATCTCGATGATTACCGGGCCGGCCGGCGTGGGTAAGTCGACATTGGCCGCTCAGTTTGCAGCCGCCGCTGCGCGCAAAGGAGCGGCCAGCGCCTTGTTCCTGTTTGAGGAAGACGCCACTATTTTCCTTCGCCGCACTCAGAGCTTAGGGCTGGGGCTACTCCAGGCGGTTCACGAGGGGGCCGTGGCCATTGAGCCGGTCGAGCCCATGCGCTATCTGGCAGACGAATTTACCTCTGAAGTTCTCCAGCAGGTCTCTAGCAGAGGCGTTGAACTAGTCATTCTCGATAGTGTTGCCGGTTTTGGACTGACGCTGGGCGGGGAGGAAATTGAAGAACGCCTGCATACGTTCGCCAAGACGCTGGCGAGAATGGGCGTGACCGTGATCTTGATTAATGAAACCCAGGCCGTCACTGGTCAGGAGTTCCAGGCGACTGAGAAGGGCTTCAGTTACCTTTCCGATAACCTGCTCTTTCTACGTTATATGGAAACCGACGGGGAGTTAAAAAAAGCCCTGGGGGTACTCAAAAAGCGGCTGAGCGGCTTCGACACTAACCTGCATACCTACGATATCGGCGAAGGAGGACTACTCGTACACGATCCGATCGAAGGATTGCATAGTGTGATGTCGGGCATGCCATCCCAAGATATTGGTTGACCGGAGCGGGAACGATGGCAACCGTCCTACTGGTGATGAAACGGCCGGGCAATGCGCGCGTGATGGCAGACGTACTGGAGGCGACCGGTCACACTGCGATCAGCGCTTCAAACCATGAGGCTCTCACTGCGGCGATGATGCAGTCTGGCGACTGCCGTATAGCGCTCGTGGATATCTCGGACTTTGGCCCGGCTGATTGGCGGATGTGCCAGACACTGCAAAGCCATAAGGTGCGCTTTATCGTGCTCTGCGCCGCGCATGAAATCCGCCGAGGAGGACAGGCGTTACTCTACGGTGCGGCCAGTTTTCTACAGAAGCCGGTGAAGAAGCCTATACTCCTCGGGCTGCTTTCGGACCTGGCCGGGGATCCACAGCGATGCAGTCAGCCTGGAGCGGACGCATGAATAAAGACAATAGCAATCAAGAAGTCTTCTGGCGAGGCATAGCAGGGGAAGACAGCAGCTCGGTCCCGTCTGCCTCCCAACCGGAGCGGATCTTGATACTGGTGGGTGCCAGTGGAAACCGCAAACAGTTGATAGAACATCTGAGGCAGCGCTACCACGTTCTTATACCTGACGAGTCTGGCTCCGCCGAAGACATAAGGCCGAACAGTCCAATGAGAGCTTCGTTCGACCTCGCCATTGTCGATCTCGCGGGCGCGATACGCTGGCGAAAAGTGCTATCTGAGGCGAGAAGTCATGCACAGCCTGTCTTTCTGCCGGCCATGTTGATTGCCTCAAGGAAAGATATTCCCCGAGCATTGCATGCCTGTGATTCGCTTATCGATGAATTCCTGCTCACCCCGATCGATCCAAGTGAACTGACACAGCGTATTGCCATGCTGCTACGTGCGAGACGCCAGGCACTCACCCAGAGTAATCGACTTGCCTACCTCACTAGCCATGATCAGGGATCGGGACTGCCCAACAAGACGCTATTCCTGGATCGCTTGAGCCAAGCCATCCAGGATGGAACAGTTCTGGGTCGGCAGGTTTACGTCATGGCCATTCACATTTCACTGGCGCCGATTTCGAAATCCTTAGGTAACCGGGCATTGGAAAAGGCCGGCCTCGCCTGCTGCGAGCGTTTAAAGGCACTGCTAGGCGATAATTACTCGCTAGCACGGCTGTCTACCGAAGAGTGGGCCCTGATGCTGCGTGCCGGCGCCTCCACGAGCAATGCTCTTGAGGTGTTTCGCAGCGTTCAACAACTTTCAGCTATCCCCCTCGATGTTAGGGGAGAGCGCGTTCACATCTCCCCCACCGCGGGCATTGCCATCTACCCTGATGATGCAACAAATGCCCCCTCTCTTCTGGATTGCGCGGGAGCGGCCTTGGCTCGTACTGAACGGATGCAACATCCTACGTTCTATTCGACTAACGTGCAGCGCCAAGCACTGGCACAGATACGAACCGTGGCAGGGCTACACGAAGCCCTCGCACTTGACCAATTCGAACTCTGGTACCAACCAAAAGTGAGTTTGAAGGACCGTTCGCTGAGCAGCGTTGAGGCGCTGATTCGGTGGCGCCTGCCAAGCGGTGGCTTGGTACCGCCAAATAACTTTATTTCAGTTGCCGAGCGCAACGGCTTGATTATACAGATTGACCAATGGGTGCTCGCGAAAGCCTGCGAGTCCATGCAGATTTGGCAGACTCATGGCGGCCCGGCCCAGGTGGCGGTCAATATTTCTGCCCAGCACTTGGCACGGGATGAGTTCGTTACGACCGTCGAACAAACCCTGTTACGCTTCGGCATCCCACCGACAGCCCTTGAATTGGAGCTTACTGAAACCGCTCTGGCGGACCTGGGCCAAAAGAATCTCGATAAACTTCGAGTATTGCGAAACATGGGCGTGAGCATTGCGCTTGACGATTTCGGTACCGGCTACTGCTCGTTAAGCTACATTCACAAATTGCCCATTACCACGCTCAAAATCGATAAGTGCTTTATAGACAACATCGTCACCGATAGCGCGGACGCAGCGGTTACTCAGACCATCGTATCGCTGGCCAAAAATTTTCACCTTAATCTGGTCGCCGAAGGCATCGAGACGGAAGAACAGTGCCAATGCCTGGTTAGCCTCGATGTTGAAACAGGCCAGGGCTATCTGTTTGCTCGCCCGATGCCTTTCGCTGAACTGCAGCAGTGGATAGAGGGAAAGATCAACCGTCCAGCTGCGAATCGTGGAAGCGGGGCAGAGTGCCGCCAGCCGCAATAACGGAGACAAGCGTCTATCGGTATCATACAAAACTCTAAAACTATTGGCTCGGTGATGACCGACTTCACGCTGGTTCTGCTTGTGGTAAATGCAGTGTTATAACAGGTTACACTGAAAGACCGCTTCTGGCCGATATCTGAAGGTATACATTCGATCGTTTTCTTTACGCCAAACCACCCCTTCAGGAGGCCCTGAAGGGGTGGTTTGGCGTAAATTTTACTATGTACAGAAAATGACCGTTTGTTGGACGCTAGCAAAGTACCTACCAAAAGCCTAAATTCGCTTGTTTTAATGAACAGAAACCCGTACAACTATCTATGAACAGATTAGGTACCTTTTCTTATGATCATAGGTTACGCACGGGTCAGCACCCAGGATCAGCATTCTGAACTTCAGCTTGATGCGCTGACGAATGCTGGGTGCGAGCAGATCTTCCAAGAAAAAATGACCGGCACACTCAGGGAGCGACCTGAATTGTCGCTATGCCTGCGTACACTCCGGAAGGGCGATACTTTGGTGGTCTGGCGGCTGGATCGGCTCGCTCGCTCGCTAAAGGATCTGGTCGAAATAATTGAAGAGCTTCATCAGCGTGAGGTTGGCTTTCTGTCGCTGACGGAATCCATCGACACCACCAATGCCAGCGGGAAGCTGATCTTCCATATTTTTGGCGCGTTGGCCGAGTTCGAGCACAGCTTGATTACCGAGCGTACTAAAGCCGGACTTACCGCCGCACGCGCACGCGGTCGTAAAGGTGGCCGTCCGCCTGCCATGTCGGCGTCGGATATTAAGAAAGCTGCGGCCATGCTGGCTGACCCCATGATCACGAAAGCCGATGTGGCCAAGCATTTTAAAGTTAGCCGAACGACCCTGAATGCCTCTCTCAAGCGTCAAGGATCCTCGCTGTAATTTTTGCGCTTAGTACGAAAGATAAATTATTGAAATTTAATAGGAAAGCACATGACTGCTCTTGAAGGAATTTTGGCTCAGTTCAGGGAAATGACTCTAAGTGAGCGCGATAAGGGAACCAGCTTCGAGAACTTGATGGTTCAATACTTCAAAACGGAGCCCTTCTACAAAGAGCAATATGCGGATGTGTTGTCCTACTTCGACTGGGTTGATCGGCACGGTGCCGACCTTGGGATCAGCACGAAGAAAGACGCGGGTATTGATTTAGTGGCGATCACCTCTGATGGTGAGTTGCATGCCATCCAGTGCAAGAACTATTCACCAGACCACGCGATTAGCAAAAGCGATATAGACAGCTTCTTTACGGCGTCCGGAAAAACGTATTTCAGTCACCGAATCATTGTTGCTACGACGGATAAGTGGACGGATAACGCTCAGGACTCTCTGGAGAACCAGCATCCACCCGTTTCTCGGATCGATCTGCACAATCTTGAAAATAGTGTCATCGACTGGTCGCAGTACCATGAAAATACCAAACCTGTTCTGAAAGCGCAGAAGCAGCTACGTGAACACCAGGTTACCGCCCTTAATAGCACGATCAAGGGGTTGAATGCCGCTGATCGTGGCAAGCTGATTATGGCCTGTGGTACAGGCAAAACGTTCACTTCGTTGAAGATCGCTGAAGCACTCGCTGGTAAGGGGAAACGGGTGCTGTTCCTTGTTCCCAGCCTTTCCTTGTTGGGCCAGTCGTTGACCGAATGGACACAGGAATCAGCGGTTCCCCTGAAAAGCTTTGCGGTCTGCTCAGACAGTGACGTTGGCAAGCGCCAAGGTAAGAACGATGATCGCGTGATTGCCGGCATCAGTGATCTGCAATATCCGGCTACGACCAACGCAGCATCCTTGCAAAAGCACATGGGCGATCATCACAGCGATGATGCGATGACGGTGGTGTTCTCCACCTATCACTCCATCGGGGTGTTAAATGAAGCTCAGGCCACGGGGATAAAGCCTATACCCGCCTTTGACCTTATCGTCTGCGATGAGGCGCACCGTACAACAGGTGCCACCTTTGAGGGTGAAGAGGAATCTGCGTTTGTCCGCATCCATGACAACCGTTATATCCAGGGTGCCAAGCGCCTCTATATGACGGCGACACCAAGAATTTACGGTGATGATGCCAAGCAAACGGAGAAAGTCACCCTTTGCTCGATGGATGACAAGTCGCTGTACGGTGAAGAGCTGTATGTCATCTCCTTCTCGGAAGCGGTCTCAAGAAAGCTGCTAGTGGACTACAAAGTTATTGTGTTGGCGGTGGAAGAGGCACACGTTAACCGACGTTTACAAAGCCTGCTGAAAGATGCCGACAACTCGCTGAAGGTGGATGACGCGGCCAAGATTGTGGGGTGTTGGAAGGCATTGTCCAAGCAGGGGCTGGTAGAGACGATGGGAGAGGAACCCAACCCGATGAAACGGGCGGTGGCGTTCTGCCAAGTCATTGATAAAGAGTATAAAGGTAAGAACCACAAGGTCAGCTCCAAGCTGATCTCGGAGATGTTTGGTGCCGTAGTGGCTCAGTACCAGGAAGCAGAAATCGAATCACTGCGAGAAAAAGACTCTGATGCTCTGCTGGATAAGGCGCTGACCATGGCCTGTGAAGCAGAGCACGTTGATGGCGGTATGAACGCCAGTGAGAAGGAAGCCAAGCTGGAGTGGCTGAAAGCCACCACCGAGGACAATACCTGCCGTATTTTGTCCAACGTGCGCTGCTTGTCTGAAGGCGTTGATGTGCCCGCACTGGATGCGGTGTTGTTCCTGACCCCTCGCTCTTCTCAGGTGGATGTGGTGCAGTCTGTGGGGCGTGTCATGCGCTTAGCTCCAGGGAAAGAGCTAGGTTATGTCATCCTGCCAGTGGTCATCCCTGCTGGTGTTGAGCCGGAAGAAGCCCTGAACAGCAACGAGACCTATAAGGTGGTCTGGCAGGTGCTAAACGCACTGCGGTCTCACGATGACCGCTTTGATGCCATGATCAACAAGCTGGAATTTAACGGCAGTATGCACTCCAAGATGGAAGTGGTGGCCGTTGCGGATAAGGTGGCACCCAAGGCGACTCGAAAATCCAAAAAAGAGCGCACGGCCGGCAAAGCTCGTGGTGGTCGCTCGATTGGTTCCAGAGATCCTAAGCCGTCACCTGAACAGGCCGAGATGGTCTATGAGATCGGTGATATCGAGCGTGCTTTATACGCCAAAATCGTCAAAAAGTGCGGCAACCGGCACCATTGGGAAGACTGGGCCAATGACATCGCCAAGATAGCCAACACTCATATCGACCGCATCAAGGCGATTCTTGAAGATGACAGCAATACCGAAGAAATCGCGGCGTTCAACGCCTTCGCCCATGAGCTGCGTGACGATCTGAACAACAGCATCCCTGATGCTGAAATTATTGAAATGCTCGCCCAGCATCTGATCACCAAGCCGGTGTTTGACGCTCTGTTTGAAGAATATAGCTTTGCCAAGCACAACCCCATGTCTCAGGCGATGCAGCAGGTGCTAGATAAACTGCAAGAGCACAGCCTAGAAAAAGAGCGCAGCACACTGGAGTCGTTCTACGAGTCGGTGAAAATGCGAGCTGAAGGTATTAACAGTGCTGAAGGCAAACAGCGAATCATCGTGGAGCTATACGATAAGTTCTTTGCCAATGCTTTCCCTCGAATGACGGAACGTCTGGGGATTGTCTACACCCCGATTGAGGTGGTGGACTTCATTCTTCATTCGGTTGAAAACATTCTGAAAACCGAGTTCAACAGCAGCATGGCGGATGAGAACGTCCATATCTTGGATCCGTTCACTGGTACCGGCACCTTTATTACGCGGCTGTTGCAAAGCGGCATCATTCCGGCGGATCGACTACCCCATAAATACAAGCACGAGATCCACGCCAACGAGCTGGTTCTGCTGGCTTACTACATTGCAGCGATCAATATAGAGGCCACCTATCACGGCATCCTGACCGGTAATATCAGTGGCGAGAAGGATGACCTTATTTTTGAGCCTGAGTATGAGCCGTTCACTGGCATCTGCCTGACCGACACTTTCCAGATGGGCGAGAAGGTCGATATGGTCGATGAGCTGCTGGAAGAGAACAGCGCCCGCCGCAAGCGGCAGCAAGCGCTGGATATCCGGGTAATCGTCGGCAACCCCCCCTATTCGTCTGGGCAGGAATCAGCCAACGATAACAATGCCAACGTGCAGTACCCCCTGCTGGATGAGCGAATCCGCAGTACCTATGCGGCTAAGTCAGTCGCCACTAACAAGAATGCGCTATATGACTCATATATCCGAGCCATTCGCTGGTCATCAGATCGGATCAAAGATCGTGGTGTCATCGGCTTTGTCACTAACGGAGGTTTTATAGAGGCCAATACGGCAGATGGTTTGCGCCGTTGCTTGGTGGAAGAGTTCAGCAACCTGTATGTGTTTCATTTGCGGGGAAACCAGCGCACGTCAGGAGAGCGTTCACGTAAAGAAGGTGGCAAGATTTTTGGATCGGGCAGCCGCGCTCCGATCGCGATCTCCATCTTAGTTAAGAATCCACAGGCCAAAGAGCACGGGAAGATCTATTTCCATGATATCGGGGACTATCTGACCCGTGAGCGGAAGCTGGAGATTATCTCTGAGTTGGGCAGCATTGGTGGTATTACTCAGCGAGCGGGTTGGCAGACGATAGAGCCTGATGCGTTTGGTGACTGGTTAAATCATCGTGATCCCTTCTTTGATACTTACATGAGCTTGGGTGATAAGAAGGATAAGACCTCAATAGCAATCTTTGAGAACTACTCAAGGGGGGCTGAGACCGGTCGGGATACCTGGTGCTACAACGCTTCGGTCAACAAGCTTGAGAGAAACATTCGATCTATGATCAATGTATACAATGGTGAGCTCACACGTTATCAAAAGGAAAGGCCTGCCAAAATTGATAACTTTATCTGCCTTGACCCCAAGATGATCAGCTGGACCAGCAGCCTCAAGTCTGAATTGACAAGGGAAAACGAGCTTCAGTATGACGCATTAAAAGTCTACAGTGCGTTGTATAGGCCTTTCAGTAAGCAAAAAACCTACTTCAATGGCGGCTTAACTCATCGTGTTGGTCAATTCACACGAGTATTTCCAAAACGTGAAGCTGCCAACAAGGTTATTTCTCTTACAGGTTTAGGGACTTTGAAAGGCTTTTCATGCATTATTACTAATGTTTTGCCGGATATCCAGCTACATGCAAACGGCCAATGTTTCCCACTCTATTTGTATGGGAAGCCAAGTGACAAAGATCTACTCAGTAATGATGCAAACATCGAATGTAGAAGCGCTATTACGGATGATGCACTAGAGCACTTCCAGTCTGCTTACCTTGACTCCAGCATCACCAAAGAAGATATCTTCTATTACATTTACGGCCTGTTGCACAGCGAGGATTACCGCGAGCGCTATGCGGACAGCCTCAGTAAGCAGTTGCCACGGATTCCAAGGATGAAGCGCTATGAGGACTTCGCTGCCTTTACGCAGGCCGGACGCGACTTGGCGGCGCTGCACCTGAACTACGAAAGCGTTGACCTGAACTCCCAGGCTACACTGGCAGGGGCATTGGGACTGCGGGTGACAGAACAAGCGGTTAAAGGTGGGCAAGAAGCTGATTTTACTGTGACCAAGATGAAGTTCGCCAAAAAGGGGGACAAATCAAAGATCATCTACAACGGCAAGATCACCATCGAGAACATTCCGGAAGAAGCTTACGACTACGTGGTGAACGGTAAGCCTGCATTGGAATGGGTGATGGAGCGTCAGGCGGTCACTACTGACAAGAAATCAGGCATCGTTAATGACGCCAACGATTGGGCGATTGAAACCATGGGCAACGCTCGCTACCCACTTGAGCTGTTCCTGCGGGTAATTACGGTCAGCCTCAGAACGCAAGAGATTGTCAGGAAGCTGCCTAAGCTGGATATTCTGTAAATGATAGGGCCAAGGATGGCCTTGTCGTTTTTATATGGACGTGGCTGAGGTATATGTATTGCTCAAATAGAGTTTAACGACATGATCATAAGCGATTGGTTTGGTGCAGATGACATGGCACTAGCTGATATTCAGCACGACGGATACTGGCATGCTCTGAAGATTCTGGTGCAATGCCTGGAGTGCCAGGTGGATAACTTCGCCCCGGAACTGCTGCCCTTTCTTCCGATAAACCGCTTCGATCATCGTGATCTGCAGTGGCTCCACGACCTACTTGCCGCATGTTTTCGGCTGGCTTGGCTGCGAAAACACCCTGACTTCTCCAAACAAACCTCATTGTTTGGAGAAGACGAGGTTCTCGGAGCTAGGGAGTTTGCATTTGAGTGGCACAATGCCATCCAGAATCAGCTTGATGCCTTATTGGTGAGCTACCCGAACACGGTACGTTATGTCTTGACCAGCGTGCTTTGGCCAAACCCTGACAAGCGAGGTACTGAAGCAGAGGAAGCCTTTTTCCGTTATGTCATTGAACCTGAGAGCATGAGGCTAAAAACCGAGAGTATATAGTAGGCTTCTGCCTCTTTTAGGTAATCAATTTCAGAGAGATGGATACAAAAGCATCATATCTTTATTTAATGATTTCTGTATTTCTTCATTAATAGCTCTCTTATTTCATCTGCCATCTTACGTCCTTTCATCGCGCAGTCTGCTTTGAGCTGGGAGTGCAGTTCAGCTGGAATATCGATGGTAAGGCGTTTCATTGGCTCCCTGGGGACTTCTTGCTTTCTGGTATCTACCCAAGCGTCGACGGCCGTTTCGGTTGGAGAGTTCTTAGCAGAAGGTTTGCTACCAAAGGAAACTTTTTTATGACTCATGCGAAGCGCTCCTGTAACTCTGCTACGACTTGCTCAATCTCTTGTGAAGCAATACCGTCTCTATCCTGTTCATAGACAGCTTTTCCCACGGCAGCTGCTTCGGCAAACACAACACGCTGCACAATGCTAGCGTCAAGCGTTGGTAGGCCGTAAGCCTCTAAGGCTTCACGTACATCTCTACCAATGGCTGTATTAGCAATTCTACGATTAATTACAAATACAGATTTAATGTTTTCTTTAAATACTGAAGCTTCTTGGATCAGCTTCACTACTTCATCTGCTGCCCAGATGTCGTAGGGAGATGGTTGCACTGGTATCAGTACCACGTCGCTTGCCATGATGGCAGAACGTGCAAGATCTGTGACCCGGGGCGGTCCGTCGATCACAATATGGTCATAACCCTCTCCTATTAGAGGAAGCTCTTTATGAATGCTTGGTTTTGGAAGTCCGACTACCGCAAATAATGGCTCACCTTCTCGTGCTGCAGCCCAATCCAGCGAGCTGCCTTGTGGGTCTGCATCAATCAGCAATACACGCTTTCCATGGCGTGCCAATGCTCCAGCAATGTTTACGGACAGCGTCGTTTTTCCAACGCCCCCCTTCTGGTTGAGTACCCCAATAATCATTATGCTCTCCAGTCTTTAAATACGATTTTCAGTAAAAGCGTAAATAAGTGTGGTGTCAACCCGTTAGGGCACGGCATACCTCTACTATTGGTAATGTTATTAATGTACGCTATACATGTATAGCAAAATGCCTATGGGAGGGCTTGCGCATGTTGGCATTGAGATTACCCAACGAGATTGAGGAGCGTCTTGAGGCGTTGGCTAAGGCGACTGGCCGTACCAAGAGTTTCTACGCCCGAGAAGCGATTCTTGAGCATTTGGACGACTTGGAGGATATCTACCTAGCCGAGAAAGCACTTGAGCAGGTGCGTTGCGGTGAAATGATGACACACAGCCTAGATGACGTGGAGCGTAACCTTGGCCTGGCGGATTGAACTCACGGACGAAGCGGTAAAGCAGCTGGGTAAAATTGGGCATACCGATGCGAAGCGTATACGCGACTATCTACGAGAACGTATTCAACCGTTAGAAAACCCACGTCAACTGGGCAAGCCATTAGCTGGGCAATTGGGTGAGTTATGGCGATATCGGGTAGGTAACTATCGACTGATCGCTAGTATCGAGGATCAGGAGATATGTATTTTAGTGGTAAGGATTGGGCACCGGAGCAAAATTTATCGGTAGAAACTTTATTTCTTTAAATAAAGAAATAAAGTTTTTTACTTATACTATTATTACTGTTTTGCCCTGTCAGGCCAAGCCCCAAGCCCCAAGCCCCAAGCTGCAGCTGGCCTGATGGTTGGTTGGCCAAGAAAAAGAGGCGGCGATGTTCTGACCATCAATTTGTCCCCATAAAATTGTAGTCAAT
>Ga0207900_100160_pt1 | contig 28319 bp, 29 predicted proteins | sample LinPmetageLP39_FD_184052 | JGI IMG/M metagenome (GOLD analysis project Ga0207900, IMG submission 184052) | Marine viral communities from the Pacific Ocean - LP-39 (SPAdes) | ecosystem: Environmental > Aquatic > Marine > Oceanic | place: Pacific Ocean | collected 2010-06-14
TGTATACGAATTGCTTTTCTTCTGACTCATGGCACACACCTTGTGGGGGCAGATAATATTATCTGCGTCTGTGTGTCCAGGAAACTATAACCACTTCAGGCATCACGATGAATTCGCTGCGCGATCAGCGTGATGCCCCTATGCATGTTTGGAGAAGCCATGGATGGCAAAGGCACTTGGTATTGGTGACGATGCAGTCTGAGCATGTGCGCCGTAGTGCAGTTCGCGCGTGGCGCCTGCGCCACTCCGATGGTACGGCGCGCATGATAGAGAAGCTCAATGTTGTGGCTAGGCCCGACTAACAAGTCTTCAAAGGGCGTGTAATACGCTTGAGTTCAAGGTAAGCGTCCAGGCCCGAATCGCCCAGTTCGCGGCCTATGCCGCTACGCTTCATACCGCCCCAACTCCCCTGCGGCGGCGCTACTTGTTCGCTGTTGCACCAGACATTGCCCACCTCCAGATGCCGGCCGATGGCCACCGCGCGGTCCGGATTGCCGGCCACCACCGTGGCGGCGAGGCCGAAGTCGCTGTCGTTGGCCAGGGCAATGGCTTCCGCATCGTTGGCGACGCGGCGTGCACAAAGCACCGGACCAAAAATCTCTTCCTGCCACAGGCGGCTGCTAGTAGGTACCTCTCGGTAGAGAAGCGGCGCCACAAAGAAACCATGTTCGGGCAGGGCGAGCGTGGGTGTCTCGCTGTGTAGCCCCTCCTCTTTAGCCAGAGCTAAGTAGTGCTGTACCCGGCCCTGCTGGAGGGCGCTGACCAGTGGGCCCATGTCGGTCTCCGTCGCCAGAGGATCGCCTAGGTGCAGTTCTGACATGGCGGCGTCGATGGCCGCATATAGCTTGTCCGCCAGGCGCTCATGCACCAGTAGCCGACTAGTGGCTGAACACATCTGGCCAGCGTTATAGCAGATGCCGGCCATGACCAAGTCACGGGCAAGCTCGATATCGGCATCCTCAGTGACCAGAATCGGCGATTTGCCGCCCAGCTCCAGTGAGACTGGTCTTACGCCTTGGGCCGCGGCGCGCATCACCGTTTCGCCCACTGCATTGCTGCCGGTGAAGGAGAGCTTGTCGATGCCAGGGTGGCGACTCATTGGGGCCCCAATACCCTCGCCGTCACCTTGCAGTAGGTTGAATACCCCTGGTGGCAGGCCTGCCTCCATCACAACTTCCGCCAGTACTTGCTCGGGCAGTGGCGTGACCTCAGAGGGCTTGAACACCACAGTGCAGCCAGCGGCTAGCGCTGGCGCCAGTTTCCATGCGCTGCTGACCAGCGGGAAGTTCCAGGGGGTGATCAGTCCCACCACGCCGATGGGGTCCCAGTACCGGCGCGCCTCCATGTCGGGCTGGTCGGCGTCTTCAACCGTTCCCTGGCGTTGCCCCAGTGTCACGGCGGCCTCGGCATAGTAGCGGTAACAGGCGATAGCGTCGTCTAGGTCTTGGTAGGCTTCAGCCAGGGGTTTGCCGTTGTTACGACTGGAGAGCTCGGCTAGGGCCCGACGGCGGGTGTCAAGCCCGCTCGCAATGGCCTCCAGATATTCGCCACGGCGGGTCTCTGGGGTAGTTCGCCAACCGGGCATGGCGCGGCGGGCCGCGGTCACGGCGGCATCGACATCCGCCGGGTCGCCGCAGGTCAGCTCAGCGATGCATGTTTCGCGATAGGGGTCATATACCGGGCGTCGCGTTTTGCTAAGGCTCGGAACCCAGGCGTTGTCGATGAACTGTTCGTTCAGTATGTGTGCGGAAGCGTGCATGTCGTCTTATCCTGTTCAGCGAATAGGCAGCCAGCGGTTTCGAGTCGGCCGCATACCGGGGAAGTTGAGCTCCACAAGGTGTAGCGCCAGGGTTAGCACCACCGTGGTGGCTATATAGATGCCGGCGATCAGCAGCAGTGGTTCGTAGACCAGGAAAGTCTCGTCGCGAATGATATTGGCTGCCTGCAGCAGGTCCATCAGGGCGATGGTGGAGACCAGCGGGATCGACTTGAGCAGCAGGATCATCTCCCCGGTGAGGGTTGGCAAGCAGAGCTGGATGGCCCTGGGCAGCCACAACCTGGTAAGTACCTGGAAACCGGAGAGGCCGAAGGCACGTCCAGCTTCAAGCTCGCCCTGTGGCACGCTCTGCATGGCGCCACGGATTACTTCGCCGGAGTAGGCCCCCACGCTGAGGATGAAGGTCAGGGCGGCGAAGAAGAAAGGGTCACGCAGCAGTGGCCAAACGATAGTTTCGCGAATGCCTGGTACGCCTTCCATCAGGTGCCCCACGCCGTAGTAGAAGAAGAACAGCTGCACAAGCAGCGGGGTGCCGCGCATCACGGTGGTGAAGGCCCAGACCAGCCAGGCGAGTGGGCGTGGGCCGCGCAGCCTGGCTAGCGCCACTAACACGGCAAGGAGCAGTCCGCCCACTGCCGAGACCAGCAGTAGCCACAGCGTATTGACGAAACCTTCCCATAGGTAGCCTAGGTAGAAGGGATCGCTCAGCCAGGAAAAGTCCATGTCAGGCCTCCGTGGGTTGGCCGCGTCGCACATGACGCTCAAGGCGTGCGAACAGCGCCGTGGAACTCAGGGTCATCAGCAGGTAGATGACGCCAGCGGCGGCATAGAAGAGGAAGTAGGCGCGGCTGCTAGCGGCCGCCTGCTGAATGGTGAAAAACAATTCATTGAAGCCGATCACGCTGATTAGGGCGGTGTCCTTGATTAGGATCAGCCACAGGTTGGACATGCCCGGTAGGGCGTTTGGCAGCATTCCTGGCAATACGATGCGGTGGAAACGAGCCCAACGCGAGAAGCCAAAGGCGTCGGCGGCCTCCAACTGGCCGCGGGGTATAGCCAGGATGGCGCCGCGGAACACTTCGGTCATATAGGCCCCCTGGACGAAGGCCAACACGCCCACTGCAGTGGCGAAACCAGTGATCTGAACCGCGCCGGCCATGCCTAGATGAGCCAGTAAGGCATCCAGCGCCTGGGCACCAGCATAGTAGAGCAAGAGAATCAGCAGCAGTTCGGGCACCGCCCGAATCAACGTGGAGTAGGCAGTGGCAAGACCGCGCAAAGGCGCCCAGGGGCTGAGCTTGGCGCCGGCACCCAGCAACCCCAGCAGCAGGCCGATGGCATAGGCCAGCAGGGCGATCTGCACCGTGGTCAGCGCCCCACTAAATATGGGGCCGGCCCAGTCGCCGAGCCCCTCTGGTGACATGGCTGTCATGTTCGACTCTTTCTTCGGTCAAAAAGCGAAGCCCCCGTTGCTGGTAGCGCCGGGGGAGCGATGACGAGCAGTTGTCGCTTAATCGTAGACACAGACGTCAGTAGTCAGGTACTGCTCGGAAAGGCTGGCACAGGTGCCGTCTTCGATCACCGCGGTGATGGCCTCGTTGAGGGACGCCTGAAGGGCATTGTCCTCCTGGCGCAGACCGATGCCGATACCCTCCCCATAAGCTTCATGGCGGGGAGCAGTGGCCTTGACCTCGTAGTCGTCGGCCTCGTTGCGCTCAAGGAACTGCACCATGGCAATCTCGTCAGCTAGGATTACATCCAGACGGCCTGAAAGCAGATCATTATTGACCTGTTCCGCTTGATCGTAGAGGCGGATCTCCACGCCGCTATCGCGGAGTTCACGGCGCGCATAAGTGGCATTGGTGGTGGCGCTCTGCACGCCCATTACCAATCCGTCCAGGTCCTCGGGGATATTGATTTCCAGGTCGCTGGCGGCGACATAGGCGCCCGGCGTGAAATAGTAAGGGCGAGTAAAGTCGATGACCCGCTGGCGCTTCTCTGTGATCGACATGGAGTTCATGATCATGTCAATTCGCCCGGCGTCGAGTGAGGGAATGATGCCGCTCCACCCGGTGGGCACGATCTTACACTCGCGCTCCATGTCCGCGCAGATGGCATGGGCGAGCGCCACTTCGAAGCCGGTCCAATCACCGCTGGCGGCCTTATAGGTGAAAGGCGGGTAAGGCTCCCCGGAGATGCCAACATTGAGGGGCGCGTCGGCCAGGGCAGTATGGCTAAGGCCAAGTGCGGTCACAGCGGTGACAAACATCATCGGGAGTTTCATGGGGTTCTCCTATCATTATAGTGTGTGGAGTGTTTAAGCTGCAGGCGCCATGAACTGGCGGCAGCGGGGGTCATCAAATACGTCTTCCGGCGTGCCCTCAGCAGCGATGCGCCCCTGGTCAAGAAAGACCAACTGGTCGGAGACCTCGCGTGCGAAGTGCATCTCGTGGGTGACCAACAGCATGGTGCGGCCCTCTTCGGCGAGACCTCGGATCACTCCCAATACCTCGTTGACCCGCTCAGGATCCAGCGCCGAGGTGGGTTCGTCGAAGAGCAGTAAACGCGGCTCCATGGCCAAAGCTCGGGCAATTGCCACCCGCTGTTGTTGCCCACCGGAGAGAAAAGCAGGATAGGCGTCGTGTCGGTCGGCCATGCCGACCCGCTCAAGATAGTGCTCGCCCAGGGCAGTGGCCTGCTTACGGGAGATCCCCTTGACCCGAATAGGGGCTTCAATAATATTGCCCAACACGGTCAAGTGGGGCCAAAGATTGAACTGTTGGAAGACCATCGCAACCTTGGCGCGCAACCGTTGCAGCTGGCGCCGATCCAGACCGGTGATGCCGCCCTGGGGATTGCGGGTGAAGCGAATCGCCTCATCCGCAATCGCCAGTTCGCCCTGGTCGGGTCTTTCCAACAGGTTCATGCAGCGCAACAAAGTGCTCTTTCCGGAACCACTAGCGCCGATGATGGAGGTGACACTGCCTTCGGTTACCTCCAGAGAGACGCCCTTGAGTACTTCAAGGTCGCCAAAATGTTTGATGAGTTGGTTGGCCACCACCGCTGGAGCGGAGGTGGAGACGGGGCGAGGTGCGGGCGGGAATGATGATGTCATAGGCAATCGGCCTCCCTAGCTGGGGTTGGTGATAGTTCGGCTCGAACGCGTTCGGCGCAGGCCACCAGGCGTAGGCTGGCCGCGGCGAGGCGTGCGGCCTCCATCGTTAGACTGAGACGAACAAAGCCTGCCGCTGAAGGCCCGAAGGCTTCACCAGAGAGAACCGAGATGCCCTCCTCGTCGAGTAGGCGATCAGCAAAAGCTTGAGAAGTGAGTCCCGTGGCGCGGATATCTACCATCAGGAACATCCCCGCTGGCGGACGGATAGCGGTCACCGCAGTACTGTCGGCGAGCACCTCGCATACGGCATCACGGCGTGCCCGATAGGCTTCGCGCATCGCGCTCAACTCGGTGGGTGGTGTCTGTAACGCATCGCAGGCGGCGTCTTGAATAAAATCTGGGCAGCCGTAGAGCATGCATAGCGCCAGATGGGTGAGGTGCTGAATCAGTGCTTCAGGGCCCAGTACCCAGCCCAGGCGCCAGCCGGTCATGGCGTGGGATTTGGAGAGGCTGCTGATAACCACGCTGCGCTTGGCCATGTCAGGCAGCGTAGCAGGGCAGTGGTGCTCGCCCTCAAAAATCAACTCGGCGTAGACTTCATCTGAGATCAACCACAGGTCGTGGCGTCTGCACAGCGCGGCAATGGCTTCCCAAGTATCTCCATCAATCAACTGTCCCGTGGGGTTATGGGGACTGTTAAGCAATATCGCCCTAGTGCGCGGTGTGATGGCTGCCGCCAGAGCCGCTGGGTCGAGGCGAAAGTCCTCTTCGGCCTGCAGTGGCACCTGTACGAGCTCGGCACCTGTAGCACGCAGCACTGCCTCGTAGGTGACATAGCTCGGCTCGGGCACCAGCACTTCGTCGCCGGGATCTAGCAAACACTGGGCGGCGGCATAGAGGCCGCACTGGGCACCAGCCATGACAATTATGTTATCTGGGCCTACATCAAGACCTTGGCGATGGTAGTTGTTGGCGATGGCCTGACGCAGTGCCAGCTTGCCCTGTACATCGGGGTAGTGGGTAGCGCCACCACGCAGGCTGGCCACAGCGCTCTCAATAATCGGCGTTGGGGTGTCGAAATCCGGGTCACCCACCGAGAGTACGGTGACTTCCTCTCCAGCGGCTTGACGGGCCAGGGCGCGATAGTGGATATCCCAGGCCGCAGCCCCCTCGCCTGCAATGCGGCTGGTTAGTCGTGAATAGTGCATAGAATGCCTCGCTTTCGGTAATACAGGGGCCGACTTAATGACGCGACCTGGAATGCCTCCTCATTCCAGGCTAGCGCGAACTGCCGCTAGGCCAGGCTCGCCTTCGCGGGTGGTGACACCCTCTAAGAAGGACTCTATCCGCTCAGGGTTGGCCAAGAGCCAATCACGGGCGACGGTCTCCAGTTCGCCCTCTTCGAGGCCGAAGTCGCGGATGAACTCACTCTGCTCGGCGGCGGACAGCTCGTACTGGTCCAACAGTCGGATCATGTTGGGGTTGGCTGCGTGGTAGGCACGAGCAACAATGGTGCGTACATCGCTTTGTCCATTGTTCTCGCCGAACACGCTAGCCGGATCATCCAGGATCTCCATGTCATACGCAGGTGCCATCCAATGCGGCGTCCAGCCGTAAAAAAGGATCCAGCGCTGGTCGCGCTTGGCCGCGTCTACTTCAGCCAGCATGCCTGGCGTTGAAGACTCACGAAGATTCCACTGGTTGAGCCCGTAGGTATTCGCTTCAACGGCTTCATGAAGGTGATCACTGACGGTGGATCCGCTTTCGATAGAGTAGATCTCCGCCCCGAAGCGTTCGCGAATCTCGGGATCGGCCAGCTGTTCGGCGTTGGTCACGCCCGCCTCATAGACATAGCCGGGGACCGCGAAGCCCATGCGTGCACCGGTGACGTTGTTGCCAAGGTCAACGATGCTTCCCGCTTCCATGGCCGCGTCGAAGCTCTGCTGTTGGGAGGGTAGCCAACCTGCCAGGAAGGCATCGCTGTCGCCACTTTGCAGAGTCTGATAGCCCACCGTGGAACTGACCTCCAGAGCCTCAACCCGATAGCCCAAGGGCTCCGCTAACTGGGCGAGGATCTCACTTTTGACGGTTACCCCCGGCCAGGGGGGAGCCACTAAGCGCAGCTCGTCACTGGCATCCTGTGCCGCCTGGGTGGTGAGCGGTAGTAAACCGGTGAGAGCCAAAGTGGTCAGTAGGGTGGTACTACGCATGTCAGGGTCCTTTTTTGTCGATTAATCGATCTATTATTGCAATTACAAAGCGCTCATCCATGCCGCGGCGTCTACCTCGATCAGTAGCGGTGAGTCATCGTCGCCCAGTTGCGCGAGTGCCTCACCGAGGGACTTAGGGTTACCCACTGCCCGGTAGCGGCAGGTGTAAGCACTAGCCAGCCCAGCAAAGTCCGGTGCTGTCAAATCGACGCCCAACTGGGGTACCTCGTGCATGGCCATATAGCGGCGAATTTCGTCGTAGCCCTGGTTGTTCCAGATCACCACCGCTACCGGATAAGGGAGATCGCGAGCGGTGCCCAACTCGCCGAGTACAAACTGCAGACCACCGTCGCCCACCAAGGCAACCACTGGGCGTTCAGGGCAGGCTAGGGCAGCCCCGAGGGCGGCGGGCAGGCCATAACCCAAGGTGCCGTAGCCAGTGGCAGAGTTAAACCAACGACGGGGCTCGGGCAAAGAAGCCAGGAAGTTACCGGCATAAACCGGCCCGGTGGAGTCGCCTACCACAATCGCCTCGGGCAGCGCGGCCCTTAAGGTGGCAAAGAGCGGTATATAGGGTGCTAGCTCGGGATCTTCATTGAGCGCGAGCGCTTGACGCACTTCGGCGGCGCGGCCGTTAGGGCCATGGCTGTTTGGTAGCGACTGCAACAGCGCGTTCATCGTCTCGCCAGCGTCGGCAACCATGGCTAAATCAGCCCCCTGGTTGCGTCCCAACTGCTGAGGGTCGATATCCACCCGGATTAACCGTCCCTCTAGTTGAAAGCCCTCGTCGAAGACTAGATCGTAGTCGGTCTCGCCCAGCTCGGTGCCCAGCGCCAAGATGACGTCGGCGTCGGCCGCTAGGCGGCGTGCGGCGGGCAGGCTCATGGTAGCGCCTAGGTCGAGCGGATGATCGAGTCCCAGTACGCCCTTAGCGTTGATGGTGGTCAGGGCAGGGGCCTGCAGACGCTCCACCAAGGCACGGGCGGCCTCGGGGGCAGCCACGCAACCGCCGCCTAACAGCAACAGTGGGCGCTCCGCTTGGCTTAACCACTCGGCGGCGCGGGCAATGGCGGCGGGTGCCGGAGCTGGGGGAAACACCTCGGTCGGACGCGGCAATTGCTCAGCAACCGGGGCGACGAATAGATCGATGGGAATCTCGATGTGCACTGGCCCTGGCCGAGCGCCGCGAAAAATCGCAAAGGCGCGTGCCAAGAGTTCTGGCAGTGCTGCTGGATCGTGCAGGGTGTGGCTAAAGACGCTGACACCGGCCAAAGTTTGCTGCTGGTTGGGCAGCTCGTGAAGACGCCCCTGGCCGCGCCCCAGGGTCTCGCGGCGGTTGACGCTGGAGATCACCAGCATCGGCACCGAGTCAGCCAGGGCCTGGCCCATGGCGGTGGCGATGTTGGTCATACCGGGACCGGTGATGATAAAGCAGGCTGCAGGGCGGCCGCTGGCTCGGGCATAGCCGTCGGCCATAAAGCCAGCGCCCTGCTCGTGGCGTGGGGTGACGTGGCGGATTGGGCTCTCGCCCAAGGCGCGGTAGAGCTCAATCGTATGTACTCCGGGGATACCGAAGACGGTATCTACGTCGTAGGCATCCAAGAGTCGCAGCAGCGACTGGGCGCAGGTCTGACTCATCGTAGCGACTCCTCGGGCAGCGGCGTGGGGAGGCCGCCGCGAGGCGTTCGTCCCAGAACTCTCTCTACCATGGGGACGAAGTACTCCAGGGGCAGGGTGTCATAATCCGGGTCAAAGCTGGCCTGATCCCAGTGGTCGCAGAAACGCACGGTGCGCTCATAGGCCGGGTGGTCGCGATACTGCTCACGAGCGTGTGGATCTTGTCCGAAGAAATGCTGGTAGTGATAGCCCTGAAAAAGTTCATGGTTGCGAATCATCCAGACGTTGAGTGGATCGACGAAGGGCTCAAGGATAGCCGCGGCAATCTCTGCGTGGTTAGCTGGGGTCAGGTCGTCGCCGATATCATGGAGTAGCGCGCAGACCACCATCTCCTCATCGGCACCATCACGCAGCGCCCGAGTGGCGGTCTGTAGGCTGTGTTCATAGCGATCCACCGGATAGCCGTGGTGGTCGCCGGCCAAATTGTGTAAGTGGGCGAGCACCCGGCGCGGGGTATCGGCGACATAGTCACGGAAGCGGGCATCAATCAGCACCCAGTCGTCCCGCTGGGCCTCGCCGAAGTAGCGAAATCGAGCTTGATTCATGCAGGTTCTCCTTGGGCCTGGGGAGTGGCGAAGTGGTGACGCAATACGCGGCGGCGGCTGATGGTACTATCGCGATCAACGTAGCCTTGGCGCATATGGCGCACGCCGCCAGCAAGCTGGAAGGCACTGCGTCCGTGCAACAGTCGATAGTTATCTATGATCAGCATCTGGCCCTGGTCGAGTTTGAGGTGCAGGGTTAGTTCTTCGCCAGTGATCAACTGATAGAAGGCCTTGCGGGCGGCATAGTAAGCTTCCAGTTCTTCTACGGGCAGCGCAGGTATGCCTTCGGTACGGTTGGAATAACGCACCCGAACGGGGTCGCCTCGGCTGTCCAGCTCGATCAGCGGCCCCTCGCTTTCCAAATAAGTATCGGCGTCGCAATAGCGAAAGCTAGGCGTCACCCTAGTGAGGCATTCGTAGGCGCTTGGGTCGCGCTGGCGAAGCAGGTGGGCCGCCATAAAGCCATCGGCTAAAGTGCTGTCGCCGCCCTCGGCGGCGTTGGCCAGGCAGTGTAGCCATATGTAGCCTGGAATAGGGTCCCGGTAGGGGTTGTCCGTATGCGGCTCTAGACCACGCTGGGTCATGGTTAGGTCATAGGCGTTGGCCACCGATTTAACGTCGGCGATGCCGCCCCAGTTGGTGCGCCGTAGCGGCCCAATGCGGTCGATAAGCGGTTGCATGCCGTCCGTGTCGGCGGGTACTCCGGAGACGATCACGAACCCGTTGCGATGCAGCGCTTCTAACATCTCTAATAGCGCTGAGTCGTCTTCAAGGGCGGTGGCGAAGTCCGCTTTTGGGTGAGGCGCCCCCGTGGCATCCCAGAGTTGACGGGGTAAGTCGCTGGCCTGCTCGTCGAACAGAATCGCAAGCTCAAAAGTAGTGTGATGTCCGTCACTGAAACTCAAATTCAGTTGTCCGTCAGCGACCCCGGCAGTCTCGATGGCTAGATCGAGTGGTAGCTCAGCGGCCTCAATTAGGCGTTGACCGGTATAGGGGTCTCTGGTTTCGTCATCGGGACTGCGTTCGCGTAGCCATAGGGCGGTGTATTCGTACCTCTGGCCCTGGTGATCGAGAACTAGGCGTTGGCAATTGGCCTGAGTAATGACCTGTGTCATAGCGGCGCCTCCATAGGTTGTGTTAGGGAAACTAATTCTATGGTAACCGCCTCAATTAGCCCTGACTTGATAGTATTGGCCGCATGCTTGACTATATTAGCCATGAATGACGCCACCAACGCCCCATGGCCATATCCGCGCCCAGATTCGCCGCCCCTTCTAACACCGGAACAGGCAGAACACACCCTCAACGTGTGGCTGGTGCCGCGCTTCTCCATGCTGACCCTTTTCTGTCTACTTGAGCCGCTGCGTGTGGCCAATCGCTTCGGCCGTCACCTCTTTGCTTGGCGGTTGCTCTCCGCGTATGGCGATGCTGTGGTGGCCAGTAACGGGGTGCGCATTGACGTGGACGGAACTCTGTCGTCGCTGGAGGATGCGTCACGCCTGATGGTGGTTTCTTCTTACGAAGCGGAGGCGACGGTGAGTTCTCAGGATCGTGCCGTGCTGAGACGTATTGCCGCTCACGGTGGCTGGCTGGGTGGGCTGGATACGGCGCCCTTCATATTGGCGCGTGCGGGGGTGCTGGCCGGCCATCGTGTGGCCCTGCATTGGGAGAGCGTGCCAGCCTTTCGTCGTGAGTTTCCGACGTTAGAAATTAGCCCAACCCACTACGAGTTCGACGCTATGCGTCTGACTGGCTCCGGTGGGTCGGGGAGCATCGACATGATGCTGGCGTGGATAGAGCATGCCTATGGACCCGCTCTGGCTGATGCCGTGGGACGGCAATTGATTCACGCAAGGCCTCGCGATGACGGCGGCGGTACCCCACGCCAACACTTCGGAGAACTTCCGCGCAGCGTGACGCAGACATTGGCGGTGATGGAAGCCAATCTGGTACAGGCGCTACCGATCCCAGAGGTGTGTCGCCTGGTGGGACAGTCTCAGCGGCAGCTGACACGGTTATTCCAGCGCCATTTTGACGAAACCCCTCAGCAGTGTTACCTAGGAATGAGACTGGATCGAGCTCGTCAACTACTTACCGATAGCCGCAGCCTTGTGACCGAAGCAGCTTTGGCCACTGGCTTTAGCCAGCCAGCACATTTTACCCGCGCCTACCGGAAACGCTTCGGTGAAGCACCCAGCGCTACTGCCAATAAGCGCTAAGGTGCTGGACGAAATCTGTAACTAGAGACGCTCGATCTCTGAGGCATGCGGAAGGGTGAGCTGCTAGGGTGGCTTAGTCATAGTCAGGCACCTAAAACGCGCCGCTAGTCTTGGGAAGAGGTTAGCGCCTGATCGATATCCGCCAGCAGATCGTCAATATGCTCGATGCCAATCGACAGGCGCACCATATCTGGGGTAACGCCCGCTGTTTTTAGCTCTTGGTCATTTAGCTGGCGGTGCGTGGTAGATGCCGGAATAGAGGAACAACTCTTGGCATCGCCGATATTCACTAGCCGCAGAATGAGCGATAGCGCATCATAAAAGCGTTCGCCAGCGGCTTGGCCGCCCACAATACCAAAGCTAAGAATGCCCGAGGCATGACCATGCATATAGCGGTGCGCGAGTGCGTGGTCTGGGTGGCTCTCCAATCCTGCATAGTGCACCCACGCCACCTGGGGATGGCTTTCTAGGTGCTTCGCCACCGCCAGCGCGTTAGCGCAAATACGCTCAATCCTCAGTGACAACGTTTCCAGCCCCTGCAGAAGGTTCCAGGCCGCCTGAGCAGATAGTGCCGCCCCCATATTGCGTAACGGTACTACCCGGGCTCGGGTAATAAATGCTGCATCGCCCACATCGCGGGTATAGCTAACGCCATGATAGGAGACATCCGGCTCGTTCAGCAGCGGGAACCGGCTGGCATGTTCAGCCCAGGGGAATTTACCTGAATCAACAATGACTCCACCCACCGTGGTGCCGTGGCCGCCGATATACTTGGTCGCCGAATGGACGACAATATCCGCTCCATGCTCAATTGGTCGACATAAAAATGGCGTGGCGGTGGTGTTATCCACTATCACCGGCACTCCGTGACGATGGGCAGCATCGGCAAGCGCCCGCAGATCGACGACGCCACCGGAAGGGTTGCCGATACTTTCGCAAAACACTGCTTTAGTGCGTGCATCAATCAGCGCTTCGATGCCCGCAATATCATCTTTATCGGCAAACCGCACCTGAATACCCTGACGCGGCAACGTGTGAGCAAACAGGTTGTAGGTACCGCCATACAGCTCGCTAATCGACACGATGTTATCGCCCGCTTCGGCGATGGTTTGAATAGCATAGGTGATTGCGGCCATCCCCGATGCTACCGCTAGGCCTGCAATGCCGCCTTCCAGCGCAGCCACTCGCTGCTCCAGAACGGCGCAGGTAGGGTTCATAATGCGGGAATAGATATTTCCCTCCACTTTCAAATCAAACAGGTCCGCTGCGTGCTGCGCACTGTCAAATGAAAAGGAGGTGGTCTGATGAATCGGTACCGCAACGGCATTTTGTGAATCCGGCACGTAGCCATGGTGAAGGGCGATAGTTTCAGGTTTCATAAGGGCGGCTCTTAAAGAAAAAAGTAACTCTGATCTTAGAGAAGTCTAGGTGCGTGGGCCAACGTCGTTTAGTCGGACTCACTCCTCGTAATAAATACTAATTTTGTAATCATTGAGCATTTAGGATCCCTTTCCCAACTTAAAACCGCTCTCGTTGGACATAAGGCAAATGTGCAATTGTGTTCTAACGAATTGTATTCAGGGCAGCGATTAGATATGACTGCACATCTCGGCAGTTTTTTAGGCGACTAGCAGCAGCTCAAATTAGCGTATGCCGAGCAACTAACTGTAAAAAACGATGAAGTAACTTTTGACTCTAAACCCGGCTGATACTGAAGAGGGTGTGACGTTGGTCTTCTGGCTGAGCCAATAGAAATTTCATCTTCAAAGTCTCGTTTCCACACTCCGCTATGGCATTCTGTTAGCAGTCTTAACCATCAGTCTTTGAACACATGGCTACCATGTTGGCGATTTAGCTTCGGGTAGCTGTCACAGCAGTATTGGTTGTCTGATGGATCACCACCTCACTATTTAATCGTTGGCTTAGCGCTCACGTAACCCTTACCCCACGTCTTCGTTACGTAAGCTCACATAGTCGAAATGACCTACGAATTTACGTGAGTAAGAGTTGAGGGCCAGACTCAAATAGGGACTCAACCGGTTAATTTAGACACCCGTTAGGCCCTTAAAGTAACGCCTTAATACTCAACGCAGTGAATGGCCATGAAAAGGTTTGGGTTGTGGTGATGGATCAAGAAGGTTCTCCAAAGCGACAGCAATGGATAATAGCTCCGAATCAGAATTTCCTTGGCCGTTTAATTGCAAGCCTAGTGGCAAGCCATCCGAATTTGTTCCCATTGGTAGGGTGACGGCGCACCAATCGAAATAATTGGCGGGCTGGGTATTACGCGTCATGCCCAGCGCAGCCTGCATCGCCATGTCAGGATCCTCTAATTCACTCAGCTTCTGCGGTGGCGCCTGAGTGGTAGGGCTGACAATCACGTCTACTTGATCAAACAAAGATCTAGCCGTCTCAACATGACGCTGCCGTTCTTCCGCCAATGTTAAGTAGTGATGGGCTTTGACACCAATGCCCTTATCAATACGTGCACGAATAATGGGATCAATAAGTTTCTGGTGATCCAGAAAGAACTCCTCACCCAGCCACGCCAGTAAGTGAGCGGGCATGGCGACGGGGAAGTAACGTTCGCGTCCATCCACATCCTGTACATGAACAGATGTCTGCTGAGCGCCATTCGATTCGAACACGGAAAGAGCATACCCGAAAGCGATTTTCATCTCCGAGTCGACGCCCTCAAGGAAGTAATTATCTGGCACACCCAGTGTCAGCTGGTTAGGTGTTATCGGAGTCTGATGGGTTTGTGATGAGGGGTTGATTCTGTCATTCAGCGCATGAAATGCAGTGGAGGCATCCTGTGCGGTTCGTGTGAGCAGACCGATGGAGTCGGTATTAGGCTCCAGTGGAAAGGCGCCGTCAGTAGGCCATAGGCCTACAGTGGTCTTTAACCCGAACAAGCCGCACAGCGCTGCGGGAACCCTGACTGACCCCCCCGTATCACTGCCTATAGACAAGCCACACAGTCCCGAGGCAAGCGCGACCCCGGCACCAGAGCTGGAACCACCAGGAAGACGATGCTGCTGGTCATCCCATGGGTTCCAGGGCGTGCCACGAGACTCGGAATGTCCCGTTATTCCGAGGGCAAACTCTACCATCCGAGTGGTTCCCAAAATTACGCAACCTGAAGATTTCAACGCACGAATGAAGGTTCCTTCATGCGTACCCAACTTGTCCTGAAGGGGCAGATTGGAGCCAGCATGTGGTGTTATTCCATCGACAACGAATAGGTCTTTCACCGATACCGGCAACCCCATAAGCGGCCCCAGGTCGACCCCGTTGGCCAACAGCGTATCCATGGCGCGCGCCGTAGCTAGAGCGCGAGTTGCATCTACTGTTTCATAGGCACAGAGCAACGGATCCAATATTTCGATACGGGCTAAATACGCGCTCACTGCTTGTTCTGAGGTGATTTCACCTCTACGTAGCGCAGCGGCAAAGCCAGCGATTCCGAGTGATGCTACTGGGTCCTTAGGGATAGTCATGAGTACTCCTTGTTCGATAATTAAGTAAAATTTGAACAAATGGTTTGAGCAAGTGACGTATCGTTTATTAAGGTTCGCTTGCGAAGGTTTCCAACCTTGGTCTATACATAATTAGTCGTGAATAATCGAAAAGACATCAAAAAATCGACTTTATAGAGTTTTTATAGATCTTAACGGGAGACAAAACAATGAAGAAATCAATCGCTGTCGCTTCCATGGCGCCCTGGCTTCTGGCGGCACCCGCCGTACTGGCTGATATCGACGTTGGTGTCATTAACAGCTTATCTGGTCCCTTTGCCGCCTTTGGTGAACGCTATCAGGCTGGAATGGAAGTAGCATTGGAAGAAATCAACGAAGGCGGTGGGGTGAGGGGGGAACCTCTGGCGTTGTCCGTACAAGATGACCGCTCTGAAGCTACCAGTGCGTTGGCAGCGATCGAGTCACTTAATCGACAAGATGTTCCTTTGATTATGGGCTCCTATGCATCAAGCATTACTGGGCCGATGGCACAGCTAATGACCCGCCAAGAGATCCCGCTCATTGTGCTCGGTAGCGCAGACAACAGTATTACCAAACCAGGTTCACCCTGGGTATTTCGTGCCAAGCACAATTCAACGATTGTGGCTGAAAGCTATTTCGATTATTTCGATTTCCTACGTGAACAAGACGATAGCTTGGAAACCGTCGCCATGCTGTATGGCAATGGTGCTTGGCCGGCGTCGCTTGCCGAGGAGGGTGAACGTTTAGCGGAAGAGCGGGGCTATGAAGTCGTGGGCAATCAATCCTACGATCAAGGCACCTCTGATTTTCGACCCATTCTGAACCGTTTTCGTTCTGAAGAGCCCGACCTGCTCTATGTGGTTGCCTACGCGGAGGATGGGGTAGCTATTGCGCGTCAGATGCGTGAGGTGAACCTAAATGCCAAAGCCGTGGCTATCGACACCGGCGCCGCCTTGCCTAGCTTCGTCGATCAGGTAGGTGATCTTGCTGAGTATGTGGCCACTGTCGTGAGTTGGAGCAAGGATGTTCAGTACGAGGGCGTGGAAGATCTTTATGAACGCCTAAAAGCCAAGACGGGTGAGGAGCCCACCTTCTACGAAGCAGAGGGTTATCTGGCACTCCGCGTAGCTGCTGATGCGCTTGAGCGCGCCGAGTCCCTTGAGCGCAATGATGTGAGGGATGCTCTAGCCGAAACCGACCTGGATACGCCAGTCACCCATGTGGCCTTTGAAAGCTTCGATGGTTTCCAAGGACAGAACCCGATTCGCAGCCTTGTACTACAGATCCAGGATGGTGAACACGTCACCGTATTCCCGACCGACCTGGCTGCAGAGGACGTTCGGTACCCGGCACCGGTATGGGACGAGCGCTAATCGTGACGCCTGCATGGCACAACTAGAGAGGTCATAATGTTTGACTATGTATCCTTCTTGCAAAACCTGTCCAATGGGGTGTTGATCGGTGGGGTCTATGCGCTGATTGGGGTAGGGCTAACGCTGGTATTCGGGGTAATGAAGATAATCAACTTCGCCCACGGGGACTTCGTAATTCTGGGCATGTATTGCGCAGTGTTGCTCAACTCCCTACTTGGCTGGGATCCATATCTATCTCTACTTGTTGCCATGCCTCTTGGGTTTTTGACAGGGGCATTACTACAGCGATTAGTGCTCTCCCGCTTAATGGAAGCACCGCCAGAAAGTTCGCTGCTGGTCACCCTTGGGCTCGCCCTGGTTATTGGAAATATATTGTTACTGACCTTTGGCGCCGAGCCCAAGTCTGTCAATGTGTCGTATGCCTCCAGTACGGTTTCCCTGGGGGAGGTCAGCTTCTCAATGATCCTGCTCCTGGCCGGCCTGGCAACGATGGTGGTTATTGCCGGGCTCTATACGGTACTCAACCATACGGAACTGGGCCGTGCCATTCGTGCCACTGCCGACAATCGTTTGGGTGCCGAACTTGTCGGTATCAATACCCGATGGATTGAAGCCGTGGTCTTCGGTATTGGCATGGCACTGGCGGTAACCGCAGGTGTCGTGCTGATTCCGCTGCTGTTTGCCACACCGACCTTTTCGGGTGCTATCTTCACGCTGAAGGCCTTTGTGGTCACCGTGTTAGGAGGACTAGGCAATATTGGAGCTGCGATCGCCGGTGGGCTATTGCTAGGGGTGGTAGAAGTAATGGGCGCTTCATACCTCACATCAGATTATCGAGACGCCTACGGCCTACTGGTCTTCCTGTTGATACTGTTACTACGACCTGAGGGCCTATTCGGTAAAACGGTGAAGCGGGTATGAAAAAACATTACTTCATTTTTGCCGGATTGGTTCTGGTGGGCATTCTTTATCCTCAGATGTTCCCCGGGTATCTATCGGTAGCCATTACATTGTTGTTATACGCTGGCTGGGCCACTGCCTGGGACATTCTGGGGGGGTGGGCCGGTCAGGTGAGCTTAGGCCATGCTAGCTTCGTGGGGCTAGGTGCCTATTTCGTTGCAGTGGGAACTGCCCACCATGAGATAGCGCCTTGGTGGTCGATCCTAATGGCGCTGGTTGCTGCTGCTATGTTGGCCTACTTATGGGGACGCCTGACTTTTAAGCTCAAGGGGCCTTACTTCACACTATCCACTATCGCCATTGCTGAGATCTTTCGACTGATCGCCATTAATGAAGGTTGGTTGACCGGCGGCGCGACAGGGGTCTTTATCATGACACTGCCGGAACCCTTTGGACTGGATCTCTTCTCTCGCCAGGTCAACTACTATCTGGCGCTGGCATTCGCAGCGATAACCGTCTTGGTCGTGATGCTTATATCGCGCAGCAAGTTCGGCTACCAGCTTCGCGCTGTGAGGGAAGATGAAGATGCCGCCATGGCATCAGGAATCAACCCCACCACCGTGAAACTGAAAGCGTTCATGCTCTCCGGTGCATTGACGGCGCTTGGAGGGGGTATCTATGCGATCTTTCTCTCCTTCATCGAACCACACATTATCTTTTACCTATTGTTGTCGGTACAAATAGCCTTAACAGCCATCATCGGTGGCCGTGGAACCATTTGGGGGCCTTGCGTAGGGGCGCTATTGATCGTGGGTTCTGGTGAGATTTTCCGTACTACGTTTGCAGAGGCCAACATGTTGATTTACGGCTTGTTGATAATGGTCGTGGTTATTTTCATGCCTCGTGGAATCGTTGGCGAACCAGCGCGTTATTTGATTAGGAGGGTTTATGCCAAGCGCGCTCAAGGCTGATGGCATCACCGTAGCGTTCGGCGGTGTAGTGGCTGTAAACGATGTTTCTCTGGATGTCGAGCAGGGTAAGATTCTCGGATTGATTGGGCCTAACGGGGCGGGTAAAACCACGTTATTCAATGCATTGACTGGCTTTGTTACCCCCCAGGAAGGCCGCATTTACTTGCACGGTAATGAGATCACCCGCCTTCCACCGTATATGCGTACCCGTGTTGGTATTGGTCGTACGTTTCAGACAGAAAGGCCTTTTGAAGAGCTGACATTGCTTGAGAACGTCCTGGTAGCAGCCTTCCTTAAAGAGCCTAAGCGCAAGAAAGCCGAACAATTGGCCATGGACGTTCTAGAAAAGGTGGGCCTTGCTGATCGCTATGATCAACCGGCCCTAGATCTGAACCTAGCCAGACGACGACGTTTAGAGCTGGCTAAAGCATTAGCTGTCCAACCTAGCGTCCTGTTTCTTGATGAGATGATGGCTGGTTTAAACCCGCCAGCTCTCAAGGAAATGATCGAATTTGTGCGGCGTTTGACTGACCAAAATCTGACCATCGTGATGGTAGAACACATAATGGAAGCCATCATTGAGCTATCGGATCATGTGATTGTCATGGCAAACGGCAGTGTGATTACCGAGGGTTTACCACGTGATGTGATCGAAGATCCACGCGTCATTACCGCCTATCTGGGAGAGGACTGATGTCAGATCAAGCGGATAATGTACTGAGTGTCCAGAATGTCGATCTTGGTTATGGTTCATTAAAGGTGGTCTTCGACGCCTCGCTGACGGTCAAAAGTGGTGAACTGGTGGGGTTGATTGGCGGCAATGGTAGCGGTAAGTCGACCATCCTTCGAGCTGTGTCAGGAATGATTAAGCCCTGGAAAGGAACCATACATTTTGATGGACAAGAAGTTTCTGGGCGTAAACCGCATGAGATGGCGCGCTTGGGGCTCGCTCATGTACCGATGGGGCGTCAACTGTTCGGCAATATGACAGTACACGATAATCTGTTGCTGGGGGCCTCATTGCCCTCAGCACGTGAGGATCGTGACGAAAATCTGGAGAAGGTTCTAACGCTCTTTCCTGACCTCAAAAAATACGCCCGCGAAAAAGCAGTGCAACTTTCGGGGGGGCAACAGCAGATGGTAGCGATAGCTAGGGGGTTGATGCTTGGTCCTAAGATGCTCTTGCTGGATGAACCTAGCCTGGGATTGTCGCCTCTATTGGTCAAGGATGTGATGGCGGCAATACGTCGAGTAGCTGACACCGGTATGCCTATTTTGTTGGTTGAACAGAATGTTAAGCAGGTGTTACAGGTTAGTGATCGCGCATATGTGCTTGAAAATGGTTATCAAGTTCTGGATGGGCCATCAAGCGAACTGCAAAACAATGAAAAAATTAAGAAGGCCTACCTAGGGCTATGACAAAAAAAGGGATGGTTGATGAGGTCGTTGAATGTGTTCAAAGAGTGGATAATGTGGAGAACCCTATTAAGTTAGTGGCGGTAATCTATGATCAAGATCCCCCTAAGTCTTCAATAATGCAGCAGTTGTTACAAGAAACGGCGTGATAAGGCAGAGATATCAGGCCCTATATCATCCGAGTATCCGTACTCTATCCCGTCGTCGTGCTCTAGCACGCTGGAGGCATAAGGCCGCAACCACAATCTTGTATTTTAAGCTGAAAGCAAATAGCCTTTTGAGTTTAAGAGCCTTTCAAAATCAGCCACCGTTAAGATGAGGTGCGTGAGTGTAGTGGTTGGTTGGGGCTATTTCTTCATGGGCTTGGGGTCAGAACGCTTTATCACCCTCGGATCCCCTCCATCCCTTACAGTCATTAATCTCGGCGAGGTTTTTATAAGGATGTGAATGAAAGGTTTCCACAAGCTCAATATTCGGCCAGTAATGTTCAAAAACTCTTTCTTGCTGTGTAATGAGTCAAAGTTAGGAGCGACCCGTTCGTTAAGACAATCAGCTGAAGTTTCAACTGTGCTCATTGTGGCTATGACCTTAGCAGGTATTGCACCCTTAGCTAGAATCGAATAGCCCCATAGCAGCCCAAACGTTTCAAGACGGTCAAAATCTTTTGTTTGAAGGCTACTTCTATGGCGAAATTTATAGGCTTCAGTGACGGTAGTGAAAGCAGGGTATTACCATTGGTTGACGCTTCCTTCATATAGTTATCGAATTTCTTCGGTTCAGTCTTATCACTTGTTCAACAATCAATAGTGCTAGGCCGCTATCCACATAGTGTGCGGCATTAGCTGCTTTGAGCTCGTGCCGCTCATTTTGGCTTATAGGATTGACAAGCCGAGCTGGTGAGTAACACCGTACAAATTCTTTATGTTTGCTACGCGGGTCAGTTTCGACCCAAAGGCCGCTACAGAGCACTGCCTAGAATAAACATATCGCTGTAATCATCAGGCGTGTAAAGCCAAGCATACAAGCATTAATAATACCCAACTCTCGGCGACAACTTTTAGGGCTCTTTTATCTAAAGCAAGCTGCCATGTAATCACTCCTAATGACAGTATCAATTGAACAGGCCAGAGTTGATAAAGCCACCATCAACGGCCAAGATTTGGCCATTAATGTAACTCGATTCTTCTGAGAGCAGGAAAGCTACCGCCGAGGCAACCTCGTCAGGTGTTCCATAGCGTTTCATCGGTACTCGAGCATGCCACTGCTCGCGCACCTCGGGAGTATGCATTGATTGGGCTAGTGGCGTATCAATCGGTCCAGGCGCTACGGCATTAACACGGATATTGTTACTACCCAGTTCATTGGCCATCACCAAAGTAAGGGCATTCTGCCCAGCCTTGGAGGCACCGTATGCGCTGCGTCCCTTGTTGCCGCACAGCCCCGATACTGAGGAAATATTAACAATATGCCCCGAACGCCCCTCATACAGCCAATAGCGTACAAGGGTACGTGAAACAATAAAGGTGCCAATGACATTAATTTCAAGAATCTTGCGAAATGCCGCTACTTCAGTCTCGACCATCAGGCAATCCATGCCTATACCGGCACAGTTAACTACGCCACCGAGTGAGTGGCGAGTTGCGATATCATGTACTGCTGACTCGACTGAAGCCTCGTCGGTAACATCGCACACTCGGCCATCCTCATCGGCTATACCTAGCGCTCGGCAGGCCTCGGCAAGTTTTTGAGCAGATAGATCAAGGAGGCAGACCGGGACCCCGCGCGCTAGTTGGTTACGAGCCACGGCAAATCCAATGCCGGAAGCTCCGCCGGTTATGATTACTGCGGGTTGGGAACCTGTATTCATAATGAACTCTTGTTGGTTGCACTGTTTCTCGACAGCAGGAAATGGTTTATGTGGCCTCGGGGCTATCTGGCAACCACTCTTCCAGGGTCACTTCAAAAGTCATACAAACAGGGTTCCAACCAGCGAGGAAAGGACCTCCGTAGACGTTTCCATCAGTATCCGCCACTATCCCAGCCAGCGAAGCATTCGGCGTATCACCCTCAATTGAACGAACCTCGCCAGCCATACTTACCACCTCAACAGCTGGCCCCTTAATCTCCTGGTAGCCTCCATCGAGAGTGCCTAAGCAGGCATCAACTAGGCTACCAAGACCACCGCGCACAAAAGCATTCTGGAAACCTTCAGCTAGGCATATTTTTTCTATCCCTTGAACTAGATCCTCATTGGGCGCGATACGCGCATAAGCCACACGCCCCATCCGGCCGGTTTCAGTGGTTACTACTTGGCCGAAGGCCTTGGTTGTAGAGGTCTGGGATGTCATATCATGACTCCTTGTAAGGTTTTAGCAGAGGAATGTTAGTCTCCTCATCGAACGCTTGACGCAGTTCGAAGCCTTCGAGCGCAGTAACGAGCACTGTAAGCGGTACGGCACCAATCACAGATGCTTGAGGCAAAATATGGCCGCCTTTGGCCTCTCCCGCTTCAGTACGCAACGTGGCATGACAGTGGACCAGTGGCTGGCTCTGCATGTCTTTACCAAGAGTGGCGTTACCAAATACCATAAAAGCAGAACCGGCTTCGATTGGTCTGGAGTATGCGATAACTGCATTTCCGGAGGGGTCTGGGGGTGCTACGCAATACTCCAAGTGATCGAAATAACCGCCAAGGATGGTCGTCGAAGCGCTGGTCACACCAATAGCACGCAATGGCTCTACCAAGGCATCATAAAGAGTACGTCCAGGTTCGAGTTCTAACCGGATGTGGCGTCCACTCTGATAATGCATGCTATGGATGCGCACTGGATTGAAGCTACCGGCGTGGCGCATCAAGCGTGGGTGGTGGTGTCCTGTCTGGGTAGTACGTGTCATGACGCATTCTCCCGTTCCTCTATTGCCTGCCTGATAATTTTTTTGGTTATCTTTCCATAATTAGACTTAGGTAGAGTTTCAAAGAAGTGGTAACGACGTGGTACTTTATAACCTGAAACTTTGGTCTTAACCCACTCGCGTAGAGTCTCGGAATCAAGTGTTCTACCCTCAGTGGGCACCACAGCAGCAACGCCTATCTCCCCCCAGCGTTCGTCTGGCATGCCAATCACCGCGACCTCACTAATATCAGGATGCGTCAGCATTTTCTCCTCAATTTCGCGAGGGTATATATTGGAACCACCAGAGATAAACATGTCCGAGGCGCGGCCGGTAATGTAGAGATATCCCTCGTCATCAATATGGCCTAGATCGCCCGTAAGGAACCAGCCAGCACGGAAAGACTTCTCGTTAGCTTCAGGATTGGCGTAATAGCCAGCAAATACTCCCACCCCACAGACACAGATCTCTCCACTTTCGAAAGGGGAGAGCTCGTTACCCACCTCATCTTGGATTGATACCTGCATGGCGGTACGGTCATAGCCACAGGAGCCGAGTTTCATACCATCATCACTGGTGCTGTGCAGGGGGGGCGGCAGTACCGTAATGTTGCCAGTCACCTCACCTAAGCCGTAGTACTGCACCAACACTTTGCCTAGCTTCTCAAGAGCGACTTTTTGGTCAGCACGATACATTGGTGCCCCGGCGTAGATGACATAGCGCAGAGACGAATGATCATATCGATCGACAGCAGGATCCTCGACCAGCATCTTAACGATAGTCGGGACCGTGAACAGGTTAGTGATACGGTGATGCTGTATCAGGCTATAAATCTCTTCAACGTCTAATCCTGATCCACTTGGGAGTACTGTTTTGACACCGCGGGCGAGCTGTGTCAGATAGTGGATGCCTGATCCATGAGAAAGGGGCGCTACCACCAGGCTGGCATCTGTCGCATGGTCAGTGCCGGGCATCAGATCACAAAGATGATTGGTAGTAATGAATCCCATCTGACCGTGAGTCAGCACTGCCGCCTTGGAACGCCCCGTGGTTCCGGAAGTAAAGAAAAACCAGCAAGGATCGTCATGTTCCACATCAATGTTGCGGCATGTCTGGCTAGCGTACTCACCCAAAAAAGCTTCATACTCTACATCCCCGAAATCACCTGCGCCGATACGCACGGTGTGGGTGAGAGCATCACTGGATTCGCTCAGTGCTGTGTAGTGAGCTTCGAACTCATAGCCGATAATGAGTACCCTTGCCTTGGTTAATTCTGCTAGCCATACAACCTCGTCGGGTGAGATACGAAAATTGGCCGGCGCCCATACTGCACCTAGGCGGAAAGCCGCGAGCTGGGTCTCAACCATCTCGAATCCGTTGCGACTATGTACGAGAATACGGTCGCCCTTCTCGATTCCTTGCGCTTGTAGAGCTAATGCCAAGGCGCTAACACGACAATCGAGTTCTTGCCAAGAGAGAGTAGCGCCCCCCATGACCAAGGCGTCTTCATGTGGGAAACGTCGTGCTGCTTGGGTTAAGAAGTTAGCAAGATTCATTACTCGTTTGCTGGCTGGAACGACGCCACCGGCCGGGGCTTGTCTATACTGGCTCACTGGCTACGCTCCATGATGCTCACATAGTTGGCAACAGCGGCTCCGCCCATATTAAATACCCCGGCTAAATGGGCATTGGGGATCTGCATATCGCCTGCTTCACCCATAAGCTGTAGGCAAGCCATCACATGCATTGATACCCCTGTGGCCCCGACGGGGTGGCCTTTGGCCTTGAGGCCACCAGAAGGGTTAATCGGCAGTCGGCCGTTCTTATGAGTCCAACCCTCGCGTATAGCTCGATACCCTTCTCCTGGTGGTACAAGCCCCATCGCTTCATACTCGATCAGCTCCGCGATAGTGAAGCAATCGTGCGTTTCTACGAAGCTAAGGTTGTCGAGGCCCATCCCGGCGCTCTTCAACGCTGCGCGCCATGCCTGGGCAGCACCTGCAAATTCGAGCGGATCACGGCGACTGAGAGGCATAATGTCATTAACATGTGTACGCGCCCGAAAGGATATAGCGCGTTCCATAGAGCGTGCTGTCTCCTCATCAGCAAGCACAAGAGCAGCAGCACCATCTGAAATCATTGAGCAGTCGGTGCGACGTAGTGGACCTGCAACCAGCGGGTTTTTATCGCTGACGGTGTTACAGAGATCGAAGCCTAAGTCCTTACGCACATGGGCATAGGGATTAGCCACACCGTTCTTATGGTTCTTGGCGGCAATCAACGCTAGTTCTTCGCGGCGGTCACCATAACGGGCAAAGTACTCGTCGGCAATGCGCCCGAAAACGCCTGGAAAACCACCCTTTGTCATTTCTTCTTTACGGTAACTAGCTCCCAACAACACATCACCTACTTCGCGAGTAGGCAGCCCGGTCATCTTTTCCGCTCCTATTACCAAAGCGATGCGACCCCTTCCGGCTTCAATAAAATCCATCGCTGCGTGCAGGGCTGCCGAACCAGTGGCGCAAGCGTTCTCGACACGCGTCGCCGGTGTGTGAGTAAGCGCTGGGTCGGCCAGCGCTACCAAGCCAGCTTGAAAGTCTTGCTTGGAAAAGCCGTTATTCATCACTCCTAGGTAGATACTATCCACATCATTAGCGGGTACCCCGGCGTGATCAAGTGCATTGCGCGTAACTTGGGCAATCATCGCTTCGGTATCGACTTCCTCGCGCTTTCCAAAAGGAAGGTGCGACCAACCAACAATCTGTGCTTTGCTTGACATATATCACCTCTATTCCGTATTATGGAACTTTATATTATTCTTAATAGCCACTCTATTCGCAGTCTATACGTGTTTCAACACGGTAAGTGAAATGTAGACTAATTTATTAGGCCATATTGTGGAACATGAGGGTGTGCAGTAATGCAGTCTGTAAAAGGAGCACAGTCAATCTCGCGCACGTTCCAAGTGCTGCGGGCAATTGCGAGTGGGCTAGGGGGTGGAGTTACACTGGCTTACGTGACCCAGCGAACCGGGCTAACGAAGCCGACGGTTCATCGCCTGTTGCAAGCGTTGGTTGCTGAAGGTGTGGTTGAAAAAACGGCCAGCGAAGGCTATTTCCTAGGGCCTGAGTGTTACGGGCTAGGCGTCATCGCCAATCAGCGTTATGGCCTTAGCCGTATAGCGTCTGGTTCAGTAGCCCGGATTGCTGCTGAGTGCGGCGATAGCGCTTTCTTCTCAATTCGTAGTGAGTGGCATACCCTTTGTCTTATCCGAGAAGATGGTGACTATCCCATCAAGACCCATGTGTTGCAGCCAGGCACTCGCCTTCCGTTGGGTGTGGGTGGGGCGGGTATTGCCATGTTGGCAGCGCTCGACGATGACGAAATCGAGCGGTGCTTAGCAGCGAATGCTGATGAGTGTGCTAAGCATTTCCCTTATGATCTTAAAGCGGATAAGTGGAAGCACATCGCTGAGTGTCGAATGCTCGGTTACGGCATCAACCGCGGCTCGGTCGTCGCGGACTCCTGGGGGCTTGGCGCGGTGATACGTGATACCGATGGGGGCGTAATAGGGGCATTGACCATTGCGGCTATAGGCAGCCGTCTAAAGCCCGAGCGCCAAGAAGTGCTCGGCCCGCAACTGGTGCGTGAAGCAGCAGCATTAGAGCGTAAAATTCATGAGGCTCAAAGAATGCGCTACTAAGAGCGCATTCTCATCTCATTGGTTAACAGCACCTAGAGAGAGCCCGCCATCTACCACTAGGCGGGTGCCTGTGATATAACGAGACATATCTGAGGCAAGAAATAACGAGGCATTGGCAATATCCCAGGCGTCTCCCATGAATCCCATGGGGCACTGCTGGTTGCGCTTCTCACGCATTTTTTCGACATTGCCACCGTAAGCAGCGGTCAGTGGCGAGTAAATCATCGGCGTATCCATCAGTCCCGGTAGAATACAGTTGGCTCGAATGCCATAGGGTGCGTACTGTGCTGCCAGGTTTTCGGTAAACCCTAAAATAGCTGCTTTTGAGGTCGTATAGGCTGAGTAGGAAAAGCCTATCCAACGTAGCGCAGCAATCGACGAAATGTTAATTATGCTGCCAGCGCGCTGCTTGGTCATGATTGGCAACACCTGCCTGCAGGTCAAAAAAACACTAGTCTGGTTGACGCGTATCAATCGCTCCCATTCCTCCTCACTAGTATCCTCAGGCCCACCCGTCATCGAAATGCCCACATTGTTGTGCAGCACATCAATGCCACCATAATAATCCATGGCGGCCTCAACCAAGCGTTCTACATCCTCCCTGCGAGTGACGTCAGCTGCTACCACATCACAAATGCCGCCGGCCTCACGAATAAGGCGCTGGGTCTCTTCGGCAGCCGCTTGGTCTCGATCAACCGCCAGCACTTGGGCGCCTTCTTGGGCATAAAGCACAGCAGCAGCCTTGCCATTACCCCACCCCTCTCCGCAGGAGCCGGCTCCGACCACCACGACTCGCTTGCCTTGCATCAAAGCTTTCATCGAACTCTCCCTGAGGCATTGGCAGCTTACCTTGCTGCCAACACCTCCCCTGATTAGCTAGAAAGATTGGATAAGCCAATTGGCTACTACCGCACCTGCTCAATAGTCTTCTGGAAAACCTCTACCAGAGGCTCACCAACCCGTTCGGCCCATGTTTCAAAGGCACCTTGGGTTGCTTCGCGAAATTCTTGGAGTTCCGTCTCGCTGGGGGTATAGATTTGCATCCCTTTTTCTTCAAGCAAATCATTTCCCTCGGCGGTTTGTTCTCGTGTGAGATGCTTTTGGTAGTCCATAGCCTGTTCGGCGGATTGCTTCATTACTAATTGGGTCTCTTCGTCCCAGGCATTCCAGCGCTCCTTGCTAACAGCTAAGAAAGCGGGGTCGTATGAGTAGTGCCATTCGGTAAGATACTCCTGCACCTCATAGATTCGTTGGGGCACGATAATCGCGCCAACGGGGTTCTCTTGGCCGTCGACTACGCCTTGCTGTAGCGCAGAGAACGTCTCGGTCCATTGGATTTGCTGCGGGTTCGCGCCGAGATCATCCAAAATATCGATGAACATAGGCCCGGCAACGCGGATCTTCATGCCTTCTAGATCTTCGGGCGTCTTGATTGGGCGAACACTGTTAGTTAGTTCACGAAAGCCACTCTCACCCCAGCCAAGCACGATCAACCCGTGCTGGGCCATGATTTCCTCCATTTTTTTTGCTGGCTCACCGCTTAGGGTGGCATCAACCTCTTCATAGCTACTATAAAGATAGGGCAGCGAGAAGACTGACATCTCTGGGATTAGTGGTGATACAGATATCGCCGTCGAAAGTACGAAGTCGATGTCGCCTCGACCGACCATTTCTGCTTGCCTCAACTGATCCCCGCCTGCTAGTACAGCATTCGCAAATACTTGGACCGTTGTGTCGCCGTCGGTAGCCTCTTCAATCAGTTCGGCAAATCTTACGGCCCCTTGGTTGCGGCTCGTAGCTTCGCTTGTCTCACTGGAAAGCCTTAATGCTTCTGCTTGGGCCGTTCCCGCTGTTATAACTGCAGTGCATAAACATGCTAGCGCAGCTGTTGACCTTATTTTGGACGCCATATAACACCTCGTGCTTACTTGCTAAGAATTATATTGTTATTGAGTTCACGTGCACCTAAAGGAATGTGCTCCTATTAAATAGCCAAGACAATGCAACTAAAGGATAATGTT
>Ga0207900_100162_pt1 | contig 27340 bp, 24 predicted proteins | sample LinPmetageLP39_FD_184052 | JGI IMG/M metagenome (GOLD analysis project Ga0207900, IMG submission 184052) | Marine viral communities from the Pacific Ocean - LP-39 (SPAdes) | ecosystem: Environmental > Aquatic > Marine > Oceanic | place: Pacific Ocean | collected 2010-06-14
CGTATCATTCCTCTGTTGGTTGTGATCGTCGCGGTGATCAACCAACAGGATACGCCACCCCTTCAGCCTGCTTCCATACACCAGAAATCACCATAACTCACGAAGTTACCCTGTCTAGTTATTATTTAAGCAATCAAAAAACGACTTGGGCGGATTTTGATACCTATCTTTTAGCTAATCAATTAGATGTTATTGAAAGGATTTATTCTGAAAACCGGGATAGAACTCCCTACAGCCAGGATCCATCCAGTCGGTACTTTATCGAAAAGCCTGCCCAGGTCACTTGGCAAGAAGCCAAAGGCTACTGCCAATGGATGGGCGCTCAAACAGCTCTGCCCCTCGATCTGCCCACCTCGGCACAATGGGAGTTCGCGGCGCGAAATCGCGGTAGCAAAGACTGGCTCTACTCTACCCACGATGGTAAATATCTGAACTCGAATTATGAAATGGCAGAGCTTGTTCACGAAGGTGCTGAATTTGTCCCGGTTGGCAGCCGTCTCCCACCTAACCCGCTTGGTATATACGACATGCTCGATAACGGTGAAGAGTGGGTAAACGATTGGTTTTCTAAAGCCTATTATCGAGAAAGCGATGGCGTGGTCGACCCTCAGGGCCCTGCACAAGGCGCGAAAAAAGTCATACGTAACCTAGGTACTGACTCACTCAGCTTTAGTTTTTCAAGGCGTGGCTCGTCGGAGTCTGTGCCCAGCTTTGCTGCCGAAGGTGAGCGGCTGATAATGGAGTACACGTTTCGCTGTGCCGCTCAGAGTAATAGCTTAATTCAGAAGAACACTGATAGAAAAGTAACTGGGGTCAGATGAAAATAGCACTAAGTTAAGCCGCTTTGTACGATGGCGGTAGCAATGACGCCTGAGCAAATCGAGCAAGCGTTGGCGTTTGCCAAGGAGTCGAAGGCTACCCATCCACCGCTGTCTTTCTTCCCCATGATACTTAACCCCATGGATAACTAAGCAACGATGAGCCGCGGCTAAAAGACCGTAAAGCCAGGCCAATAGTGGTTGTGGTTGTTGAGAACTCAAGGCTGTCGCTATGTTCGAGGTGGAGCCAACCGGATGGTTCAGTATCAACGGGGGCAGAGTCGTTGATTCTCTTAAGCCATACTTAAACCATGCACGCCAAGCGGTCTCCCTAGCCAAAAGGAGAATCCTCAGGGCACGGTTACCACGCCTTTATTTTCCTGGCTGCGCGCAATACGTGATTCAACGTGGCAATAACCGAGAAGCCTGTTTTTACAGCGAGGCGGACTACAAAGCTTACCCTAGCTCGGGATAGCCCCCCTGAGGTGCTATGCGCAAATAAGATAGAGCACGTTATTCAATGCTGCGAGGCTCCAACGCTGGGGTATCGCTTTAAACTGGCGGGGAACCTACAGCCTTAGATGCGTCCAACAGAAACAGTCACCTGAACAGGAGAGCCGTTATGGGCAACTCACTGAATGGCAAAAAGATCGCGTTTCTGGCGACCGAAGGCGTTGAGCAGATCGAACTGACCCGACCTTGGCAGGACCTTAAAGAGGCGGGCGCGACCTTGCATCTGGTATCGACCGAGGCGGAGGATGTGCAAGGCTTTAATCATCTCACCGCAGCTGACACCTTCAAGGTGGACCGTATTACCCAAGAGGTATCGGCCAATGATTATGATGCGCTGGTGTTGCCGGGTGGCGTGGCCAACCCGGACACGTTGAGGCTGGATAAGCACGCGATTGCGTTCATCACGGCTTTCTTTGCTGCCGGTAAGCCGGTGGCGGCAATCTGTCACGCGCCTTGGACGCTGATTGAGGCGGGGGTAGTCAAGGGCCGCACGCTGACTTCCTGGCCCAGCTTGAAAACCGATATAGAGAACGCCGGTGGCAAGTGGGTCGATCAGTCGGTTTGTTACGAGCAGGGGCTTATCACCAGCCGTAACCCCGATGACCTGGATGACTTTTGCAGCAAGTTGCTTGAGGTCTTTGCCGCTTAGCACGCGAGCCCGCGACGGGCTTTGCAGCTAAGACAAACGCCCCGCTATGCGGGGCGTTTTCGTTTCGGCTATCCTGATCGGCGGGTTACTGACGGCGCCTAGCTAGCGGGCCGCGCCTCTCCGGCCGCATCTCGCCGGCTGCACCTGGCCGGTCGCCCTATATTACATCCTCCATAAATTCCAGCGCGCCCTGTTGGCGAATCACCCGGCGATGCTGTGCCCATAGCTCGGCGACTTTGTCGCGGTTGAGCTGCTGGCGGTCCAGCAGTACGCGAGTATTGAGTTCGCCTACGGGTTGGCTACTCGGTACCTTGCTGAAGACAAACTGGTTGCTGACCAGTTCCAGGAAGGGACCGGCCTTGCTGGTTGGCATGATAAAGATCAGCTGCAGGCCCAGGGTCTCTGTGAGGTAGCCGATCACTTCGCGTGAGCGGGTCTCGTCCATGTGCATGAAGGCCTCATCGACAATCACCATGCGCAGGTGGCTGTCGCCTTCATTGAAACGGAAGGCGCTGGTGACCGCTGCGGCGCGAATGATGTAGGCCGGGGTCTCCAGCTGGCCGCCGGAGCCGGTGCCGTATTCGCTGAGGCGAATAGGCTGTTTACCCGCTGGGTGTTTGAGAATGTCGTAGCGGCGGTAACGGCGATAGTCACTGATGCGTTCGAGTTCGCGCAGTGCTTGTTGTTCGTCACCGTCGAGCAGTAGGCTGAGCAGTTGATCACGAATGCTGCTGGCCTTCTCTGACAGGCTGCTGTCGAATAATCCGGCGCCGTCGCCGAGATTGGGCGTTTGCATGATTTCGCGGAAGAAATCCCAGTAGGCTTTGTACTCGGGCAGCCAGTCCCAGTCGAACTGGAAACGCTCGCGATCGGCCCCAAACTGGTGGTGCTCCAGCTCCTGATTGAGGTTCTCCAGTACGCGGCGGCCGTCATTGATGGCCTGGTGAATCTCGTGGCACAGGTCGCTGACAAAGGTGGTGTTGAAGCTGTCGCGCAGGCTGGCGAGCTGTTCCTGCTTCTCCAGCAGCACGTTGTTGCGCAGGCGGTTGTGCAGGTTGTCCAGCTGCTGGTGCAGGCCGCCGACGTGGCTGAAGAACGCTAGGCTGTGCAGTTCTGCGGGCGTGTCTGCCATCAGCATGTCGGCGGGTTGTGCTTGCAGGTTGTATTGCTCCAGCGCGCGCTGCAGTTCAATTGCCTGACGGTGCAATAGATCGGTCAGTGCAAGGCTGTCGGCTGCAAAATCGAACTGACCGCCGCTTTGCTGCAGCATGCTGTCGAGTTCTTCCAGCCGCGCTTGCGGGTCGAGCCCGGGCACCTTGGCGGCGGCTTCCAGCAAGGCCTGCTCGGCGGCGTCCTTGGCGCTCAGCAGCTGGTCGCTCTGGTCTGCAAAATGCTGAATGCGCTGTTCGCGGCCGCGCAGCTTTTCTTTCAATTCGCCGTGCTGCTCGCCCAGCGCGTCGCGCTTTTGCTCCAGCTCTGCATGTCGCTGGCTGACGCGTTGTTGCTGATCTTCCAGGTCGCGGTGCTCACCCAGATCTAGGGTTGCCAGCTGTTGTTCCACTTCGTGCAGTTGCCGCTGGCTGTCGAGCAGGGCAGCGGCGCGGGCGGCGTAGTCCAGTGGTTGAATCTGGCCCAGCTGACGGGCCAGCTGTTGCAGTGCCTGGTGTTGCTGCTGCTGGCTGTGGCGTTGCACGCTCAGCTGCTCCAGGGCGGCTTCTTGCGCCGCCAGGTTGCGCTCGCGGGCGGCCGCACCGAAGACCAGTTGGCTGTCGTCGATATCACACCGGAAAAGGGCGTAATTGCCCGAGCCCATACCTTCGCTGGTCACGCCACGGCGGGTATGGCGCAGGGCTTCAGCGTCGGCCACGCGGCTAACGCTGGCGTAGGAGGCGCGCAGATAATACTCGGCAATCTTGTGGCTGAAGCGCATGACCTTGAGGATGGAGTCCTCGGGCAGGCTGATACGTTCGGCGTCCTGGCGTGCCTTGTGGCCCTGAATCACGCGGGCACGGTTACGCTCGCGGCTGTTCATCTGGCGCACGATACGGATGGCTTCGGCCTCGAACTCGGGCTCGACCAGAATCGCGTAGCGGCTGCCACCGATATAGCCTTCAATTGCCATCTGCCAATCGGGGTCGACGATTTCCACATGGTCACAGAGCACGCGCGGATCGGCCTGCGGGCAGCGTTGGCGAATGGCGCGCAGCGCTTCCTCGACATATAGCGGGTAGCTGACGCGGCTGGACTTCAGCGCGCTGATGCGCTGATTGGTCTGGTTTATCTGGCGTTCCAGCTGGCTGAGCTCGGCAGCGCTTTTTTGCTCAAGGCGATCCAGCTGCTGCAGCACTGTAACGCCTTCTGCGTCCTGCGTGCTGAGCAGCTCGGCCAGTTGATTGTGGCTGGCTTGCTGACTGCGAATGGCGTCCAGGCCGGCGTCCAGCGGGGTAAGGTCAATCCAGTCGCGGGCCAGTAACTGGTTCAGCCCCGCTACCGGGGCCTGTTCGGCACTCATTACCGCCTGGCTGCGCTCACGCCAGCCCCGACTGGCCAGGGCCGGTAGCGAGAGGCTGAGACTATGCTGACTGAGTAGCTGCTGGGTTGCGCGCAGGGCCTCGATATTGCGGTCACGTTGCTGCGCCTGGGTTAGCAGGGCAGGGGCCGCGCCACGCAGCTGGTCGCTCAGTTGACTCTGACGCTGCTCCAGCTGGTCCTTGTTCTGCAGGGCGGGAATGCCCTGGCGGCGGGCTTCAAGCTGTACCAGCTCGGCATGGGCCTGCTTGATGCGCTCAGCGGTGAGCTTTTGCTCCTCGTTGATGCCCGTCAGCTCAACATTGAGCTGCTTCTGCTCTTCCTTGGCGGCCAAATAGCCCTGTTGATTCTTCTGCCAGCTATGCGCCGCCGCGGCGTAGGTGAGGCCGGTGCGTTCCAGCCAGGTCTGCTGGTAGCGCTCGGCCTGTTGGCTGGCGTGCGACAGTAGCTCGACCGCCGCGCGCACGCGGCCAGCTTCCTGCTCCATGCCGTGTACGGTGCGCAGCAGCTCACGGATACGCTTGATAGTGTCGCCAAATTCGCGTGCCTCCAGTACCTCTTCGGCAACGAACTGGTCGATGGATTTGACTGGTTTATACGCCATGAAATTGGCAAAGGTGCGCGCGGCGTGCTTGGCTTCGCGCACGGAGACGGCGTCAGAGCGGCCGCGCAGCGCACCATAGAGCCGAGCCAGGTAGGTACTTTTCTTGTCGTAGACCTCGACCTGCTGTTTGCCGTACTGGCGGCGCAACAACTCGGGTAGTTCGGTTACGCCGACCACGTGGCGGCCATCGTCCTGATCGCGCACAAAATGCGATAGCGAGAGCATCTCGCCGGGCACAATCATCAGCAGCAATTCGTCCTGCCGTGCCTGTCGGCTGCTACCGGCGGCGTCCAGGTGTGCACGCACACCGATAACGGCGGTGAACGGGTCCGCTGTTTCGCCGGTGGTGGGATGGAAGACGCCGGCAATATAGCCATCGGTATCCCAGGGGCGCGCGAAGGCACCGTCGTCGCAGCCGAGCACATAAGACGCCAGGGTACGCACCTGCTTGCCGCCGCGACCACGCTGGGTGGTTTCATCCTGACCAGGGTTGTAGTTGAACAGGTTGTCGTGGGCGGCGGTCATTAGGGTTTGCAGCGCGTCGGCTGCGGTGGTTTTGCCTGAGCCGTTGCCGCCGGAGAACAGGTTGACCGGGCCGTAGTCCAGCTCCTCGACCGGCAGATTGCCCCAGTTTACGGTGATAGAGCGTTTTAGATACATCAGTGGTTCTCCTCGGCGCTCTGCCGGTCGGCATTTTCATCGGGATCAGGATTGGCCAGCTGCGCCAGCGCGCTGTCGGTCACCAGGCTGATAATGCCAGGGCGAATGGTCAGCCAGGCTTCACCTTCGTCCAGCGCAGCATCACTGGGGCTGCGAATCAGGCGGAGCTGGCGCAGGCGGCGCAAGAGGGCCTTGCGCTCGCCTTGTTGCTCGGGCAGCGAGCGGCCGAGCAAATTGCGGCAGCTGAGGTTGAGCGCCTCCAGCGAGAGCATGACCTGGCCGAACTCATCGACCTGACCTTCGCGCAGTGCCTGGTCGTACTCGGCGCGCAGCACCAGAATCAGGGCGACTTCCTGCTGGTTCAGGCGCTCGCGCAGGCCATTGCTGAAGCTATCTTCGCTGTCGGCCAGGCCTGGTACTTCGGCGCCGGGTGGAAAGATACGCAGCAGGTTGAAACGCGGCTCGTGCAGCACGCGAATGCGCAGCACCGAGAGATAGTCTTCTACCTGTTCGGTAACCTGCAGGTAACGGTCATAGAGTTCGGCTTCGCGCTGACTTTCGTCGCGGCAAAGTACGCCACGGTCGAGCAGGCGGATCATCAGTTCGGAGAAGGCTTCCGGGCTGATGCCACGTTCGTTGAGTTGGCTATCTAAAGCGTCACGCATGATCGTCTTGTTCCAGGTCGATGATGAAGCCATCGCGGCGGGAGAAGTAGGTTTCGTCGGTGATGGGTTCACCGTTGGGCTCGATACGCACGCGCAGCCCATGGCTGGCCTGATCGGCTCCGGCCAGCTCTATCAGGTGGCTGAGTGCGAGCAGGTCGCGGGCGTTGCTGATCGGCAGATCGCGGTTATCGATGCGTTTGCCTGCGCCCAGCGCGTTGCGCAGGTAGTCACGCAGGTTGCTGGCATTGATGTTGAAGGCCTTGTCGAGTAGCTGCTGCACGCCCAGCTCGCGCAGGGTGGCGTCGTCCGGGTTGTCCAGTTCAGTCATCAGGCTGTGTACCGGCGGTCGTTCGCGGCGCTCGCGCAGGCGCACGGCGGCCGGGTCAACCAGGCCCACGCGGACACTGGCCAAGGCATCACCGGCGGCGCTGAGGCGAGCGTCGCACTCAGCGGGGTCGAGTGCGGCGAGCTGGCGACAAATACCTACGACGTCGGTGTGTTTCTGGCTGTGCAGGTAGCTGAGTTGGCGAATGATGATGTCGGCGCGCTGGGTAAAGCCCTGCAGGGTTTTGCGCAGGGCTGGCAACATGATGTCGGACGCGTTGCGCAGTCGGCTTTCGATGCCGTCGAGCAGTTGCCAGAGTATCGAGCTATGCTCGTCAACCAACAGGTGCGGTGCCAAGCGGCGTAGCTCGCGCTCCGCGTGTGCTTTCCATTCGCGTGGTTTGCGGCGGATACGGTCGATGGTGTCCTGGATGCGCTCACGGTGCTTTTCTACACTGTCGGCTGACAGCCTGATAGCGACGTCCGGCTGAAAGCGCTTCTCCATGAAGTCAAAGAACTGATCGCTGGCCTGTTGCACCAGTTGCTGCGCCTCAACCTCGCGTACCAGTTCGCGCTTGCGTTCTTCCAGCTCGGCGATGATATCGGTGAAGTCGGCAATGATGCGCTCAGAGTATTCGTGCGCGTCGAGCAGGTCGTAGACTTCGCCGTGGTTGAGGAAGGCGGCAAGCGCGTTCAGCGTGTTGCGCGTATTGCGGTGGTGGGTGCGCACGTTATGGCCATCGGCTTCCACCAGCGATTGAGTAAACAATCGACCCATGCGACTGAACGGGTAGGTGGACTGGAACGTGGCCTGATCGACTTGGCGCTCCAGCCAGCCGTTGTCCAGCAGGGCGCCCAGCACCCAGCCCGCCTGCTCGCGGTTATTCTTGAAGCGACTGCTGTCGTCGTCTTCACCCTCCAGCAGGGGCGCACGCTCCAGCGCCTCGCAGAAGATATCCACGACCTGCTCGCGCTTCAGCGACTCGCCATAATCGGCGCGCGCGCTGTACAGCCTTTCGTGCAGTAGACGCAGGCATTCGACTATCTGTTCGCGGTATTTGCTGGTGAGCGGGCGGAAGAAGTGCAGGCGCTCGTCGCTGAAAAACATACGGGAGTCAGTTCCGGTCTGGGCAAAGGCATATTATGCCTGAAACGCAGCGCCAAGCCGCAAGGGGCAAGCGACAAGCTGTGATCTGGTTTTGGGGTGGGGGATAGTTGGGTGGCGGCAGAGTTGTAGCGGATGACAGCCAGGATGGATGGCCGAGGCCATCCATCCTGTGGCTGAAATGCGATTTAGAGCTGTGGAGTCCAGGTCACGCTGACCAGTGCTGCACGTCCTTGCTCCTGATAGGCATAGTCGATCGATGGCGCTGGCCAAGGCCCTGTGGGCCGCTGATAGGTACCCAGGTGATAGTCGCGATCCAGCACGTTACTGAGTTTGAGGTCCAGGCGCGTTGCTGTTGTTGCTTGCCAGCTGGATCTAAGATCAAGCGTGCCATAGCCTGCCAGCGTTTCGCTGTTGGCTGCGTCGGCATAGCGCTGGCTGAATAGTGCCCAAGTAGCGCCAACCCCCAGGTTACCGAACCGGCGGTCCAGATCCATTGTCAGGGTGCGCTTGGCCCGCAGCTGCAGGGTTTTGCCGGTCTGCCGGTCGCGCGGGTCGATGATGCTCAAGGCCGTTTGCGCGGTCCAGCCCATCAGCTCGCTAGCGACCGATACCTCAAGGCCATTGATGCGCGCTTGCTTGGTATTTTCTACTTGGGCAGAGCTGCTGTCGTAGGCAATCAGATCTTTGGTATCGGTGCGGTAGAGAGAGGCTTCCAAATGGGTGTCCATAAAGTCTGCACGCCACTGCAGCTCCATAGAGCGCGAGCGCTCTGGATCAAGATCAGGATTGCCACCCCATCCGGGCGGGGCATACAGGTCGTTGAAGGTCGGCGCACGGAAAGCGGTGGCGTAGCTCAGTATCCACTGCTGGTTGTCACCGCTGGGTATGGCGAGTGCGGCGTTCCAGGTGTTGTGGTTGCCGAAATGCTGGTTGTCGTCATGCCGCATTCCAAGTTCAGTGCTGAAGCGTTCGGCATTCCAGCTGTGTTGTGCGAATGCACCCAGGTTCTCGCGGCGAGTCTTGCTATAAGCGTTAGTTGCATCCAGTCGGTCCCGTTGCCAGTCACTCCCGATATTGAGTTCCTGGTTGGCTGAAAGCTGAATCTGGTTCAGCCAGCTGGCTGAATGTCGGTAGGTTGCAATGGTGCCGTCGTTGAATCTGGACCCTACGGCTTTGTTGCGATCTTCGCTGCGGCCCAGCTCAATGCGGCTTTGCCATGTATCAGAGAGCCTGCCTTGCAAATAGCCGTTGTAGCCGCGCACACGGAACTGGTCTTCAGGGGTGCCGGGCATGTCATCGTAAGCGTCGTCGTACTCGTTCTTGCCATTCTGTTCGTTGACGCTGACGCCAGCGCTCCAATCCTGATTGAAGTCATGGTCCAAACGCCCAAAAAAAGCTTTATTGCGTTGACCATCCGTATCACGGTCATTGCCTTGATTGTCTGCTGTCAGATCGAAGCCGTCTGATTCGTTGAGGCTGGCTCCTACTATAAAGCGAGTGCTCTGGTTGCCGCCGCTGATGTTGACGCTTCGTTCGTAGGTCTGGTTAGTGCCTGCGCCAAGGCGCACGCTGGGCTGCAAGCCATTGTGCCCCTGGCGCGTAAATATCTGGATCACACCGCCCACCGCATCCGCGCCGTAGACAGAGGATCTAGGTCCACGAATGACTTCGACGCGCTCTATGTTGTCGATGTTCAGATAGTCCAGTCGCGCCACGCCACTGGTCGCCGAAGAAATTCGCTGGCCATCGACCAGGACCAGTGTCTGTGCGGTATTACCGCCGCGAACGAAGTAGGCTGGAATGCCGCCGTTGCTGTTTTGCTGAACGCCTGGAACTCTGCGCAGAAGCTCTGGCACGCTGCGCGCCTGCAGCCGCTCAATATCGTTTCTGTCAAAGATGGTATTGGCAGACAAGACGGAGCTGCGAGGTTGCTCGATGCGTGACGCGGTAACAATGGTATCGGACAAGCCCAGCGTGTCGCTGGCTTGCGCAACGGCGCTGGTCAGCAGCGCTGGCAACAGGAGTAGAGCTGGTTTCATTCTGAATCCTCAAAAGTAATGCTTTTGAGGAGGGCGGGGAGTCAGGAGGGTGCCATGCAGTAGTGACCGGGCGACCACGCCGACCGGTGACGCCCTCCGCGACACCTCAGCAGAAACATTGCGCGCAAGCGGGCAGTGTTTCGCGCAATGGGCCGGTCTCCGGGCTCAGAGTCGGACTGCGATCGCCTTCCCGTGCTTTGCACAGTGGCATCTGATCAGCAGCTGCAGGCATACCTGCGACTCTTTACCGTTGCGGGGGCAGCGTCGGACTTGAACCGACTTCCCGTTTCACCCGATCCGCGTGGCGGATCAGGCACCCAATGCGAGTACTAAGAACAGGGGCGGACTCTAGGGCTTTCAGGTGGGTGGGTCAAGCCCTTGGTCTGGCTCGGGGATAATGCTCAGGCGGCGGCGAATGGCGGCTTCAATACCCTCGGCATCCAGTCCGCATTCGGCCAGCATCTGCGCGGGCTTGGCATGCTCGACAAAGATATCCGGCAAGCCCAGGTTGAGGACGGGCGTGTTGATGCCTTCAGCCAGCAACCATTCATTGACCGCGCTGCCTGCACCGCCCATGACCGCGTTCTCTTCCAGCGTGACCAGTAACTTGTGGGTGGCACTCAGCTCGGCGATCAGTGCGGTGTCCAATGGTTTGACGAAGCGCATGTTGGCAACGCTGGCGTTCAGCTTTTCAGCGGCTATGAGCGCTTGCTGGTGCAGTGTGCCGAAACACAGAATAGCGACCTCTTGTCCTTCGCGGGTCATCACCCCCTTGCCAATTGGCAGGGTGTCCAGCGCAGGGTCAATCGGTGTGCCCGGGCCGGTACCGCGTGGATAGCGGACCGCCGCTGGGCCCTCGTGCAGAAAACCGGTCGTCAGCATCTGCCGGGTCTCATTCTCATCGGCGGGGGCCATGATGACCATGTTGGGCAGGCAGCGCAGGAAGGACAGGTCGAAACTGCCGGCGTGAGTCGGACCGTCTTCACCGACCAGACCAGCCCGGTCAATGGCAAAGAGTACATCCAGATTCTGCACGGCAACGTCATGCACAACCTGGTCGTAAGCGCGCTGCAAAAAGGTCGAGTAAATGGCAACCACCGGCTTGGCGCCTTCGCAGGCCATGCCTGCAGCCAGCGTGACGGCGTGCTGCTCGGCAATAGCGACGTCAAAATAGCGGTCGGGGTATTGCTCGCTGAAGGCAATCAGGTCAGAGCCTTCCTTCATCGCCGGCGTGATACCGATCAAGCGGGCATCCTGTGCGGCCATGTCGCACAGCCACTGGCCGAAAATGTTGGAAAATTTGGGCTTGCTGGCGCCGCTGGGGGCTGCGGGCTTGGGTTCCAGTTTGGTGATCGCGTGGTAGCCAATGGGGTCGGCTTCCGCCGGTGAGAAGCCTTTGCCTTTTTGCGTTACCACGTGCAGAAACTGCGGGCCCTTGAGCTCACGCATGTTCTTCAGGGTGTTAACCAGGGTGGGCAGGTCGTGGCCGTCGATTGGGCCGATGTAATTCCAGCCCAGCTCTTCAAACAAGGTGCCCGGCACCAGCAGGCCCTTGGCGTGTTCTTCGGTCTTGCGCGCCAGCTCCATTGCCTGCGGGATCATGGACAGGACTTTTTTGCTGCCCTCGCGCATGTGCGAGTAGGTGCGGCTGGACAGAATCTTGGCCAGGTAGTTGGACAGGCCGCCGACGTTGCGCGAAATCGACATGTCGTTGTCATTCAACACCACCAGCATATTGGCCTTCGCGTCGCTGGCGTGGTTCAGCGCCTCAAATGCCATGCCGGCAGTGAGAGCACCATCGCCAATGACGGCAACGGTACGGCGGTCCAGCCCTTGCAGGTTGGCGGCAATTGCCATGCCTAGCGCGGCGCTGATTGAGGTGCTGGAGTGGCCAACACCAAAGGTGTCGTAAGGGCTTTCTACCCGGCGCGGAAAGGCTGCGAGGCCTTCTTTCTGGCGCAGACTGGCCATGCGTTCACGGCGGCCAGTGAGAATCTTGTGCGGGTAGGCCTGATGGCCGACATCCCATACCAGTCTGTCTTCAGGCGTGTGGTAGGCATAGTGCAGCGCGATGGTCAGCTCAATTACGCCTAGCCCGGCGCCAAAGTGACCACCCGTTTGACCGACGCTCCAGAGCAAAAACGCGCGCAGCTCGTCCGCTAGAACAGGCAGGCGGCTTTCATCCAGCTCACGCAGTTGGGCTGTGTCATCAAGACTGTCCAGCAGCGGGGTACTGGGGCGTTGGTGCGGTATTTCGTGGAACGTGCTAGGCATCAAAAAGGCTCTGAGTGCCATGAAACATGGCAGGTGAACAAGTGCCCAGTTTAACCGATGCACCCCGATTGCCCAACACCAACGACCCGTGGATCAAAAACGGCGTTGCACTATGTAGTCTGCCAGTTGTTTTAACTGGATGGCGTTGTCGCCCAATGGTTGCAAGGCGGCGACGGCTTGGTCGCGCAGCTGCTGGGCCAGCTGATGCGCGCCAGCAAGGCCGAGTAACGCAGGGTAGGTGGGCTTGTCACGGGCGATATCGGCGCCCTGTTGCTTGCCCAATACGCTGGTTTCGCTCTCGATATCGAGAATGTCGTCCTGCACCTGAAAGGCCAGGCCGATACAGTCGGCGTAGACTTCAAGTGTTTGTAGCTGCTCGCTGCTCGCACGCTCGCTGGCGAGCGCGCCGAGTTGGATGCTGGCGCTGATCAGTGCGCCGGTCTTGTGGCGATGCATCAGCTCCAGGGTGGTCTGATCGATTTTCTCGCCGACGGCGCCCAGGTCGATCGCTTGCCCGCCAACCATGCCTTGAGGGCCAGCGGACCGGGCCAGGGTTTGTACCATCTGCAAGCGGGTAGCGGGTTGCCATGTGCCGAGTTGGCTCAGCCAGTCGAAGGCCAGCGCCTGCAGCCCGTCACCGGCGAGAATCGCCGTGGCTTCGTCGAAGGCGCGATGGCAGGTAGGTTGGCCGCGGCGCAGATCGTCGTCGTCCATGGCGGGCAGGTCATCGTGAATCAGTGAGTAGGCGTGGATAAGCTCGACGGCACCGGCGGCCGGATCGGCGGCGTCCTGATTGCCGCCAAGCGCCTCACAGCTGGCATAGCACAGCAGCGGGCGTACGCGTTTACCGCCATTAACCACGCTGTAACGCATGGCAGCGTACAGACGTTCGAGTCTGGGCTGGGGCGTGCTCAGCTGGCTTAGCAAAAATTGGTTGATGCGAGCCTGGCAGTGATCGAGGTAGGCGGTAAATCCACTGCTCATTCAGCGGGGCCGTCAAAAGGTTCGGTTGTTAGCTCGCCGTTTTTTTCAACCAGCTGCTGTACCTTCTGCTCGGCTTGGCTAAGGGCCTGTTGGCAGTCGCGGGTGAGTACGACGCCTTGCTCAAAGGCGCTGAGCGATTCTTCCAGGCTGAGGTCACCACTTTCCAGGCGCTCGACCAGCGTCTGCAGTGAGCCAAGGGACTGTTCAAAGTCCACGGCGGTTTTTTTCCGGGCCATCTGCTACCTCGTCTGGAGATCAATAAAACCGCTGAACATTACCCAAGGCCGGGGGCGGGGTCAATCGACTGTGCCGCTCCGGCCTGGCCTGCTAGAAATCACCCCAGCGTTGCTGGGCCATACTTAGTGCTACTACCGGCGCTGTTTCGGTACGCAGTACCCTTGGTCCGAAGCGGGCGGCAACAAAGCCGCTGGTTTCCGCCTGCTGAATCTCGTCGCTGCTCAGTCCACCTTCGGGGCCAATCAGTAGTGCCACCGACTGCGGGCGCGGCAATGCGTCAAGGTCCTGGTCTGTGCGGTGGTGCAGTACCAGTTTCAAGTCGGCCTGGAGCGGGCTTAACCAGTCGCGCAGCGCGGTTGGCGGGTGTATTGTCGGCACCACGCTGCGTCCGCATTGCTCGCAGGCGCTCACCGCCACCTGCTGCCAATGGGCCTGGCGTTTGTCTGCCCGTTCGCCCTGCAGTTTGACCTCGCAGCGCTCGGTGAACAGCGGAGTGATTTCATTCACGCCCAGTTCAACGGCTTTCTGAATCGCCCAGTCCATGCGCTCGCCGCGGGACATGGCTTGACCCAGATGAGTCTGCAGCGGCGATTCGCTCATGCCTGCAATCGCTGCATCAAGTGTGACGACGACTTCGCGCTTGCCCGCCGCGACGACCTCGCCGGGCCACTCCTGACCACTGCCGTTGAATATCTGCACGGGCGCACCCGGCCCCAGCCGGAGCACACGGGCGATGTAATGGGCTACGTCACCGGTCAGGGTCTGCTCGCCCTGACTCAGTGGTGCGTCTAGATAAAAACGAGAAACGCGCACCGATTCAGTCTCGCGTCGCCAGCTGAATACCTTCCCAGGCGACGCTGGCCAGATGGTCGATCTGATCTGGCGTGATCACGTAGGGCGGCATGAAGTAGACCACGCTGCCGAGTGGGCGCAGCATCGCCTCGTTTTTCAGCGCGTGCTGATACACCCGAATACCGCGCCGCTCCTGCCAGGGGTAGGCCTCTTTGGTGGCTTTGTTCTTGACCATTTCGATGGCCAGCACCATGCCGGTCTGACGCACTTCTGCAACGTGAGGGTGATCAGCAAAGTGTGCGGTTGCTTTCGCCATGTGAGCCGACAGTGACTTGTTGGCTTCGATCACGTTGTCGCGCTCCAGCAGATCCAGCGTCGCCAGTGCGGCGGCGCAGGCCAGTGGGTTGCCGGTGTAACTGTGTGAGTGCAGGAAGGCGCGCATGCTCTCGTAATCGTCGTAGAAGGCCTGATAAATCTTGTCGTTGGTCATGCACACGGCCATCGGCAGATAGCCAGCGGTCAGTGCCTTGGACAGACAGAGAAAATCAGGTGCGATATCGGCTTGCTCGCAGGCGAACAGGCTGCCGGTGCGGCCAAAGCCAACCGCAATCTCGTCGTGAATCAGATGCACGCCATAGCGATCGCAGGCTTCGCGCAGCAATTTGAGGTACACGGGGTGATACATTCGCATGCCGCCAGCGCACTGGATCAGCGGCTCGACTATGACGGCGGCCACTTCTTCATGATTCTGCTCCAGCGCCTTTTCCATGTGCGCGAACATCTTGCGGCTGTGTTCTTCCCAGCTCTCGCCTTCTTCGCGGTCATAGCAGTCAGGGGAGGGAACCGTGATCACTTCCATCAGCAGTGGCTGATAGGTTTCCTTGTACAGCGCGACATCACCCACTGCTAGCGCCGCCAGGGTTTCACCGTGATAGCTGTTGGACAGGGTGATAAAGCGCTTTTTCTCGGGCTTGCCGGTGTTCAGCCAGTAGTGAAAGCTCATCTTCAGCGCAACTTCGATGCAGGATGAGCCGTTGTCCGCGTAGAAGCAGCGCGTCAGGGAGGCAGGCGTCATTTTTACCAGACGCTCGGATAGCTCGATCACTGGCGGGTGGCTGAAGCCGGCGAGAATAACGTGCTCAAGGGTGTCGAGCTGATCCTTGATGCGCTGATTGATATAGGGGTTGGCGTGGCCAAAGATATTGACCCACCAGGAGCTGACCGCGTCCATGTAGCGGTTGCCTTCGAAGTCGTGCAACCAGATGCCCTCACCGCGCTGGATAGGGATGACCGGCATGTGTTCATGGTCTTTCATCTGGGTGCAGGGGTGCCAAAGCACCGAGATGTCACGTTGCATCCAATCGTTATTCAAGCCCATGTTTACCTCGTAGTAAGAATCCGTAGTCGCTGAATTGTACATGAGGCCGGGCCTAGCTGCCGAGAGTGTGGCAGCCGTTGGCGCTGCCCACCGGCTCAAAGGCCTGGTGGACAGCTAGGGCGGCTCAACGAGTGCCGTAGACCACCATGGTCTTGCCCTTGACGTCGATCAAGCCTTGTTCTTCCAGGCTCTTGAGCACGCGGCCAACCATTTCTCGTGAACAGCCGACAATGCGGCCGATTTCCTGACGAGTGATCTTGATCTGCATGCCGTCAGGGTGAGTCATGGCGTCGGGCTGTTTGCATAGCTCCAGCAGGGTGCCGGCAACTCGTCCGGTGACGTCAAGGAACGCCAGGTCACCCACCTTGCGGGTAGTGGCATGCAGGCGCTCGGCCATCTGTTTGCCAACCGCATAGAGCAGCTCGGTATCGCGCTGAGTCAGTTCGCGGAATTTCGCGTAGCTGATTTCAGCCACCTCGCACTCGACTTTGGCGCGTACCCAGGCAGTGCGGTCGTGTGGCGCGGGTGTCATGTCGAACAGGCCCATCTCGCCGAAGAAGTCGCCCTGATTCAAGTAGGCAATGATCATTTCGCGGCCCTGATCATCTTCAATCAGAATGGTGACCGAGCCCTTGATTATGTAGAACAGGCTGTCGGATTGGTCGCCCGCGTGTATCACTGTACTGCGTGCCGAAAACCGGCGTCGATGGCAATGGGCAAGGAATGCATCGAGATTTTTTATTTTAGGTGTGAGGGTGATAGAAACCATTAAACGTGTCCTGGGCGTAGTCGCGCGAACCGAAGATGCAGTGCATCGATGTCAGCCTCAGCAGAGACCAACGGGGAGTATGTCCAGTTTTTCCGATGATGGCCAGTGTGGCAGGCTGTCGCGTAGTGGCTGTGGTACTCTGCGCCTCATCTGAGGCGATTGAGTGGCAGGAAAGATAGATGAAAGCGCATATCAAGTGGGTTGATGGAGCCATGTTTTTGGGCGAGTCAGGTAGTGGCCATACAGTGGTAATGGACGGCCCTGAAGAGTCGGGTGGTCGCAATATGGGTATTCGTCCGATGGAGACCGTGTTGGTCGGTCTGGGTGGCTGCGCCAGCTATGATGTCGTGAGTATTCTGAAAAAATCGCGCCAGGATATTCGCGATGTGCACACTCTGTTGGATGCCGAGCGGGCCGATACCGAGCCCAAGGTATTTACCAAGATCCATCTGCATTTTGTAGTAAAAGGCAAGAATCTGAAGGAAGTGCACGTCAAGCGCGCGGTTGAACTCTCTGCGGAGAAATACTGTTCAGCGTCGATTCTGATGGGCCGTGCGGGGGTTGAAGTTACGCACGATTACGAGATTGTTGAGATTGACTAGAGCGGGTGCGCATTGGCTATAGGAGGCGCTTGGCACAGTCGGCGTGCTCAATGGCGAGTCAGGCCCTTCTGGTTTCCCTCGCCAGCGCTAACATGGTTTTTTCATCAATCGCCAAGGAAAGGAGTAAGACAATGCGTGTGGTGTTTCTCGTCGGCAAGTTGCTGACCCTGGCTTTTTGGCTGGTGGTTGCCCTTAGTCTTCTGGGCCTGGTTCAGGTTCCTGATCCGCAGCGCCTGAACTGGTTGGCACTGGCCATCGTGCTAATCCACCTGGTTGAGTGGGGCTTGGTGGGTAAACAGCTGAAGACGCTGGGCTCACCACTAAAGCAGTTCGCCCTGGTCATGTTGTTTGGCGTCTTCCATGTCAAGGCGCCGGATACCCGCGCAGCGCTGAATCAGGCTTTGTAGGTCGCCTTGGTCATGACCTTGGACATCAGCGTCATGGCCTGTTTTACCGGCGCAGGAAATATGGCGCCGCCCGCCTCCAATGCCTGATTGCCGTGCTCGATTTCGTCCTCGCGCATTTGTTCAAGAATGGCGCGTGACTTGATGTCTTCTTCCGGTAGCTGGCTCAGGTGGTCGTCTAGATGGCGTTCAACCAGTTGCTCGGTAGCCGCCACGAAGCCAAGACTGACGCGATCACTGATCAGACCGGCTGCGGCGCCAACACCAAATGACAAACCATAAAATAACGGGTTGAATACGCTGGTCCGGCTATGCAGCTCGGTCAGGCGTTGTTCGCACCATGCCAGGTGGTCGATTTCTTCGGCTGCGGCATGTTCCATCTTTTCGCGCACATCGGGTAGCTTCGCGGTCAGCGCTTGCCCCTGATAAAGCGCTTGTGCACAGACTTCGCCGGTGTGGTTGATGCGCATCAGGCCCGCGATATGTTTGCGCTCTTCCTCGTGCATGGGCACGTTGGCCAAGTGCTGGGCCGGTGATGGCCGGTTTGGCTGGGCCGCGCCTGGTATCAGCGTACGCAATGACTGATCGGCCTGGTTCAGCAGCCGATCAAGAAAGCTGTAATGACGTGATGTGCTCATTGTCTGTTCCTCGGTGGCAAGTGCAACGTGCAGGAAGCGGGTATTGGAATCGCGTTTCAGGTCCGTGCTTAGCCCGGAGGCCAAGACAGCTGACGCTGACCAAGTACGTGCAGATGAATATGGTAGACCGTTTGGCCGCCCTGTTCGTTGCAATTGAATACGGTACGAAAGCCCGCCTCGCAGCCCAACTCTTTTGCCAGCTTTTGCGCGGTAAAAATCAAGTGCCCAACAAGCGCACTGTCGTCCTCGGTCATGTCATTCAAAGTGGCGATGTGCTTTTTCGGGATGACCAGAAAGTGCACCGGCGCTTGTGGATTGATGTCATGAAAGGCGAAGCTGTGCTCGTCTTCGTATATCTTTTTTGACGGAATCTTGCCGTCTATGATCTTGCAGAACAGGCAGTCCACGCTGAGCTCCTTATAATGCAACATGATCCCGGTGTGTCCGGGCGGTAGACGGTCAGTGTAACGGTAGCCGGTTAGAATGGCACTAGTTCAACCCGCGGCGGCTTGGCGCAGCCCCGGAAAAATGCAGCAAGGGAGTGTGCGTTTGAAAAACGATATTCATGATTTGGCGTTGGTATTGGATTCGCGGGTACGCTTGGTGGTCATCGAGTCCTGGGAAGAGCAGCGAGTGCTCCAGACCATAGGCACGCTGGCTGTGCGCCGCGCACAGACCTGGTACACCTGGAATCATATCGATGGGCTAAGCCGGCTGGGGTTTGGCGCGGACATGGATGCCGAGCAGGATACACGCGACGCAGAAACCGCGTTGGAACAGATTCGTCGTGCAGGTGAGCCGGCGCTCTATGTTTTCTGCGATGTGCATCCCTTTCTCGACTCGCCGCGCATTGTGCGGCTGATCAAAATGCTTGCCATGGCGACCGAGAAAGTGGCGCCTACGCTGGTACTGGTTAGCCACTCTGTGCCGCTGCCGCCGGAGCTTAGCCGCCTTGCTGCGCGCATTAGCTTGAGCATGCCGTCAGATGAGCAGCTGGCAGCCATCGTGCGTGAAGAGGCCACGCGTTGGAGCGAGCAGAATCGCGGCGAGCGGGTGCGCACCGATAATCAGACTTTACAGCAGGTGGTGCGCAACCTGCGGGGGACGACGCACGAAGAGGCACGGCGGTTGGCGCGCAAGCTGATCGTCGATGATGGTGCCATTACTCAGGAAGACCTGCCAACGTTAAACAAGGCCAAGTTCGAACTCCTGGATATGCAGGGGGTGTTGAGCTATGAACAGGACACCGCGCACTTTGCCGATGTGGGAGGCTTGAGCCAGTTGAAACGCTGGTTATCCGAGCGAGAGCATGCCTTCAACGGTGACCCAAGCCTCAAGGATACTCCACGTGGTGTGCTGTTGGTCGGTGTGCAGGGCGCAGGAAAAAGCCTGGCAGCCAAAGCCGTTGCCGGGTTGTGGGGATTACCGCTATTGCGGCTGGATGTCGCCGGTTTGTACAACAAGTACATCGGTGAAACCGAAAAAAACCTGCGTGATGCCCTGCAATTGGCCGATGCGCTGGAGCCCTGTGTGCTCTGGATTGACGAGATAGAGAAGGGGCTGGCGCCGGAAGGTGGCGATCAGGGCGTATCGCGGCGCCTGCTAGGGACGCTGCTGACCTGGATGGCCGAGCGCCGTTCGCGGGTATTTCTGGTCGCGACCTCAAATGATGTGACTCAGCTGCCCCCGGAGCTAATTCGTAAAGGGCGTATCGATGAGCTGTTTTTTGTCGATTTACCGAGTGCGCAGGTTCGGGCGGATATTTTCCATATCCACCTGGCCAAGCGTGAATTGGCCGTCGAGCAGTTTGATCTTGCGGCGCTGGCGCAGGCGAGTGACGGTTTTTCGGGCGCGGAGATAGAGCAAGCAGTGGTTAGCGCGGTATACAGCGCCGCAGCTGGCGAACAGGCGGTCGGCAATGGGCATGTGCTCAAGGCGTTGAGCGAGACTTCACCCTTGTCCGTTGTTATGGCAGAGAAACTTGACGCCTTGCGTGCCTGGGCCAACGAGCGCGCGGTGCGCGCTGATTGATCCAGCAGGTAACATCAGATTATTAGGCGTGTTCAGAACGGTTTGAGCACAACCAATAGGACGATACCGACCAGAGCCAATACCGGCGCCTCGTTAAACCAGCGGTAGAACACGTGTGAGCGAGTATTGGCATCAACCGCGAAACGCTTGAGCATGGCGCCGCACATGTGGTGATAGCCTACCAGCAGCACGACCAGTGTTAGCTTGGCGTGCATCCAGCCTTGGCTAAGCCAGACGGGTTGCAGGTAAAGCAGCCAGATGCCCAGTGCCAGCGCAACCAGCATCGAGGGGTTCATAATGCCGCGATAGAGTTTGCGCTCCATCACCTTGAACCGCTCGCGGCTGATACTATCTTCACTCTGCGCGTGATAGACGAAAAGGCGTGGCAGATAAAATAGCCCGGCGAACCAGGTGATAATGGCCATGATGTGAAAGGCCTTGATCCATAGGTACACGAGTTGCTCCTGTCTGGAGTGGGGTCGCGCTGGTAATTTCTGCCAGCGCTTTTATCATAGGGTGACGCTGCGCGCGCTGGTACTTGATGCCCAAGTGCGGCAGACGGATTATTCAAACACCATTTAACCGAATTCAGGAAGTAATGATGATCAAAGTAGGCATTGTAGGCGGAACCGGTTACACCGGGGTAGAGTTGCTGCGGCTGTTAGCCCAGCATCCCGAGGCGCATGTCGAGATCATTACATCCCGATCTGAAGACGGGGTGAGTGTTGCCGAGATGTATCCCAACCTTCGCGGCCATTATGACAACCTGCGTTTTAGCGTGCCGGACGTACAAAAACTAGGTGCCTGTGACGTGGTGTTTTTTGCTACTCCGCACGGCGTCGCGCACTCAATGGCGGCGGAGCTGTTGCTCACGGGAGTAAAGATCATTGATCTGTCCGCAGACTTCCGCTTGCGTGACCCGCAGGAGTGGAGCAAATGGTATAACCAGCCGCATGGTGCCCCTGAGCTGCTGGCTGAGGCTGTGTACGGGCTGCCTGAGGTTAATCGCGAGGCGATCAAGCTTGCTCGCTTGATTGCGGTGCCCGGTTGCTATCCAACCGCCACTCAGCTGGGTTTCTTGCCTCTGCTGGAAGCCGGGATTGCGGATACTGCACATTTGATTGCTGACTGTAAGTCAGGCGTTAGTGGTGCCGGTCGGGGCGCCAATGTGCCCTCGCTATTTTGCGAGGCGACCGAGAGCATGAAAGCCTATGGCGTGGCAGGTCACCGGCATTTGCCGGAAATCCGTCAGGGCCTGCAACTGGCTGCCGGTCAGCCGGTTGGGCTGACTTTTGTGCCGCATTTGACGCCCATGATTCGAGGCATTCACTCCTCGCTCTATGCCACCGTTGCCGATACCAGTATCGATCTTCAGGCCTTGTTTGAAGCGCGCTACGCAGACGAGCCTTTTGTTGATGTCATGCCCGCTGGAAGTCATCCGGAGACGCGCAGCGTGCGCGGCGCCAATGTATGCCGGATCGCTGTGCATCGCCCGCAGGGTGGGGACAAGGTAGTGGTGCTGTCGGTGATCGACAATCTGGTGAAAGGCGCCTCCGGGCAGGCCGTGCAGAATATGAATATTCTCTTTAACTTGGATGAGCGTGCCGGTCTGGCACATCCGGCCATGATGCCCTGATGCTCAACTTCAAGCGGCGGCGCCCGCTGCGAGAGCACAGTGTCACCATTCATCCCCGCGACTCCAAGGCCTTTCGACGCTGGAAGCGCGGGGTGATTATTGTGCTGCTGATTCTGGTGCCGGTTAGTGCATGGCAAGGCTGGGAGGCCGCCATGCGATCGCAGCAGCCTTATTTGCTTGAACGCCAGGCATTGATCGAGCGTCAGGGTCAGTTAGTCAAAGAGGTTGAAGACTGGCGGCAACGCTATCACCAGCTGGAAGTCGATTTGCTAGTGGCCAAGGACGCTGCGGTGGAAGGCCGCGAAATGGTTCACGAGCTAGAGGAGCAGTTGTTTAAGCTGCAGCAGAATCTCGCGCAATATCAAGGTGTGCTGGCGCCCGCCGCGATGGACCCTGGTATACGAATTCAGGCATTTGAGTTGCATGGCACAGAAGAAGACGGTGTTTTCCGTTACAAGGTAATGGTTAGTCGTGTTGGTAACGAGAGCGATACCGTTCAGGCAAAGCTGCAGCTGGAAGTGGTCGGTAAGCAGGGCGGCAAAGCTGTTACGCTAAAGCTGGAGCAGTTGAGCGCTGTCACTGATGATGTGGGGCTGGTGTTGGATTTTCGATACTTTCAAGTGGTGCCAGCTAATGCCGAGCAGGCAACGTTGCGACTGCCGGAGGGTTTTGTCCCGCAGCAGGTTAAATTGGCAGCAAGTAAAGACGGTAAAATCCTGGTCGAACAGGTTTTTGATTGGACAGTCACAGGAGCGACACCCTGATGTGGGGAGCAGACAAGCACAAGAAGGCGGATATCAGTCAGTTCGGTGGCAAGACGACCATCATTGCGCAAGAGGCGGAAATTACCGGTGACCTGCGGTTCTCTGGCGCAGTTCAGATCGATGGACGGGTGCTGGGTAATATCCAAGCGGAAGAGGGGTTAGTCAGGGTTAGCGAGCATGGCTACGTCGAAGGCATCATCACGGCGCCCCATGTGCTTATCAATGGGCAGGTGGTTGGCGATGTGCACGCGCTGGAGCACCTCGAACTGGACGCCAAGGCACGGATTAGTGGCGACCTGCATTATCGTTATATGGAGATGGTGTTGGGCGCACAAATCAGTGGGCAGCTGAATTATTTGGGCCAAGAGGCTGATCAGAAACTGGCTGTTGAGCAGGGCCTGCAGCTTGATTCGGAGAATAGTTGACCAAAACACTCGGGAAAAAGGATAATGGCGAAATTGTTGTGCTGCGGCACTCGTTGCTGGAGGTTGTATGTCTACCGCTGAAGTCTATATTCCTACCCCGTTGATCTTTAGTGATAACGCGGTAACTAAGGTACGTAACCTGATTGAAGAAGAAGGGAACGATCGATTGAGTCTGCGGGTATTCGTTACCGGCGGCGGCTGTTCCGGATTTCAGTATGGTTTCACCTTTGATGATGAGCTAGCCGAGGACGACACCATTGTTGAGCGCGAAGGGGTCAAGCTGATAGTCGATCCGATGAGCTTTCAATACTTGGCCGGTTCTGAAGTAGATTATCAGGAGGGGTTGGAAGGATCGCGCTTTGTGATCAATAACCCCAACGCTGCAACGACTTGCGGTTGCGGTTCATCCTTTTCGGTTTAATTCCACAGGTAAGACGATGTTCAAGCAGGGTAGAGCGCGCCGAGTATGCGTTCACCCCTGGCACCTGTGACGCTGGGTAAATTGCCGGGCAAGCGTTCGTCAAAACGCCAAGCGAGCCAGGCGAAGGCTATGGCCTCCATCCAGTCTGGATCAACTCCCAAAGCCGCCGTGGTCCGCACCTGCCGATGCTTGAGTAGCGTTTGTAGCTGTTCCAGCAGGAGCGTATTACGTGCGCCACCGCCGCACAAATAGACCGAAGTGCTCTCGCTAGCTGCGACTGCAACGCTGTCTGCGATGGAGTGAGCTGTTAATGCCAGCAGGGTCGCTTGCACGTCTTCGGAGTGCAGCTCTTTTGGTTGGCTAGCGATAAACGTGCTCAGCCAGTGCGGATTGAAATACTCGCGGCCGGTACTTTTGGGAGCGCTTCGTGAGAAGTATGGATCGCTCAGCATTGCCTGCAGTAGCTCGGGTATTACGCGTCCTGTTCTTGCCCAGCTTCCACCCTCGTCAAACGCCAAGCCCTTGTGCTGTTGAATCCAGCTATCCATCAAGGCGTTACCCGGCCCGCTATCAAAGCCGGCGGGTGTCATACCTGGTCGCATGATACTGAGATTGGCAAAGCCACCAATGTTGATCAGGGTGCGCGTGTGTTCCGGGTCGCTCAGTAGCCAGCTATGAAAGGCTGGTACCAGCGGTGCGCCTTCGCCGCCAGCGGCCAGATCTCTGCTACGAAAGTCACTGATAACGTTAATGCCGGTTTGCTCCGCCAGTAGCGCAGGAGCACCAATCTGCTGGCTAAAGCCTAGCTCGGGGTGGTGGCGAATGGTTTGTCCGTGACTGCCGATGGCGCGTATATCGGAGGGGTGGAGCTGGTTTTGTCGGAGCAGTTGTATTACGCCTGCAGCGGCTAGTGTGGCCCAGGCTATTCCAGCTCGCCCGGCACGCACTATCTCGTCGTCCGCACTGCTGCAAAGGCTCAGGAGTTGTTGTTTCAGATCTTCGGGGAGGGGACAGCAAATAGCATCCAGGCAGTCAGCATGCTGCTTTTTGGGATCAAATCGGGAGAGGGCAATGTCGATACCATCCAGGCTGGTGCCTGACATGATACCGACATAGAGTGCGCACACTTACTGTTCCTGCGCGGCGATCTGTGTGGGGCGACGTTGGTCCATGCTCGCCATCAGCTTGTTGCTTATGCCCAGGAACGCAGTGCGCTCACTTTGCGGGATGGGATCGGCAACGGGTAGCTTGACGCCCAGTGGGTCAACGTGGCGACCGTTAATGCGGAACTCATAATGCAGATGCGGGCCGGTAGCCAGGCCGGTCATGCCGACGTAGCCAATGACTTGCCCCTGCGTGACGTGAGTGCCGGCGGTGATGCCGCTGGCGAAACGGACCATGTGACCGTATAGCGTCTGATATTTCTGGCCGTGCTGGATAACCACTGCGTTGCCGTATCCGCCCTTACGTCCTGCGGAAACCACGCGGCCATCACCGGTTGCCTTGATCGGGGTACCGGTTGCGGCGGCATAATCGACGCCTTTGTGCGCGCGTATACGGTTCAAAACAGGGTGGAGGCGCCCAGGATTAAAGCGTGAGCTGATGCGCGCGAAGTCGACCGGCGTGCGGATAAAGGCTTTGCGCATGCTGGTACCATCTGCGCGGTAGTAGCTAGTGAAGTTGTTGTGATCGGTATATCGCACCGCGGTAAAGGCCTTGCCGCGATTAACAAAACGCGCGGCGAGAATATTGCGGCTGCCCACCACCTTGTCGCCAACGTTCAACTGCTCATATAGCACTTCAAACTGGTCGCCCTGTCGGATGTCGCGGGCGAAGTCGACGTCGTAACCGAAAATGCCGGCCATTTCCATGGTCAGGTTGTGGCTAAGTCCGGCACGCTGTGCTGCAAGGAACAGGGAGCTATCGATGGTGCCCTGCACGTAGCGCTCGCGAACTTCAGGTTCAATCAGCTCTTTGCTATAGCTATACCCGTCTTCAGTCCGCTCAATACGGATGGTTTCGAGGTCGCTGAGCTTGGATTGCATTGCGAGCAGCTCGCCGGCCTCGTTGGTCTGAAGCTCAAGCACCTGGCCGATTCTAAGGCGAGTGAAGCGCTTGGCTTCGGGGCTGCTGTTGATCACCTCATGCAGAGTGCTGACGCCCAGGTCTGCTTTTTCGAAAAGCACTGAAAGTGTGTCGCCGTTGGCAACGGTTAGGCTTTGCCACTGGGGGCCAGACGGAGCAGTTTCTTCATCCGTCGCGCCAGCTTGCAGTAAGGGCGATGCTACCGGGGTGTCTGTCGCCTGTCTGGCGATGTCGAGCGCCTTCGGTAAAGTGACCGTTTCACTGACCAGTGCATCCAACTCTTGATGGGAGGCATGATCGCTATTTGATTGGGGAGCTTGCAGCTCAAGCTGAACAAAGGTTCTCTTGGCTTCTACATCTGTGGTTGGAATGACGAGCAGAAAAATGCTCAGCGCTGCGGCGATACCACTAGCAGCCACTATGTGGCTTTTGGGATATCGCGGTGATTTCTTCTCTTGGGAACCCATAAGCGCTCTTGTATAATATTCTATATAAAGTGTACTAACCTACTAAATTATAATTGAAAAGCCTTCTTGGCAAGCCTTTGCTAAATCCGTCTGTCAGATTTGCAGCGTCAATCTTGCGTCCATCCCTTGCGCGCTACCCCGCAAGTTTGTAATTGATCGCTAATGTTGTATGGTTTGTCCCGCTAATTTTTGGCCTCTCTTTTACCTAGAAAACACAGGATATCTGGACCTATGAAGCCCGTTGACGAGCAGTTGGCGCTGATTAAGCGCGGCGCAGATGAGATTCTGGTTGAGTCTGAGTTGCGTACCAAGCTGGAGCGCGGCACGCCGTTGCGCATCAAGGCTGGTTTCGACCCTACTGCGCCGGATTTGCACTTGGGGCATACCGTGCTTATCAACAAGCTTCGTCAGTTTCAGGACCTGGGGCACAAGGTCCTGTTCCTTATTGGTGACTTCACTGGAATGATCGGTGATCCGTCGGGTAAGAATGTGACGCGTCAACCGCTGACACGTGAGCAGGTTCTGGCTAATGCCGAAACCTATAAGGAGCAGGTCTTCAAGATTCTGGATCCGGCGAAGACCGAGGTGATGTTCAACTCTACCTGGATGGACAAGATGAGCTCGGCTGACATGATTCAGCTGGCAGCCAAGCACAGCGTGGCCAGGATGCTTGAGCGCGATGATTTTGATAAGCGATACAAGAGCGGGCAGTCAATTTCTATCCACGAGTTTTTGTACCCCTTGGTGCAGGGCTACGATTCGGTCGCTATGGAGTCCGACGTCGAGTTGGGCGGAACCGATCAGAAGTTTAACCTGCTGATGGGGCGTGAGCTTCAGCGTCAGTATGGGCAGGAGCCGCAGATAACATTGACCATGCCTATTCTGGAAGGCCTGGATGGCGTCAAGAAGATGTCCAAGTCATTGAACAACTATATAGGTATCAATGACGCGCCCGGCGAAATGTACAACAAGCTGGTTTCCATGCCGGATAGTCTTATGTGGCGTTACTTCGAGTTGCTCAGCTTCCGGAGTATGGAAGAGATAGCGCAATTGCGAGCTGATGTAGAGGCGGGTGCCAATCCGCGGGACATCAAAATCAAATTGGCAGAAGAGCTGGTTGCGCGTTTCCACGGCGAAGAGGCTGCTGCCAATGCGCATCGCTCGGCAGGCAATCGCTTGAAGGATGGTGAGCTGCCCACTGATCTGCCCCAGGTTGATCTGGACGCTGATAGCGATCTGCCCATATCGGCCGTGTTGAATCGTGCGGGCATGGTGAAGAATGCGGCAGCTGCTCGCGACCTGCTGGCGGCCGGTTCGGTCAAGGTAGATGGTGAGGTGGTTGATCGCGATTTCGTGTTCAAGCTGGGTGTTTCCTACGTCTGCCAGGCAGGGAAAAAGAAGTTTGCGCAGATTGTGTTGAAAAAGGCTTGACGGCCGTGCTGAGATCTCTATAATTCGCCCTCTCGCTGAGCAGGAAGCTCTAAGTAAAGCGCTTATTAATCAATAAGTTAGCTTGAAAATAAG
>Ga0207900_100163_pt1 | contig 26868 bp, 23 predicted proteins | sample LinPmetageLP39_FD_184052 | JGI IMG/M metagenome (GOLD analysis project Ga0207900, IMG submission 184052) | Marine viral communities from the Pacific Ocean - LP-39 (SPAdes) | ecosystem: Environmental > Aquatic > Marine > Oceanic | place: Pacific Ocean | collected 2010-06-14
CGCCAACCGCGTCACCGGCATTGTCAGCCGTGGCGGCTCGATCATGGCGAAGTGGTGTTTGTATCACCATCAAGAGAGCTTCCTGTACACCCACTTCGAAGACATCTGCGAGATCTGCAAGCAGTACGATGTGGCGTTCTCGCTGGGCGACGGCCTGCGCCCCGGCTCGATTGCCGATGCCAACGATGAAGCGCAAATGGCGGAGCTGAAAACCCTGGGCGAACTCACCCACATCGCCTGGAAACACGATGTGCAGGTGATGATCGAAGGCCCCGGCCACGTGCCCATGCACCTGGTGAAAGAGAACATGGATAAGCAGCTGGAGTACTGCGACGAAGCGCCCTTCTATACGCTCGGCCCACTGGTGACGGATATCGCCCCGGGCTACGACCACATTACCTCGGGTATTGGGGCAGCGATGATCGGCTGGTTTGGCTGCGCCATGCTCTGCTACGTCACACCCAAGGAACATCTGGGCCTGCCCAATAAAGACGATGTTAAAACCGGCATTATTACCTACAAGATTGCCGCCCACGCAGCGGACTTGGCCAAGGGCCACCCGGCGGCGCAGCGCCGCGACAACGCCCTCTCCAAGGCGCGTTTCGAGTTCCGCTGGGAAGACCAGTTCAACCTGGGGCTGGACCCGGACACCGCCCGGGAATACCACGACGAAACCCTGCCCAAGGACTCCGCCAAGGTGGCGCACTTCTGCTCCATGTGCGGGCCGAAGTTCTGCTCCATGAAGATTAGCCAAGAAGTGCGTGACTATGCCAACGAACACGGGCTAAACGGCGATCAGGAAGCCGTAATGAAAGGCATGGAAGAGCAAGCGGAGAAGTTTCGCAACAAAGGCAGCGAGCTGTATCAGGAAGTTTAAACTTCACCTCACGCTATCAAAACAGCACCCCGTCGAGAAGACGGGGTGCTGGGGTAACGGGATTAGGCTATTGGTCACATACTCCATACGTCCTGGGTCGGGAGTAGCCACAAGATACCTAAACAGAGTATCGCGGTGACCTGAAACACCGCTGTCAATTGCCAAATCTCGGCACCAAGCCCGGCAAGGGTGGGCGATATCAGTTGACCTGCAGAAATAAGAAAGAAGGTTAGACCAAAGCCAGTGGACGGAGCTTCTGGAAAGCAACTGACACTCCAAATACCGTATAACGCCGTAATAAGAATAAACGTAGCGCCAAACAAAACCGCCGATAGCGTTAGCATCAGTATCCCATCACTCGCAATGGTGAGTAAGGCTATCGAGGCAGCTATGGCCAGCGTCGCCCACTTCAATGCCTTGGTCAGTCCAAAGCGAGTCACCAGTTCTCCGGCCAAGCCGCCCGCCACGCCGGCAATGCCCACGACAATCCAGAATATCACCCTACCTGTATCAGAAAGGCTTTTTTCTCCCGCGATCAACTCAACGGAGAACGTCCAATAGATTGACGTTACCAACCCGAATAACAGCGCACCCAGCAGTAGGCGTCGCACCGAACTATCTTTCAATTTGCGTCGCAGCAGGGTAAACATGGGCTCCTGATAGGCGCCCGAGCCACCCAGCTTAATTTTGTTTGAGAGCTCATGGTTAGGCGCATTGCCCGGCATTATAAAAAAATTCCACAGCGTGGCGAGTAACGCGATAAACGCAAAGCACAGCCAAGCCAGTTGCCAATGAGGGCCAGCGATAAGGACCAATGGGCCAGAAACCATCACCCCAAAACTGGTGCCGGAATTAATGATGGCGTAATAGCGACTCTGCTTCTCAGCAAGGCAGAGTTGCTTGATAGCATCAGAAAGTGGTGGATACGCCAGGCCTGGACTACAACCGGCAAGCGTCACCCCCAAGGCTAACCATACCGGGTTACCCGCCAGCGCGACCAACAGCATGCCCAGTGTTGCGGTCATGCCCCCCAATATAATCGGCATACGCGGATTAAAATGGCGAACCAGCAGCGGACTCACCAACGTGGCCAGCAGATACCCCAGATAGGAGGCACTGCCAATCGCACCGACGGCCGTTTGGCTTAAATTGAAATCATCCCTGATAGCGGGCACGAACAAGCCATAGGTATAGCGCGACAACCCGTAGGTAGATGCCACAATTAACAAGCCCGCGCCGACAATATTGAAGGCAGAGTTACGTATTAATAAGGCGGGAAGAAGCATATTGAAAGCCTTACAATTTCTGGAGTTTCATCACTTATGTATTTTTCAATCGGCCTTGCAGTAATAAGCAAGCAGTTGTAGTGAGGTGTTCATTGCAGAATCAATCGGCCAATCCTGCATAAAGTTTTGCGCTTGAATAATGGCACCGTCAAAAAGTGAGTAAATCGTATTCACCAACTCGTCAAAGTCATCGGGCTCCATCATGGGCCGATATTCATTCAGCACATTATTGGCGACAACTTGTCTTACACGCTCTTTGTGATCACGCACGAGAGCCCTAACCGGACTCTTTTCATCGCTGAATTCCCCGGCCATATTAATAAAGCCACAACCGCGGTAGCCTTCTTCGCGAATCTGGTCGTACCACATGGTGTACATAGCGGAAATTCGCTTCTCAGTTTGTTGATGCTGAGAAATTCGCTCAGTTAGCTGTTCAATCCACCGTTCTTCGCGCTGCCTAAGCCAAGCTATGGCAAGGGCCTCTTTACTAGGGAAATGCGTATAAAAACTGGCCTTAGCAACCCCCGACTCGCTGATAATCTGATTAATTCCCGTAGAACAGTAACCTTGGCGAAAAAACAAACGACTGGCAGCCTCAATAATGCGTTCGCTAGGCCGTGAGAGTGAAGATGGATTATGCGTCACTATTAAACACCTCCGTACAGACAGGTCTGTCTAAAACTTAGATGCCAATATCCTAAGAGTCAAGGCCTAAACGAAAATCAGGAAACGTTGATGGGAAGCATGGGCGATGGATGAACTGGCAGAGACATTTCGCTAGGTAAGGAAGGTAGCAAACTGCGTTAAGAAGCCTAAACTGTGCCCATTCGTACTATAAAAGCGAAACTAGTCAATGTTTTTGGAATTATGGTGTTTGTACCATCATCAGGAGAGCTTTCTCTACACCCACTTCGAGGAGATCTGCGAGATCTGCAAGCAGTACGACGTGGCGTTCTCCCTCGGCGATGGCCTGCGCCCCGGCTCGGTGGCGGATGCCAACGACGAAGCGCAGATGGCCGAACTCAAGACCCTCGGCGAGCTGACCCACATTGCCTGGAAGCACGATGTGCAGGTGATGATCGAAGGCCCCGGCCATGTGCCCATGCACCTGGTGAAAGAGAACATGGATAAGCAGCTGGAGTAGCCCTTCTATACCTTAGGGCCGCTGGTGACGGATATCGCCCCCGGCTACGACCACATTACCTCCGGCATTGGGGCGGCGATGATTGGTTGGTTTGGCTGTGCGATGCTCTGCTACGTGACGCCCAAAGAGCACCTGGGCCTGCCCAATAAAGACGATGTCAAAACCGGCATCATCACCTACAAGATTGCCGCCCACGCAGCGGACTTGGCCAAGGGCCATCCGGCGGCACAGCGGTGCGACAACGCGCTTTCCAAGGCGCGCTTCGAATTCCGTTGGGAGGACCAGTTCAACCTGGGCCTAGACCCGGATACCGCCCGTGAATACCACGATGAAACCCTGCCGAAGGATTCCGCCAAAGTGGCGCACTTCTGCTCCATGTGCGGGCCGAAGTTCTGCTCCATGAAGATCAGCCAGGAAGTGCGTGACTATGCCAATGAGCACGGCCTGAACGGTGATCAGGAAGCGGTGATGAAAGGCATGGAGGAGCAGGCGGAGAAGTTCCGCAACAAAGGGAGTGAGCTGTATCAGGAAGTTTAAATCTACCAACGCACGATAATTTACTGCTTGCTGCGGCTTTTCCCTGGGGAGCGCTAAAAAATGGCCGCAACCTCCCATCGCTTGTGTGCTCCTTTGTTTTCTAGCGCTGCCCCAAAAGTATGGCTTAACAGTAGTTTTGCGCAACGTAGCTCATTTAACATTTGAGAGTGACGAAAAAAACCTTGGTATAGCTACCCAGCTCATAGCAAATACTATCAATTAAATACCGACTAGTCGGTATTTAATTGACCTAAATCAAAATCACAATTAATAATAATAGGATAATAGAATCCGTTTATTACGTTCTGTGATGCGCCACCGCTGGCACAGAGCGACGAGCTTAAGCCCTTTGGCCCTGGCCCATCCTCTGAGCTGCTCATCAATCGTCTGGCCATCCGCCAACCGAGGATGCAACATTATGAAGTTCAGCAGTAAAAGACAGTGGTTCAAGGGCCTGGCAGCCATAGTTGTTATAGGCATCGCGGCCTGGTTGACCTGGTGGAAACTGCAGCCGGAGGGCCTAGGCGAGGGCATCACCCAAGGCAATGGGCGCATCGAAGCCACCGAGATCGACATCGCCACCCGGGTCGCTGGCCGCCTCGAGGAAGTACTGGTCGAGGAAGGTGAGTTCGTCGATCCAGGCCAAGTGGTCGCCCGTATGGATACCGCCACCCTGGAGGCTGAGCTGGCTCAGGCCAGCGCACAGTCCCGCCGGGCCGAAAACGCCCTGGAGACAGCTCGAGCCATGGTAGCCATGCGCCAGAGCGAGCTGGAAACCGCCAGAGCCATCGTCAACCAGCGCCAGGCAGAACTAAACGCCTCTCGCAAGCGCTACGAGCGTTCAGCCAGCCTAGTGGAGCGCAACGCCATCTCTCGCCAGCAGTTCGACGATAGCTTGGCCGACTACCAGAGCCAGCAGGCCGCCCTGGCCTCAGCCAATGCCCAAGTACTCTCCGCTCAGGCCGCCATCCGCGCTTCCGAATCCCAGGTCATTGAGGCCGAGTCAGAGATAGAAGCCACCCTTGCCGCGATCCAGCGCATTGAGGCCGACCTGGACGACAGCGAGCTCAAAGCCGACCGCTTGGCCCGTGTACAGCTCCGGGTGGCCGAACCGGGCGAGGTGCTCAGTGCCGGTGGCAAGGTACTCAACCTGATCGACCTCACCAAGGTCTACATGACCTTTTTTATGCCCACTCGAGATGCTGGTCGGGTGGGCATTGGTGACGAGGTACGCCTGGTGCTGGATGCTGCCCCTGACTTCGTGATCCCGGCACGGGTGAGTTTCGTGGCCAGCGTCGCCCAGTTCACCCCCAAGAGCGTGGAAACCGAGAGCGAACGCGAGAAACTGATGTTCCGCGTGCGCGCCCAGATCGATCCAAAGCTGCTGCTTGAGCATATCGAGCAGGTCAAAACAGGCCTGCCCGGCATGGCCTACCTGAAGCTCGAGGATGACGCCACCTGGCCCGACCACCTAGAGGTCAACGTCACCCCATGAGCGAGAAGACGCAACCCGTAGCCCAAGTCAGCGCGCTCACCTTACGCTACGGCCGCACCATAGCCCTGGACGCGCTGGATCTGGCACTGCCGTCCGGCTGTATGGTCGGGCTGATTGGCCCGGATGGCGTCGGCAAATCCAGCCTGCTGTCGCTGCTCGCTGGCGCTCGTGCCGTGCAACAGGGTGTGATCAAGGTGCTGGGCGGCGACATGAGCGACAAGCGCCACCGTAACTCAGTTGGCCCGCGCATCGCCTATATGCCACAAGGGCTAGGTAAGAACCTCTACCCTACGCTCTCGGTGGAGGAGAACCTGCAGTTCTTCGCCCGACTATTCGGCCACGGAGCCGGTGAACGCCGGCGGCGTATCGACGACCTGACCCGCAGCACCGGGCTATATACCTTCCTCGAGCGACCCGCTGGCAAACTCTCTGGCGGCATGAAGCAGAAGCTCGGACTCTGCTGCGCGCTGATTCACGACCCCGACCTGCTGATTCTCGACGAGCCCACGACCGGCGTGGACCCGCTGGCCCGCGCCCAATTCTGGGAGTTAATTGCAAGCATTCGTGTTGACCGCCCGCAGATGAGTGTGTTGGTCGCCACCGCGTACATGGACGAAGCCCAGCGTTTCGACTGGTTGGTGGCTATGGACGCCGGCAAAATACTTGCCACCGGCTCCCCGCAGGAACTACTTGCACACACCCACAGCGACTCCCTGGAAATGGCGTTCATCGAGCTGTTGCCGGAAGAAAAAAAGCGCGGCTATGCGCCGGTGCACATCCCGCCGCTGGCGCAGGATGACAATGAAGTCGCCATCGAGGCCAAGGACCTCACCATGCGTTTTGGCGACTTCATCGCCGTCGACCATGTGAGCTTCCGCATCCGGCGTGGCGAGATCTTTGGCTTTCTCGGCTCCAACGGCTGCGGTAAGTCGACCACCATGAAGATGCTCACGGGGCTGCTACCCGCCAGCGAGGGCCAAGCCTGGCTGTTTGGCCAGGAAGTGGATCCCCGCGACATTAACACGCGTCGCCGGGTTGGCTACATGTCCCAGGCATTCTCGTTGTACGGCGAACTGACCGTACGTCAGAACCTGGTGCTGCATGCGCGCCTGTTCCAGATCGCAGAACATGACATATCGGCAAGGGTCGCCGAGATGGTCGAACGGTTCAGTCTCGAGCAGGCGCTCGGCGCCCTGCCGGAGAGCCTGCCACTGGGCATCCGTCAGCGTCTCTCCCTGGCGGTGGCAATGGTCCATAAACCCGAGCTACTGATTCTTGACGAACCCACTTCCGGCGTGGACCCCATCGCCCGCGACGCCTTCTGGCGCCTGCTGATTGAGTTGTCGCGCCGCGACCGCGTGACGATCTTCATCTCCACCCACTTCATGAACGAAGCCGAGCGTTGCGACCGCATGTCGATGATGCACGCAGGGAAGGTGCTCGACAGCGATACCCCCTCAGCACTGGTAGCGAAACGCGGTGCGGCGACCCTGGAAGAAGCCTTCATCGGCTACCTGCTCGAAGCTGGCGCCGATCAGGAGAATTCCGCGCAGGAGACTTCACCACAAAAAGCCAGCGATGCCCCGGATACGCCGCTCGTCACCGCAGAGACTCATCACGACACAACACGCCATCGACGCTTCAGTCTCCAGCGGATGCTCAGCTACATGTGGCGCGAAACTCTCGAACTACGCCGCGATCCGGTGCGTGCGACCCTGGCGCTGGTTGGCTCGCTGATCCTGATGTTCGTTATGGGTTTTGGCATCAGCATGGACGTGGAGGAGCTCAGCTACGCCATCCTTGACCGCGACCAGACGTCGCTAAGTCAGAGCTACGCGCTGAACCTCTCGGGATCGCCCCATTACTTTAGAGAGCGCCCGCCTATCTCAGACTATGCCGCGTTGGATCGACGTATGCGCAGCGGGGAGCTGTCCTTGGCAATCGAAATTCCCCCTGGGTTTGGTCGTGATGTAAAGCGTGGCCACAATGTCGAGATCGGAGCATGGATCGACGGCGCCATGCCTCAACGCGCCGAAACCGTGCAAGGCTACGTACAGGGCATCCACCAGCAGTGGCTGCTGGCGCAAGCAAGGCAATCCGGAACCGCTGTCAGCGGAGCGGCAGCCAATATCGAGAACCGCTACCGCTACAATCCTGACATTCAGAGCCTGCCAGCAATGGTTCCTGCCGTGATTCCACTGCTGTTGCTGATGTTGCCAGCAATGCTCACGGCACTCTCGGTGGTGCGTGAAAAAGAGATGGGCTCAATCATCAACCTTTATGTCACCCCTGTCACCCGCGCCGAGTTTCTGATCGGCAAGCAAATTCCCTACATCGGCTTGGCAATGGTCAATTTTTTATTGATGACCGGGCTGGCGATCACATTGTTCGGCGTACCGATCACCGGTAGCTTCCCGACCCTAGCGCTGTCGGCCCTGGTATTTTCCATCATCGCCACCGGCATGGGCCTGCTGGCCTCGACCATCACCCACAGCCAGATCGCCGCTATGTTCTTCGCTATGATCGGTACGCTGATTCCCGCCATCCAATTTTCGGGCCTCACCGATCCGGTCTCGTCGCTGGAAGGCACCGGACGCTTCATCGGCAATATTTATCCAGCCAGCTACATGTTCACCATTAGCCGCGGCGTATTCAGCAAGTCCCTAGGGCTAGGTGACCTTATCGGGTCGTTCCTGCCGATGCTGCTGGCGGTACCGGTGATCATGGGCATGGCGATCGCCCTACTGAAAAAGCAGGAGAGCTGAGATGCGCAGGATTGCAAACATTTATCGCCTGGGCGTCAAAGAGTTCTGGAGTCTATTGCGTGACCCCATAATGCTGGTGCTGATCGTCTATGTGTTCACTGCTTCGGTCTACACTTCCGCGACGGCAATGCCCGAGACGCTGAACAACGCTCCTATCGCTATCGTCGACGAAGACGACTCACCGCTTTCCACGCGTATCGTATCGGCCTTCTACCCACCACAGTTCGTGCACCCGCAAATCATCACCTTCCAGGAAATGGATGCGGGTCTAGATGCCGGAGACTACACGTTCGTACTGGTTATTCCCGCCAACTTTCAGCGCGACGTGCTGGCCGGACGCGGCCCCGACATTCAGCTCAATATCGACGCCACGCGCATGAGCCAGGCCTTCTCGGGTAATAGTTATGTACAGCAGATCGTCATGGGCGAGATCAATGAGTTCGTAAGCCGCTACCGCGCAAGCACCATCCCACCAGTCAACTTGGCACTACGAGCGCGCTTCAATCCGGGCCTTGACCAAGCATGGTTTGGCTCACTGATGTCGATCATCGACAACGTGACCATGCTCTCAATCATCCTCACTGGCGCGGCACTAATTCGCGAGCGCGAGCACGGCACCATCGAGCACTTGCTGGTGATGCCAGTGACCCCTGCCGAAATCATGCTGGCCAAGGTGTGGTCGATGGGGGTTGTGGTGTTGCTAGCGGTGACGTTATCGCTGACTTTCGTCGTACGCGGCCTGCTTCAAGTGCCGATAGAGGGATCGGTTGCACTGTTTCTGGCTGGCGCGGCCCTGCACCTGTTTGCCACCACCTCAATGGGCATCTTCCTGGCGACGCTGGCCCGTAGCATGCCCCAGTTCGGCATGCTGATGATCCTGTTCTTGCTACCCCTACAGATGCTCTCAGGAAGCACCACGCCCCGCGAGAGCATGCCCGAGCTCGTCCAGAACCTTATGCTGCTGGCACCCACAACCCACTTCGTCGAGCTAAGCCAGGCCATTCTGTTTCGCGGTGCCGGCATCGACGTTGTATGGGGACAGTTTCTGACACTGTTAGTCATTGGCAGCGCTCTGTTCGCCATTTCGCTCTCTCGCTTTCGCAAGACCATCAGCCAGATGGCCTGATGCAACCCGCGCGCACATCGGCGCATCACACCAGAAGGAATATACAATGAACCACAATACCATCTTACCTCTGGCACTTTATCAAGCTAATCAGAACCTTTGCCAACAAACGATAGCGCTAGTGCAGAAAAGTCAGCAGACATGGTACGAATTGGGTACACAACCCTTCGCTGGCGGCCCCCCAATGCAGCAGATCTTTGATAATCAGAGCGCTCTGCTGCTTGGCCTCTTCGATACGATGCAAGCCTGGCAGGTACAAACGGGAAAAGCCTTGATTGAGACTGTCAGCGTTGTCTCCCCAGCACTCTACTGGTTAACCGCCAGTTCGCAAGACGATCCGGGTACAACAAAAAAAGGAGATTGAACCGATGACTTATCAGCACACAGCTCTGGTCACCGGCGGTATGGGTGGCCTGGGTGAAAGCATCGCCCGAACTCTGCACGATGCAGGGCATAGCGTTCTCGTCACCCATTCGCCAAACAACGACCATGTCCAGACCTGGCTGCAGAAGCAGGCCAGTGAGGGCTACCACTTCTCTGCCTACTCTGTCGATGTGGCCGATTTTGACGACTGCCAGCGACTCGCAAACGATATCCAAGCCGAAGGCACCGTTGTCGACATATTGATCAATAACGCTGGCATCACTCGCGATACCACTTTCCGGAAGCTCTCCAAGGTCGACTGGGATGCAGTGATGCGAACTAATTTGGACTCGATGTTCCATGTAACCCAGCCGTTTTGCGAAGGTATGGTCGAGCGCAACTGGGGCCGTATCGTCAATATTTCTTCGATTAACGGCTCCAAGGGCCAGTTTGGCCAGACCAACTACGCCGCGGCGAAGGCCGGCATCCACGGTTTCACCAAGTCGCTGGCAATGGAAGTGGCAAAGCGGGGTGTCACTGTCAATACCGTCTCACCCGGCTACCTGGAGACCAAGATGGTGCTAGCGGTTCCTAAGGAGATACTGGAATCGAAGGTGATCTCGCAGATCCCGGTTGGGCGGTTAGGCAAACCAGACGAGTTAGCGGCGCTGGTCGCCTTCATCTGCAGCGAACAAGCCGGTTTCATGACCGGCAGCAACGTGGCAATGAATGGCGGCCAGCATATGTTTTGAACATGCGGCCTAGCGGGATGGGTGGCCATGTCGTCTATCCCGTCCGGTATTTTCTCGCACTCACGCAGGAGAAGTTCTCATGGCAAGCGAAGGTTCCAATGATCGCCCCTGGTATACGGACGCATGGCCACTATTGAGCATGGCTCAAGACTATGTAGCTGCCGCGCTAAGCTACACAACCGATGCATGGCAACGCTCGATACTCTACGCCGATGTGATGCGTCAGCGTGGTGATCAGTACCAAGCACACCTTGAGGATGACGCTCCTCACGTGCTCGACTTTCCCTATGAGGTAGTGATATCTGGCCATGAGCTGCCGCGCCCAGTCAACTATGGGCTGGCGCGCATTCTGCTGTCAGAGGGCTCTCCCCCCGCGCCAAGCACAAGCAAACGCCCCTTCGTCGTGGTTGACCCGCGTGCTGGCCATGGCCCCGGCATCGGCGGCTTTAAGGCCGAAAGCGAGGTTGGCGCTGCTCTCAGCGCAGGACATCCTTGCTATTTTATCGGTTTTGGCCCCGACCCTGAGCCCGGTCAGACAATAGAAGATGTGGTGCTCGCCGAAGTCGCTTTCCTTGAGAAAGTCATCGCACTTCATCCACACAGCGAGGGCAAGCCGGCAGTGGTCGCCAACTGCCAGGCTGGCTGGCAGATATTGATGGCCGCAGCCCTTCGCCCCGAGCTATTCGGGCCCATCATCGTGGCTGGTACGCCGGTGTCGTACTGGGCGGGTTGGCCAGGCAAAAATCCGATGCGCTACGCTGGCGGTCTGCTCGGCGGCAGTTGGCTAACCGCACTCGCTAGCGACCTGGGCAATGGCCGCTTCGATGGTGCTTACCTGGTTCAGAACTTCGAGAACCTCAATCCGGCCAACACACTATGGGGCAAGCAGTACAATCTGTATGCAAATGCCGACAGTGAGGCAACACGCTACTTGGGCTTCGAAAAATACTGGGGTGGCTACGTATTCCTCAACGATATAGAGATGCAATACATCGTCGACAACCTTTTCATCGGCAATCGGCTGTCAAGTTCCGAACTGATAACCTCCGAAGGTATTCGCCTGGACTTGCGCAATATCCGCTCGCCCATCGTGGTTTTTTGCTCCAACGGCGACAATATCTCGCCACCGCCGCAAGCAATGGGCTGGATCACCGACCTCTATCGCGATGATGATGAAGTACTCAGCCACGACCAAACCATTGTCTATGCCACGCACGATAACATTGGACATCTGGGCATCTTTGTTTCGGGCAGCGTCGGCCGCAAAGAGCACCGCGAATTCACCAACAATATCGACTTAATTGATGTGCTACCCGCCGGTATCTACCAGACGCAGATTCAGGATAAGCGAGTGGATATGCCCCTTGCGGAACTCGTCGAGGGTGACTATGTGATGTCGATCCAGCGGCGCAGCGTCGAGGATGTGAGCCAGATTGTGCAAGTGGATGCTGAGAACGACCGCAAATTCGCCGCAGTCAACCATATATCGCGAATTAACTTAGGTCTTTATCGCCAGTTCGTTCAGCCCTGGGTACGTACCTGGACTACTCCCGAATCGGCACGATGGCTGCAGAGCGTACATCCGTTGCGTCTCTCTTACGAACGCTGGTCGAGCCGCAACCCGATGGCTTTGACAGTGGCTGAATATGCACAGAAAGTCCTCGCAGCACGCCAACCAGTAGCGGCAGACAATCCTTTCCTGCAGTGGCAACAAGCCTATTCCGATACCGTGATCTCTGCGTTGGATCATTGGAGGAAACGGCGCGATAACGCTTACGAACAAATATTCAACGTAGTCTATGGATCGCCGTGGGTACAAGCCATAGCAGGGCTATCTGCCGATGACTGCCCCCCGCGTACACATCCTGGGGTCTCGCCCGAGCATCTCACTTTCGTTGCTGAAGAAATTGAGCGGCTGCGCGCCGGAATTTATCAGGGAGGCCTGCTTGAAGCCAGTATCCGCGCGCTGCTCTACGTCAGCCGCTTTCGTGGCGAAGCCGACGAGCGCCGCTTTAATCTAGCGGCCAGCTTGCAACAGCCGGACTATCTAGTCCACTTAGATATGGCCTCATTCCGACAGCTAGTACGTCGCCAGGCCAACCTGATGCGCCTTGATCTTGATGCTGCAACCGCTGCCATCCCGCGACTGCTGGCGGACAGCGCCGCGAACGAGATACGCGATCAGGCGCGGCTTCTTGAGCAGATGCTGACCGCCACGGAAGCATTATTGCCAGAAGAAGAGGCAAGCTTAGCGCAAATGCTGAAGGTGTTCGACGATGCAGCCCATGAACAGGAAGCCATCGTCACAGCAGGTAAACGCAGCCTAGGAAGGTCGAACGAAAATAACACTGCCAAGCCTGGAGAGCCATAACCGCCAAGCTTCGTGCCTGACTTATATTAGAAGTATTCACTTAGGAGTCATCCATGTACACCAAATTGCTGGTACCTATAGACGGCAGCTGCACCTCACTTTTAGCCTTGGCACAGGCAAGCTATTTAGCAAAGCTGACGGGAGCCAGCATCGAGCTACTACATGTGGTTAATGCAATGGAGTACTCCAATGGTTTCGAAAGCCCGCGCGCCTATATAAAAAAAGTCAGACCCTATTTTCTGAAAGTCGGCAATGATCTGCTCGACAACGCTCGGATACAGCTGGAAGCCCAAGAACTCAATGTCACCACAGTACTTGTCGAGGCCGAGGGCAAACGAGTATCAGAACACGTTGCGGATCACGCAGCTAAGTGTCAGTTCGATCTGATAATTCTAGGCACCCATGGCCGACGTGGCATGCAACGACTTCTCCTCGGCAGCGACGCCGAGCAAGTGGCACGTATTGCGCCGGTGCCCGTCATGCTGGTCAGAGACGTAAACACACAAGCAATTTCTCGTACTCTAGACAAAGAAATGATAAAAGGTGCCGCATTAAAGCAACCAACTGATGAGTAACTGCACCTTGCCTTCCTCTCCTACTAAACAAGCTCGCAAACATCGCCGACTCCCCCCCGATGTGCGTATAGAGCAGATCCTCTGTGCGGCTTTGTACGAGTTTTCGCAACACGGGTTCGCCTCTGCCCGCATGGAGGATATTGCTCAGCGGGCGGAACTCTCGAAAGGCGGCCTCTATGCTCACTTCAAGAGCAAGGAATCGATATTTGAAGCACTACTATTAAAACGCCTGACACCAAGGTTCAACAATCAGCAGTGGGTGCTCAGCGGCGGCGACTCCCTGAGCGAAGCTATCGAATCCTTTATTGATCACCTCTATAGCCAACTGAGTGATCCAGATGTCATAGCTATGCTGAAGCTGCTGATGACGGAAAGCCGACGCATCCCTCATCTTGTTGATTTTTGGCGCAGGGAGGTAATTGACAAATACCTCGCAGAACAACAGGCCATTTTGAAAACTGCAGCCGATAAAGGGCATCTTCGTCACAGCGCCTTCCTTGAAGACGCAGCGCTGCTAATGGCACCAGCGCTATATGGTGCCATTTGGCAAATGATTTTTGATGAAGCGACTGCCGCCGCCACCGTTGGCTCGCTGCGCCGAGCCCATTTGCGAATGCTGCATGAATTCTTAGCACCATGATCAACTGATGGTTGACTCCCAAATCACCGTTAACTGTAGGTAAAGTTCATTCACTAAAAATCGCCCCGAAAGCGCCACATGACCGATTAATAAGGTGTCGTTGTGAAACCAGCTAAGCTTATCACTTTACTCAACACGCTACTTATTATCCTAATAGTGAATGGTTGTGCCATGGTTGGCGTCTCTTCGCTTAGCCCTGGTGAGTATATCGCGCTTAAACGCGGAGACCTGCTTACCAGTGGCGAGCTAAGCGCAGCTACCCAGGAAACCATCAAAGTTATCGGGCTGGATGAAGGGAGATGTCGTGAGCACTCCCAAAACTGTATAGATATATTATCCAGCACCGCTGGCATAGCTGAAGAACGCAGACTTTCCGCACTGGCAGAACTGTGGCTTCAAGAAGCGATGTCAAAAGCAGGATCATCAAGTGATATCCCGAGTACCGAGGCTGACATTTACGCTTGGATTGAGGTTGCCAGACATACTTATGCTTACTTGTTTTTCTCCGAACGATCTCCTGGGGAACGCGCCTTCGAAGATCGTCAGATACAAGTACGCGACTATTATAACTATTCAGTTCAACAGATTGTTTCATGGCTTTTTCAACAGAATCTCTCAGCCATTGAAGATAAAAGCCGCTCCTATTCTTTGGATACGCCTAGGCTTTCTGGCTGGAAGGTTACAACCGACTTCACCGGCGTACGCTTCGCCGGCGACATCGACTTACCCGAGAACCTAGTTCCAGCATCTTCACTGGTCTTTTCCGGCTTGCGTAGCACTTATCGCCGTGACGGCTTTGGTGCCGAACTGGTCGCGGTAATAGACGATAGCCTCGCGCTTCATCGCGCTCGACCTTATAGCGAAATGCCTTTTCCGGCACTCACCGCACTAATCCATTTTTCCGGTGAGGATTTAGCTCAGGTGCTATCGACTCAATCACTAGAGGTGATCGTAAGAGACCCCTACCAAGACGCCAGCATACAGTTGCATGGGCAACAGATTCCCCTAGCCGCAAATTTCACTGCGGGCTATGGACTATGGCTGGCGCATTCAGGCTTTTCGCGTCAGGCCATACGCTCTCTGCTAGGCCACAGCCAAGGTATCAACCGACCACACCTTTATATGATGCAGCCCTTCGATCCTGAGCGACGCATCATCCTCATGCTGCATGGCCTTGGCAGTAGTCCCGAAGCCTGGGTAAATGTAGCTAATGAAGTGCTGGGCGATGAGAGCCTGCGGCAACATTTTCAGGTATGGCAAATCTACTACCCTACCAATATGCCACTGCCGATTAATCATACGGCGATACGACGCACTGTGAATGAAACACTACTGGAACTTGATCCCACCACAGAAACGCTGGCTTCACAAGGTATCGTTCTAATTGGCCATAGCATGGGGGGTGTATTGGCGCGCCTGATGGTCTCTTCTAGCCAAGGTAGGTTGTGGAGCGAATTCGTGGAACAACGCCAATTGCCAAAGGCACATAGGCAACTCGCCCAACAACGCCTAGCCCCCCTACTACGTTTCGAATCGCTACCAGAGATAAAACGAGCAATTTTCATCGCAGCACCACATCGCGGCACACCGGTGGCCGGTAATCGTCTAGGGAGAGCAGTCGCTCGTTTCGTTCGTCTACCACTCACCCTGCTGGAAGAGTTCGACGATGTCATCAGGGCTCTGGCTAATACTGACGCCGAATCAGATGGGGCATACCTGCGCCTTCCCAACAGTATCGATAATTTGAGTGAGACAGATCCGTTCATTAGAGCAACGGCCAACCTGCCTATCTCTCCTCAAGTTCACTACCATTCTATCATTGCCCAGCATGACGCCAGTGTACCGTTAGAGGTTTCAGATGATGGGCTAGTGCCGTACGCCAGCGCACATTTGCCGGGAGCCATATCAGAAAAAGTGTTTATCTCTGGGCACAGCGTCCAGGAAACGGCTCAAGCGATTCTGGAAATCAGGCGTATTTTGCATCAAGACCTAACCGAACATAGTAATTAAAATTCATTTCAACTGCGTTTTACCAGCACTACCTAGTGCCCTGTACAGATAAGCAATGATGACAAGTATAGAAGAGCGGGCGGAGAAATTTCGCCACAAAAGCAGAGTACTGTACCAGGCGGCGTGATCTGAGCACGCCACCTGCTGAAGAACAGCCTTGCTGCTGAACGTCAACGTTACCTTTGAACCTCAGAGACCTCGAGCGATACTTTCAAGACGCCGTCGCGCTGGTGGGAGAAAAGATCGTAGGCATCGACGATGTTCTCCAGCGCGAAGCGGTGGGTGACCATGGGGCCCAGATCCAGGCGGCCAGTGGCGATGATCATGCCCGCCCCACGCAGCCTTGCGCCCGCCGTGGCGCAAAGGCCGGTTGCCCCCTGGGCAAACACCACCACGGTGTCACCGATCTTGATACCTCCGGCTTCGTCGCCAGCAAACCCGGTCGACATGATATCCAGACACAGCAGTATTTGTTCGTCGGGCACTGGCGAGAGGTTGGCCTGGGCGTCCGGCACTAGCAGTTACTCCGCTTGGGCGCCATCGATGGTTTTACCAAAACACCAGCCGCCCATCGGCTTGTAGCCGTGGCTGTGGTGGCCGCCATCCTGTGAGCAGCAGTCATCCTGGCAAGCATAGGAGGTAAAACTGGGGCAGATGGCGCCAGCTATTACCCGTTGCCCCTCTTGGTAGCCTTTAACGTTGGCACCCAGTTTCTCGATAACAGCCCACCGGCTCGTGGCCAATGGTTAAGCCGCGCTCAACCGGGTATTCGCCTTTTAAGATATGAATATCGGTGTCGCAGATCGTTGTCGTGATCACACGCATTAACGCATCGTTGGGGCCAATCTCGGGATGGGTTTGTCGTCGATTTCGATGCGGCCGGGTTCAACGAAAATGACCGCTTTCATCATGGTAGGCATGGGTCGCTTCCTCAGTGAGGGGAGTCAGGGCACTTCACTATTAAGTCATGGCTGACAGCGGGAATGATTGCGCTTGATCAAGCTTAGGATTGACGTGGGGCAAGTCGGCAAGCGTCCACCCGATTTAGACTTAAATAGTTTCTTTAGCACTGCTTTTTATTTGCTGAAAGCGCGCTACAGCCATCCACTTACTTTGGGATATCACGATGTCCAAGCTTCCGTTCAATCCCTGGTCGACCGCCATTGCTGTGGCCGTGACCTTGATCATATGGCTGGTGATTCCCCTGCCTGAAGGCCTCACCTCGGACGCTTGGCTGATGCTGGCCATTTTCGTGGGAACCATCATTGCCATTATCGGCAAGGCAATGCCCATAGGGGCCATCTCAATCATTGCCATTGCGATTGTGGCGGCGAGCGGGGTGACCAGCGACAACCCGGGCACCGCCATTAACGATGCGTTAAGTAGTTACTCCAACTCGCTGATCTGGTTAATTGCTATCTCGATTATGATCTCACGTGGGCTGATCAAGACGGGGCTAGGCGCCCGCATCGGCTACTATTTTATCTCCATCTTCGGCAAGAAAACGCTGGGGATCGGCTACAGTTTAGCCTTTTCAGAGCTCTCTATTGCACCGGTAACCCCAAGCAATACCGCCCGTGGCGGCGGCATCATGCATCCCATTATGCGCTCTATTGCTAAAGGCTTTGATTCACGCCCGGAAGACGGCACGTCGAGCAAAATCGGCAAGTACTTGGCCCTGGTAAATTACCATAGCAACCCCATTACCTCGGCCATGTTCGTCACCGCCACCGCGCCTAATCCCTTGACCGTACAGCTGGTCTCCATCGCCACCGGAGCAGAGATCCAGTTGAGCTGGACAACCTGGGCGGTCGCCATGCTGCTCCCCGGCCTGGTGGCCATCCTGGCCATGCCATTGATCCTTTACTGGCTTTATCCGCCGGAAATCAAGGAAACCCCCAATGCCACAAAAATGGCACGGGAAAAGCTTGCCGAACTAGGCAAACTGAGCCGCAACGAAGGCATCATGTTGTTCGTTTTCCTGGTTCTGCTGTTGCTGTGGGCGGATATTCCAGCGTTATTCCTGGGCGATGCTGTCACCCTCAACACCACCACATCCGCATTTATCGGCCTCTCCATCCTACTGCTAACCGGCGTGCTGACCTGGGACGATGTGCTGGCGGAAAAGAACGCCTGGGATACCCTGCTGTGGTTCGGCGCCCTAATCATGATGGCAAGCCAGCTTAACCAGACCGGCTTGATCGCCTGGTTCTCTTCTAACATGCAGAACTGGATCACCATGATGGGCATCGGCTGGTTGGGTGCCTCCGCCCTGCTGGTGGTGACCTTTCTCTACACCCATTACTTCTTCGCCAGCACCACTGCACACATTACCGCCATGATGGCCGCCTTTCTCACTGTTGGCTTGAGCCTCGGCGCGCCGCCTATGCCTTTTGTCCTTATCATGGCCGCCACCTCTTCCATCATGATGACCCTGACCCACTATGCCACCGGCACCTCGCCGGTAATCTTCGGCTCGGGCTACCTGACCCTGGGCGAATGGTGGAAAGCGGGCTTTATTATGAGTGTGGTCAATCTTGTTATCTGGGTGTTTGTCGGCGGCTTGTGGTGGAAATTACTGGGTCACTACTAAAACCCTCCCAACGGCTTCATCGCTGACAATGAGAAACGGGAGGAACCTGGTCTCATAAACGCCAACAGGGGGCCGAAGCCCCCTGTTGGTGTCTATATTTTGTTGAGCATTAATGCTTTTTCTTTTGGCTGTCCTTGGCGTCGCCTTTGCCTTTTTGAACTTCGCCTTTCGCCTGCTGGGCTTTACCTTTAGCTTCAGTTTTGTGATTGTCTGTCGCTTTGCCCGCCGCTTCTTTGGCTTTACCGGCTGCTTTGTTGCCTGCGCCTTTTGCTTTGTCTTGTGTACCTGTTGCCATAACAAACACCTCTAATCCGTTAGTAGGGAAAATGCCGTGTGTGTGAAGGTGCCGGTGGCACTGCAATCACACATGGACACACCCTCAGATTAGCCTTTATTAAAAAAGTTGCTCTAATTTTTTAATGGCAGGTTTATTTATATTAAGCGTGTTGGCGCCCAGCGATTTAATAAAAAATGCAGGCAAGCCATAACCAATAATGTGACCGTCAGGGCCACACTCATTGAGGAGAATCGGTAGAGCGCGCTGTAAACCAGGTCTTGCTGCGGGCCGAGCGATTGACCAAACAGAATCCCCAAGGTGGTTAATCCACCAAAACCGACCCCTGATCCACCGCCTTCATGGATATGCTCCCGGCTAAAGAGCATTAATCCCAGCCAGTAAAGCAGTATCACGAGTAGGAAGTGGTGGCTTTGGGTATAGAGTAGCAGTTGCATCAGTAGCGCTAAATTACACCCTAACAACGTTCCTACGGCTCGCTTGGCTGCTGATACGCGTGCTCCGGCATACCCCAAGGTAAATAAAACCAGAATGGTCGCCATCTGCGCGGAAAGCGACCCCTGTAAATCGAACACCTGAAACACCACAAAAGAGAGCGTAGCGGTTACACCACCGATTAGGGTTTCATGGCGGATTTGTGAAGGTGGCTTGGCAGCCCGCGGAGGCGGCTTACGCGCTTCAACATCGGGAAAAAGGCTATGCATCAGCATGGCAATAAACACGGCCAACCCGCTGGCCACCAGGTTGCAGGCCAATAGATCGCTCAAGTCGACATTGGGATAGCTGGCGAAGTGGAGCAAAATACTTAACGTCAGCACGCCGTTGGCGCCAAACAAAAACAGCGCCCCTTTCGCCATCAGATTAAAGCGAAATAGGAAAATGGCGAGCACGACCAGCGTCATCACCACCGGCATATGCTTGAGCAGCCCCACCACCAGGCTCACCTCAAGCACGTTGAGCGAGACGTTGGCTAAGAACTGGCGAATGATATTGCCATTTAGGATCGGCACCATGCCCAGTAAGAACATGGGAAAAACGGTAAAAAACACCCCGTAATTCCAGCCCATGAGTTGACTGACGATAAATCCTAAGCTGCCGCCGCCCGCCACGCGTAAACATTGACGCAAACCATTTTGGGTTAATGCCGGGCGAAAAGCGCCATGAGCGCTAGACGTACCGCGCTTACCCCACCCACCTAGCAGCGGCTTAATAAGCCCGCTTTTAGTAAACACGCTTTTAGTAAACCTGTTTTTAATATACATAGTGCAGCCAGCTGATCAGGTGCGCCTGCAGCCACACAAAGGGTTTAGCCAAGGCAGCATCGCCAGGCTGAAGTTGCACCGTTGCGCGCGCACCGCTGGCGAGGGAATTGGCGATTGGTTCTGTTAGCGCTATATGCACGCGCATACGTTGGGCGTCGCGTACCCAGCGGTCGGTGGTGGGAATATCCGCCAGTTGGCCATCTGCAGCCAGTTGCCCTTCCCGTACCCCAGCATCCATGGCGAGCACTGTTGCATCGAATACTTGGCCCGGCCATGCATCAAACACTACCTGGGCTGCATCGCCCGGCGTTACATGACGCAGGCTCTTTTCGCGAAAATCGGCGATGATATCGACTTCATCCGCCACCACCGCAACGGCGGGCTGGCCTGCTTGCACGTAGTCGCCTATGTCCAACTGCAGGTTCGTCACGTTTCCCGCCTGGGCGGCGCGCACCTGGGTATGAGCAAGTGCCAGTTGGGCCTGGGCGAGCGCGTTATTTGCTTGTCGCAAACGCAGGTTCGCCTCGCCGGCATCACCTAGTTGTACTTCCAGACTAACGATTTTGGCTTCGGCCGCCGCCACACTGGCCTGCGCAGTGCGCTCAGCGGCGACCTGCTGTTCGTACTGTTGGCGCGATACGCTCTGCCTTGCCATCAATGCTTCCGCACGTTCAAGCTCGCCCCGCCGCTCGTCGGCCGTCGCTTCAGCGGAGGCCAATTCTGCTTGTGCAGAGGTTAATTCCGCTTCCAAGCGAGCATTCTCTTGCTCGGCCTGCTCGCGATTAAGCTGCGCCTGCTCCACCGCTAATCGAAACGGCGTCGGGTCTATCTGAAACAGCACATCGCCTTTGGAAACGTGCTGATGATCATTCACCAATACGTCACTTACCGGACCGCTAAGCTCAGGTGCAATCCGTGTTACCGGTCGCATCACCCTCGCCTCTGGCGTCATGGGCATAAAGCTATCGGCAATCAGAAAATAGATAAATAGCAGCACGAAAGCAGCAATCGCTACTTTCACCCAGCGGGCAAATGTTTGGTCGGGGGTCATTCAGAACTCACTTGTTAGCCACCAGGCAACCACCTGGCCAACGCCTCTTATCGGGCGCGCATTGTTAGGGGAATGCGTAAGAGACTTTAGTCTAACAACTAATTAGCTTGCTAACAATAATGATATTAAAAAGCCTCATGTGTAAACGAACATGAGGCTTGTGAGATTAAGATAACTAGAGGCGCGCCCTAGCGCCCCTTGGACAAACTAAGCACCATAATGCCACCGACTACCACGGCGCCCCCCACTAGCTGGCCGGGGCTAAGCATTTGGCCTAGCACGAAATAGCCCAGCACCAGGGAGGCCACCGGCTCGATATTCATAACCGGTGCGTTGCGCGCCATGTCGAGTCGCGGAACAAAAATAAATAACGTGGAAAACGCCGAGCCATAAAGAAGCCCTAATAGCGTAAGCCCAAGCCACCCTTCACTATTATCTGGCAAGCTCATGCCTCCTGGCACGACACCCGCAATGCCGCCGATGATCATCACGATAAATACCGTTTGCATGGTCAGCAGGCTACGCAGCGTACTGCCCACCCCGGCTAAACGGTGCTCCGTTATCCACAGCGCGCAGGCGAAGACAAAGGCTGCCATTAGGCCGAAACCAATCCCCGCTATCCAACCGGGGCCCATGCCATCAGCACTGGCAATCCACGAAGGAATATCCAGCACCACCAGCAAGCCGATTAAAATGGTCCCCATGATCAGACAGCTGCGTAGGGTTGGGCGCGGGCCGCCTAGCGCCCAGCTCAATAGCGCTAACTGAATCGGGAAGGTATTCACCAACAGCAGCGCAATCACTACGGGTAGTCTCGCCACCGCCGAGTAAAGACTGACGCTTTGGATCGCAATCAGCAGCCCTACAGTGAGTTGCCACGGCCATGAGCCAGCAGGTAGCCATAACCGTTTTCGTTGCACGATTACAAGAATTGCTAATATTAAGCAAGCGACCCCAGAGCGAGTTAACACGGCTAGCAACAGGCCCGTACCATTATCAAACGCCAGCCGTGCAGAAACGTGGTTGGCGGCAAACATGGTGGCCACAGTCATCATTAACAAAATAGCTAAATGGCGCGGCAACAAATTGGGCAAAGAGGACGCTGACATAAGAACGGAACGGCTCGTAATGGTAGTGAAAATGCGAAATTGATCATCGCTAGGTAGGGTATCAATAACCCAGCATGCCTAGCTTTTATGTAGAAGGCTAACGAAATGAGTTCGCTGCTCTTCTGCATTGCAGCATGTTAAACTAAAGTCTAGCTCTTTTCCCCATGAGTTATTAAAAGGTGGTTATGAACGCACCGGTGCTGGTTATCAATTGTGGTTCTTCGTCTATTAAATACGCATTGATTGATTCAGACCCCCAGGCATCCCGCTTAGCAGGTTTGGCGGAACGCTTAGGTGGCAACGATGCGCTTTTGAAAGGCAAAAACAGTGACGGTGAAAGCTTCACACAACCGTTACCCAATGCGGATCATACGCAGGCCCTTAACGCTATTTTAGAGCGTTTGGAAGGCCGACTACCGGTCGCTGTTGGCCACCGGATCGTGCACGGCGGCGAACACTTCACCCAAGCCGCCTTGATTGACGATAGCGTAATCGAAGCCATCGAAACCACCGCTGCGCTCGCACCACTGCACAACCCAGCGAATTTAGCGGGCATTGAGGCAACCCAAAAAGTCTTCCCTACCCTGCCTCAGGTAGCCGTATTCGATACTGCTTTCCATCAAACGCTCCCGCCCCGGGCCTACCGGTACGCACTGCCTGAAACCCTGTATACCGAGCATCGCATCCGGCGCTATGGGTTTCATGGCACCAGCCACGCGTACGTTAGCCAGCGGGCGAGCGAACTCAGTAGTCGTGGCGCGGGTGGTTGGTTAACGGCTCACCTGGGCAACGGCTGCTCTACCAGCGCCGTATGGAACAACCACAGCCAGGATACCAGCATGGGCTTAACGCCCCTGGAAGGTTTGGTAATGGGAACGCGCAGCGGCGATGTCGACCCAGGTTTACACGCCCACCTACATCGACAATTGGGCTGGTCGTTAGACCAAATCGATACCGTGCTCAACAAGGAGAGTGGCTTGTTGGGCCTGTCTGGGTTGACTAACGACATGCGCGAAATTGAAACGAAGGCGCTATCCGGACATGCAGGCGCCAAGCTCGCCCTTGAAGTGTTCTGCTATCGTATTGCTAAATCACTGGCGGCGCTGTCCTGCGCGCTCCCCCAACTCGATGGGATTATTTTTACCGGTGGGATCGGCGAGAACTCGCCCACGGTACGCCACCGCGTTCTCAACTTGTTGCCGCACTTCGGCTTTGCATTGGATGGGGAGGCTAACGAAGCCACCACTCGCGGCAAAGAGGGCAAGCTAGATAGCGCCAACCATACCGGCCCCGAGGTATGGGTGATTCCCACCGACGAAGAAGGACGTATCGCCATGGAAACCCGCCACTGCGTGGAGGCGCTTACATGAATAGCCCAACCCAGCCTCAAGCCATTCTGCTTGTCCCCACCAGTGTCGGCGCCGGCCTAACGTCGGCCTGCTTGGGTTTAATCCAAGCCCTCGACACCATTGGGCTGAAAGCTGGCTTCCTGAAGCCTTTTATGCAGAACGAACTGAATGGCCCAGGGCTTGATCGCTCGACTGCGTTGGTATCGCGAACACTCAATCAGCGCCCTCCCTCGCCGATTTCCCAGGCCCGATTGGAACGTCTTCTGCGTGATGATCAGACCGATGAGCTGATGGAGAATGTGGTCGAGCTTTACGAGCAAGTGAATCAGCAGGAGAGCCATGATGGCGCCTCTCTGGACCTTATTGTGGTTGAGGGCGTGGTGCCTACCCAACACACCACCTACGCAACACAAACCAATGCACAGTTAGCCCATGCGCTTAACGCACGGATTATTCTCGTCGGAACCGGCGATTTAAATGAGCCGCAGGCCTTGGCTGACCAGCTTGATATGCATGCGCGCAGCTTTGGAGGACTCAGTTCCAGCCGCACCCTGGGCGGCATTTTGATGCGCATGAAGAATCTCCCTTACGGTCAGGAAGATGATCTTTCCGCCGCCCCAGGTACGGTTAAACCGCAATTGGAAGAATCGGTGCTCGCCGAGCTGCGGCAATACTCCCCTGCGCTGGCTACCGACAGTTTTCATTTAATAGGTGTCGTGCCTTATAGCAACACCTTGAGCGCGCCCCGCACGCTGGATGTGGCGCGTGCGCTAAACGCCAAATTGCTTAACGAAGGGGAGGCGTCAAGCCGCCGGGTGCTTTCCACTAGCCTATGCGCTCGTAGCGCCACCAACGCGCTGCATATTTTCAAACCGGGCAGCTTAGTGGTTGCCTCGGGTGACCGTGACGATGTAGTGCTGGCCTCTGCCTTGGCCACCATGAATGGCACACAGCTTGCCGGTGTGCTGTTAACAAACGGTTTTATACCCAACGAAAATATGATCGAAATGTGCCGCCCTGCGCTAAAAACAGGTCTACCGGTACTGGTTGTGGAAACCGATAGCCTGACCACCGCTCAAAACTTAAGCCAGTTAAGCAGCGAAATCCCGATGGACGACTTTGAGCGTGCCGAGCAAGTCGCTCGTTATGTGGCCGCTCACATGGATTTAGATTGGCTGAAAAGCAAGCTCAGCCATGGCTATACACGTCGGTTATCGCCTTCCGCGTTTCGTTATCAATTGGTTAAACTCGCCCAACAGGTTAAAAAGCGTGTGGTACTGCCCGAAGGGGACGAGCCGCGCACCGTCGAGGCCGCGATTATTTGTCAGCGTCGGGGCATTGCCGACTGTGTGCTGCTCGGGAAGCGCGACGATATCGAGAACGTGGCGCGCAATCGCGGGCTGACACTCCCTGACGGGCTGACCATTATCGACCCCGAAAGTACCCGTGCTCGCTATATTGATCCTATGGTGGAGCGGCGCCGAGGCAAACTCAACGAGCTCACCGCCGAAGGGCAGCTGCACGACAATGTGGTGCTGGGCACCATGATGCTTCAGTTGGACGAGGTGGACGGTCTCGTATCGGGCGCCGTGCACACGACGGCTAATACCGTGCGTCCTGCGTTTCAATTGATCAAAACAGCGCCGCAATACAATCAGGTGTCGTCGATCTTCTTTATGCTACTGCCCGAACAGGTGGTGGTTTACGGCGACTGTGCCGTGAATCCAGACCCCGACGCCGAGACGCTGGCTGAAATCGCGCTGCAGAGCGCCCGCTCCGCGGAAGCCTTTGGTATTGAGCCTAGAGTTGCCATGATCAGCTACTCCACCGGCGACTCGGGCACTGGCGTGGACGTAGAAAAAGTACGCGAAGCCACCCGTATCGCCAAACAACGAGCACCTCACTTAGCGATCGATGGCCCCCTTCAGTACGATGCAGCGGCCATCGAGAGTGTCGGCGAGCAGAAAGCGCCCGACTCCCCCGTGGCCGGTAAAGCGACTGTGTTTATCTTCCCCGACCTCAATACGGGTAACACGACTTATAAGGCCGTTCAGCGTAGCGCCCGCGTCGTCAGCGTCGGTCCTATGCTGCAAGGCTTGAATAAACCGGTGAATGATCTTTCCCGTGGCGCGTTAGTAGACGATATCGTTTACACCATTGCGCTGACCGCGATTCAGGCCAGCCAGCGGCAAAGCTAGTCCACTAGCCGCTTTTTATACGCGCTAACAGCAACGCCCCGAACAGTGACCTGCTCGGGGCGTTTTATGACGTATTAATACTGGAGAAGATTAGGCCAGCATCGGCACCATCGCTTCCAGCACCATCACCAAGCTCATCGCCGTGATGGTCAGGATAGAAACACCGAACACTTTCTTGGCCCAGCGGACATCATCGTCTAACCGATAACCGCGTAGCGCCAGGTAAAGCCAGTAGCCACCCATGGTCAGCGCTACGCAAAGGTATCCTGCGCCCGCTTGGCTGGCCAACCCCAGCGCCAGCGAGGCGGGAATAAACGCCACGATATAGCCCAGAATATGGTGCTTGGCCATTTTCACCCCGCGCACCACCGGCAACACCGGGATCGAGGCGCGGCGATAATCGGCGTAGCGGAAGATCGCGATGGCATAAGAGTGCGGCATCTGCCACAGGCAAAAAATCACCAGTAGCATGATAGCGCCACTGTCGAACTGCCCCGTCACGGCGCAGTACCCCACCACCGGCGGCATGGCACCCGAAAGGCTGCCGACCAAGGTGCCGTATTCGGAGCGGCGCTTCATGTAAAGGCTATAAAGACCCACATACACGCCCCAGCCAATCACTGCCAACGCCACGGTTAATCCGTTGGTTCCCAGCGCCAGGCACACCACCCCCGACACACCCAGCAGCGCCGAAACGCCCAATGCCTGGGTGATGGAGATGCTGCCCCTGACCAGCGGGCGATGGCGGGTACGCGCCATCAGTGCATCAATATCGCGGTCGATGACGTTGTTACACGCACAGCCCGACGCGATGATTAATGCAATGCCCACCATGACCGAGACAAAGCTGAGCCACTCGAACTGCCCCTGTGCGGCAAGAAAGTAGCCGCCCAGGGTGGCAATCAGGTTACCCCCGATAATGCCGGGTTTGGTCAGTTCGAGCAGATCCCGCCAACGGCTAGGTGCCGTGATCAGCCGATCATCATGTTGAGATGCAGATGCTGCATGATCCACAGCGAGCCTCCTACCACTAAGACGAGAATCGTCAGTGTGAAGACGAAGGACATCAC
>Ga0207900_100164_pt1 | contig 26382 bp, 21 predicted proteins | sample LinPmetageLP39_FD_184052 | JGI IMG/M metagenome (GOLD analysis project Ga0207900, IMG submission 184052) | Marine viral communities from the Pacific Ocean - LP-39 (SPAdes) | ecosystem: Environmental > Aquatic > Marine > Oceanic | place: Pacific Ocean | collected 2010-06-14
CGGCAAGGATATGGCGGTATCCGAGCAGTCGCCAGCGACCGAGCTGAACGTGACCCACTGGCACCTACCCGACCACCCGCTAGAACTGCCTGAACCGCTGGCCGAGCCTATTAACGAGATTCATATACCCCACAGCAGCGCGCGCCCTTACCAAGTTAAGGCGGGCGAGTGGATTCAGATTATCGACGTGGCCGGCAAGCAGAGTTCTGATTTTATCGCCTTCGATAAAGCCGCCCTGGATCAGGGGGAGGAGCTGACGTTGGATGCGGCGGCTACGCGCACACTAGCCGCTAGCGCGATGCCACAGCCCGGTCTGTTTTCACGTTTCGCCGATCAGCGTCTCCAGCCAATGCTGGAGGTCGTACAGGATACGGTCGGACGTCACGACAGTTTTATGCTGGCCTGTACACCCAAATTCTACGAAGACAGCGGCTATTTCGGCCACATCAGTTGTACCGAGAATTTCAACCGCGAACTAGCGGCTTATAAGGTTGCGCCGAGGGCGGGTTGGCCGGCCATTAATTTTTTCTTCAATACCCAGGTCGAGCCCTGCGGCACCCTGACGGCAGATGAACCCTGGTCGCGTCCTGGCGACTATGTGCTGTTGCGCGCCCAACGTGACCTGGTCTGCGCCTCATCCGCTTGCCCGGACGACATTGACCCAGCCAACGGATGGACGCCCACCGACATACATGTGCGCATCTACGCAGCCGAGCATGAATTCCCCCGCGCTATTGCTAATCGGACCACTCCAGAGGAATTGCCACGCATGACACTGCAAACCGCCTTTCATCGCCGAACATCGGCCCTGACCAAGCGTTTCGTTGAGTATCGCGGCTATTGGTTACCCAGAGAGTTTGAAGGTTGGGGGCGTCGTGCCGAATACCTGGCTTGCCGCGAGCGGGTCGCGGTCATGGATTTAACGCCGCTGCGTAAGTTTGAAGTCGTGGGGCCGGATGCTGAACGCCTGTTACAGTACGCTCTGACCCGCAACGTGCGACGTCTGTCGGTGGGTGAAATCGCGTACTCAGCCGCTTGCCATGAAACCGGCGGTATGCTCGACGATGGCACGCTATTTCGGATGGGCGAGCAAGCCTTTCGGTGGATATGCGGGGATGCTTACAGCGGTATCTGGTTACGCGAGTTGGCGACCCGCCAGGGGTACAAGGTGAGCGTTCGGGAATCCACCCAGCAACTGCATAATCTTGCCATCCAGGGGCCGCACAGCCGTGAGTTACTTAGCCAGCTGGTGTGGAACGCCGAGACTCAACCCTGCGTGGCACAGCTTGGTTGGTTCCACTTTATGATCGGCCGATTGGGTGGCGCGGAGGGCGTACCGCTCATGGTATCCAGAACCGGCTACACCGGAGAACTGGGTTTTGAAGTCTGGTGCCATCCCGACCATGGCGAACGCCTTTGGGATGCAGTCTGGGAGGCTGGGCTACCCTATGGGCTGGCGCCTCTTGGCCTGGATGCACTCGATATGTTGCGTATCGAAGCGGGGCTGGTCTTCGCCGAGCATGAATTCTGCCCGGAAACCAACCCTTTCGAGGCCGGGATCGGTTTCACAGTACCCATGAAAACCAAAGAAGAGGATTTTGTCGGCCGTGACGCCATGGCGCGGCAGGCGCCCGAAAATCGTCACAAGTTGATGGGGCTGGTCATCGATAGCACCGAGCTGGTAAGTCATGGCGATCAAGTCTTTCAGGGACGCTTCCCGGTCGGCGTGGTGACCAGTGCGACGCAGTCGCCACTGCTAAAACAATCGATTGCGCTTTGCCGTCTGGCGCCCGATTTTGCCACGCCCGGCACCCTGCTGGAAGTGGGCCGCCTTGATGGTCAGCAGAAACGTTTCTCCGCCGAAGTCGTTACCTTGCCGTTCTATGACAAGGAGCGTACCCGCGTACGCAGTTGAGCGCTATTGAAGTGCATTGATTGCGTATAACGCATCAATACTATGCCGAGGAATAATGAGAAGTGCCGATGTGTTTTTATATTTAAAAAGAGCATTTTAAAGCATGGTATTTATTTTTAATAAAACATCATATTAAAGAGTAACTTTTGTGCTCTTTCCAAGATGTAATTCTTTGGCATAAATATTGCTTTTATTTTAATGAAAGTATCTTTCCCAGCAAAAATTATCTGGTTAATAGAAGGCCAGGCCACTTTCATGGCCATACTTCATTAAGAGGGGAACAACATGACGACTGATGAGCTACAAAGCATCTTCGAGATGCATCAGGCAATGAACATAGAAGTGTTTTACTGGTGGTGTATCGCCATCATGTTCATGATTCACGCAGGCTTTTTAGCCTACGAAATAGGTGCTTCACGTACCAAGAATGCGCTGGCATCGGGAATGAAAAACATCCTAACGCTGGCCTCGGTTATCCCCGCTTTCTATTTCGTCGGCTGGTGGGTCTACAACGCTTTTCCTAATGGTCTGATCCCCATTGAGGCGTCAGCCGCGCTGCCCTGGAGTGCAAGTATGCGTCCCGATGTCAACGACATGGGCACAGGCATCTTCTTTGCAGCTTTCGCACTTTTTGGCGCCACCACTGGCTCGATTCTTTCCGGGGCGGTTATTGAGCGCATCCGTCTGAGTGCTTTTCTTATCTTGGCAGTGATCCTGGGGGCAGGTGTGTGGATACTCGCTGGCGCTTGGGGGTGGCATCCGAACGGCTGGCTGTTGACCAAATTCGGTTACCACGATGTGGGCGCTGCGGGCGTGGTGCATGCGGTAGCGGGCTTCTTCGCCCTCGGTGTGGTGATGAATCTGGGCGCTAGAATTGGCAAGTATAAGAACGGCAAGCCCCAGGCGATTCCACCGCACAACATGCCTATGTCGCTGCTCGGCCTAATGATGATCATCGTCGGCTTCTTTGGCTTTCTCGGCGGCTGTATCATCTTCAACACTGGCGACATAGGCTGGACAACTATTTACGGTAACCAGACTAACCTCTCTGCTTTTGCTTTTAACACCGTCATGGGCTTCGCTGGTGGTGTAATCGGTGCTTATCTGGTGTCTCGCGACCCCTTCTGGACCATGTCTGGGGGGCTGGGCGGTATTATCACGGTTGCTGCCGGTTTGGATCTTTACAACCCCGGCCTGGCTTTCGTTCTGGCAGCCAGTGGCGGCGCCTTGATGGCTAAAGTAGGCAACTTTCTTGAACAGCGTGGCCTGGACGATTCTGTTGGCGCGTTCGCGGTTCATGGCTTTTGCGGTTTCTACGGCGTGGTGCTCGTCGGTATTTTCGCAGCAGGATTCGCGAATGTAGATGGAATACCGGATGTTTCCTTCACTGGCCAGTTGATGGGTGCCATTGTCATGGCCTTGACCGGTTTTATTCCTGGCTGGGGCATTTCTTATGCGTTGAAAAAGTTCAACATCCTGCGTGTGCCACCACATGCTGAAGCGCTTGGCCTGGATTTGGTGGAAATATCCGCTAGACCCTATCCTGAAAGTGAACCCGTCAACAGCAATTCGCCCTTGGGTACTCGTTCAGGGTTTAGCACGACTGCCCCTATGGCGAAAAGACCCGATATCAGTTGATACCGCTAACGCTAAATGCAAGACAGCGTTATTGCGCCAATAAAATGATCAACGCCGAAACGCCAAAGCGTTCAGGAGAGAAAACAATGGAAACCAATGTCGATGTGCCAAGCGCAGTCAACTACCTGCTATTTTTCAGCCACCCAGTCGCCATCGCTGTTAGCCTGGTAATCGGAGTGGGGCTTTGTATTTTATTAACTGTGAGCATTATAAAACACGAAAATGCAGCGTTTGAAAAGCACGAGTCCACGCAGGAATAATTAGAACCATAAAAACCGGTGCAAAATGCACCGGTTTTTATGTCCCAAGAGTCACAACGAGTACCGATAGTTTAAGTAATGATTACCCTTGATCTTCATGGCCGTAATGAATAATCGAGAGCAGTTTGATGGGAACCTCTAACAGCTGTTCCGGGCCATGCGGCACGGCGGCATCGAAAGCCAGGCTATCGCCCTGGTTCATTTCGTAAAAACTTTTGCCATGGCGATAAATGAGCTTCCCTTCGAGCAAATAGATGAACTCGTGTCCTGCGTGACAAAAGTTGGGGAAGACCTCGCTAGCATCGTCCATTGTAATCAGAAAAGGCTCGTAGCGCTTATTGGGGCCCTGGCGGTAACTGAGAAGCTGATAAGTGTGACCGACTTCGGTACCCGTACGCACTACTTCCATACCCTCGCCGGCTTTTACGTGCTGTGCGCCGCGTCCTCCGATATCGAAATCGCTAAACAACTTGGATATCGGCAGGTCGATGGCGTTGCAGAGTCGGCTTAGTGTTTCCAGGCTGGTCGAGACCTGTGCATTTTCGACCTTGCTGATCATGCCTTGGCTGAGATCCGCTATGCGTGCGACATCTGATATTTTGTAGCCCTGTGAAATCCTCTTATTTTTCAATGCCCTGGCGATATGCTGTTCCAGGCTGAGACGGGTGTTCTGTTTGTCAGTGGTTATCTTTTCGTTCATAGCATGGTGGCTCAAGTTCCGGCAGGCTAGGCGCCAATTTTTATCTGGAAATAACACAATACTGGTATGAAACCATAAGCGGCTAAGCAAAGCATAGCCGTTTTGTGGTTGGCCGCTTACGTGCGAGGTTTGATCATGATGCTTAGCCTAGCAATTAGCATGAGTACATTACCGCCTCGCACTGCCTGGTGAGTGTCTAGTCATTATTTGAAGTAAAGTAAGAGAGAAGTCGAAAGTAATTTTTAAATACAAACTCTATTATTTACTGAGGGGGGTAGGCATTGTTATGCATGACCTATTTTAGTTAATAGACAACCCAGGATGCACTAAAAAGGTAAAAGTAGAAATAATGATAAATTGGTAAAGTTATGAAAACTATTTTATTTATTAATCTGGCACGTTAAATGCTTAAAATTTTTTTGTGAATACTGGATTTTAACCTATAAATAAAATCAATCATTCACATGTGAAATAGGCTGAAGATTCTTAAAACCAATATCAAGCCAATGAAAATCATCTAACTAAATGAAAGGGATAACATGAATAAAGTTAACCATTATCTTGTCAGCGTATCCATTGCTACACTTTCAGTTTCGGCCTTCGCAGTCGAAAGCAGCGACCCAATCATCATCCCCACCCATAACTGGTCTAGCCAAATCGTGATGAGCCATATCGTCGGCGGCATTTACGAAAATATGGGTTATACGGTTGATTACGTCTCTACAGATAGCCAAGCAGTGTATGAGGCCATTCGTCTCGGCGATGCAACCCTTGAGGTGGAAGTTTGGGAGGGTGCATTTGGTGTTGCATTCGAAGAGGCCAAATCCAAAGGCGGTATTGTTGATGCAGGGGATCATTCCGCCGTTACACGCGAAGATTGGTGGTATCCAGCTTATGTTGAAGACATCTGTCCAGGCCTGCCGGACTGGGAGGCACTGAATGCCTGTGCAGAAGAATTCTCTGTGCCGGAAACCGCGCCCAAAGGCCGCTTTCTTGGGGGGCCAGTGGACTGGCTTAAACATGACGCCGAAAGGATTGATGCATTAGAAATGGATTTCGTCGTCATTAATGCGGGGTCTGCCGCTGCGCTCTGGGCCGAGTTGTCTGCCGCTGAGAAGCGTGGTCAGCCGGTAGTGCTGTTCAATTGGACGCCAAATTTTATTGAGGCGCTCTATCCTGGTAGCTTCGTAGAATTCCCGGAGTATTTTGAGGGCTGTAAAGAGGATGCCTCGCTCGGGCTGAACCCCCTCAAGAGCTATGACTGTGGCAATCCGGCTGATGGTTACCTCAAAAAAGCCGCTTGGGATGGTATGGCTGATAAATGGCCTAAAGCCTATGCAACGTTAACCAACATCGAATTCAGCAATATGCAAATAGCTGAGATGGCCAAGATGGTTGACATTGATGGTCTGGAGCCAGAAGAGGCTGCGGAGGCTTGGCTTGAGGATAACGAATCAGTATGGAAGGCGTGGCTTGAGTGATCTTAGTGGCGGCTCTCTCTTGTTTATATATCGAAGCGAGGGGGCAAATTTTAGGTCTGTTAGGAGCAACTCATGAATATACTTGACGCTAAGATCACACAAAGTTCGGAGAAGTTTAACGAACAGTTTCACGAACTAAGTAATCACAAGGAACCTGTCATTACTTGTCGTAAAGTATGGAAAATTTATGGTCCCGATCCAGCTGGCATTCTTCATCAACATAATGGTCAACCTTCGGCCGAAGTGCTAAAGGAAAGTGGTCATATTGCCGCTGTCCGTGACGTTACGCTCGACATCAACAGAGGTGAGATTTTAGCAGTAATGGGACTTTCTGGTTCGGGTAAGTCCACATTTGTTCGTTGCCTGTCACGCCTTGTCGAGCAAACAGCCGGCAGTGTTCAAGTCGAAGGGCAAGAGCTGCTTGGTCTCAATGAAAGAAGCCTGATTCGGCTGCGACGTGAAAAAATGGGAATGGTGTTCCAGAATTTTGCTCTGCTACCGCACCGCACGGTACTTCAAAATGTAATGTTCCCGCTAGAAATGCGTGGTACGCCGCAAAATGATCGGCGTCAAAGGGCTCTTGACGTTATTGATTTGGTTGGGCTTAGCGGACGGGAGGATCATTTCCCGCATGAGCTTTCCGGGGGGCAACAACAGCGCGTGGGAATCGCCCGCAGCCTTGCTATCGAACCAGACATCTGGTTTTTGGATGAGCCTTTCTCGGCTCTCGACCCACTGATAAGGCGTGAGATGCAAGACGAACTTCTTCGTCTACAAGAGATGTTAAGCAAAACGATAGTCTTCATTACACATGATTTTGATGAGGCACTGCGCTTATCGGATCGTATTGCAATTATGTATGAGGGGGCTATCGAACAAGTAGATACGCCCGACAGGATCGTATTAAGTCCCGCGACCGGATACGTTGAGCGTTTTACACGAACGATCGCGAAATCACGCGTCATACGTGCTCGAACCCTAATCGAACCTGGAACAGCTGGAGAAGGTGAGCCAGTTTGCGGAGAGGCAACAATTGCGTCACTCGGCCGACGACTTTGGGAGTCTCCCGCTGCACGAGTTCCTGTTGCTGACATCAATGGTCAAATCATTGGGGCGATGAACCGTGGCCGTGCGTTAGAGTTACTCTTTACGGAGGAAGTATGACTATTGCCAACACGTCCCCTATCCCTCCAGTGCAAGTAGGGCAAACGAAAGCAGGGCTGGTATTCTTTGGATTAGCTTTCCTTATAGTAATTGCTTCGCCGCAGTTACCCACTAGCCTGTTGCTACCTCCCGATGGAATGGTTTTGCCAATGGCAGATTGGATCAATGCCGCCTTCGTTTTCACACAAGAGGATCTTGGTCTGACAGTGATTACCCGTGCCTTCGCCAGCTTTGTGGCTTGGTTGCTAGATATTTTCGGCAACCTACTTGCTGGTGGGCGTGGTGGCTTGGGTGTGCCGGCGTTGCCTTGGACAGTATTGATGATCACTGGGTTTACACTGGGTTATGGGTTGCGTGACTGGAAACTGGGCGCACTTGCAGGAGGAACTTGCGTCTGGTTAGCAGTGTTCGGCCAGTGGAAGTGGGCAATGGAGACGCTTAGCCTCATTTTCGTCGCAGCGCCTCTATCTGTATCCTTGGGATTCCTTCTAGGCTGGGCGGCTTGGCGGTACATATGGTTTGAGAAGATATTGCAGCCAATAATTAACGTAGCGCAGTCCTTGCCACATTTCGCTTATCTAATCCCGGTGGTAGTCTTCTTCGGTGTCGGAGACCATGCGGGAGCCATTGCAACGATAATTTTCGCCACGCCGCCAATGATTCGCATGACGCTTTTAGGTCTGCGCCGCGTACCTTCAGAAATTATCGAGTCTGGTCATATGAGTGGCGCAACCCGGTGGCAAGTGATGCGTTATGTACGCGTGCCTACGGCACGCGTTGAGATACTGGTTGGAGTCAATCAAGTAATAATGTTGTGCTTCGCCATGGTAGTGATTGCTAGCTTTATCGGTGCGCCAGGGCTCGGCTACAAACTGCTTCAATACCTGCAAGGTCTCAAAATTGGACAGGCGATAGAGTTAGGTATCTCGGTCGTGTTAATCGCGGTGACGCTTGACCGCCTTACCCGCGCTTGGGCCGAAAAGCAGCCAGTACATTATCCAGTTAATACACCGTGGTGGAAACGCAGACAACTGTTACTCATTTGGGCCGGGTTGGTCATTGTCGCTTTGTCGGCAGCGCAGCTACATGGCTGGTTGTATGAAATTCCACGCAGACAAGCACTATCGACTGCTTTTATCTGGGAGCCGATTGTCGACTGGTTTACCATCGAGGCGTATCCGGTTACGTATGCGATCCGCGGTTGGCTGCTGCTCAATGTATTAATCCCCATGCGTGATTTCTACCTCTCCGCGCCATGGTCTGCCGTGTTGCTGTTGCTGATGGGTATAGGTTGGCGCGTAGGCGGCTGGCGCTCAGCTTTAGTCTGCTCAGGTTTTGTCGGTTTTATTGCGCTATCGGGTTGGTGGGAGCGGGCAATGATCACCGCCTACATGGTCACTTTCGCAGTAGGGGTCGCTATCGCTATCAGTTTACCTCTAGGTATCTGGGCCGCGGGCAAGCCAACGCGGGCAAAAAGAGTACTGCTCGTCTGTGACACGTGCCAGACTTTCCCCAGCTTTATCTATCTGATACCGGTAATCATGCTGTTTGGTGTTACCGATGTGTCAGCCATTGGTGCGGTCATTATCTACGCCGCGATTCCCATGTTGCGCTATACGATTGAGGGTTTAATCAGCGTACCCCAGCAATTGCATGAGGCAGTTGATATGGCAGGTGCCACGCGTTGGCAGCGCTTGTGGTCTATGGAGCTACCTATGGCTCTGCCGCACTTGTTGATCGGATTGAATCAGACCGTAATGTTTTCATTATTTATGGTGATTATCGCAGCCTTTATTGGTACTCAAGACTTGGGGCAGGAAATGATGCGCGCACTTTCTTCCAATAACGTTGGTAAAGGCTTGGTGCTGGGGCTTTGTGTCGCGTCTATGGGGTTAATGGTGGATCACCTCATTATGACTTGGTCGACTGAACGTAAGCGGATCTTGGGTGTGAGCTAACATAAGTGTCAGAAAGTTGGCGACCGTCTGGTTGTCCAGAAAGACGCCGGAAGCCCTTGTCATCTTGAAGCTGGATCGCATGTTAAGAGATTAGTTTTTAGCGCGCTTGCCTGTATTGCCCAGCTCGAAAGAGATTCGCTGCGCAGTGGCCAGTAATTGCTCCTTGATGTCGCTAATATGAGCGTCGCTGTTCATAAGCGCGTCGGGGCCGGAGACATTGATAGCCGCGACAGTGCGCCCTTGATAGTCCTTAAGGCCGGCGGCGATGGCGGTTGCATAGTCGGAGCGGTGTATTGCCCAGCCGGTGTCGCGATCATTGGCGATCGTCTGTTTCAGTTCGGGGAGCGTTCGGGGGGCCGGTTTGGGATAGCCGTCCAGGCGCACGTGCTGATAGAGGGCGTCGAGTTCAGGCTCGTCAAGATCCGTCAGCAGGATTCGTCCCATTGCGCAACTGTGGCAGGCAATGCGCGTGCCCACGGGGACATTGACGGATAGCCGCTGTGAGGCAAAGGAGCGGTAGATATAGACGGCTTCTTGGCCTTCGCGCACGCTGAGATGGCAAGACATCGACACCCGATTGCGCAGTGCATTCAGGTGTGGCATGACGATATCGACGATATCCCGGCTAGCCAGATAGCTAAAACCGTGGGAAATGACCTGTGGACCTAGTTGATAGGTATTTTTGGCTACTTTATCCAAGTAGTTCATGTCGGTCAGGGTTGTCACGATGCGGTAAATGGAGGACGTTGTGACCTCCAGCGCATCGGCGAAATCCTGGGTGGTGAGTATGCGGTGCTGACTGTCGAAGAGTTCGAGGATTTTAAGGCCCCGATAAAGTGCGGGAACCGTATAGTCGATTTCTTTGCTGGAATGTGTCGCCATAACCGTAATAAGGCCCCTGCCTATATGGATTGTTATTTGAATGGCTTGGTCGCGTTATATCGCCACCAAACCGTTTAGCATGCATTATGTTTGGCGATAGTGACGCAACGCCGTGATATTGAGCTCTTTTCCCCTGAATTCATGCATGGCATCAACAAGCATAGGCCAGAAATAACATGCCGAGGCGCTATCCACCAAGAGATAGTAGCAGGCACGGTCAGCGTGACTGGCATTGATGATAATGGCATTTGCCCGCGCGACAGAGGTTTGCGCTACCTGGCCCGGGGCAAACGCTTTAGCGGACAGATCGACGCCACACAGCTTGGCCATCACATCGCTGACACGATCGCCGGTCAAGGCCAGCCAGGCATGTGTGTCCTGGCGGGGGAGAAGGTAAACACCGCCACAAGAACCCTCGCTTTTGGCTTGCCACGCAAGTTCATCGCGACAGATTCGCTCGCCGTCATCAGCGAAACTACCCAGCAACAGGTATTCGCTGGCGGATAGTCTCGCCACCCAGCTGCCATTCTCCTGGCGAAGCGCCTGATTAGGGGCAGCGGGAAGCTGGTAGTGGTCATCGCTGAGAATGGCTGCCGCTTGCTTGCCGCGTAACCCAACCCGTGCAAGCGCGGACAGATCTGATAGCCCGCAGTTGACTAATTGCACCGGCGTAACGTCATCGGTTTCATTGTGCCCGCTATTAATCGCATAGCCGTTCAGGTGCTGCCACCCAGTCGAGTCAGGTTGGGTGGCGTGATGAAGGTGGTAAAGCGGCGTACGCTTGGCAGTGAAGGTGGCTTCTAGAGTCGCCATGGTTTACATCTCCTGTCGACTGTTTTTGGCATCATAGAAAGGCAGTTTGACGACCTCTGCGTTAATCTCATCTCCACCTTCGACGCGGATGGTGATGTGGCTGCCAGGGGGGGCCTTATCAGCGCCAGCGTAGGCCAAGCCAATAATTGCATCCAGCGTGGGTGAGTATTCGCAGGAAGTCACGTTGCCGGTGATATCGCCGCCATCTAATACAAGGTGGCCTTCCAATGGCTTGGCTGATGTTGCTGGCAATCGGAAGCCGACCAGACGGCGCTTGGCGGGCTGCGCATCGAGAATATCCACGGCACGGCGGCCAACAAAGAAGGGCTTGTTACGGTTCACTGCCCAGCTCATGTTGATTTCTGCAGGGTGGCTCATGCCGTCGGTATCCTGGCCAATGATGACATGGCCTTTTTCAAGCCGTAGCAGCCGCTGTGCTTCAACGCCAAAGGGGCGGATGCCAAATTCTTCGCCCGCTTTCATCAACAGATCCCACAGGTATTCGCCGTAGCGTGACGGCACATGAAGCTCATAGCCCAGCTCGCCGACAAAGCCCACACGTAGCAGGCGCGCAGGCGCTTCACCGGCGTAACCTTCACGCAACTCCAGGTAAGGGAAGGCGTCAGGGGAAAGATCCACCCCGGTGCAGACTTTTTCCAGCACCTTGCGGGATAACGGCCCGGCGACATTCATCGCCGCGTAGGCCGAGGTGACATTGGCGACATCCACATCCAGGCGCCACTGGGCATTCCACTGCAGCATGCTCTGATACACGCGCGCCAAGCCGCTGGTGGTGGCGGTGACGTAAAAGTGATTCTCGCCAAGGCGGCAGGAAACGCCGTCATCGACCACGACGCCCTGCTCATTGGCCATGGCGGCGTAACGGGTGCGTCCCACCGGCTGCTTGAGAAAGCCGAAGGTATAGATACGGTTGACGAACTCCGCGGCGTCCGGCCCGCGTACCTCGATACCGCCCAGGGTGGAAACATCGATCAGGCCAACCTTTTCCCTGACATGGAGCGCCTCTTCCTGCATGCAGCGGTCACGATCCAGGCGGCCATTCGTTGCCGAGGGGTAAAAGGCCGGTCGTTGCCAATCGCCTGCGGGCATCATCTTGGCGCCGAGTTGCAGGTGGCGCTGGTGCAGCGGGGTGACTCTGAAGGGGTCAAAACTGCGCCCGGCCAGGTGGGAAAGGGTTTCAGCGGTGAACGGTGGGCGCGCGGTGGTAACCCCGGTTTCGCTGACGGTGCGCCCCGTGGCATCGGCCACTAGGCGAGCGGTGGGCAGCGCCGAATGGCGACCTTGCGAAGGGCCCATACCGACGGTCGAGAAGCGCTTGACTAGCTGTACGTCTCGATAGCCATGGCGCGTGGCGTTGATGATGTCGCGAATTTGCAGATCTTCATCAAAATCGACGAATTCCTTGCCCTTGGGGTGGGCAAAGATGGGCCAGGGGAAGTTGACCTGCTTCGTCGCTCCCTCGATAGGTGTGGCGTCGGGGGCCGACAGGCCGAGACTGCGAAGTGCCTGGGTAGCCGCGATGACGCCGTCTTGCAGTACCTGGTCAAGATCGTGCAAGCCGTTGACCGAGCCCGCCACGTACAGGTGCTTGGGCAGGTTTGAGAGGGAAAACTCGGCTATATCATCGTCATAGGTCAGCTTGCCACCCGCCTGACACAACAGCTGATACATGGGCATATAGCCCGCGGTCATGCACACCAGGTCGCAATCCAGCGTTAGGCTGTCGTCACCGACTTCTCCCCGGCGGGTAATGCGTCGCAGGTCAACACCGGTCACGTGATGCAGGGTTTTGTCATGCAGTGCCTCGAACACGGTGTGCTCAACATGCAGTGGAATGCCATGCTGATTGATCGCTTGGGTAAGGCGGGTGTCGACCGGCCCTGCGCGCATATCCACCAACGCGGCGACCTCAATGCCTTGTTCGTGCAAATCGAGGGCTGCCAGGTAGCCGTCGTCATTACCCGTGAACACAACCGCCCGTTTACCCGGGCGCACCGCGTAATGACGAATCAGACGCTGGGCGGCGCTGGCCAGCATGATACCGGGCAAATCGTTGTTGCGAAAAATCGCCGGTTGATCAAACGCGCCAGCGGCAACGATGCACTCCTGAGCGCGAACCTTGTACATCCGCGTGCCCTGGATCACGGGCAGAAAGTTGTCGGTAAACCAGCCATTGCAGGTGGCTTTACACAGCACATGAATGTTGGCATGCGCTTCAACCACTGGGATCAGCGCTTCGCGCACTTGATCGGCACGCACGCCTGCATCATCGAAGCGGGCGTAGGTTAGCGCGCCACCCAACTGGGTTTGCTGTTCAACCAGCAGCACCTTTGCGCCCCCTTCAGCGGCGGTCAAGGCCGCCTTTAGACCCGCCGGCCCACTGCCAACCACCACCACATCGGCAAACAGGTAGGCCTTGTCGTGATAGCCACCGGTGGCACTAAGGTCGTATCTGCCCAGCCCGGCCTTCTTGCGAATCAGCGACTCCCAGAATTTCCAGGCACCTTTGGGCTTATAGAAGGAGCGGTAATAGAAGCCCACTGGCATGAACTTGGAGAACTTGCCAAGCTTCATGTCGCTGTCGTGATCCAGGCTGCCGCTGTAGTTCTGGCCGGTGACGGCCAGGCCTTGGCTAAGCGGGTGTGTATCCGCCAGCACATTGGGCTCGTCGGGTAGCTGAACCAGTGTATTGGCGTCCTGGCCTGCCATGGTCAGCGGGCCACGGGGCCGGTGATACTTGAAGGAGCGCGAGAGCAGGTGGCGGCCGTTGGCGATCAGCGCGCTGGCCAGCGTGTCACCTTCCACTCCATGGTAATTCGTGCCTTCGAACTGAAAGGTGATCGGCTGCTGGCGATTGATGAGACTGCCCATCGGGGCCGGGAGGCGTGTTGGCATGGTCTGGATGTCGTCAGGTGAGAAATGGCGGTTCATGAGCGTTTCTCCTCGACGGCAAACTCGATGCGCTCCTGGAAAATTTCCTGGGGATCAAAGGTGCGCAGAATGTCATCGCTGACGGTGTGCCGCTCGGCAAGAAACCAGTAGCTGGAGGCAACATGCATCCACCATTCGGTGATAACGCCCGCGGTGTTGTCGCTGTAAAAAACGTAGTCTGCCCACTCGCGGTCGCTACAGGTGGTGGGGTTCGGCATGGTTTTTAGCTCCCCGCCATGGATGAATTCGCTGATGTTGCGTGGCCCGTTGAGCGGGCAATTCATGATTTTCATTGCGTTTGCCCTCTCGTTAGTGGCTGGCCGCCGTGGCGCCCATTTCATTGACTTGCTGGAAGTTAGCAAAGCGCTCCAGGCGGAACGGTTGAATCAACTCGGGCACTTTGCCGCCGCTGGCGACCATTTCCGCCATGGTCTTGCCGCAGATGGGCGTCGCCTTGAAGCCCCAGGTGCCCCAACCGGCGTCCAGGTAATAGTTTTCGATCGGGCTCTCGCCCATGATCGGGCTGTAATCGGGGGTCATGTCGGTAACCCCGCCCCACTGGCGCATTAGCTTGGCCTTGGCCAGAAACGGGAACATTTCGATGCCGCTGGCAATTAGGCTTTCCTTCATTTCCAGCGTGGAGCGCGTGTTGTAGAGGGGGTAGGGGTCTGACCCACCGCCGAAGACCACTTCGCCGCGGCTGGTCTGCTGAACGTAGCAGTGCAGGGCGGAAGAACTGACCAGCGGATCCAGAAAAGGCTTCACGGGTTGGGTGACCATCGCCTGCAGTGGATAGCTGATGATGGGTAGCCGGAAACCGGCTTGCTTGGCCAGCAAGGAGCTATGACCGGCGACGGCCTGAACGGCGCAGCCACACTGAACGGTGCCCCGGTTGGTCTCGACAGCGGTGATACGCCCGCCTTCGATGACCAGGTTGCGGACTTCCGTCAGCTGATGAATTTCAACGCCGCGCTTGGCGGCTTCCTTGGCATAACCCCAGGCCACGGCGTCGTGGCGAGCCGTGGCACCGTCGCGGTGCCAAAGCCCCGCGAGCACGGGCAGGTGGCCAGGGTCGAGGTTCAGCGAGGGCACCAGCTCACGAATCTGCTGGCGGTCAATCATGTCGGTACGCCCACCGAAATGCTTGTTGACCTCGGCCCGCTGGCGGAACGAGCGCACCGTGGCGTCGGTGTGGGCTAGCGTCAGCTGGCCGCGCTCCGAATACATGACGTTGAAATCGAATTCGTTGGATAGATTCTGGAAAAGTTTGACCGATTCGCTGTAGAACTTGACCCCTTCCGAGGTCAGGTAGTTGGAGCGGATCACGGCGGTGTTACGCGCCGTGTTGCCACCGCCAAGATAGGCTTTCTCAAGCACGGCAACGTTGGTGATGTTGTGATACTTGGCCAGGTAATAAGCGATGGCCAGACCGTGACCACCGCCACCGATGATCACCACATCGTAGCTGGGCTTGAGTTCCTTGGGGGGCGGCAAGTCCACATTGACGGGATAGTCTGAGGACAGACCATATTTAAGCAGTCCAAAAGGCACGGTGATGTCCTCCTATGGGGTATCAGTTAACTACCGGCTGGGCGACTTTATGTTGCTGAAGGCGGGTCGCAGCCACGGTGTTTTGCATTAGATAGGCAATCGTCATAGGGCCGACACCGCCGGGAACTGGCGTAATCGCTTTTGCTACCTGGCTGGCGCTAGCGAAGTCGACGTCGCCGACGAGACGTGTCTTACGCTCGCCATCAACCTCCTGCTCAACGCGGTTGATACCCACATCAATCACCACCGCTCCGGGCTTGAGCCAACTGGCGTCGATCATGTTCGGTCGGCCCACCGCAGCGACGACAATATCTGCTTGGCGTGCGATGGCGTCAGCATTGATGCTACGCGAGTGGAGCAGCGTCACCGAGCAATGGGCGTGCAACAGCAGTGAAGCCATGGGCTTGCCGACAATATTGGAGCGGCCCACGACCACGGCATGCTTGCCGGTTAAGTCGCCACAGGTTTCCTGCAGCAGTCGCAGGCAGCCGCTGGGGGTGCAGGGCGTCAGCACATCGCGGCCCTGCACCAGGCCGCCGACGTTGGCGTGATGGAAACCGTCGACATCTTTTAGTGGGTCGATGGCCTGAATAATGGCCTCTTCGTCGATCGTCGTCGGTAGTGGTAGCTGCACCAGAATGCCGTTGATCTCGGGATCCTTGTTAAGCTTGTCGATCAATGTGAGCAGTTCGGTCTGGCTTAAGGTAGTGTCGAAGCGGTGCTCGAATGAGCGAATGCCCACCGCTTGTGCCTTGCGCATCTTGTTTCTGACGTACACCTGGCTAGCGGGGTCTTCGCCAATGAGAACCACGGCTAAGCCAGGGGTAGTGCCTTCAGCAATCAGTTGCTTAACGCTGACGGCGACCTCGGCCAGAACTTGTTCGGCACAGGCCTTGCCGTCAATAAGGGCCGCAGTGGATTGGGTCGTTGTGTTCATTGGAAAATCACCGTCTTGTTCTGGTCGAGGAAGACGCGGTGCTCAAGGTGGTACTTAACCGCACGGGAAAGGGCGATGGTTTCGGTGTTGCGGCCAACCGCGACCAGATCCTCGGGCCGGTAGGTGTGATCGACCCGCTGAACCTCCTGATCAATGATGGGCCCTTCATCGAGATCGGGGGTGACGTAGTGGGCAGTGGCGCCGATTAGCTTTACGCCTCGCTCGTGGGCCTGATGATACGGCTTGGCACCCTTGAAGCCTGGCAGAAAAGAGTGGTGAATATTGATCGCGCGCCCGGCTAGTTTGTGGCATAAATCATCCGACAGAATCTGCATATAACGTGCTAGCACGACCAGTTCAGTTTGGGTCTCTTCGACAATGTCCATAATGGCCGCTTCCTGCTGGGCCTTGGTCTCCTTAGTGACGGGCAGATAGACAAAGCGGATCCCCTCGCGCTCGGCCATTGGTCGAAGATCCAAGTGATTGGAGACGATGGCGGTAATATCCATGTCCAGCTCACCCTTGCCGTGGCGGTACATCAAATCGCTTAGGCAATGATCAAATTTACTCACCATCAACAAGACTCGCATGGGTTGCGATGTACTGTGGATCTGCCAGTTCATGTCGAAGGTTTGCGCAATACCGACAAAGTCATTGTGCAGCGTAGCGATATTTGGCTTTACGCCTTTATTGAACCGAAACTTTGCACGCAGGAATAAACGCCCCAATTCTTCATCATCGTATTGGGCAAGTTCGCTGATATAACAGTTGTTTTCGCTAAGAAACGATGTCACAGCAGAGATGATGCCGGAGGTGGCCGGGCAAGAGACACGGATAATATAACTACCTTCTTGATCTTTCATTTTTATTCCTATATAAAATAATTTATTTATATATGGCTTGAAACGCCTTATTTGATCTCAAAAAAACCGAAATTAATGCTTATTTCATATAATAGCTTTATATTTCGGTTTCAGTGAGTGTGCGCCCATGGGCGTTGATTGCCATGTTCAGTCTTTGGCAATACGCTTGCGTTTTTCGGGATCGTCGAAAGGTAAACTGTGGCTGTTAGCCTTCGCTTGTAAGCTGCCGCGTACCTCTAATGGCGTGCCATGTTCTGCAAAGGGCACGTCAAGGCGCGCTAGCGCCATGGAACGCCCGCTAAGCCGGGAATACATGCCTTCGGTGACGATGCCCACCTGTTTATCACCCGCCCAAATGGTGTCACCGGCCTGAGCCGCTTGCGCAGAATTAATCAGCACACCAAAGATTTTGAAACGCTCCTTGCCCGCTAGCCTGAAGTGCTCGCCTGCGCCGCGAAATTGGGTCTTTTCCTTGGACACCGTGAAGTCCAAGCCCAATTCCCATAGGGTGTCGCCAGCAGGTTGGTCGGGAAAGGGGTATGTCTCGGAGTTATCGACAGGATAAAACAGTAGATTGCTTTCCACTCGCAGCCAGTCGAGGGTTTCGAAACCACAAGGCACTATGCCCATGGAAGCCCCCTGATCGAGTATTGCGTCCCAGACAGCGGGCGCGTCCTTAGCCTTGCAGAAAATTTCATAGCCGCGTTCGCCGGTATAGCCGGTTCGTGAAATCATCACGTCAAAGCCGAATAGGCGAGTCTGCAGGTGGTGGAAATAGCGCAGTTCGCGGATACCGTCTACATGCTTTTCGAGAAAGTCGACGGCCAATGGCCCTTGTAGTGACAGGTCATGAATATCATCGTCAAAGATCAGACTGACGTGCCGGCCCAGTGCTCCCTGGGTGAGCATTTCGTGGCCCAGCCCAGTACCGTGAACCACTAGGTAAGAATTCGGGGCTAAACAGTAAACAATACAGTCGTCAACGAACTTGCCCGCGTCGTTGAGCATGGTGGCATAGACGGACTTGCCGGGATAAAGCTTGGATATATCCCGCGTGGTGGCATGGTCTAAAAGCACCTTGGCATGGGGGCCAACGCAATGAATTTTTTTGAGCCCGGACACATCCATTAGTCCAGCTTTGGTGCGAATAGCTTCGTGATGGTCTGCGGTATCCAACCCGGCGTAGCGAAACGCAGTGCCCATGCCGTTCCAGTCTTCCAGCGTCGCGCCGAGGGCATGGTGTCGCTCGGTGAGCGCTGAAGTGCGCCATAACATCGTCATATCGGTACTCCTTACAAGGTCAAGTCATTAAGGGCTGTTTTTCCCAGCAAGCGGTAGTGCTAATGCAGAAAGCAATAATGCCCACCTTGCTTTCTTTTAGGGAAATATTAATTCCTTTCAGTTAAGCAAGATGCTTGCCATAACACGATGCCACGACATATAGGTGGATCAGCTATTTTTTTTCATATAAAAAACAAATGCTTAAATTTTGAATTTTTTAACCAATAAACAGCCGATATGACGTTAATAATTTCATATGCGATTAAATTGTTTCTATTGGTGCGCTTTTAGGGCAGTTTGCACCGTTGGGGAGCAGAAGGACATGTGGAATCAGACAGACAGAGGCACGTAAAGCGCTTGACGATAACCGCCAGATAAATATTTATATTCCTATAAACAATAGCTTAGTCGTTTTTAAGCCGCTTTTTTAACAGCGGTGAAAAGATATTGGCATATTAAGTGCTTTTCTTTTTGAGAAATATAGTTTCTTGAAAGGAATAATTGCGAGGGTAAAATATGTCTCCTGAAGCTGCTGTTGAATTCATCAAGGACAATAATGTCCGCTATCTACTGGCACAGTTCGTTGATATACATGGCGCTGCCAAGACCAAATCGGTGCCAGCTAACTGCTTGATGGATGTTGTCGAGAAGGGGGCGGGATTTGCTGGTTTCGCGGTCTCCGGCCTAGGTATGGAACCACACGGCCCCGATTTTATGGCACGTGGCGATCTGGCTTCTCTGTCACTGGTGCCTTGGCAGCCGCACTACGCGCGCATGGCCTGCTGTGGCTACGTCAACGATGAGCCGCATTCCCTCGACAGCCGGGTTGTGCTGCTGCGTCAGTTACAGCGTTTAAGTGATAAAGGCTGGACGCTGAATACCGGTTTGGAGCCGGAGTTTTCACTGTTCAAGCGGGGGCCCGCTGGCGAACTGTTGCCAGTGGATGTGAGCGATACCCTGGCCAAGCCGTGTTACGACTATAAAGGTCTGTCGCGCTCACGAGAGTTTCTTGAACGCCTAGTAGAAGCACTTCAGTCGGTGGATTTCGATGTTTACCAAATCGACCATGAAGACGCCAATGGCCAATTCGAGATCAACTACACCTTTAGTGATGCGCTGACCTCCGCTGACCGTTTCACCTTTGTGCGTATGGCCGCCGGTGAGATTGCCAATGAGCTGGGAATGGTGTGCTCTTTTATGCCCAAGCCCCGTGCTGATCGGCCAGGTAACGGTATGCATTTCCATCTCTCGATTGCAGATCAAGACGGCAATAATGTCTTTGGTGATGATAGCGACCCGCAGAATCTTGGCCTTTCCTCTACGGCTTATCACTTTCTTGGTGGCCTTCTGCACCATGCACCAGCGTTGTGCGCCTTTGCAGCACCCACCGTTAACTCTTATAAGCGTCTGGTCGCTGGTGGCTCCAACAGCGGTGCGACCTGGGCGCCTGTTTTCATTACCTATGGTGATAACAATCGCTCGGCGATGGTGCGTGTTCCCTATGGTCGGCTGGAGTTTCGGCTACCTGATGCTGGCTGTAATCCTTACTTGGTTCATGCCGCTCTGATTGCTGCCGGCCTGGATGGGATTGACCGTAAACTGGATCCCGGCAAGGCACAAAATATCAACTTATATGAACTGACACCCGACCAGTGCCGCGAACAAAACATCGGTATGTTACCCCAGTCACTCACTGAGGCGATTGACGCCTTGGAAGCAGACGCCGTGCTGCGCGAAGGGCTTGGGGAAGAAATTACCGATGAATTCATCAAAGTTAAGCGTGAAGAGTGGGCTGATTACAGCCGTCAGGTCAGCGATTGGGAAATTCAGCGCTACGCAGAATTCTTTTAATTCTCTATGTTGTTGTATGCACTGATGCACAGGGCTGATTTATACGTACTGATGAAAAGGCACTGATGCATAAGGCGAGGTAATACTATGTGTGGAATAGTCGGGCTTTATTTGAAAAAACCCGCGTTAGAGAGTCGGCTGGGGGAGTTGTTCGAGCCGATGCTCATCGCCATGACGGATCGTGGGCCGGACAGTGCAGGTTTCGCTGTGTATGGTGATGAATATGACGCTGGAGTGAAACTGACGCTGCAAAGCGACGATGCTCACTATGATTGGCAAACACTTGCCGATAAATTGAATGACGCCTTTGGCAGCCTGGACAGCTGGTTTCAGAACGCCAACGTGGCAGTGCTTAAACTAGCCAGCGAAGAGAATAAAGTACTGAGCTGGCTGGCTGAAAATTCGCCGGATGTCAGGGTGATGAGCGCCGGGCAAAGTATCGAGATTTTAAAGGGGGTAGGGCTTCCTACCGAGGTGGCTGAGCGTTACAAGCTAAAAAATATGCGGGGCAGCCATGCGATTGGCCACACGCGTATGGCCACTGAAAGCGCTGTCACGCTGCAAGGCAGCCACCCTTTCTCGACTGGGATGGATCTGTGTCTGGTGCATAACGGTTCGCTTTCCAACCACAATCGTCTGCGCGACAAGCTCAAACGCCAGGGTATTAGCTTTCAGACTGACAACGACTCCGAAGTGGCGGCTGGCTACCTCACATGGCGGATGGCCAAGGGGGAATCCCTGAATCAAGCCCTCAAAAGCGCCCTTAAAGATTTGGATGGCTTCTTTACCTTCACCATTGGCACGCGCGATGGATTTGCCGTTGTACGCGACCCTATCGCCTGCAAACCTGCCGTGATCGCGGAAACCGATGACTACGTGGCGATGGCCTCCGAATATCGCGCTTTGGCTGGTTTGCCAGGAATCAAGGAAGCCAAGGTGTGGGAGCCAGAGCCAGCGAAAGTTTATGTATGGGAACGTGACGGTGCAAAGGTGGAGGCCGCCTAGATAATGAAAACTTACGATCTTTCCAATAACAGCCTGCGTGAACTCAACCAAGCGCTGCATGATTCGGCGTTATTGGCCAGCGAGCCAGAGTGGCGGGTTACCAACCCGAACGGGGCGCATAATATTGCCTGTGGATTGAATGACGATGTTAGCGTCGATATTGACGGACACGCTGGCTATTACTGCGCGGGAATGAACCAGAAGGCCAGTATCACCGTGCATGGCAACGTTGGCGTCGGCGTTGCCGAAAATATGATGTCCGGCCTGGTGCATGTTAAAGGCGATGCCTCCCAATCTGCCGGCGCCACAGCGCAAGGCGGTTTGCTGATTGTGGAGGGTAATGCGTCGGCGCGCTGCGGTATCTCCATGAAGGGTGTCGATATAGTGGTTAAGGGTAATATCGGGCCAATGAGCGCCTTTATGGGGCAATCTGGGTGTCTTGTAGTGTGCGGCGATGCTGGTGAAGCCCTCGGCGACTCGCTTTATGAAGCGCATATCTATGTTAGAGGTGAGGTTACTTCTTTGGGCGCCGATTGCGTCGAAAAAGAGATGCGTCAGGAGCACTTAGACGAATTAAGCGACCTGCTTAAGCGCGCCGATATTGACACTGCCCCATCCGCCTTTAAGCGCTACGGGTCTGCACGCCAATTATATAACTTCAAAGTCGATAACGCCTCGGCCTATTAATCAGGAGCCTGACATGACAGATAAACCTACTAATCCGGCGCTGAGAGAGTCCGCTACTTTTGGTCGAGACGTGATCGCCGAAATCCAGCGCGCCGCCGAGACCGGTATTTATGACATTCGCGGCTGGGGGGCTAAGCGCAAGGTGCCGCATTTTGACGACCTGCTGTTTCTCGGAGCCAGCATGTCGCGCTACCCGCTTGAAGGCTATCGTGAGAAGTGCGGAACCGATGTCACCCTGGGGACTCGCTATGCTAAAAAGCCCATCGTCATCGATACCCCGGTCACCATTGCCGGTATGAGCTTCGGCGCCTTATCGGCACAGGCGAAAGAAGCCCTGGGGCGCGGCGCATCAGAAGTAGGTACCTCAACGACCACTGGCGATGGCGGTATGACCGCAGAAGAGCGCGGCCAGTCATCAAAGTTGGTCTACCAGTACCTGCCTTCTCGTTATGGCATGAATCCCGATGATCTGCGTAAAGCCGATGCGATTGAAGTGGTGCTGGGGCAGGGCGCCAAGCCTGGTGGTGGCGGTATGCTGCTGGGACAGAAAATCTCAGATCGCGTAGCACAGATGCGCAACCTGCCCATGGGGATCGACCAGCGTAGCGCTTGCCGTCATCCCGATTGGACGGGGCCGGACGATCTCGCGATCAAGATTGCGGAGCTACGGGAGATCACCGATTGGCAGGTGCCTATCTATATTAAAGTGGGCGCCACACGTACCTATTATGATGTCAAGCTCGCCGTTAAAGCGGGTGCCGACGTGGTGGTACTCGACGGCATGCAGGGGGGGACGGCCGCCACCCAGGATGTCTTTATCGAACACGTGGGCATCCCCATCATGGCCGCAATTCCTCAAGCCGCTCAAGCGCTGCAGGAAATGGGCGTGCATCGCGACGTTCAACTTATCGTCTCCGGAGGCATCCGCAATGGCGCTGATGTTGCCAAAGCCATTGCGCTGGGTGCCGATGCTGTGGCAATCGGTACCGCGGCGTTGATCGCCCTGGGCGATAACCACCCACGTTTCGAAGCAGAATACCAAAAGCTGGGTTCAGCGGCTGGCTATTACGATGATTTCCAGGAAGGCAAATGCCCGGCGGGTATTTCCACCCAGGATCCCGAACTAAGTAAGCGTCTTGACCCTGTGGCTGCTGGTAAGCGACTAGCCAACTATTTACGGGTAATAACGCTAGAGGCGCAGACACTAGCAAGAGCCTGCGGAAAATCCCATCTACATAACTTAGAGCCGGAAGATTTGGTTGCCTTGAATATCGAGGCGGCGGCAATGGCCAGAGTGCCGTTGGCAGGCACCAATTGGGTGCCTGGGCAGCAGTTTTAGGCTGTATATATTGGTTACAACTTTTCAAGACCTCCACCATGACACCATAACGGTGGGGGTTTCTGGGGCTTAATTAAAAACAGTTCGATGAGCGGGCAAGGCGTTTGCATCATGGTGCCCAGATCAAAGTTTTATGTTCCCTTCTTTTATTTGTATATAAATAAAAAGGTTTATAATTTAAAAAGCTATTTTAATTTTATTTAGTGGTGCACTAAAAAGCTTCTTACTCCCATTAAGCTGCACTTTGAAAGTGCCCTTATAATTTAATTTAAAAGCTAAATCATTTGAAATAATTAAAAATTTTATTATTGGCATGAAAGATGCAGTTTATAGTAAATAAGATTTAGCCTTAGAGCCATGTCGATAATAAATCAATATTATTAGTGAATTGATGATTTCATATTTAAAATAATTTGTGTCCATATAAGAGGATAGATGAAATGCAACATAACGTTTTTCCTGCTGATAACACGATAAAAAGCAGACCAGTATATGTGGCACCAGAATACCCGGCAACGGCGAATCGCTACATATGTCTGGCAGAACCTAGTGCCGTGGGCCTAATCATGGCGCATTTGGCGCCGGTCAATAAGCACCTCATCCCCGTTCACTTGATTGTTTGCACCGACAGCACAAGCGCTGACCAGGACGCGATAACGCCTGAGCAGGATGATGTGCTGTCGTACCAACGCTGTGGTCGAGATGACTTGCCAGCTATGCTGGCGGCTCAGTTGAATGAATTGACCTTGGGGTGTCACGTCATTGCGGCTGGCAGCGAAGCGTTTCTGTGGGATGTGCATACCTTGGCAATGGCGCAAGGATTGCTGGAAGCAGAAATAACGCTGCTGCCTTCAGAGGACAAATACCGCCGCGTCTTTTGTGCGCATTGCCGTTTCTTAAACGAACCCGTCAGTGTTTCGCCTACGCAGTGCCAGGGGTGCGGGCTCACGCTGGAAGTGCGCGATCATTTCTCGCGTCGTCTGGGCGCCTATATGGGAGTGTGTATCGATGCCGAGGTGCCTGGCGAGGTTCCCAGCGAGGAGGTGTTGGACTAATGAATGACTTGATTCCGGTTCGTGTCGTTGAGGTGGAGGAGGTCAGCGCCATCATCAAGCAGTTTGCTTTCGTTAGTGATGAGCAGCCACTACCGTCATTCTCCGCAGGCAGCCACGTAGTTGTACATATGGAAGGTGAACAAAAGCGGTTCCGCAACGCCTATTCCTTGATCAGTAACCCGGCTGAAAGTGAGCAATATCGGATCGCCGTGCGATGGCAGGAGTGTTCCCGTGGGGGCTCTGAGTTTATGCACAGCAAGGTTCGCGAAGGTGATCGGTTGTTCATTTCGCCACCCGCCAATATGTTTCTGCCTAATTGGCAGGCACGGCATAACGTATTGATTGCAGGCGGGATTGGCATAACGCCGTTTCTATCTTATGCGTACGAATTTGAGCAACGTCAAATGTCCTTTGAGGTGCATTACGTTTATCAAAACGCCGATACGGGCGCTTATCGTGGGGCATTGACGGAGCGTCTTGGCGACAAGCTTCACTGTTATTCAGGCTCTCGTCCTGATTTGTATTGCCTGCTCAAACGGCAGCCACTGGGCACCCATGTTTATGTTTGTGGCCCCGGATCAATGATTCAGGCCGTGAAAGAGACAGCGGATGCCCTGGGTTGGTCGCCTCAACGGGTTCATTTTGAAGCCTTCGCTGCGCCACAACCGGGCAAACCTTTTGTGGCCAGGTTGTCGCGTTCAGGTCAAGAAATCGCTGTGGATGAAGATACTCCACTGCTTGACGCCTTGGAAATGCAGGGGCTGGAAATTCCCAACTCGTGCCGAGGCGGTGTGTGCGGGCAATGCAAAACTGCGGTTCTGGAGGGCGACATTGAGCATCGGGATGCGTTTCTCGATGATCAGGAAAAAGCCAGCCAACGCTGCATCATGCCTTGTGTCTCGCGTTCTGCGAGTGACTATCTGGTGCTGGATTTATAAATCAAGGGGGAAACGCTATGCAACTTGCACCGCGAGATACACAAACCTTTCGAGGCCAATTTACCTACCGCAATAGTCCGGAGGCCATCCGTCGCTTTCCCTTTCCGTTTCCGGAAGACGACTATATGTACTCGGTTAATACCGAGCCGCATACGCTACCCGGACCCAAGGGCTCCGTTTATGAATATATGCTCGATATCGATGAACATTATCTCTCCGAAACGGCGGAGAGAGCGATGGTTCTGGAAGAGGATCCTGACCGTTGCCTGGCAATGCCGCATATGGATCAGGCCTGCTGGGATCTACTCGAATTCGTCATGACCCACTACGCCAAGGACTATCCAGCGCACTTTACCTTCACTCGACAGGGCGATCAATGCGAGTGGGTGAATCGCCCTCTGGATATTTACCAGACCTTCGTGATGGGTGACGCAACCACCTTGCCCATGCCGCCCATGGAGTTTATCGGACGGCAGATGCAGGGTGATTTTGCGCTTTTGGATCAGCGCGACGCGGATCTGTTCATGGACGCGGGTGTGATTACGTCACCGGCAGACTGGTCGCTGGCTTTCGATGCCGGGATGAGCTTCAAACAGTGGCATGGCCCCGTGCCACTGGCTCATGAAATGGGCATTTTCGACCGCGTACTCAAGTACCTATGCGCTATCCAGGTAGGTAAACCCATACGACGTTTGAACTGGACGATGACCATCCATCCGCGTATGGACAGTTCGCCGGAAACCTACCATCGCTGGGGGGCGGATCGTAATTCCATTACCGCTGACAATGTGGGCAAAGACGTATTTCTGCGCGTCGAATTACAAACGCTTGTCCGTATGCCCAGAAGCCATGCGCTGTTTTTTGGCATTCGGACGTATCTAATCAGCATGGATGACCTGAAGACGAACCAGGCCTGGGCCCAGCGATTGCATCGTGTGTTGGCAAACTTGCCAGAGCAACTAGTTGATTACAAAGGAATGACACGCTATCGCGACACTGTTGTGGATTGGTTAAGCGAATACGACCGTGAACTACAATCGAAAACTTAAAACGGCTATTTAGGAGGAAAAATATGAATGAGATAACGATAGAACTTAGTTACGCTCTCGACA